>Ga0187779_10001828_pt1 | contig 13253 bp, 11 predicted proteins | sample 1015_Q2_SP10_10__FD_132435 | JGI IMG/M metagenome (GOLD analysis project Ga0187779, IMG submission 132435) | Tropical peat soil microbial communities from peatlands in Department of Meta, Colombia - 1015_Q2_SP10_10_MG | ecosystem: Environmental > Terrestrial > Soil > Wetlands > Peat | place... | reverse complement strand
TGGGCAAGGCAGAGGTAAACATCTTGGCCCTGTTCGCGCCTGATGTGCGAGGCAAAGGCAAGGTGCGAGTGTGGGTTGACCGCCCGGAAGAAGCTAAGGACACATTGAGGACGGCTAGGTTTCGATTTTCAGAGGAAGACGTCGTGGCAATGGAATTGGAGAACAGGGCGGGCACATTTGGTAAAGTAGCAGAAAGACTTGCAAAGGCAGGCATCAACATTAAGTACGCTTATTCAGCAACCGCAGAGGGATCCGCCAAAGCAGTAGTCATCATGGCAGTATCAGACGTGACTAAAGCACTCCGTGTTCTCAGAAGAGCACAACTCCGTTAATCAAGCACGCTTAATCAGAAAATACGATCGATAGTCTACGATCTCACTTCGTGAGTACTCGAACTGGATTGATTTTCCGTTCACGTTAAGGAAACAATTTAGAAAATGAGATTATGGAAAAGAAGTTTTTCCGGTTTTGAAGGGGTTATTGCAAATAAAATCCTTGATCCATCAATACGTGGCGCAAGTTGGTGCGATTTGGTTTTGAGACTCGTCGTGCTGATTGTTCCAACCATCCACGATCTTCCATCTCATTTGGCTTACCTGACATTGACGCTTGGATTCTGTCAGTTTCAATCGTCCTCCGATCATACTCACGCAACCCTTCATCTTGATCCTTGTTGTAGGTTTCCCAGTAGAGCACAGTGCTCGTTGCCAGTCTAGGTCGGGGGCGAGGTTCGGTTGCGGGCCAGCCGATAGTCATCCCCATTACTGGGAAGACCAGACGAGGCAATTCGAGCAATGCAATGATTTCTGTAGGATTGTTTCTGATGGAACCGATGTAACAGATGCCTAGACCAAGTGATTCAGCGGCCAGCGCTGCCGTTTGTGAGGCGATGGCCGCGTCCACGACTGCCATAAGAAAGTTCTCGACATACTCCGTAACTTGCTTGTAACCACGCAACTCGCAGACTCGGTCTAGCCGGTTAAGGTCTGCACACCATGCTAAAAATACTGGAGCTTCATTGATATGCTGTTGACTGGTCCCGCACAATTCAGCGATTCGTTTTCGTTTAGCACGGTCCGTGACGGCGACGACGCTAGCCATCTGAAGGTTGGCTGACGTCGAGCTGTGCTGAGCCGCTGCAACAATTAGCTCTATGATTTCTCCTGAGACAGGGTCGGTTCTGTAACTACGAATGGACCCGTGGTTATTGATTAATTCGATTGTGGATGTGGTCATTAGGTTACCTCGTCATATTGCATAGATTAGCCCTGATTAAAACACACACAGCATAGTTTCAGGGGCGAGTTGTCAATAGTTTAACGGATCAGACTTCATGAATTCTCGCACGACAACCGTTGCATAACTTCCCGGAGGCAAGGTGAACTCAACATTTACTGTTGACTTATTATTCCCTTCTTCGCCTGCTTGTGACGCTAGATTCACAGCAATGAAAGCGGGGCGTTCATCTCCTTCTGAACTCAACTCAGGCAGTTCACGGATACGAAAATTATCGGGAGACACGCCTTCCTCAGCCAAGATCGACTTGTTGGGCTCGTTCAGGCCACCGTCTGATAGGTTAGTTTTGAAACCAACTAAAGGTAAAGTTGCATCTCTGACATCTTCCTGCAGTTCAAGCATTCGACTTAGCATTCGATTGAACAGGAAGGCTTGATAGCCGTGTACTAGCAGCGTTCTGAGTCCCCTTGGCAGTCTTCTCAGTGCTCCTACATAGTCGCTCGGATTCTTAGCTAATGCTGCTAGCATCATCCTTTCGTACGTTAGGTGCTTCGGATAAAGTTCGAGCGAGCGCTGAAAGTCTCGTGTCTCGTCTAAGTGACGTCTCGCTTCTCTAGAATCCTCGGGCTCTGTATCAAACGGTCTTCCGAGATATTGAAGAACGGATTCCTCAAGATTACCTTTCACCAGTTCCCTTCCCACAAGATGCGTGTTTGGTCTGATAGTGCCGAATCGCTGGTAGCCGAAGTAATTAGGTATCCCTTTGCTCGTGATCTGCTCGTGGACAGTACGAACCAGGGTCGTAAGAGGTTCTCCTATTGAATCGAGATTCCTGATTATGATTCGGAACTTGTTTCCTTTCAAATCTCCAGTTTTCAACCCGAAATCTGATTTGCAGAAATCGTACAGTCGAATCCCGTTAACTCTTACTCTAAGTAATCTCTCTTCTTCAATTCGCCATGCAGATACTCTTTGAGTCGTCAAAGCGCGTTTATCCTTGTTTCCGGCGTAACTGAATCGTCTTTGTGGCACGCGAGTTGCTCTCGCTATGGCTCGGATCGCACCTACGGATTCCCAGTTCCTCTTTTCCATAGTAAATTGCGTGTATTCGCCTGTCTGATTGGGGAGTATTTCGATAGGAATTTCATCCACGATGAAATCGTCCGTGTTTTCTCTAAGTGTTCCACCGAGTCCTGTTGTAGTTGTAATGTAATAGTCGAGACCTAGTCGGTGGTCGAGTTCATACTTACTCCTTAAGCAGCGCATGCTCAGCAGTCAACTAGAGTGCGTGTTAATAGCTGAATTACGAGCCTGATACAGTTCTTTTCATTCGATTTGTGAAACCCCAACTATAGATTCTCTCCGGCTTAATCCCGATTCCTGGCCAACGAGTTGCGAGATCTCCGCCTCCCAGCTAGACGATTCAATTAATACATTTGCGGTCTCTATTTATCTTGAAGAATCATTGTCGAAAATTCGCAATCTAGATCCGTCACCGAAAGATTCAACCGCGATGGATGATTATGACCAAGGAGCCCCCGTGCACGATATCTTGACAAGTGAAACCAGATCTTGAGTGTGAGAGTGAGTTTCATTACAAATAGAGGCAGTCGGGATTGATTCTACACCAGCTCGTAACGGGTTTCGTTGCTGGAGTATTCTCAACCGTCGCGATGTCATTGGTCGAATACCCTATTTGGCGAAAATTGGGAATGGAGGGGGTTTCAGAATGGCAACTGAATCAGGTTATGGTGGGACGAATAATGAACCGCGCCCCTCGCTCAGTTGTCGCTCAAGGATTACTTCTCCATTTCCTCCATGGTGGTTTGGCCGGAATCGTCTTCGTTCTCTTGCTTCCCAGCATTCAAAATGTTCCTGTAATAGTTGCGGGCGTCGGGTTTGGATTTGTACTCTGGATTGTTGCACTGTTAATCATGAAGCCCTTGACCGGGGTTGGATTTCGACATCAATCGTTGAGTCCGCTGCCACTTATCGTTAGCTTTGGCGGACACATTCTGTATGGATTGTTGCTCGCGCTGGCCGTGATCCATATATGACCAACGGACTACTCGCAGTGACCGGAGCTAACGGGTTCATCGGAAAACATCTGATCAATAACCTGCTAACAAGAAATCATGAAGTGCTCGCACTAGTCAGACGGCCGCAGGAATTCAAAGTTGAGGGCGTCGAGACGAGGCGCGCCGACGTGCACGACGCGAAATCTTTGCAGAATGCCCTCGATGGGGTGCATACCGCTTACTACCTTGTGCACTCAATGAGAAGCAAAGGTCAGGACTTTGCGAAGATGGATCGAGTCGGTGCTGAGAATTTTCTTCGGGCGGCTGAAAGTGTAGGAGTCCAACGAATCATATACCTGGGAGGGCTCGGTGAAACCGGGCTTTCTGAACATTTGAGAAGCAGAGCTGAAGTTGGCGCAATACTTCAGTCTGGCCGTGTTCGAACGACAGTTCTGCGAGCGGCAATTATCGTTGGTCCTGGAAGTGCCGGTTGGGAAATGTTGAAACAACTAGTGCAACACCTACCTGTGATGACTACGCCACGATGGGTTGAGACAAGATGTCAACCGATCGCACTTCGGGACGTGTTGGGATACTTGGTCGCTTGCGCTGAGGTGGAAGAAACCGGCGGCTATACCTTTGATATCGGTGGCCCCGACATCCTGACCTATCGTCAAATGATGATGGAGGTAGCGGTTGTTCTTGGCAAGCGAGTGCGAATATATGGGATTCCAATCTTGTCACCGCGACTCTCATCATACTGGGTGGATCTGGTTACTGACGTGCCCTCAAGCATTGCACGCCCACTTATAGACGGATTGAGTAGCGAAGTAGTATGCAGAGACGATAGGATCAAATCCCTCGTCCCGTTAGATCTCACTCCTTTTCGTGAAGCCGTTTCACTAGCGCTCAAGGGAACCATATGAGGGGCTCATCCGTATGAGAGAATTTTCACGACCGAACGTCGTAATCAGCAATTGCTTGGAACTCTCCGCGTGCAGGTATAACGGTCAGTTGGTCCACGATGATTTCGTCAGGAGAATGAGCCAGCACGTGAACTACATTCCAGTGTGCCCTGAGGTAGCTATAGGTCTGGGCGTTCCGAGGTTCCCAATTAGGATAGTGCAGCAGGGAAAAGACTTCCGACTAATACAACCCGCGACCAAGAATGATCTAACAGAGAAGATGCAGCAATTCTCTGCCGATTTCGTGTCACGACTGAACGATGTGGATGGCTTCATTCTGAAATTTCGATCACCAACATGTGGGCTCAAGGATATACGAGTCTACACAAAAACTGAGAAATCAGCAGTCGTAGGTAAGACGGCAGGATTCTTTGGCGGCAAGGTTCTCGAAATGTTCCCCGGCGCGGCCGTGGAGGACGAAGGCAGGCTGAAGAGTCTGAAGATTCGGGAACACTTCCTTACAAAACTGTTCACTCTCGCTAGCTTTCGTGCGGTGAAGAAAGCCCAAAGAATCTCAAACCTTACTCGGTTTCACGCCGAATACAAGTATCTACTCATGGCATACAGTCAGAAGGAACTAAGAATTCTCGGGAACATAGCCGCCAACCGAGACAGGAAGGATATCAAGCAAGTTATAGCAGAATACGAAACACACCTACAAGGATCAATGAGTACTCCATCTAAGCGTTCGTCAAACATCAACGTTTTCACTCACATCTTCGGCTACTTTTCTGAGCTGCTCTCCACGAATGAGAAGAAATTCTTTCTTGAGACCTTGCAACTTTACCGCGACGGAAGAGTACCATTTACCTCCGTCTTGGCACTGCTGAAGGGTTGGGCGATACGCTTCCAAGATGAATACTTGACGCGACAAGCATTTTTTGATCCTTTCCCTGTGGATCTCATAGAGTGGAGTGACGCTGGAAGACCCATAGAACTCTAAGCGAACGTAGATGACGATCAATACTGTGGCATTTTCGAATACCCTTGGGCAGAAACACTAAATCCGTAGTTACAATGATTACCTCGAGACGACTGATGAAAGTCAAGTTGGATCATATTGGTATTCTAGTCGAGAAAATTGACGACAACGTGATCAAATTCTATCGCGAGACGTTCGGTCTCGAGAAGGCGAAGAATTTCCACATCAAGAACGATGAAGAGGAAATCAACTATCTCTACTTACCCTTCCCGAAAGGAGACAATTACATTGAGTTATTGGCCCCGGTAAGTGGTCCAAGCAAGGAAGCTCTCGACAAGAAAGGTCAGGGTACAATGTTCGAGCTCTGTGTTGAGGTAGATAGCATGAAAGAATTCTACAGTGAAATGAAAACAAAGGGCATCATCCTCTGTGACTCTCTTGGGAGACCACTCCCCGAAGAGAAACCATGGTGTTCGATCCCAGGCGACGATAACAAATATGCGTACATGCCAACAGACAAGACTTACGGAACAACCTTCGAAATCTTAGAACGCAACACGTGGAAGCGGAGCACTTACTGGCAGCAATGACCCTGAATCGCTTATGCCTAGAGAGCATGTGCTACAATGATATCTAATCGTGAAAGAGTGAACATGCGTCACCGGTCTTGAACGCTTCACTCGCGGCGCGTTTGTCTCTCTCATATGCATGCCTGGCTGCGATCTGCTTCCTGTATGATTCAACTTGCGATAACGTCTCTTCGTCACTCCAGCCGAAGACCCTGGCCATGCTCTTCGCGGCTTTGTCGCAACAGTCGAGACCCTCACATCTTCTGTAAGCTATCAAGCTCCTTCGTAGCATAAAATCGGCGAGAGTTAACGCTGCTTCATGCTCAATCGCGTGGACGACTTCTGCCCCAATGTCAGGACTCTGTACACAGATGGGTTCTCGAAGACTTGAATCTCTCGAAACGTAATCGAGCACTTCATGGTAGCGGGCACCATACAAAGAGATGAGATGGTTAAGCGTCTCTTCGGTAATGCCGTTTTCAGTTGCAATATTTCTAATGTTTTCGTGAACTTTCTCAAGAATCACAGGATCCGCTCCCGGTAGCTTTTCACAAGCAGTCGTACATTTGATGCTCACATTCAGCTTGCCGCAGACTTTGTTAACTGTGTCCTCGGCGATGCTACGATACGCGGTTAGTTTACCGCCGACCACTGAGATCAAGCCTTCTTGCCCTTCGGGTTCATGATCGTAGATTACGTGACTGCGAGTTACGGCAGATTCTCTAACACCTTCGACTCTAAGGAGTGAACGCGCCCCGGCAATAGTGTAGATGATCTGATCGCACGATAGATCTGGGAACGACTTTTGCATCTCCTTCTCCAAATATTCAATGTCCACTCTGTCAGCCTTCACTGCATCTATGTCAGCATCGTAGTCTGTATCAGTGGAGCCGATCAGCGAGAAACCAAGCCAGGGTATTACAAAGAACAATCGTTGATCAGAAGTGAAGATGGCTATTGCGTTTTCAGTGAATTTAGACGTCACAATATGTATCCCCTTCGTAGTTCTCGAAAGTGCATTGCGATTCTTCCGGACGGCACGGACTACGTCATCGAGCCAGGGACCTGTTAGATTGACGATAACTTTCGAACGGAATATGGTAATTTCATTCGTGAGCGTATCTTCTACTGTAATCGTGCGTAATGATTCTTGGGTTCCGAAGTTTTGCACGTTAGCATGATTAAGTAGGATGGCCCCATGGTTCTGGGCAGAGATCACGTTTTCCATGCAGAGTCGTTCGGTGAGGGCAATTTGGCAATCATAATAGACGAAAGCACCCTGTAGCGACGATTTTTCAAGTGCAGGTTCCATTTCAACCGTCCTCTTTCTGTCAATGTACTGGTGAGAAGGGAGAGACTTATCGTAGGAAAGCAGGTCATAGAGAATCATACCGGATTTCAGTTTCATTCTCTCAAGCAAACCTTGACGATAAAGCGGAATCAGGAATTTCAAAGGTTTGACAAGGTGGGGTGCAATATTGAGGAGAACCTCTCGCTCCTTCAAGCCCTCCCTTACTAATCCGAAATCATACATTCCTAGATAGCGTAAGCCGCCGTGAATCAGCCTGCTTGACCGACTGGTTGTACCATACGCGAAATCTTCCTTCTCGAAAAGGACTGTTCGGAGCCCCCTCATGGCGGCATCTCGCGCCACGCCTGTTCCAATGATGCCTCCACCAATAATCGCAACGTCGTAGTCTGTTTGAGCAGATTCGGCCAGTCTACTGGAATTCGTGTGCGACGCCTCAGATCAGAGCTGACGATTTACAGGTCATGCAACCCAAAATGCCGCCCCGCATTGGTGACCCTTAAGCTGCCTTCGGATATTTGGGTGGCGTTCTAATCGGTTTGTGCCGAGACGGCCACATAATTAGACTACATACCGTATTTGCAGAAATTTCTTGCAGACAGCGGATAGAATGAAGTTCATGATAATTCAATACGTCTTCGAGATCGTTTATCTCTCAATCATCTGCGCAATCATTGTCTTCATCTCAGTTTTCTACGCCTTGACACGTAAACCGCCCAAGGACAAGAAGGAGCGGGAACAGCAAAAGGTAGAAGTCGTCGAACATCATAGAATGGAAAGGAGCGAAAAGAACTGGCTCTACTTTCTTCTGGCCGTTGTTCTCATTGGCAATCTTGTTATGCTATCCCCGTTAATCCCGTCTGCAAGCTTTGGGTTGTGGACTCAGGCCCCTGCCGAAACGATCACCATCCAGGTGGAGAACTATCATTTCATAATGCCACAGGTACCGATCGTTCTGCCTGTCGGGAAAGTCGTACAGTTCATTGTTGTATCCAGCGATGTGACGTACGGATTCGGCGTGTTCAGAAAAGACGGGACAATGGTCTGTCAAATGCAAGTTCTACCTGAACCATACAAGAATAGTCTACTATGGGTTTTCGATCAACCCGGATTCTACGACGTAAGATCAACCGAGTACAGCGGCCCACAAAACCCGTTGATGTACCTGCCAAACGCAATCCAAGTGGTGGAGGGTTGAAAGGTGAACGAGGACGAACGGAAAATCCTCACGTTGAGGTTCGTTATAGTTTCACTCATTTTCTTGGGGCTAGGCGGCATTGAAGGAGTGATGATGAGAGGTAGAATTGACAATATTGATGTGCCCCTTGTAGGCATGGAGCCGCAGCATTTCTATGCAATTCTAACCGCGCATCCGTTCGTTCTGATTTACGGGTTCGCTTACATGGCAGTGATGGGAGCATTCTATTTCCTAGTTCCCTATGTGCTCGGACGCGACATCTACAGCAAAAAGGCGGCGAACGTTTCGTTCTATCTCATCATTGTGGGAGTTATGACGGTTTGGACGACATCATTCGTTACGCACTATGCGCCACTCTATACTCTGTACTGGCCTCTCCCGGTAGCCGTCTCAACAGCCGGATGGAACGTCGCGAGTATTCTGCCCTTTGGGTTAGGCATGATTCTAATCTTTGTAGCGGTGCTGGCGTTTTTCTTCAACATGTTCGCAACAATCTTCCTGCCATTGCGTCCGGCAACAAGCTCGCGGCCAAAACCCGCGTTTGTGATGGGCGAGTTGCTGGTAACAGCCTTCAACGTTGACAGGCTGAGAGCAAGGATTAGCGGAATACCAAACTACGTGAGCAAAGTGTTCGCGTTTCCGATATTCGTAGTCGGCGTCTTTCGAGGCTGTGTTGACACAACCATTAATGCTCTCATTATGGGGGGTGTGGGAATTCTGCTTTCAATCTACGGGTTCTCTTACTTGGTCCCCTCCATGGCGCTCAGCCCAACGTTGGTTGATCCGCTCGTTTACAAGAACGTCTTCTGGTGGGGATTGGACATGATCGCTGACGGTAATGTGCTAATGTTCACAGCCGCAACTTGGTATCTTATAGTTCCGCTACTTCTGAATCGGAAACTCTTCGGCGAGAACGTCGTGAGATCGGTGATTCTAGCCGACCTTCTAGTTTCGATGGGAGTGTGGGGACATCACATGATGGCGGATACTCCGCAGCCAACCGGGTTACTGGTTGAGGGTCAAATCGTAACTTGGGGTGAACTTGTGACGATGGGTTTGACTATATTTGCGGTGTTGATGACGCTGTGGTTAGCTCGGCCCGTCAAGTATTCTGCGCCGTTGAAGTGCGTGCTAGTTTCCATAATGGGATATGGAATCGGTGGGACAGCTGGGATAATACAAGCCAATTATGCTGTCAACAGGTACTTCCACAACACGCAATGGATTGTGGGAATCCATGCTCATGTTCAACTGCTGCTCGGTTTAGGGTGCACGATCTTCGCCGCCATCTACGCACTGTTTCCGTTTCTGACTGGCAAACAACTCAGCGAACGGCTCGCAGACTTGCAACTCATGTTGTGGACCGTTGGCGGTTTAGTTATGGGGCTAAGTATGGGGCTAGCTGGCGTAAGTGGGATGCTTAGGCGAATGCTATACCTCAACGGATTGGGCCCATTCCAGCCATACATGAACGCTGCCCTCGTTGGCGCTATCATTCTCGCGTTTGGATATGTTGTCTTTCTCTTGAACATAATCCGAACTGTGGGTCTCAAGACAATTATCGGAATCTTCCTTCCTAAGAAACAAACGGCGACGGTTCCACCAGCAGGCACGGCAGCTTAATACTGCATCTTTGGATGACTCGGACTGAGTGCGAGTCGTTTACGACTTCACGCTGAATGCCTAACGTTAAGTATCACTTTCGACTACGTAACGCATAAAGTAGAACATATTGGGATATCGTCTATAATATCTTTAGTCCGAAGGTCGATAGGCTAAGTTCAGAAGGTAGCCGGTAAGGCGCAGGATCAGTAGATTCGTACCTCTAAAGGCAGACCGCGTTCCTCGTCTGCGGATAAATGCTTCTTGCGCCATGTTTTCGTCTTGAAGAGTGGCATCCGCCTTCACCTAGAGAGGCACGTCGTGGTCTTGAATACTGGTGAGTGCGACTCCGACGGCTAGGATTAGGAATATGGACCCAACAACTGCAACGGAACATTTCTTGCTCAACAGGTTACAGAGCATCGAGCCTTACCCGGAGGTAAGAGGTATGTGCTCTGCAAATAATGAAATGTTACCGGGCACGTCAAATTTCGGTTACAAATAAAATCCAATTAGGGCATATGCTTGAGAGACCCCGCGTGAAATCGGAGTCACTGTCCGAGTGCTACTTGTCCTATACTATTCAATGCGGATGCGATATGCTCCCGTTCTATTCCCCGGTGAGTGACGAATCTTACGTAGTACTTGCCGTATGCGCTGGTCTTTACGTCTCTTCTTTCCAATTCAGAAACGAATCTGACTGCATCAATGCCGAGTTGCTTGACGTTCAACATTACAATGTTGGTCTGTACGGTCTTGGGTTCAACCTGAAGCCCCTTAATTTCATCCAATCCTCTTGCCAGCAGTTTGGCATTGTCGTGATCCTCCCTCAATCGGTCAATCATCTTTTCTAGTGCGATTATTCCGGGTGCCGCAATGATTCCTGCCTGTCTTAAGGCTCCGCCAAGCATCTGCCTAATTCTCCTTGCTTTCTGAATGAACTCCTCACTTCCCAGTACTAGGGATCCGAGTGGGGCGCTCAGCCCTTTGGATAAGCAGAATGTCAGCGAGTCCACTGGCTTAACAAGCTCTTTGACATCTACGTTCAAAGCCACAGAGGCGTTGAATATTCGGGCACCATCCAAATGAAGCTTCAACCCATGGGAGGCCGCTATGATTCCAATAGCTTTAGTCTGTTCCGGCGTCCAACACGTTCCTCCAGCCCTATTATGAGTGTTCTCGATGCATACCAGCTTCGTCTCTGGTGCGAGTCTGGACTTTGGCTGTATTACATCTTCCACTTCCGCTGGATCTAGCACACCCATGTTTCCTTTCAGCCTTCGCACAAGAAGCCCGGCCAGACATGCAACATTTCCTGCTTCTGAACGAACGATATGAGCATCATCTTCAACGATGATTTCATCTCCCCTCTCAGTCTGAGCAAGCAAGGATACCAAGTTCCCTTGCGTCCCGCTTGTGACTAGCAAGGCTTTTTCCTTGCCCATCTTCCGCGCCGCAAGTTCCTCTAGCTTCAGGACCGTAGGGTCTCCATCACGTTGATCGTCACCAAGTTCAGCAGATAAGATCGCTTCAAGCATCTCCCTCGTGGGAAGAGTCACCGTGTCGCTCCTCAAATCGATAATTTTCAATCAATTTCCACTAGCTTGTCGTGAATCTGTCGTGCCCATCAAATTGCTACGCTAATTTCTCTTTCGTCTTACACCAGTCCGCATCTCATACGCAGTCTCTGCCCCAAATGCACGCATACCATGACGTAGCTTGGCAGGGGGTACGAAATCCTGACGCGAAACAACTTCGATTATAATGAAAGAACAGTGCTCTGGGATGGCTCGAGAGATGGACGCAACCTGCCTCAAAATGAGATGGTTTGAGCTTTTACGTTTCAAAAATCAGTGCTAATATTCAGCTCGTAATGGGGACAGATGACCGATAGTATTTACGAGCACTCGTTACTCTAAATACTGAATTTACGACATCTCGAAATATACTTACATGAATGTATTAGCGTTAGGGAATTAGAATGGGTCTGAACATAGTCTCAATCGCTGCATACGCTGGCGTCATTAGCTGGGTCTGGTATATTTTGGGAAAGTGCGACCCGAAAGGAGTTGATTGAGTTGGCAATTGGTCGATGTGCTGAATGTAAAGATACGTATGGAAGAGAGGATGAATGCCAGCCCTGCAAGATCTGTAACGCTCCCCCAGGCGAACACTGCGAACACTGCCCACCATCCGTAACGCTGCCCGGCTAGTTGAGGTAGGGCTGGCTGAAAACCGCTCCTTACCTTACTCTCGAGCACTCTCGATGGCCACTGGCTTGATGGACAGGGTAGAAGACAGGTTATCATGGTACAATAGTGTGCGATTGAACGAGAAGCCAGCGAAATATCTCTTATGCAAGTTGACTGGGACTGAGACCGACCCGACCACGCTAACTGACTCTCAACTTCGGAGTGAACACAGCACTTTACACAAGCGATTTGTAACTCGCTGGAGAGGAGTGAAGGCTGGCGGCAGTTCTGGAATCAAACAGCCATCCGAGCGTTTCAGCCTGCTGGACGTCAAACATGAGCTGTTGAATCGAATTCTCAGAAAATGTGTCTTATGCGAATGGAAATGCAAAGTTAATCGTGCCGAAGGAGAGAAGTGCGCTTGCCGGTTAAGTGCGGAGACCCGAGTTGCAACTTTCTTTCGCCATTTCGGAGAAGAACCTCCTCTAGTCGGTAGGAAAGGGTCCGGAACAATTTTCTTTACAGGTTGCAACTTCCGATGCGTATTCTGTCAAAACTGCGATATTTCGCAAGACCCAACCGCCGGTAAACCAGTCACCCCTACAACGCTCGCATCAATCATGAGTACACTCAGAATTGAAGGGGCTGCCAACATAAACCTCGTCGGAGGAGAACCGACCCCACACCTTCACACAATTCTGAAAGCACTCAACATCACAAACTTGAACGTTCCAATCTTATGGAACAGTAACATGTACCTTACGAATGAAGCCATGGAGATTCTAGCGGACGTTGTTGATATTTGGTTACCAGACTTCAAGTGGGGAAATGAAGGATGCGCAGTGAAATATTCGCGAGTGACCAGATACTTTGAAGTCGTTTCCAGGAATCATAAAATCGCTCAAGACTCGGGTGATATGATAATCAGACACCTTGTCATTCCAGGCCACGTTGAATGTTGTACTAAACGCGTTCTCGAATGGGTAGCCGAGTTCTGTCCACGAGCAATCGTTAACGTGATGGGACAGTACAGACCTCAGTACCTGGTCGCCGAGAGACCACAGGATTATCCGGAAATCGCACGCTGCCCGAGAGATGAGGAGCTTGAAGAAGCGGGGGAGTATGCCCGTAAGCTTGGCCTAGTGTGCTTAATTTAGCTGGCTTTGTGCTTTGACCTGATGAGTCCTTGAGAATGTGAAGAGTACAGGAACCAGAGCTGTCGCATTCAGGACGGCTAGCCAC
>Ga0187779_10001827_pt1 | contig 13255 bp, 16 predicted proteins | sample 1015_Q2_SP10_10__FD_132435 | JGI IMG/M metagenome (GOLD analysis project Ga0187779, IMG submission 132435) | Tropical peat soil microbial communities from peatlands in Department of Meta, Colombia - 1015_Q2_SP10_10_MG | ecosystem: Environmental > Terrestrial > Soil > Wetlands > Peat | place... | reverse complement strand
TTCCGCAGCGAGCCGCAGTGTGAGGCGTTCGAAAAGACGCTGGTCCCAGCGATTATCGCGGCGCGAAAGGGAAACGGACGGGCGAAGATCCGGGTATGGAGCGCTGCCTCCTCAAGCGGCGAGGAGGCGTACAGCTTTGCGATGATCTACCTGGAGCGTCTCCGGCCGAAATTTCCGGGCCTCGAATTTGAGGTTGTCGGGACCGATATCTGCCCCTCCGTCCTGGAGACGGCACGGCGGGGCATTTACAGAGAATACTCCGTACGGAATACCCCGAAACTCTATCTGGACAAGTATTTCGAATCAAAGGACGGACGCTTCACGGTGCGGGAAGAGGTCCGGCGCCTGGCGCGGTTCGAACACCTCAACCTGTATGACCAGCGCCAAATGCGGCAGATGATCGGCTTCGACATCATCTTCTGCTGCAACGTGCTGATCTATTTCGACACCAAATCCAAGACCCAGGTGGTCTCGAATCTGTACGACAGCTTGAACCGCGGGGGATATCTGTTTATCGGCTACGCCGAATCGCTGCACGGGATCTCCTCGGCGTTCAAGCTGCTGAATTTCCCAAAAACTGTGGCGTACAGGAAGGAGTAGGGCGAATGGGGAAAGTCATCATGGTGGTAGATGATTCGGCGACTGTTCGAAAGTTCGTTGCCGCGTCGCTGACGATGCAGGGGTTTACCGTCATCGCCGCTGTTGACGGCATGGACGCTCTGGAAAAGCTCCCGGCGGCAAACGTGGACCTGGTGGTGACGGACTTGAATATGCCGAACATGGACGGTTTCGAACTCATCCGCTCTCTTCGCGAGAACCCGCAGTACCATGAACTGCCGGTGATCATACTGACGAGCGTCAGCGACAGCGGTTCCAAAGAAACCGGGGCGCAACTGGGCGTCCAGTCGTACCTGATGAAGCCGTTCAGCCTTGAGAAAATCCAGTACGAAGTGTCGAAATACATCAGCTGGGCTGACTAGAGCCCGGGGAACCGATTGCGAAGGAGGAAGGACATGGCAAACCCAAAATTTCTTGTCGTCGATGACTCGCTCACGATGCGGCGCATTGTGATCAATACGCTCAAGAGCATCGGGTTCGAACATGTGGTGGAGGCCGTCGATGGCAAGGACGCGATGGCAAAGCTGATGAGCGAAGGGGCGGATTTTCTGATCACGGATTGGAACATGCCCGAGATGAGCGGCCTCGACCTCACCAAATGGGTCCGCAGCAGCGACCGGTTCGCCGATATGCCGATCCTCATGATCACGACCCGTGGGAACAAAGATGACGTCATCGAGGCGATGAAAATGCGCGTCAACAATTACATCGTCAAGCCCTTTACGGCTCCAGGGCTGAAGGAGAAGATCGACCAGATCCTCAAGTCCATTGAGTCTCCAACGGCATAACATCCGGAAATCCATCAGAGGGAAGGGAACACCGATGAAATCAGCAGTTCGCAAGAAAGTAGAGCTCCCGCGGAACGATGTCACCCCCTGGCCTGCGCGAGACGTGCTGGATAATTTTGTCAAGGTCGTGGCCGAAGTTGTGCCTTTACTGGACACCGTGAAAGTCTCCCTGCAGGAGAGTGCGGGAAACATCCCAAAGGCCTCCCTGCAGCTCGACAATGTGACGCGGGCCACGGAGAACGCAACCGTGGAAATTCTGGACGTCCTGGAGCGCATGACAACACGGATGGACGCGATGAGCGGTGCGATAACACGGCTCCGGGAGAGCGAAGGCGAGAGAGAGAATGCTCTCAAGCGCCTCGACAGCCTGATTGCCGAAGTCTCCGGCAATCGTCCCGGTCTTCAAGAGCAATGGAAAGCATTCCGGGCTTCCCCGGGGGGCCACGGCTCCCCGGACGGACTGGAAACCCAGTTCGCTGCGATCCGCGCCGACGCGATGAGCATCGCGATGGCCCTCCAGGTGCAGGATATCACCAGCCAGCAGATTGCCGGTGTCTCACAAGTGATCGAATCGGTCAGGCTCCGCCTGGACACCGTCTTGCAGGCGTTCGGGGAAGACCGCCTGGCGCTGCCCGGAGCGGCGGTGGTCGTGCGCTCGAGCGAGCAGTTCAACGGAGACGCCGAATACACGCGCGAGACGAGCCGCCAGGAACACGCCGACGAAATCGTCGAACGCTTCAAAAAGGGGGGGGACAATGCCTGATCGACCGGCAGCCTACGACGAGGAAATGCAGGAGATCCTCGAGAGCTTCATTGTGGAGACGCGTGAGATCTTCGAACACCTCGGTCAGGATCTTATCGCGCTGGAAGGCGGATCGGCAGACAAGGAGCTGCTGAACGCGATCTTTCGCGCGGTGCACACCGTGAAGGGGACCTCCTCCTTCCTCGGACTTGATCAGATGACCGAGCTCGCGCACCACTTTGAGGACGTCCTCAACAAGCTCCGACGCGGGGAGCTCACCATGTCCGGCGGCCGGATGGACATCATGCTCGAAGCGTACGACGTCCTGCGGGTTCTCCTGTCCAACATTGAAGCACGCAAGACCGAGCGGGTCGACCTTGCCGCCGTGCTGGAACGTCTTACCAATGCAGCGGATCCTGCATTTGTCGGGAGCAAAAGCCCTGGGACTCCCCCAGCGTCAAGTGTGGAGCCCGTCAAGAAGGCAGATGATCCGCCCGCCTCGGCGAAGGCTGCCTCCGAGATTAAAAGCATCGACACCACCATCCGGGTGGACGTCGGCAGGCTCGATGCTCTGATGAACCTCGTCGGCGAACTCGTCCTTGAGCGAAACCGGCTTTCCCAGATCGCCTTCGAGCTCACGCAGGATAACGAATCGATGGCCCTGGCACGCGAGCTTGCGACGACCAGCGCCCAGATTGATTTCGTCACGACCGAGCTGCAGATGGCTGTCATGAAAACCCGGATGGTCCCCGTGGCGAAGGTGTTCAACAAGCTCCCCCGGCTAATACGCGACCTGATGAAGGAAACCGGAAAACAGATCTCGCTCGAGATCAGCGGTGAGGAGACCGAGCTTGACAAGACGATCATCGAAGAGCTCAACGACCCTCTCGTCCATCTGATCCGGAACGCTGCGGACCACGGAATCGAATCCCCGGAGGAGCGGCAGAAGGCCGGCAAGCCGCAGGTGGGGAACGTGCGCGTGAAGGCGGAACATGACGGCAACCATATCGTGATCCGGATCGAGGACGACGGAAAAGGGATGGATCCGGAGAAGCTCAAGGCGAGGGCCGTCGAAAAGGGGCTCATCACCGAAGCACAGGCGCGGGAAATGACAATGAGCGAGGCCCTGAATCTCATCTTTATCCCTGGTTTCAGTATGGCCGCCCGCGTCACAAATATCTCGGGCAGAGGCGTGGGGATGGACGTCGTCCGGACGAACATCTCTCGATTGAAGGGGATCATCGAGATCAGCTCGGCTCTCGGCGTCGGGAGCACAATAGCGATAAAACTCCCGCTCACGCTTGCCATAATCCAGGCTCTCCTGGTGCGGGCCGGAAAGGAGACCTTCTCCATTCCGCTCGGATCCGTGCTCGAGGTGGTCCGGGTCCGCCGCCTGGAAATCACGACGATCGGAGGCGGAGAGGTCATCCGGCTCCGGAACTCCGTTCTCCCGATCGCGCGGCTTGACCGCGTGTTCCATGCAGCCAACGAGCGCCACGACGGTGACTGGATCTACGTTGTCGTTGTCGGGATGGCTGAAAAACGGCTCGGGATCGTTGTGGACGGGCTGACCGGCCAGAAGGAAGTGGTCATCAAGTCGCTCGGCGCGTATCTGCGCGACGTATCCGGAATCGCCGGTTCGACCATTCTGGGCGATGGAACCGTCATCATGATCCTGGATGTCGGCGAATTCATGAACCTGTGCTCCTCGGCGAATTGAGAAGACCATGGACGAAAAGTCTGGTGTGACGCCTGCACCCACGATCTCCGTTGTGGTAATCGATGATTCTGCATTCATGCGGAAGTCCATCTCGATGATGCTCGAATCGGACCCGCAAATCAAGGTCGTTGCCACAGCGCGGGATGGCAAGGACGGGATCGAAAAGATTCGTTCCCACCGCCCCGACCTGGTGACCCTTGACATTGAGATGCCGGTCATGGACGGACTGACGGCCCTGGGCATCATCATGAAAGAGATGCCCGTTCCGGTGATCATGATCAGCTCGCTCACGACGGAGGGGGCCAAGGCGACGCTCGATGCGCTCAATCTGGGCGCGGTCGACTTCATCCCGAAGGATCTTTCGTACGTCTCGCTGGATATCCGGAAAGTCCAGGATGATCTGGTGGCAAAGGTCCACTCGATCGTGCGGAGCAGGGCGCTCCGCACTGCACGGCGGGTAGCGAAGCCCTCTGCACGCCCTGCCTCCGCCGTTGCTCCCTCCAGGACATGGAACATCCCGAATCACGCCGGCCGCAATCTCCGGGCCGTCGTGCTGGGGATTTCCACCGGGGGCCCCTTCGCACTCCTGCAGACGATCCCGAAACTTCAGGCGGATTTTCCCGTGGGTATTGCGATCGTTCAGCATATGCCCCCACGCTTCACCAAGTCGCTTGCCGAGAGGCTGGATAGCTTGAGCGCGGTGAGCGTCCACGAGGCAGAGCAGGGAGACAGGGTGGAAGCAGGGGTCGTGCTCCTCGCGCCAGGCGGGCAGCATATGACGTTCAAGCGCAACGGCATCGGAGTGACCGTGCAGATATCCGCTGAGCCCTCGGGCGTCCTGTACCGGCCGTCGGCCGATGTAATGATTGCTTCGGCAGTTGAAGCATTCAACGGGCCGCTGCTCGGGGTGATCATGACGGGGATGGGGAAGGACGGCCTTGAAGGGCTCAAGCGCCTCAAGGGAAAAGGGGGGTATGTCATCGCGCAAAACGAAGAGTCGTGCGTCGTCTATGGTATGCCCCGGGCTGCGGTCGATGAGGGGATCGCCGACGCGATACTGCCCCTGGAAGGCGTCGCCGAAGGGCTGACGCGAGTGTTTTCCTGATATCGGAGGGTAGGCAGATGAAATCGCATGATGATGAATTCACACCCCTTGAAGCATTTCAAGGGGAATTTCCATCCGCAAGGAGCACATCGGCCAACGTGATCAAGTCCGCCCTCGTTTCGATCTCCGCTCACCGCACCGTGGGCACGGTCGAAGGGAGCGGGGAAGGGGAGATCACCGTGCATCGGGACGGAGACCGGATCGAGAAGATTTCCTTCACCTGTCTTTGCGGACGCTGTAGTAGCGTGGTGTTCGAATATGAATGACCGCCAGCTGGCGCATATTAGCCACCAGAGGATTGCCTCTGCCTCCGGACTTCGCTCGAAGGGCCGATTTCCCGCGCTGTGTGGTTCGTTGCGACTTGGCACCCCGCTTGATATAAGAGGATCCCAGAGGTGAAAGCTCTGAGAATCGTCGGGATCGAGAACAGGTGACGGAATGAAAGTTTCAAAATCGATTGGCGTAGGCGGCGCGGCGTTCTTCGCCGGTTTTGTGACCGCTCTGGTGGCGGCGATATTCGTTGCGAACCGCAGAAAAAGAACCCCTTCAGGAGAATTCTTCGACGGGCCGAGCCCGGAGGAGATGCTGGGAATCTAGACCCGGCAGCAGGGACGGAACACGGAGGTTTCCCCCCTTCAGTCAAGACACCGCATGAGGCGAGCCGCGCACAGTGCGCGAACAAGGCATCAACCTGATTCGGTATTGTGAAACTGTTCGAATGCACACGAATCCCCCTTCTGAGCAAGGCGCTGGATGCCTATACGCTCCGCCACAAGACGATTGCCTCAAACATCGCCAACATCGAGAGCACCGGCTACAAACCGCTCGCCGTTTCCTTCGAAGATCAGCTGACCGCTTCGAGGCGCGGCGCCGCCGTTTCGACGGCGACAACGGACGCACGCCATATTGCGATTGCGGGCGGCGATGCTGCGGATGTGAATCCTGTCGTCCATGAACTGCCGAGTCTTTCGCAGTCGAATAATCCGAGCGACGTCAACACCGTGGACATTGACAACGAAATGGCCGAGCTCGCCAAAAACCAGCTCCGATTCAAGTTTGCGGCCCGGCTCCTGGCCGGGACGTTTAAGGATATCCAGGAAAGCATACGGGGGAGCGAGTGAACATTGAGCGGATGTTCTCAGGGATGAACCTGAGCGCGAGCGGCTTGAGCGCTCAGCGTAAGCGGATGAATGCGATCGCCAGCAATCTGGCCAACGCGGAGACCACGCGCACGGAGGGTGGAGGGCCGTACCGCCGGAAGATTGTGCAGCTCAAGGCGAAAGGCGAGCACCTGTTTGGATCCGTCCTGCGCCAGGCAGGGCTGCGCCTCGCCTCGACCAACGAGGGGCACATGACGTCGGGCAGCTTCCCCGAGGAGGAGGAAGAGGGATCAACGGCCTCGATTTCCGCGACGGAGGCGCAGGATCAGAGCGCCCCGAAGAACGTGTACGACCCGGGCAATCCGGACGCGGACGAGAATGGATACGTGAAAATGCCGAATGTCAACGTCGTTACCGAGATGGTGAGCATGATGAGCGCGTCGCAGGCGTTCGAAGCGAACGTGGTCGCCATTGACGCGGCGAAGAACATGGCGAAAGATTCACTGGAGATCTGATGATGAACGTCACTGGACTTGGCGCGTATACCCAGGGCCCCGCCTCCGTCGCGCGGCCGCAGCAGACCGCTCAGGCAGCCGAAGCGGCGAATGCCGATGGATCCACCCCCGTTCGTCCCCAGCTGGCCGCTGCCAACGGGAAGCCCAAGGGGTTACGGGCGCTGGATGCGCTTTCGAGTGATGAACGAAATTATTTCGAGTCCCTGTTTCCGGGGATCACCGACGAGGCCGCTGCCGCAGATTCGTACGCGAACCTGGGCGGGCGGCCGAGCGTCCAGACAGGGACACTGGTCGATAGGAGGGGGTAAGGCTATGAAAGTCAATCAGATGTTGACGCTCGTGCCGCAGGGCGGGGATGTCAACAAGCGCGGCTCGATCGAGAAGACGCTGAACGAAACGAGCACGTCCTTCAGTCAGACGCTCGCCAATGCGGTCGCGGATGTCAACAATCTGCAGACCGAGGCGGGGAAGGCGGTAGACAAGATGGTGAGCGGCGACGCGGTGGACCTGCACGACGTCATGGTTGCCGTCGAGAAGGCAAAGACCAGTTTCGAGCTCCTGATGGAGATCCGGAATAAGACGATCAGCGCGTATCAGGAAATCATGAGAATGCAGGTGTAGTCCATGGCCGACCTCCCGATGGGGATGCAGAACCAGCTCGCCGGTGTTCTCCGCAAGACGAGCCTCGGACAAAAAATACTCCTGTTGGTCGTCACCGTCGCCGTGATCGGTTCGATCGTCGTGATGGTGAACCTGGTCAACAAGCCGAGCTACGGGACGCTCTTCAGCAATCTGAACACCCAGGACGCCGCGAAAATCGTCGAGAAGCTCAAGGAGAAGAGCGTTCCGTATACGCTCGATGACGGCGGCAAGACCGTTATGGTCCCCAAGCAGCAGATCTACGACCTGCGCCTCTCGCTCGCCAGTGACGGCCTGCCGCAATCCAGCATCATCGGGTACGAAATTTTCGACCGCACCAACCTCGGAGTATCTGACTTCGTGCAAAAAGTCAACTACCGCCGGGCCCTCGAGGGGGAGCTTGCCCGAACCATTCTCCAGCTCGATGAGTTGGAGGGGGCGCGGGTCCACCTGGCGATTCCGGAGAAGGCGCTCTTCAAGGAGGACGAAAAGCCGGCGACGGCTTCCGTCGTGCTGAAGCTGAAATCAGGCAAGCCGCTTCGGCGTGAGTCCGTTCAGGGAATCGCGCACCTGGTGGCGTCAAGCGTCGAGGGACTGGATGTCAAGGATGTCTCGATCGTCGACTCCCGAGGAATGCTCCTGTCGGAGAATGCGAAAGGAAATACGGCGGCCGCCTTGACGGAAACGCAGTACGAGCTCGAGCAGCAGGTGGAGACCTATCTGGCGCGCAAAGCCCAGTCGCTCCTGGAAAGCGTGGTGGGTCCGGGAAACTCGGTGGTCCAGGTGAACGCCGAGCTGGACTTCCGCCAGGTCGAACGCACGCTTGAGCAGTATGATCCCGAGAACAGCGCAGTCCGCAGCGAACAGATCTCCGAGGAAAAAGGTGCATCGAGCGATTCGGCGCCTGGGTCTACCCACTCCAATACCGTGACCAACTACGAGGTCAACAAGACGGTCGAGCACATTGTCGAGAACCTCGGGAACATCAAACGCCTCTCCGTGGCCGCGCTGGTGAACGGCAGCCCCCGCGTGGTGGAGAAGGACGGCCAGAAGACGACGGAAAACGTCCCGCGGCAGCCGGATGAGATGAACAAGATGACCGACCTTGTCAAACGGGCGGTCGGGTTCAACGCCCTGCGCAACGACGAAGTGACGGTGACCAATCTCTCCTTTGGCACCCCGCTGCCGGAGCAGGACTTTGTGTACCGCCAGACGCCGCTTACCGACTACAATGACATCATTCAGAAGATCTTTCTCGTCGCCGTCATGGCGGCGGGTGTCATCATCATCCGCTCCCTGTTGAAGCGATTCCGCGTACACGTCGGCGGCCGGGAGCTCGCTTTTGCGGGCGCGTCCGATGCCATGGCGTCGGAGCTGCATGCCCGCCGTGAAGCGATTCGCATCCCGTCGCCGGAAGAGGAAATCAGCGATGAGGCTCTTCTGCGCTCTGAAAAGCGCAAGAGGATAGCCGAGTATATCAAGGAAAAGCCGGGAGAGACTTCCCGACTCCTGAAAGTCTGGCTCGCGGAAGACTGATTAACGACCGAACCGAAGGCATTTGGAACAGACATGGCTCAACCAGCACATTCGTCAGATCGCCTCACCCCAAAGCAAAAAGCCGCGCTTCTGATGCTCTCGCTCGACGTGGAAACAGCGACGAAGCTCATGCGGCAGATGACGCAGGAGGAGATTGAAGCGCTGACCATCGAGATCTCTAACGTCCGCGGTGTCTCCTCGGCCGTCATCGACCAGGTCATGGACGAGTTCCACCAGCTGATCACCGCCCAAGAATACGTTATTCAGGGAGGGATCGACTATGCCCAGAAGCTCTTGGAGAGCAGCCTCGGGTTCGCCAAGGCGACGGACGTTCTCGATAAGGTCAAGGCGCTCACACACGTCAAGGGATTCGGGACCCTCAAGAAGGCGGACGGCCAGCAACTTGCGAGCTTCCTGCAGAAGGAACATCCGCAGACGATCGCGCTGATTCTTTCGAACCTGACGCCGGATCAGACCGCGCAGGTCCTCACGGAATTCCCCGAAGACCTGCGCAACAACGTGACCTACCGCATGGCAACGCTGGGGAAAGTATCCCCCTCGCTTTTGAAGGAAGTGGAGGACGTCGTTGAGGAGATCGCGCAGAATGAGATCAGCCAGAGCCTGAGCCTTATGGGAGGCGCCAAGTCCGTGGCATCCGTCCTGAACAAATGCAACAACGCCACCGCGAAGACGATCCTGGAAACCATCGAGCAGCAGGACTCGCAGCTGGCAATGGAGATCAAGCGGCTCATGTTCATGTTCGATGACCTCATGTTCGTCGACGACCGGGGGATCCAGCGCCTCCTGCGCGAAGTGGACAAGAAGGAGCTTGCACTGTCCCTCAAGGTGTGCGACGAGAAGCTGAAAGAAAAAATCCTGCAAAACATGTCCGAGCGCGCTCGGGATCTCCTGAAAGAGGAGCTCCAGTATATGGGACCGGTCAGGCTGAAGGAAGTCGAGGCTGCCCAAACGCGCATCGTGGATATCGTCAAGCAGCTCGAAGACCAGGGTGAACTGGTGATCGCCGGACGCGGCGGAACGGAGGAAGTGTTTGTCTAACGTCGTCAAAATGCGTGTGGGCTCAGCGCCCGTGCGGCTGCGAAGGCCGGCCGAGCCGGCGCATGCGCTCAGCGAACTTACGCCGGTAATACCCAGGGGAGGGGACTTCCCCGGCCTCGCCCCGCCCGTGCAAGCGGAGGTCGATCTTGCCGACGAGTACCAGCGGGGGTATCTCGAGGGTGCGGCTGCGGCGGAGGCGAAGCTTCGCGCCGAGCTTGCCCGAGAGCTCACGGCGCACACCAAGCGGATCGAAACGCTCCTCACCTCGATGCAGGGGCAGCTCTGGCACCTGTATGAACGCATCGAGCGGGACGCCTTCCGTTTTGCACTTGCCGTTGCGGGGAAAATTATCGGACGCGAGGTCCAGAACGGGAACGACATCGCCGTGCATCAGGTGCAGGAGGCGCTGCGACGCGTTGTCGGAGTGGATGCGATAAAGCTCCGGGTCCATCCTTCCGACGAGCAGGTCATCCGCGAACACCGGCCGGCGATCCTTGCAACGGCGGAGTCCGTGAGGGAATTTCTTGTGGAAGGCGACGAGAGCATTGAACGCGGGAGCTGCATCGTCGAGTGCGCCTCGGGCAACGTCGATGCGCGGTGGTCGACGCAGCTGCGCCAGGTCGAGGGGGCGCTCTTCGGTCGCGTGAGCGGGATTCTTGGAGAGGCCGAATGAGCTCCGAGGCGCACATCATCGCACCTGCCGACCATGGTGCGTTCTCGGGAACGCTGGAAGCGTACCTCACGCGCCTGGACCAGGTCGACCTTTTGAAGGTGAACGGCAAGGTTGAACAGGTGATCGGTCTGGTCATCGAATCGATGGGGCCCAACTGCGCGCTGGGAGACGTGTGCATGATCAAATCCCGCGAGGGTCATGATCTGTGTCTCTCCGAAGTCGTGGGCTTCCGAAGCAACCGGGTGCTTTCGATGATCCTCGGGGATGCATCGCGTGTCGGGCCAGGCAGCGAGATCGTCGCCACCGGCCGCTCGCTCTCGGTCAATGTCGGCAAGGAGCTTCTCGGACGGGTCATCGACGGACTGGGCAGGCCTCTGGACGGCAAAGGCCCCATCCTGACCGATGAGGTCCGCTCGATATATAACGCTCCGCCGAACCCGCTTGAACGCCGGCGGATCAGCGAGGCAATTGCCACCGGGATCCGATCGATCGATGCGCTGCTGACGCTTGGCAAGGGGCAGCGTGTCGGAATCTTTGCCGGAAGTGGTGTCGGCAAGAGCGTCACCCTGGGCATGATCGCGCGCAACAGCAACGCCGATGTGAATGTGATTGCTCTGGTGGGCGAACGGGGACGCGAAGTGACGGAATTTCTAGACCGAGAGCTCGGCTCCGAAGGGCTCCGACGCTCGGTTGTCGTCGTGGCTACAAGCGACCAGGCGTCGTTGATACGGCTCAAGGCGGCGTTCATGGCGACCACGATTGCCGAGTATTTCCGTGACGCCGGCATGGACGTCCTGCTCATGATGGATTCCGTAACCCGGCTGGCGATGGCGCAGCGTGAGGTGGGACTGGCGATCGGGGAGCCGCCGACGACCAAAGGCTACACGCCATCGGTGTTCGCCATGCTGCCAAAGCTGCTCGAGCGTGCCGGGAATTCGCGCACCGGCAGCATCACCGGGATGTACACCGTCCTGGTGGAGGGGGACGACATGACCGAGCCGGTCGCAGACGCCGTCCGGTCAATCCTCGACGGTCACATCGTGCTCTCGCGTCGTCTGGCATCCGCGGGTCACTATCCGGCGGTCGATGTTCTGGAGAGCATCAGCAGGGTGATGCCAGCAATCACGACTTCCTCTCACCGCTCGGCGGTGCACCGGTTCCTGGATATGATGGCGACGTACCGCGAGGCGGAAGATCTCATCAATATCGGCGCGTACGCCAAAGGGAGCAATCCCCGTATTGATCAGGCCATTCGAAACTGGGAAGCGATCAAGGAGTTCTTGCGTCAACACTCCGACATGCGGGCGGATTTCGCCCAAAGCATCGGCCGGCTCGCGGAGCTGGTCGCAAAGGCCGAAACGGCATAATCTCACACGCGGAGAGACACATGCAGGTAGGATCCTCACGGCTACAGACGGTCATACGGGTCAAAGACATCCAGATTCAGGGATCCCAGCGGGAGCTCGCACAGATCAAGGTCCAGAAGGACCAGGAGCAGGGAAACCTTGACCGCCTGGAGGAAAAGCAGAATTCCGCGATGACGGATGCTGCGCGCGACATGAAGACCCGGGCCCGGGATCTTCAAACGAGCCGGGCGTTTTTGCAGAGCCTTTCACGCCAGATCAAGCAGCAAGAGCAGACCGTCCAGTCGATCTCTGACAAGGAAGAAACAAAGAGAGGCGAGCTGGTGGAACAGTCGAAATCCCAGCAGATGCTGGAGAAAATCGAAGACAAGCGCCGCGGTGAGGCCCAGAAAGAAGAAGAGCGCAAGGCGCAACGGGTCATCGACGTGCTCGCGCAGCGAATGAAGACGGAGATCTGACCGGATGAAAGCCCTTCTGCCGCTCCTGATACTCTCAACCGTCACGCTCCTTGCCGCCATTGGGATCGTTATGGGGCTGCGGATGTTTCAGCCGCAGCTCTTCGGCGCAAACACGGCCGCACCGACCAAGCCCGCGCAGCCGGATAGCGTGCGCGCCGCGGCGCAGACCGTCAAGCCTGCGACCGATATCAAGTCTGATTCTACGTCACGGCCCCAGAATGTCGTCGCCCTGCAGGGCATTGCTGACTCGACGCGGCTTGCCGATAGTCTCCGTGCGCTCACCGCCCGGATTGAAGTGCAAATGCAAACGATCGCCGAGCTCCAGGCGAAGGTCCAGTCTCCGGTTCCGCACGATAGCCTCCAGGCTCCCCAAGTCCCGGACAGCGCGCAGGCCAAAAACGCGAAGGCCTTTGCAAAGATGCTTGAGACCATGCCCGCCGAGCAGGCGGTGCGCATACTGAAGGGCCTCGACGACAAGCAAGTGAAAGCGATACTCTTGAGTGTGAAAAAACGCCAGGCGGCGAAAATTCTGGCTGCACTGGAACCCGATCGCGCAGCTCGCATGATAAGGTAGTCGACGATGATCAACCTCCTCGCTATGCTCCGCCCTATCACCCAGAAAGGGACCGACGTGCAGACGGGACTGCCCGGCACTGCGGGGGGCTCCGAAGAGTCGCTGGGCGGTTTCGCCGCCCTCATTCAGAAACTCGTGGGGGAATTTGTCGGTGGCCGCACTCCCTCGAAATCGGATCTCGAAGCGGGTGCGAACAATTCGAGCCAATCCCTGACGAGCGAGGCGGCCACGACGGCAGATGCACCCCCGGCGGCGGGCGTTTCAAGGCCTCCTGCTGGGGTGCGACCGATGGCCGTGTCCACGAAGAAAAAGGAAGAGGAGAAGGCTGTTGGACGTTCCACCGGCGATAGCACGCAAATCGCTC
>Ga0187779_10001826_pt1 | contig 13266 bp, 13 predicted proteins | sample 1015_Q2_SP10_10__FD_132435 | JGI IMG/M metagenome (GOLD analysis project Ga0187779, IMG submission 132435) | Tropical peat soil microbial communities from peatlands in Department of Meta, Colombia - 1015_Q2_SP10_10_MG | ecosystem: Environmental > Terrestrial > Soil > Wetlands > Peat | place... | reverse complement strand
GTGTATATAGGACAGAAAGGTCGCCTGCCCAAGCCACTGCCAATCAGATGAGTATCACCAAAAGCGAATGAGGAAACGCGGAAGTTGTTCGCGACGATGTTGGCGGTTATTCAAAAATCCAACTAGGTGAGTTCCCTGCAGGGCCAGTTAATTGCCGCTCAGGATCGGGCCCTTCGCGCCCAGCGTCGGGGCTTGACTGTGAATCGAGAGATTTCTAGGGTACGCTTCGCTCGTATGAACGCCCTGGTTAACAGCCCATGGCAATCACAAAAAAGGAAAACAACTATGAGCCAGCAAGGCCGAATCCTCGGCATCGGTGGAATCTTCTTCAAGTCCGCGAATCAGCAACAAATGAAGGATTGGTACGCAAAACATCTCGCCCTCGCGGATAGCGGCCATGGTGTCATGCTGCCGTGGCGTGAAAAAGACAATCCTGAAAGTGAGCAGATGACAATCTGGAGCATTTTCCCCGGCAACACCAAGTACTTCGAGCCCAGCCAAGCCTCATTCATGGTGAACTACATCGTCGACGACCTCGAAGTACTGCTCGATCGCTTAGCGAAAGAAGGCGTCCGCATCGACCCTAAGCGCCAAGACGAAAGCTACGGCCGCTTCGCCTGGATATACGATCCCGACGGTAACAAAATCGAACTCTGGCAGCCGCTCCGTTAACAGAGACTCCGTCGATCGCCGCTCCCCAAATTTTTCGCTAGCGTGGACTGCCTGCGATCAGCTATCGCAATCTGCTGGTGCGGCAGATGGTGCAATGAATTCGCCGCCCACTATAGTAGTCCTTTTCGCCCGAATGCTCCGAAGTCCCGATTAGTCGACAAACCGGAAAGGTTCCTGCTAGTACCTACACGGGCGGTAACGCCGTTAATCAGGACCTAACCCCTCAGTGGACACCTGAAAACCGGCCGCAGGTGGACGCTTCAAAACCGGCCAACGGAGCGGAGCCAGGACGAGAGTATTTATGGGCAATGCCGATAAACTGGTGCGATTGGGCGAGTTTTTGCGGCCCGAGCGAGGCGGAAGCGATCGTCTTTTTTGCGAAAAGCGGCGTCCCATGTTGAAGCGGCTGTTTGCCCATTACGTTATGGAGGAAGTGCGGCCGATGGTGCGGCTGGCGGTGCCGCTGGTGCTGGCGGAACTGGGCTGGATGAGCATGGCCATCGTGGACACGATGATGGTGGGGCGGCAGACGCACAGCGCAGAAGCGATCGCTGCAGTGAGCCTGGGAAGCGTGCTGTACGTGGCGATCGCTTTTTTCGGGACGGGGCTGATGTTGGGGCTGGACACGCTGGTGTCGCACTCGTACGGGGCCGGAGACGTGGAGGATTGCCACCGGTCGCTGGTGAACGGAGTGTATTTGAGCGTGGTGATTGCGCCGGCGTTGATGGTGATTGTGAGGCTGTTCGAACCACTGTTGCGCTCGCTGAATTTTCAACCGGAGATCTTGAACCAAACGATTCCGTATTTGCGGGCGCTGAATTGGGGGACGCTGCCGCTGCTACTCTATTTTGTTTTCCGGCGATATTTGCAGGGGATGAATTTGGTGAAGCCGGTGATGTTTGCGCTGGTTTCGGCCAACATAGTGAACCTGGTCGGAAACTGGGCGCTGATTTACGGGCATCTGGGGCTGCGGGCGATGGGGACGGTTGGGTCGGGGTGGTCCACGTACATCGCGCGGACGTACATGATGACCTTATTGTTGGGCTACTCGTTGTATTACGACCACCGTTTCAAGACCGGGCTGCGGCGGGCGCGGCGGCGGCCGCATATGGCGCGCGTTTGGAGGCTGGTGTATTTGGGGCTGCCCGCGGCGATGCAATATGTGATCGAGATTGGAGTGTTCGCGGTGGCGACGACGATGATCGGGAAGCTGGGCACGGTGGCGCTGGCGAGCCATCAGGTGGCGCTGAATACCGTGAGCCTGACGTACATGGTGCCGCTGGGGATTTCGTCGGCAGCGGCAGTGAGAGTAGGGCAAGCACTGGGGCGCAAAGATCCGCATGGGGCGAGCCGGGCGGGTTGGACGGCGATGGGATTGGGGACCGGATTCATGGGCTGCATGGGCATCCTGCTGCTGACGGTGCCGCAATGTATCGCGCGGATTTATTCGCCGGACCCGGTGGTGATCCGGTCGGCGAGCACGCTGCTGTTTGTGGGGGCATTTTTTCAATTGTTTGACGGGATGCAGACGGTGGCGACGGGAGCCTTGCGAGGCGCGGGGGACACTCGGACGCCGATGATTTGCCACTTGCTTTTTTATTGGGTGATTGGCCTGCCGCTGGGGGCGTATTTGTGCTTTCGAATGCGATGGGGAGCGGCGGGGCTGTGGACGGGACTGTGCGTGGCGCTGATCTTGATCGGGATTGCGCTACTGCTGTTCTGGCGGCGCAGAGAAAAGAGGAGCACTCTCGGAGCGCTCAATGGGCAAAGAGCAAGTGGACGGTAACGCCGTTAATCGGGACTTTGCCTGCCTCTTGATGCCCATCGTATTATCACTACCAGCGCTCCAGTTGCCGGCGATGGCGCAGCAAGTGGCAGACCGCATGCTCGAGTATCATTTCCGGGTCGTATCGCGGACCCCAGCGCACCGCGAACGACAGCTCCTGAATTTCCTGCTCGGTTGCCTTCAGCAGCGGCTCGACGGTCTGCTCCGTCAACACGATTCCTTCAGTTAGCAAATCGCGGACATCCCGTGGGGAGTGCAGCCGCGCCGGATCAGCCTCGTATCGCTCGACGAAATCGACGCCGCGCGCCTTGCGGATGTAGTGCGCGTATCGATGTGCCGCGCCAATCACGTGCAGGCAAATCGCGCACGGCGAAATTGTGTTCGGATTATTCGATGGCCGCTCGGCGTTGAACCGCGCGAGATCGAAACCTTCGACCACGCGGCAGAAGTCCCCCGCAGCGCGCGCGTACTCGTCCATCAGCGCGCCGAACGGGCCGGTCAGGCCGGGATGATGGATGAACGTGGTTGTCATAAGCATTGAGCCATCAAGAGCGACGATGATACCGTCGTCGGAGCGGGCGTTGAAGCGCTACCGAATAAAAAGGGCACCGCGTAGTACCCACTTGGGCGGTAACGCCGTTGATCGGGCACTGGGTCTTCTTGCACTGGTATAGACTCTCTCACTCGGCGTGGTACAAGAAATCGGTTAGGTCCTACTGTCGTTGGAGCGGACCTTGGCACACATGCCCAAAGAACTTCTCAGTGCGGCCGGCATAGTCCTCACGTTCATCATCTTCGTACCATACATCCGCTCCATTCGGCAGGGACGAACCAAACCTCATGTGTTTTCCTGGTTCATCTGGTCCTCGGGCACCCTTGTTGTATTTCTCGCTCAGCTAGCTGGCGGTGGAGGGCTGGGCGCCTGGCCTATTGGCGTTTCAGGCCTTGTCACCGGCTACATCGCGGTCCTTGCGTATGGCAAGCGTACTGATCGATCCATCACAACATCGGACTGGGCGTTCTTTGCCGCAGCACTCGCTGCGCTACCGGGTTGGTTTCTCACTTCAAACCCACTTTGGGCAGTGCTCATTCTCACTTGCGTGGACCTCGCCGGGTTTGGCCCTACGTTCCGGTCTGCTTACATTCGCCCTTACGACGAGCGAACGGGGTTCTACCTCTTGGGTGCGCTGCGAAATTTGATCGCCATCTTGGCACTGGAGCGCTACTCCCTTACCACTGTTCTGTTCCCAGCGGCTGTGGGCTTGGCGTGCTTCATCTTCGTCGCAATGGTCACGTATAGGCGGCGAGCATTGCCGAGTCATACCTGTGGCGCGTTCGGGCCTAGTACTGAACATCTTCGGTAACGGCGTTAATCAGGAGCTTCTGCGAAGACTATGGGTCTTCCGGCTTTGGTAGAGTGCCGAACTCTTCAGGCCGTGCCTTCACGTGACCGTCAGTCTAACGGTAAGAGATATCCTGGCGTCCCGAAGATTCGTCCCCCAAACGCTTGAGCGTCCAACACAGCCATATCCCACCCGAACCATGAACTGGGGGTAATGCGTATTGTAACGTCATCAAAGGATTCAAACACCGGCCCGACTTGGGGATCGGACACTGCTGCTGCGCTGAGATAACGACGGTGGATGCGCCGATTTACTTCTCGCGATTGGTCACCTGAGATTAAGTCGGCCCTCCCCGTCGCCGTTACACCACGTTGTGCGGCAAGTCTTCGCACATCTACCATCAGTGAAGCATTCGGTCTGGCCGCTAGGTTGCGAGCCTTTCGACTTCTGGAAGACGTGGCAACGAACAGGTTCCCGCCCTCAAACAGGTACCACACGGCTGTCAGGTGGAGACTTCCATCTGCATTCTCGGTTCCGAGTGTAGCGATGTGCCGTCCTCCCAAAATTTCCTCGATGGTCGGGTCCAGTGCTTGCATTTGGCATTTTCCCTCCCCGTCTCCCGTCCGCCAAACTGCGCCGATTGTCTCACAGCTAGCCGAAAGCGGGACTTTCCGCCCTTTGAAGGGCGCTGCATTTCAGTAAGCTGTCACTTTTCGGAGGTGGGAAAGCCAGACACATTGGTACCGGGACCCACTTTCCAACCCCGTTTACCAGGCACTTGGGAGTCTTCCGAAGTCGGAGGCCATTCTGTTTGACAGTGCATAGTGCTGGGAATACACTGCCGCCACATCGAATCGAGCGAGATGGTTTCCGGCCCTATTCCCAAGGTAACGAGCGGAACATCAGGACTTACTCGTGAGATTGAAGCTTTGCTCCGCGTATCCGTATCGGCTGAGAGTTGTCTGGTTTTGCACGGCCGCAGTGCTTGTGTGCTCACTTCCTTGCTTGTCAGTAGCGCAGACCCCCAGTGCCGAAATCGGTTTGTATACTTCCGAGCAGGCAGAACAGGGGAAATCTGTGTATGCGGCACGTTGTGCCGCATGTCACGGTGCGGACCTCGCGGGAGCGATCGCCCCAGCTCTGGCTGGCCCAGGGCTGGAGCAGAATTGGATTTCCACAACGACGCTCGACGATCTTTTCTTTGTACTGCGAACGACCATGCCTCTTGGCATGGCGAAGTCGCTCACGGCAAAGGAGCAAGCCGCGGTCTTCGCGTACATATTGCAGCAGAACGGGTATCCCGCAGGTAACTCCCCAGTCGAGCCAGATGCACCGCAGCTAAAGACCATGCGGGTGCTGAGTAGGGTCAGCAATCCAGGGCCGAACAATGGACCGGCTCCTATAGCTGCTTTTGGAGACCCGAAAAACAAGCCATCCGAGCCGCCGCCTGCCTTCATTCTTGGCAACGCGGGGAAATCCTCTCGCAGCGGCGGACCCACGCAAGAAGAACTCAACGCGGCAGAACATTCCGGGCGTAGCTGGCTCTACCACACACATGACTATTCAGGCACGCGGTACGCGCCGCTGAACCAAATCAACACTACGAACGCCAGACAACTGCGAGTGGTTTGCGTGTTTCAGGTTGGAGAAATCGCCAATTTCCAAACCGGACCCATTGTGTACCAGGGCACGATGTACATTACGACTCCTCACACGACCATTGCGCTCGACGCATCCACTTGCCGCCCGAGGTGGCGTCAGACTTGGGAGCCAAAGAACATCGCGCTTTGGGGACCATGGGTGAACCGCGGAGTTGCTATAAAAGATGGCCTTGTTGTGCGCGCCACCCCAGATGGTTACCTGCTTGAGCTGAATGCACAGACGGGCGAACTGATTTGGGCGAGGAAGGTCGCCGATGCCATGGCCTCTGAAACTCTCACGATGGCTCCCATGATCTTCGAAGATTCGATTCTTATTGGTTCCGCTGGAAGCGAAAGCGGCGTCTCCGGCTGGATCGGCGCATTCCGCCTGTCCGATGGCTCAGAAATCTGGCGGTTCAAGACGGTTCCGGGAGCTGACGAGCGCGACTCGCAGTCTTGGAAAAATCCCGCAGGCATCAAGTTAGGAGGTGGAGCGGTCTGGACTCCTCCCTCACTCGATCCTCAGAAAGGAGAGTTGTACGTTGCGGTCGCAAATCCTGCTCCCGATCTGCCGTCAGGACTCCGCCCGGGGGACAACCGTTATTCGTCCTCAGTAATCGCGCTCGATGTGCGTACCGGCAAGCTTCGTTGGTTCAAGCAAATGGTCCCGAATGACTCACACGACTGGGACCTGACACAGGTTAGTCCAGTTTTCAAAACAAGAGTCAATGGACAAGAGCGCGAGTTACTCACCACCGTAGGCAAGGACGGTATCTTGCGCTCTCTGGATCGTTCGACGCATGAGGTCCTTTACGCCACTCCGGTCACAACACTCAAAGATGGGGAGAAACCGATCACTCTGGAAGGAGTTTCTGCTTGCCCAGGTGTTCTTGGCGGCGTCGAATGGAACGGCCCCGCTTTCAATCCGGTCAGCAATTTGCTGTACGTCGAAGCGGTGGATTGGTGTGCGACCTACTACTTGGCTAACTCTGCGCGTTTTATTCCTGGGAAGCTTTATATGGGCGGGACAGTTCAGCTTGCTGACACCTCCCAGGGGTGGCTAACCGCAGTCGATTCTTCCACCGGAAAAGTGCGCTGGCAGTACCGCTCGTCGCGTCCGATGGTTGCTGCGGTAACGACCACTTCGGGCAACCTCGTCTTCACCGGAGAACTTACTGGCGACTTCATTGTTCTGGACGCAGTTTCGGGGGATGTTCTCTACCGGTTCAACACTGGTGGTTCAATCGGCGGTGGCGTGGTCACGTACGAAGTTGACGGCAAACAGTATGTGGGCGTGATGTCCGGTCGTCCCTCCCCCTTCTGGGTCGACAAGAATCCTGGCGCACCGACGGTTTTTTTCTTTGCACTGCCATAGGCCAGCTTCGAGGCGCTGCGAGTATGCCGTCGCATGCGTTCTGAAGAAATTCGCGAGACTCACGTTCAAGGTGGACGGTGGCTGTCTTTCGCACTCGCGATATCAAGCACTCTCGAATGCGGGACCCAGGGGACGCAAGCGTGTCAACGCTGGATCACTGGTATTTCTCCCTTGTTAAACGCTCAGCGCGGAGCCAAAGCGCGATCCAGAATGCGTCCGAAATTGTCTTTCCGCTATGCTGGCAAATGAAAGCTGCAGCGCCGTTCTGTGTTGCTGGATGTGGCTTCATCGGTTTTGTTCTGCTGAGCGCCAAACCCATTCCTGAGGACCCTTCATACCTCAGGCCGATTGTTGCATCGATCATCGGGGCGCTAGCCGTAGCGATTCTGTTGGCATTGCCCGGGAGGGCCGTCATCGACCCCTCAGGTATTAAGCAGCGCTATTGGTGGCGTAAAGACAAGCAGGTTCCGTGGAGCGATTTTGCCTCTGTCATCCACGACCGAAATGATGGTTCGACAATTGTTTATGGCAATTTGAAACTCCAATCGTTTTTTCGCCCTACCTTGTAGATCAGTCACGATTCGACCGTGAAGTGAAGGCTTACACAGAGACTCCTGAAATCCGTGATGACACATAACTCCCGGTAAGTCGGAAAACCGTCCATTTGAAGTAGCACTTTACTTGTCCGGGTACGCCGTTAACCAAGCACAAGCCTGCACTGCTGGCACTTTGGTCGCCGTGCGCGTAGAGTTCTTTTGGCATTATGACTCGGGACGAGGCTCTGCAGTTGGTCAGCCGCGGAATGAATTTTGCCCCCCAAAACAGCCTTCTCCCTCCGCGACTTGACAAGAATCGCCTATTCGGCTCCGATCCGCTGCTACGATCCGAATAACTGGACGATTCACGAAGTGGGGAGGGCATAGCCACTGGTCGCTAAATTAAGGAACAGCAAAGATACCGTCAGACAAGTGTTTGTCGGATCCGATGGCAGAATGCGTTCGATTTGGCGGGCCACGATCTATTACTCAGTCGGGACGTTCGTCGCTTATCCCCTCCTGGATGCGCTGCTTGCCCTACTCACGCGCCCGCTACATCTGGCCCCGGAACTCACGGCGGGAAGGGTGGGGGTCGGAGAACTGACAAACTTCTTTACCGCCTTGCTTTGCACCGGTGCTTTCGCGCTCTATGAGCGCCGCCGGATAGACAGTTATGGCTTACCTGTTAATTCCGCGTTCGGCTGGCAAACATTCGAAGGGGCAGCTGCCGGTGTAATCATGGCGTCCGCTGTCGCCTTTGGAATGATTACGCTGGGCGGCATGCAGATCAAAGGGCTGGCAGGAAGCGGTCGTGCACTCATCGTCTCTGCCTTCGCATGGCTGGGCGCCAACATCTGTGTGGGCATCGCCGAAGAGTTCTGGTTCCGGTCCTATTTTCAGCAGACACTCTGGAAGAGCGTTGGCTTTTGGCCGGCCTCCGCTGCCATAGCGCTGATCTTTGCTGCGGAGCACTATTTCTTCAAAACGGGCGAAAACATCTGGGATGTGATCACGCTCATCTCGCTAAGCCTGCTCCTGAGTTACAGCATGCTACGGACAGGCACGCTTTGGTTCGCCGTCGGTTTTCACATCGCCTTTGATTACATGCAGCTCTTCGTCATCGGAACACCGAACGGCGCCCGATTCCCAGTTGGGCGATTGCTCGATGTGCGCTTCGATGGGCCTGCGTGGCTGACGGGCGGCGTGCTCGGTACGGAAGCCAGCTTCCTGATGTATCCAGCGATTGCGCTTCTGTGGCTTCATGTCTGGTGGCGCTATCGCACCAATCGGCCACTTCAGCCCTAGGGTGCGACAAAAACCTCGACTCGTCGAAACGCCTTGCCAGTATGAACTTCTCCCGCTTACGCCGTTAAATCAGGCTTCTCACGCACGAATTTCCCAGGCGTTGGGTACAGCATTGGCCTTTTTTGAAAACTCTTAGGCACGCTCTCTCCACTCTCCGCTGTTCACTGCAGTTGTTGCGCTTTACCTGCCCGGAATGCGAGGCGCAGAAATGGCAGGAAGCCTTTATAGGCCTTTCTTCAAAGCAGCTAAAGGAAAGACGGTCGATTCCGCAATTAGACCGTGGCTGGAAACACTGACCTGCGAAAATCCAGATTGCCGGAAGACCTACACGTACGGAACTGATGATTTGCGCTTGTACGAGACCTAGCTTAAAGCCGACCAAGCGCGGATTCTACTGCGAGCGCCGGAAGGACATCTCGATCTGTCCTTCATTCCAGTTTTTTCCGCCATCATTCGACACATCCAGGCGATAGACAAAGGCCGTGTCACTTCCTACCTGGTAGTGTTCACGGACAACGACACCGGGCGATTCCGAGGTGACTGTTACATTTCGCCCACTAACAGAGACTGATCCCGACTTCTTATTGACCTGCCTCCGCAAAAACGAATTGGTAATGTTCAGGTACTCGATGATCCATGTACTTCTATCGGCATCGTATTGCCGAAGACTAATCCCCAGATAGGGACTCCCGTCCGGCATTGGACCATGCAATTCGTCGGCTATCGCTGTTCCATCCAGGATGTATCGACCGATCCACGTCACATCGTATTCGGCGAACTTCCCATCCCCAATTTTGGTTCTTCCTTTGCCCTCCCATTTCCCGACGAGGAAGGAAAACACGCTGAGTTCCCCCGGCGCGCCGGGATTCCTTTCTCCGTAGGCTGTCATCGACGGATCACTCATTTGCATAGTCTTCTGGAACCGCTTTGAACAACGGTGTGACGTTTAAAGGCAGCTCGTAAGTCCTCCCTCGCGAGCCTAATTCTATATTTGATCGGGACTATTGGCGGAGGATTAGCAACGCGTGCCTTCGATTAGTCGCCTTATCGGTAACTTCCGGTTACCCCGTTAATCGGGATCTACTTTAGATTTGCCGTTTGCCTATGGTCTTCGCCGTGTGATAGCTTGCCCCCAATTCGTTCCAATTTTCGAGGACACAACTGCGTGAAAAGCGTTGTCGAGTGGTTCATGCGGCTCGACTTTCGGAAGGCCATCTGGATCGCGCCCCTGATTTGGACCGTCCATGAGGCTGAGGAATGGGACATCAATAGTTTCGAAGCGCAGCACTTTGCTGATCCTGGCTATTTCTCTCTCATCGACCACTATGTTCTCTGGATCGGTTTGGGACTGGTTGCGTCCTATGGAATTATCTGGACCTGCCTAACCGCTTGGCCCAAGAATCCCAAGTTCGCGGCCTTTCTGACCCTTCCTTTTTTCGTTTATTGTCTTTCGGCAACGTCCTGCAGAACATCTATTGGGCATTTTACTTCCGCGGCTACTCTCCGGGCGTGGCGACGGCGGTCCTTTTAGTTGGGCCGATGGTGATCGGGATGACGATCAAAGCCATTCGCGGCAAGCTCATTCCATGGTGGTATGCAGCAATTCTGTATCTTCTGACGATCCCGACGATGGTCTCGACAGTCCGCGCTGCCAATCACACCCCGCCTCAGCTACCACCGCAGCTCATAAACGCGCAGAAGAACGCGATTCACATCGCCCGTTCCATCCTCGGCCGCAACGACTAGGTTTTTCTAGCAGGGCCCGATTCGTAGTGATGTCAACTCCTGGTAAGTCGCAATATGCGCTTCCACTTTGCCATAACTCCGCTCGATTACGACCATCCAGCAGATTCGAACTTGATTTAAGGTAGTTCTTAACATGTCCGAGTGCCCCGTTAACCGGGACTTAGGGCTGCTGGAATAGAGTGAAACTGGTTTTACACAAAGGGTCTGTGCAGACTCTGGTGATGCAGAGCCGGCGGAGCCGTTAGGGCAGCCAAGACACTACTGGAACGTCTGCGACGTGACCTATGGTACGCGGGCGGTTTCGAACTGCACGATTTCATTTTCCATTGGAATTTCCATTTCGTGCTTAACGTCGGGCTCGTGTGTGTCAGAGGACTTCCAGCCCCAGCCTTTGCCCTGAACCTCAAATGACGCGAAGGCGTACGGAAGCCCTTCGCATCCTAGCATCGAGCTTTCATTGCAAATATCAAAATGGAGATGTGGCTCGGTGGAGTTTCCGCTGTTTCCGACTAGGCCTAGCACTTGGCCGCGCGCAACCTTATCGCCCACCTTCACGCGAAGTGAGCCGGGTTGCATGTGTGCGTAGAGCGCGTACAAACCATCTCCGATTCTCACGATGACGTGATTCCCGCCAACAGTTTCGAGCGTGATCGGAACCGCCCGAGAATTTTCGCCGGGGACGTTTTGCGGAATGCCGTCCCTTACCTCCGTGACGACGCCATCCGCAACGGAATGAACTTCAGCGCCATAGTCACGGTAATTCTTGTTGTCGGCTGGATTGCCTTGATAACTTTTGCCGTCTGGGTACAGTTCCACCCAGTCGATGGCAAATCGCTGCGAGATGCGGGCCACGCCATCGATGGGAATCAACGCCCGGCGATGCCCGGAGGAATTCGAGGGGCCGTTTCCCGCTAGCCAGTTGCCACCCCGCAACGGCGGGCTGATGACAACCAAGGGCGAATGGTCGATCGCGATCGCCGAAGTTTCGAGAACTACGTCTTCCGGATAGTCGCCCACTTTCATCGTGATACGCTGGCGCATGGTAGCAGGCAGGTCAGCCGCTGCATCCACGGTCGCCCACATGTAGGCCACAGCAAATGAACCGGCAGCAATCTTCGTTGCATCGGCCTGCTTCTGGCCGGGGTGAACGAGAATCGACGGCAGACCGACACCGGCGAATCTTGCGATAGATTTCTGCGCTGAATCCCCGGAAACGACTTCGATTGAGGTTACGGTGCAATCTCTGCTGCCGAGACTCGCTATATGTAGTTCGTACGCGATGTGCCAGTGGCCGTCGGCCTTGAATACTTTGGGCTCGATGGGAATAGTTATATCGAGCGGCGCCGTCAGCGGCTTTGGGGTGGGCGTCGCGGGTTCATTCGTGGCCTTTGCTGGCTCCGATGGTGCGGATCCTGTGCCGCCGCGCTTGAACGAGAGCGGCTGCGGAGGCACGCCCGTCTGCGTCCAAGTTCCCGTAATGTCGTTTCGGTCTTGGCTTAGAGTCCCATCGTAGACCCCACCCACCCGCGTAACCTCAAAGTGAACCGCGTCATGCTGCAGTGTTATGTTGGCCATCTCCAGCACGGCACCTTGGTCCACGCTATTGAGCGAACCGGCGTACGCTCCGTCGGCCTTCTCAATCGTAAGAACAATGTGCAGCTGACCCCCTAGTACGCCTTCCCACTTTCCTGCAAGATCCTGAGCGCTCGGCGTGGACTGTCGCCGGCTCATTGCGGATGAAGCTCCAACGATGATGACTGCTGCTGAAACCAAACAAACCAGGCCGCGAATACTCGGAAGCCGAGTCATCTCGCATACCTCCTTCAAACCCTTGCTAAACATGAAGTCGTCTTCTCGGGCATTTTCTTACAAACTTCTGCGAATCTCGTTCAAAATATTTGCGTCGTTTTTCCCTGATCTCGATTCCCTAAGTTCCGTATGCCGATTCAACTTTTCCGATTACCCGGTTAATCAGGAGCCAGTGGCGTTTCGTGGGGGCTTAGGTAAGATACGTGGAGAATCCGGCGCAAGATAAAACGCGATTCCGGGATGATTCCGAACGACATTCTGGCGTGATCTCGAACAGGATCCCAGGATCGGTTGTTGTCCATGTCAGTCCAAGCAGGTCAGCCTAACTATAGGTTTGCCCATAGGAACGTCTTGTGAGCGCTGAACCGTCACCGAAAGCAAATCCCATGGACGTTTTTCAGAGCGTCTGGTACCGACTCATCTTGCTGTTCTTTGCCATGTATCTGACTGTGTTCTGGTTCGTCCTCGGGCCGAGCAATCCGTTTTACGCCGTGGGGCTGGTCTGGGGGACATCCAGCCTCGTGCCCGTAGTGGCCGCCCCTGTTATGCGACGTGTGCCTCGCCAATGGTTCCGCGTGTCTACGGGCGAGCGCGTACTCCACCGCACCGTCGGCGTTGGAATTTTCGGTGGGCTGCTCGATGTCTCCGGATGGAATCGCCATGTGGTCGAACCTCTGCAGGGATTCTCGGGCAAAAGGGGCGGCTTACTATCCCTGGAACAGTCCGCGCGAGCCAGTGTCACCGCCCACGGAACCTGCTTTGCCATCCACGTACTATTGGCCGTCCTCGCACTTTTCACCAGGCATCCCTGGAGCGGCGCATTATGGATGCTGTTGCCGAGTGTAGTCGTTCATCTCTACCCAGTGCTGCTACAGCGCTCCATCATGCTTCGACTCCAGCCTCTGCTGGATAAAACTGGCTCCTGCTGATCGGATTGGACGCCGAGAGCCAAGAGTTGTCCAGAGGTCGGGTCCTGGAAGGTCGGCTTATAGGAGAAGTTGCTGATAGTACCCATATGAACGATTAGCGCGTTGATCAGGCATAAAGCCGAAGG
>Ga0187779_10001825_pt1 | contig 13268 bp, 14 predicted proteins | sample 1015_Q2_SP10_10__FD_132435 | JGI IMG/M metagenome (GOLD analysis project Ga0187779, IMG submission 132435) | Tropical peat soil microbial communities from peatlands in Department of Meta, Colombia - 1015_Q2_SP10_10_MG | ecosystem: Environmental > Terrestrial > Soil > Wetlands > Peat | place... | reverse complement strand
TGGATATGGTTGGTGGGGTTATCCGTACTGGTGGGATTACCCTTACTGGTGGTGGGACTACCCTTACTATCCTTACTATTATCCCTACTACGATCCTTACTACTATGAGGGTCATGGGGAACCACCGGTGCCTCCACAAGGGTTGACTCCACCAGCGGAATCGGAACAACAGCAACCTTCTTTTTGGCACTTCTGTCAGGATCCGGAGGGCTACTACCCTTATGTCAAAGATTGCCGCGTAGGTTGGCTGACAGTGGTGCCCTCCCAACCAAATGCGCCTCCCCCAGCAACATTGGGCGTTCCCATTTTACCTCCTTCACCGCCCGGCAAGAAATCGGAAAAGCAAGAATCAAGAAGCAGGTGAGTCCACGTCCGGCTTCCAACCCTCGGGAAAAGAGGCTCTCCCAGTCTTTGAAACAGAAGCCCCTTTGTTGACAGGTTCATTCATCAAGGAAACTCCCATCATGGACGAGGATGCCATTATCGAGCAGCTTGAGGAATTAATCATAAGCTTTGGGATCCAAATCCGCCGTGAAGCCATCAAGCAAGATGAAGATTCAATCCATGTGGCGGGAGGCCTGTGCCTGTTGAAAGGAGAGTACATTCTCATCATCAATTCTAAAGCCACGAAGACGGATAGGGTCAAGACCTTGGCGATGGCATTGAAACATTTCGATCTCGACCGGATCTATTTACGGCCTGTTGTCAGGGAGTTATTGGACAAGTTACCCGATCAAAGACCATTGCACCCAGTGGACAAGGAGAGACTCAAGGATTTTCCTTAGGGTTCCTCGATACCCGTTCAATACGCTCGTCTGCTTAAAACCGAAGATCGAACATGTGTTGACCCCCTCAGAGTTTATCGATTCAATCCTTCCACAGATTCTGCGAGGGCTCGAAGAAGAAGTGTAAGTTCACCCCGTTAGAAAGGCTCTGAGGCAGAACAGATGGTATCACAAAATGTGATACCACATAAAAAATATTTTGGTAGGTTACTCCCTTACGCCTAGCGCCTCACGGCTACAAAAGAAAATTAACGAAACGACAGGGTTTCTCCAAACTTCATGATGAGGAACTTGTTTTGATCGATGCCCACTTCTTTTAAAGCCCTTTCGAGATAAAGGGGTGGTTCGCCAACGGGCTCGTCCGAAAGTTTAAATGTTCCCCAGTGGGAGGCGATGGATTGTTGAGAGCGGGTGTCTTGATGAATGCGGATCGCTTCTGGAGGGTTGACATGGGCCGGCGCCATGAACCATCGCGGTTTATAGGCGCCGATGGGAATCAGCGATATTCTCATCGATCCGAAGCGCTCCCCAATCTCTTTGAAGACAGGAGAGTACCCCGTGTCGCCCGCAAAAAAGATCTTCCCCGTCCTTCCTTCAACGACCCAACCCGACCAGAGGGTCTCGTTCCGGTCAAAGGGTGAGCGTCCGGAGAAATGCTGAACCGGCACGGAATGAAATCTCAATCCGAGCGACGAAGCGCTCTGCCACCAGTCGAGCTCGGTGAGCTGATCTATGTTTCTTTTCTTGAACCATCGAGCAAGGCCAAGGGGTATGAAATATTTCGGTTTGTTTGCCAGACGTTCGATCGTATACTTGTCCAGATGGTCATAGTGATTGTGGCTAATCAAAACAATATGAATGGGAGGGAGGTCTTCAAACCGGACGCCGGGCGCTACCAAGCGCTTGATGCCCCAGAATGGGAGGGGTGACGAACGGTTGTTGAAAATAGGATCGGTCAAAATATTGACTCCGTCCGTTTGAACGAGGAAGGTCGAATGCCCCACCCAGGTAATCTGGATCTGATTTGGGTCAGGATCTTTGATCCGATTCAGTTCCGGCTCGACCATAGCGGGCTTGTAGAATGGAATTTCATTTGGGGAGATATCAGGAGGTTCGTGTGGTCCGAGGCCCAATTGCCACTTTAAGAGAGTTCCGAACCCCCGATTTGAATCCGAGTAGAGATTCCTGAACCCTTTCGAGGTATGATGGGCTGGCAAACCGACATCCGATGGAAGCGACTCGAGTGCTCCGCAACCCGAGGCGATCAGAAAGGTCGGCAAATTCATCGCCATCATTAAAAGGATATGTTTTAACAATGGATTCCTTTTCAGACAGTCATTTCATATGAACTGTCGAACTAGTTTAACATACGAATTCCTTGGAACCAAAGCGTCGCGTGAGGCTCTTATAAAACTGTAGGCATGCAGTTCTTTGTTATTGTGGCCAAGGTCTGGCAAGGGATTGATAAGTCCCGGAGGTGGTCGCAGTTTGCGACCACCTCACAGAGACGACATGAAGGCACTTATTCCTTTGGAGGTTATTGAGCAGCAAATCCTATTAATTCGTGTTCATAAAGAAATGCTCGACCTGCTCCATGCGCTTTGTGCTACCTGTCCTCCGTAATCTTGCAAGCCCGGACGTAGGAGGATGCTTCTTTGCAGACAGCGGATGATGGCGGCCTGATATCACCAATACTGCTCTCTCTCGATGATCGTGGCAACGCCCTGTCCGCCGCCGCAGCAGGCATTGGCCAAGCCGTAACGGGCATTTTTCAGTTTCAGGATGCGCGCGAGGGTCCCGACCAGCCGATTACCGGTGGCCCCTAACGGGTGTCCGATAGCAGTACCGCCCCCCATCACATTGACCCGGTCCGGATCGATGCCGAGCTCTTTGATGCAGTTGAGCGCAACAATGCAGAATGCCTCGTTGATCTCCCAGTAGTCGATATCCTTTGCTTTCAGTCCGGCCTTTTCCAGCGCCAGACGAGAGGCTGGCACCGGACCTACCCCCATGATCGTGGGATCAACCCCGGCGAAACCGATGGAACGGAGCGTGGCCATGGGCTTGAGCCCTTTCTTTTTGGCCTTCTCCTTGGCCATCAGGATCAACGATGTGGCCGCTGCATTCAAAGGAGAGGAGTTGCCGGCGGTAATCACGCCGTCATCTTTAAAGGCTGGCTTGAGATCCCTCATCCCCTCGTACGTGGCACCGTCCCGCACGGCCATGTCCCTGTCCACCACCATCATCTTACCATCCGCCTGCTCGGCCTCGATAGGCAGGATCTCGTCTTTGAAGAAGCCCTCCTTCCGTGCCTTCTCCGCCAGGATGTGAGAACGTGTCCCCCATCGGTCCATGTCCTCTTTCGTGAAATCCCTCAGGGTGAAGAGCTTTTCAGCCGTAAATCCCATATTGGAGAGAGTGGCAAAGTCCCAATGTTTCATGGCAGGGTCATTCAATAGACGGGGGTTGGGGCTGATGGCGCCATCTCTTGCCCTCAACTTCGCGCCGTAATTCCGGGTCATGTGCTCCATCCCTCCGACGAGCACCGTGTCCGCAAAGCCGGCCGCTATCTCCAGAAATCCAATGTGGATGCCGGCCATGGAAGAGCCGCACTGCTGGTCCACGAACTTGGCCGGAATGGTTTGGGGCAGATTGGCGAGGAGGATAGGATACCTGCCGCCGTAGGTCCAATTTTCGTTCACTCCCACCGCAGACCCGATCAGAAAATCATCGATCTCCTCGGGCTTTACTCCGCTCCTCTTGAGCACCTCCGGCAGAAGGCGTGCCAGGAGGTCATCGGCCCTCAACTTGTAGAAGACATCCCTTTCGGGCTCGTTGGGTCTCGATCTGGATTGCGCCGTCCTCAAATATCCGACAATGACAACATCTCTAAACTCCTTCATGGGTATACCTCCTTAATTTTTTGGGTTCTGTCAACACCCTGTGGTTTTTTTCACAAATCAGCGGTAGAAAGAAATATAAGAAATTTACCCCCTACGTGTCAATAAGGGATCAGGTTCATTCACAGCCGCAGATAAAAGAAGTAGTATGAAAGGCAAACCATCGGACAAGCGAAGGACATTAATACGCGCTACGGTTGAGTGATTGTCTTTCTGTTGCTTTTCTGATATAGTGGGGCAAATTCCGGTGAGGGATTAAATATTGAAAAATCCTGGATCGAACTTCATCCTATTCTAAAAAAGATTAGGCTTTTTGTTTTGAAATTGGTGGTTGGGCTCCGGCGTCGCTGATACCTACTCTTTAGGAGTCAACAACTGGGGGCTCAATGATTAACTTGTGATCGAAGCCGTTGGGAGTATGAAGCAAGGATGACCCAGAAAGTGACTGGTTTCTTTGAATCCAAAACATCGAGGATAGAAGCATTCAGCGACGGCGTGTTCGCCATTGTTATTACCCTGCTTGTCTTCCAGATCAAAATTCCGGAGCTCCACGACACATTGAGCAGTCAAGAGGCCTGGAAGGCTCTGGTTGGTCTTGCCCCCAATTTTCTTGATAGTTAGTAGATGGGCCAAGTCTTGCAATCACACATTTCATAAAACAAAGATATGGAGGCCCTGAACCACTTGGGGTTCAGGGCAAGCCCTGCACCGTAGCTGGGTTCAGAGTAAGCACGGGGATGAAGGAGAAATTTGTGGAAAAAGATGAGACCTACCAAAGGGCAAGGAAGCGCGTGGAGGCAAAGATCGGGTTTTACATCCATCTGGCTGTCTATATTGGTGTGAATATTCTGCTTATTATCATTAACCTTCTCACCTCTCCTCAGTATCTCTGGTTTATCTGGCCCGTGATTGGGTGGGGAGTTGGAATATTCCTCCATGGGACGGCTACGTTTATTTTCTCGGGCAGAAAATTTAAGGAAGTCAGGGATAGGATGATTGAAAAAGAGATAAAAAGACAATCCTCCTAAGATTTTTTTCAGAGATGTGGCCCTGAAGATTTGGGGACGGAAGCCATCATGCAGATCCTGAAAGCTGGATTGCTCTATTTCGCGATCGTCTTCGGAGCAGGCTTCGTGCTTGGACCCATTCGCATATTTTGGGCCGTGCCGTGTTATGGCACAAGAACAGCCGAGCTGATGGAGGCATCCATCATGCTCGGGATCGTTGCTGCCGCAGCGAGGTGGGTTGTCCGGGATCTCGGTGTGCCGTCCATACAGTCTCGTCGCCTTGGGATAGGTTGCGTTGGGCTCGGCCTCTTGTTGGTCGGGGGATTTACGCTTGTTCTTTAGCTTCGAGGGTTATCCATCACGGAGTACCTTGCAAGCCGAGACCCTGTGTCGGGGACGGTCTACTATCTGATGCTTGGAGTATTCGCTATCATGCCCCTTCTCGTCACTAAGAAGCAAAAGTAGATCCTCCCCTATACTGCCACTGTCTCTCCCTTCTCTTGATTTCCATTGACCCTCCCTTCCTAATTTAATACACTTCAGTTAGAACGAAATGGAGAGACGATGGTGGCGCATTCCGTTCATCATCAGAAGGGAGGCAGCGTATGGAGGTGCTTTTTGAAAAGAGGGGTAAGATATGTACCATTATTATGAATCAGCCTGGGGTCAAGAATGCGGTCAATGCAAGGATGGCGAAGCTTCTGGCGGATACGTTCAGGGCTTTTGAGAAAGACAGCGAGTTGTATGCCGCTGTCCTCTGGGGCGCGGGGGGCTGCTTCTGCGCTGGCGCCGATCTTAAGGAGGTGGCTTTTGCCAAGCGGGTGGATGACAGGCGGTTGAGCCCGGTGATGAGCGATGATGGCCCCATGGGTCCAACGAGGATGCGTCTTTCAAAACCGGTTATCGCAGCAGTGGCTGGTCATGCCGTGGCCGGAGGGTTGGAACTTGCCTGCTGGTGCGATCTCAGGGTCGTGGAGCGCAACGCGGTATTCGGGGTCTTCTGCAGGCGGTTCGGCATTCCGCTCATCGATGGCGGCACGCAGCGGCTGCCGCGTCTCATCGGGCTGAGCCGTGCCATGGATATGATCCTAACCGGTAGACCTGTGGGTGCTGACGAGGCGCTCGCCATGGGGCTTGCGAACAGAGTCGTGGAGAACGGCAAATCAAGGGAAGAGGCGGAGGCCCTTGCTGCGACGTTGGCAGAGTTTCCGCAACGTTGTATGCGGAGCGACCGAGAAGCGGTGTACCGCGGTCTGGATTTCGATGAGGCCCTGGAGCTTGAGCTCAAACTCGGGATGCGGGTCATAGAAAGCGGGGAGACAACGGAGGGAGCAAGACGTTTTGATGGCGGCGCGGGCCGGCACGGAGAATTTTGAAAAAAGTGGGAATAGATAGCATAATGTTGTCGGCTAAAACGACGAAAAACGGATAAGAATGGAGAAGCGACATGAAATTGTTCGAACCCCTGACGATTAATGGGATGACGCTCAAAAATCGGATCGTTATGCCGGCCATGCAACTGCAGCTCGGACTGACCAATCGGCGGGCCCGGGCTTTTTACCTAGCCAGGGCCAAGGGCGGCGTAGGCGCCATCATCATGTGCGGCACTTCAGTCGATTTTTTCATAGAGGATTCGACCTGGGGCCGACCCAATGGGGTGGCTCTCTTTGTGGAAAGGATGCGATCCTTTACGGATGAGATCCGGCAAACCGGCGCTAAGATCGGGATCCAACTCTGGCACGGCAACCAGTGGCCTGCCGGCACAGGGGAAACGATTCCCGGAACGGAACAGGTCGCTCCTTCTGCCAAAGGCGACAGAAGGGCCCTAACCGTCGCTGAAATCGAACAAATCATCGGGAAATTTGCCCAGGCTGCCGGATCCGCCCAATCGGCTGGATTGGATTTTGTGGAAATCCACGGCGCCCACGGATATCTGGTATGCCAATTTTTTTCAGGAGCGGACAACCAACGCACGGATCGCTATGGTGGCGATCTGGAATGCCGGATGCGCTTCGGCCTGGACATTGTGGAAGCCATGCGCCAAACGGTCGGTCAAAAGTTTCCTATCGTTTATCGATTGGGGGCCGAGGAAAAACGGCCGGGAGGCGTTACCTTGCGCCAAAGCCGGGCATTTGCCAAGCAGCTGCAAAAAGCCGGGGTGGATGCCCTCGATATCTCGATCGGCTTGCCCGTAGGAAAACATATGAATGCTTCACCCGGTCCCAGGGCCAAAATGGGTACCTATGTGCCTTTGGCCGAAGCGATCAAAAAAGAGGTCACTGTCCCGGTCATGGCCGTGGGACGGATCAATCGGCCCGAGGTGGCCGAGGCTATTTTGACCGAAGGCCGGGCGGATTGGATCGGCGTTGCCCGGCAGCTGGTCGCTGACCCACAGTGGCCCCTTAAGGTGTCCGAGGGGCGCAGCCAGGAGATTGTGGCCTGTAAGTCTTGCAATAGCTGCTTTCAGCCACTGTTGGGCACCCATTGGAAATTTGGCGACCCTCTTTGCAAGGTGAATCCGGAAGCCGGAAGGGAAGTAGACCTGGGTTCGTTGAAGGAATAAAAGAATTGGCAGGACGGGGGAGAGTGTTTTGGGATATCCAAAATGCAGGGGGGGAGTGGTGACAGATGGCGCAGATTGAATTAACACAGGAAGAGATGCATATGCTCCGGGATACCCTGAAAACCTATCTCTCCGAGCTCACTTTTGAAATCGCCTTCACTCACTCAAAAAATTCTGCTGAAGTACTTCGTAGGAGAGCGGAGTTTTTGGAGGGCTTCATCCAACGGTTGGATAGGGAACTGGGATCCGAAGGCAGGGGACCTAAGGGCAGATAGCGAGACGCGACTGTCTGCGGGTATACGAAGATACGGTGTTGCAGAGAATAAAGAATTTTAGAATGCGGAATCCAGAATTTGCTGAAGGCTCAAGGTTCAAAGATCGAAGTCTTAAAGGAGGATCGATTTCAGGCCGTTTTAGTGCACAGTTTAATGTCATATTCCAAAAGACCTCCGTGGAGAATTGGTCAGGAAGGCGGAGAGGGAGGTTGTGCCAAAATATAAAAAAGTGGAAGGTGAAAGAATATGAAAGCGAAGGACAATGAAGAGGCGGCGGGAAAAAGCACCACAACGGAGGATAAAGGAAAGCATTCACATCCCATACGTTCTGATCTTGCCGAGGTGATCGAGAGGCATGCGGTCGGGTCAGATGAACGTCGTCCTGAAGCAGTGCGCCGTATGGAGGAGAAAAACCAGAGAACGGCGCGTGCGAAGGTGGTGGATCTTTGCGATCCGGGCGGTTTCATCGAATACGGAGCGCTGGCCATCGCGGCGCAACGCCAAAGGCGGTCAATGGATGATCTTATGAGCAGAACTCCGGCCGACGGCCTCATTACAGGCATCGGCCGGGTGAATGGATCTCTCTTCGGAGAAGACAAGGCCCGCTGCATGATCATGGCCTATGACTACACGGTGCTGGCCGGCACGCAGGGGTTTTTCAATCATAAGAAGATGGATCGAATGCTGAAGGTCGCTCACGAGCAGCGCCTTCCCCTCATTCTCTTCGCCGAAGGCGGTGGCGGCAGGCCGGGTGACGTCGACGCCCACGGGGTGATGATCGCAGGCCTCGACCTCTCTACGTTCAGCTCCATGGCCAGGCTGAGCGGTAGGGTCCCCATGGTGGGGATCGTATCAGGCCCGTGTTTCGCCGGAAATGCCGCCCTGCTTGGATGTTTCGATGTGATTATTGCCACAGAGAACTCCAACATCGGCATGGGCGGCCCCGTGATGATCGAAGGGGGCGGGCTCGGCGTCTTTAAACCCGAGGATGTAGGGCCCATGGAGGTGCAAACGAAAAACGGCGTCGTCGACATTGCCGTACGCGATGATCAGGAGTCCGTTACAATCGCCAAGAAATATCTCTCCTATTTTCAGGGCGGGACTTCGCGATGGGAGGCAGCCGATGAGCATCTTCTTCGCACGCTGATTCCAGAACAAAGCCGCCGTGCGTATGACGTACGGAAGGTCATCAGGGCCCTTGCAGATACCGACTCGTTTCTTGAAATGCGGCCCAAATTCGGCCCCGGGATGGTGACGGGGTTTCTGCGCATCGAAGGCCGGCCATTTGGCGTGATGGCGAATAACTGCATGTACATGGCCGGAGCGATTGAGGCCGAGGGAGCTGATAAGGCCGCGCGATTGATGCAGTTGTGTAACGTCCATGGCTTGCCCATCCTGTCTCTGTGCGATACTCCGGGGTTCATGGTGGGGCCGGATATCGAGAAGCGTGCTCAGGTGCGCCATGTATGCCGCATGTTTGTGATCGGTTCACACTTGAGCGTCCCTTACTTTACCGTCGTTTTACGCAGGGGATACGGCCTCGGTGCGATGGCCATGGCTAAGGGCGGTTTCCATGAAAGTTCGTTTACGATTGCGTGGCCTACTGGAGAATTCGGTGCGATGGGCCTGGAAGGCGCGGTCAAGGCGGGGTTCAAAAAGGAGCTAGCGGCGATTGAAGATGCGAAGGAACGTGAAGCTCTCTACGAGAAACTCGTGGCCCAGTCGTATGAGCGGGGAAAGGCGATCAACATGGCGTCTTATCTCGAAATCGACGCAGTGATCGACCCGGCGGATACGCGCACATGGATTCTACAGGCCCTGCCCTCCATTCCTACTGCGCGAGCCGAGGAGGGAAGCCATTCTTTTGTCGATCCCTGGTAGCGTGAGCCGGACGTGGGGACGAGGACATGCGAGGACACGGAGATAGGGAGATAAGGCGACAGAGCGGAAGGAGGAAGACGATGGGGAAAGTTCTCGTGGTTTATCACAGTCAGCAGTACGGAGATACGAAGTCGCTTGCTGAAGCGCTTGCGGAGGGGACTCGGGGAGCCGGGGCCGAAGTTCACCTTATTAATACCAACGAGCGCCGGGTCGCCCTGGAAGAATTTTTGTCCTGCGATGGGGTTGCGATCGGGACGCCTGACTATTTCTCATACGTCGCGGGCACGGTGAAGAGCTTTTTTGATGATCTTTACCTGTGGGATCAATCGGGCAAGCCCATCAAAGGAAAACCGGTTGTCCTTTTCTTTTCCTGTGGTGGCGGCGGGAGAGTAAAGCAGCCTTTGGAAGCGCTTGCTCAACGCTTCTTCGAGCAGAAGGGAGAGACGGTAAGGAGTGACCGTCCCATCACCAACGAAGCGAAGAAAAAGTGCCTTGCGCTCGGTCAGGAACTTGTGAAACACCTCGGTGATAGAACATCAAAAAAATAGGCTCAACTGTTCACAGTAACATTATTTAAGAGCCCGGGAAAGAGTCCCGCAGCCTTTTTGAGACGTCTGCGGTGAGCCGACAAACCTTTTCTGCCAAAGGAACGGAAAGAGAAGCCATTCCACAACTTGGAGTGATGATGGCTCTCTGAAGCAGCGTTGGATCAATCCCCTTCTTAGAAAGTGCTTTAATTCCCTCTTTAAAACGGTTGACCAGACTTTGAGCATCCTCCTTGATAACAGCCTCACTCGTCGGGATAATGCCCCAGGCGAGGATGCCTCCTCTTTCTAAGAAGACTCTTAAGTCTTTTGGATAGAGCGAGAGCGTCTCGAAATAGTCATAGGCATCGAAGCTGAGGACATCGAGGTGCGTGGAAAGAAGCACACTCCAATCCGTATTGCCGCAGCAGTGGCTTCCTTTCAACCCTTTCACCGCATCGAAGCATTCATTTAATGAACGAATGACATCCTCCCGGTTGAGGCCTGAAAAGGCAGAACCGAACGAGGAAAGAGATGGCTCGTCGAAAAAGATGATCGGCGGGATGGAGGGAAATAGGTCATCGTACTTCTTTTCCAGCCACCGGGCTTTCAATGAAAGGTGTTTGACAAGGATGTCCCTTAAAGAGGGGTCGTAAAAGATGGGTTTCTGCTCCTGATCGGCCAGAGCCAGACCAAACGTGATCGGCCCTGTGATCTGGCCCTTGATATACTTCATCTTCTTCCGGTGGTCTTTTGACGAGAGATCTCTTAGGATACGGAGCCCCCTTGCAAAATCCTCCGTGATTTGAAAAGGCTCAAAGTCATTCTCCTCGAAACGTTGGTAGAATCTCTCGATTTCTTTCTCAAATCCCTGAGATGTCTCAATCCAGACCTTCTGTTCTTTTTCATTCCATCTTAGGCAGGGAAACCCCTCGGAGTATTGGACCACCATCCCTTCCAGAAAAGAGCGTTTTGGCAGTTGCGGCCAGAATGGGGCTTCGGGGAAGTTCTTAAAGATGAGCCGGAAGACTTCCTCCTCGTTCCGATGAGGGAAGGACCCAATTCCTGTTGTCATGAAAGGATATTGAAATTCCATAACTTTTCATAAGGTGATTCCATGCAAAAAGTCAAGAGGATTCTTGGCCAAGGGTCATCCTGAGCCAAGCTGAAGGGCATACCCTGAGGAAGGTCGAAGGGTTGACAAACCAGAATTCGATGATTATTTATCTTAAGAAAATTTGACAGAAGGGAGGTCTGTCTCTATGAAGGTAAGACCACTTCACGACCGGCTCATTGTCCAGAGACTGGAGGAGGAAGAGAAGACAAAGGGCGGCATCATCATCCCAGATACGGCCAAGGAGAAGCCTATCGAGGGAAAAGTGACCGCTGTCGGGGCGGGAAGGATCAAGAAGGATGGGACCAAGATTCCTCTTGAGATCAAGAAAGGGGATAGGGTCCTGTATGCTAAGTATGCAGGAACCGAGGTAAAAATAGACGGGGAAGAGTATCTCATGATGAAAGAGGATGATATCCTGGCCATCATTGAATGATGGATGAGAAAGGAGGAGGTGTTCATGGCAAAAGAATTGAAATTCGATCAGGAGGCAAGGAATGCAGTTCTGGAGGGGGTCAATATTCTGGCGGATGCGGTAAAAGTGACTCTGGGACCCAAGGGCAGGAACGTCGTGATTGAAAAATCCTTCGGCTCCCCTGTGGTCACAAAAGACGGTGTGACCGTAGCCAAAGAGATTGAACTCGAAGATCATTTTCAGAACATGGGCGCAAAGATGGTGAAAGAAGTGGCCAGCAAAACATCGGATACGGCCGGAGACGGAACCACCACGGCCACGCTCTTAGCCCAGGCTATCTATCGGGAAGGATACAAAGTGGTGGCTGCCGGGATTAACCCCATGGAGGTAAAAAGGGGAATTGACGTCGCTGTGGAAGAGGTGGTCAAGGAACTGAAAAAACAGTCGAAACCCGTCAAGGAACAGAAAGAGATAGCCCAGGTGGGTACGATCTCTGCCAATAATGATCGGACCATCGGGGATATCATCGCCGAGGCAATGAATAAGGTCGGAAAAGAGGGCGTGATCACGGTCGAGGAGGCCAAGGCGATGGAGACCACCCTGGAGGTAGTTGAAGGGATGCAATTCGACCGGGGGTACATCTCTCCCTATTTCGTGACCGATCCAGAAAAGATGGAGGCTATGCTCGAGGACCCCATGATCCTCCTTTACGAAAAGAAACTCTCCAATATGAAGGAACTTCTTCCCATCCTGGAACAGATTGCCAAGACAGGAAGCCCGTTGCTCATCATCTCCGAGGATGTGGAAGGAGAGGCATTGGCCACGCTGGTCGTCAACAAGCTTCGGGGGACGCTCAAATGTGCGGCTGTCAAGGCACCCGGTTTCGGAGACCGGAGGAAGGCGATGCTCGATGATATTGCCGTCCTGACCGGTGGCAAGGCCATTATGGAAGATGTGGGGATTAAACTCGAAAAGATGAGGCTGGAGGACCTTGGCAGAGCGAAGAAGGTGGTCATCGATAAGGACAATACGACGATTGTCGAAGGAGGAGGCAATGCTTCGGCGATCGAGGGCAGGATCAAACAGATTCGCGTCCAGATCGATGAGACCACTTCGGATTATGACAAAGAGAAACTTCAAGAGCGACTGGCAAAACTCGCCGGAGGGGTCGCTGTCATTAAAGTGGGAGCAGCTACCGAGACGGAGATGAAAGAGAAGAAGGCACGCGTGGAAGACGCGCTCCATGCCACACGGGCCGCGGTGGAAGAAGGCATTGTCCCGGGCGGCGGAGTCGCCTACTTGAGATGTTTATCGGCCGTCAAGAAACTCAAACCCGAAGGCGATCGACAGACAGGTGTGGATATTATTTTGAAGGCCCTTGAGGAGCCGATTCGCCAGATTGCTCAAAATGCCGGCCAGGAAGGGTCTGTGGTGGCGGAGAGGGTAAAGCAAGAGAAGGGCACGTTCGGCTTTGATGCGGATAAAGAGGAATACACGGATATGATCGAGGCTGGCATCATCGATCCGACCAAGGTGGTAAGATTTGCCCTGCAGAATGCCGCGAGCGTAGCTTCTCTGCTGATCACCACAGAGGCTGCCGTGGCTGAGAAACCGAAGAAAGAGCCGGCTGGAGGCCCGCCCATGCCCCCGGCTTATTAATGAAACCTCCTTGCTTCCTTTGAAGCGGACCAGGGTGGGCTAGGGATATCTCCAAAGTTTTACAAATGCGGATCCCTGGGATGGTAAAGTTAACGAGAGCCTGCTGCTGTTCAATGAGTCTTAAAGTTTTTCATTGTAGGTAGTC
>Ga0187779_10001824_pt1 | contig 13271 bp, 13 predicted proteins | sample 1015_Q2_SP10_10__FD_132435 | JGI IMG/M metagenome (GOLD analysis project Ga0187779, IMG submission 132435) | Tropical peat soil microbial communities from peatlands in Department of Meta, Colombia - 1015_Q2_SP10_10_MG | ecosystem: Environmental > Terrestrial > Soil > Wetlands > Peat | place... | reverse complement strand
CGATCTTTTCCGCGAGCGCGAGCGCCTCGGCCGAGGGCACCACGTCGGCGAGCGCGACGATCCGCCCTTCGGCCTTCGACACGATCTTCTGCGCGACGACCAGGATGCCGGGACCGGGCGGTACGAGCTTCGCCAGGCGCGCGGGCAGGTCGTCGCCGATCGGGATCTCGGGCAAGCCCTCGAGCGCCTGCAGCTTCACCGCGCAGATCGTAACAGCTCGCGCAGCAGCTCGCGGGTGCGACACGCCCGCGGAGCGTCGGCGAGGCGCGCGGCGTCCTCCGGTGTGTCGAGGTCGATCTGCGCGATCGCCGGCAACCCGGTCCAGACCAGCGCAGTGACTCCGCGCTCGCGGGCCGCCGCCTCGTGTGCGGCGGCGCTCTCGGGGCCGAAGCGCGCGGGGATCACCAGCGGAGGCCGGCGGAGCAGCAGCGCCGTGCCGCCGTCGTCCGCGGGTGCGATCACGACCGGCGCGCGCTCGCCCGCAGCGACCAGCGCGTCGACGTCGGCCCCGCAGAGCAGCGGCAGATCGCCGAGCACCACCAGCTGCGCGTCGAAGCCCTCGGCCGCGCACTCCGCCGCGGCGCCGTCGATCGCCGCGTTCAGCCCCGGGTCGGGAATGCGCAGCCGCGCGCTGGCGCCGGCGGCGCGCGCCGCCTCGGCCACCGCCGCGTCGTCGGAGAGCACGAACACGCGCTCGACGCGCTTCGCCTCGACCAGCGCGCCGAGCACGTCCGCGAGCAGTGCGCGCAGGATGCGCTCCACGGCGCGGTCGTCGAAGCGGGAGCGCAGGCGCCGCTTCGCCCGCGCGAAGTCCTTCACCGGGACTGCGGCCGCGGTCCTCAAGCGCGCGCGCCGGCCAGCTCGAGCACCGCCCTGGCGAGCCCGGCGGCGATCTCCGGCGTGCGCATCAGCGTCTCCTCGGCGCGCACGCGCAGGCCGAGCGCTTCGATCTCGCGCGCGAGCCCGGCGTCGCGGCGGTCGATCACCATGCCCCGGCAGACGCCCCGGTAGAGGCGCGCGACGCCCAGCGCCGAGACCTCGGCACCGGCGGCGCGCAGCAGGCGGTCGGCGGGGCCCTTCACCGGCGCGCCGGCGATGATCGGCGAGACCGACACCGCGTCGTGTCGGGACTCGAGCGCCGCGCGCACGCCGGGCACGGCCAGGATGGTGCCGATCGACACCAGCGGGTTCGACGGGCACACGATCACCGTCTGCGCCCCCACCAGCGCCTCGAGCACACCCGGCGCGGCCCGCGCCGACTCGGCGGCCGACAGGTCGAGCGCGGCCACGTCGTCGGGCGCGCCGTCCCGCACCATGTACTCCTCGAAGTCGCAGCGCGTGCCGTCGCGCCGGACCACGCGCGTGGGCGTGGGATCGTCGCTCATGGGCAGGAGCTCGACCGCGAGGCCGAACGCGCGCGCGAGCTCGGCGGCGACCTGGTGCAGCGGCGCGCCGGCGCGCAGCCGCTCGCTGCGGTGGATGTGCGTGGCGAGGTCGCGGTCGCCGAGCCTGAACCAGACGTCGCCGCGCAGCCGGCGCAGCGCATCGAGGCAGTGCACGGTGTCGGCCTCGAAGCCCCAGCCGGTCTCGCGGTCGACCAGGCCCGCGAGCGTGTAGGTCACGATGTCGAGGTCGGGGCAGACGCGCAGTCCGAAGAAGTCGCGGTCGTCGCCGGTGTTGACGACGACGGTCAGCTCCTCGGGCGGCAGCACGCGCGCCAGCCCGGAGAGGAAGCGCGCGGCGCCGACGCCGCCTGCCAGGGCGACCACGCGCCGCGCCATCGCTAGTGCGCAGCCTCGTTGCGGAGCGCCGCCAGCTCGGCCTGCAGTCGCGGCAGGCGCTCCGCGATCTCGCGCACGCGCGGGTCGGCGGCGAGCTCGGCGCTGTCCCAGCGCGGGGTCGAGATCAGCTGGCGCAGGGTCTCGCGGTCGCGCTCGATCTTCTCTTCGAGCTCGGCGATCTCGTCCTTGCGCGGGTCCTCGTGCACGCCGCCTTCGTGGGCCGCGGGCCGGGGGGCGTCACTCTGCGGTGTCAGCGGTGCGCTCGGCCCGGCGGGTTCGACCGGGGCGGTGGCCGGCTCCTCGTGCGCGCGCCCGCTCTCGACGGGCGGAAGCGCGCGCTCCGCCGCCGGGCTCGCAGCGGGCGCCGGAGCCGGGGCCAGGGCGGGCTCCGGAGCCGGGGCCAGGGTCGGCGCCGGTGCGGGGGCTGGTTCCGGTGCGGTCGCGGGCGCAGGGGCCGGGATCGGAATCGGCGCCGGCGCCTCCTCGACGGGCGGCGATTTCACGGCGGGGGCCTCGGCGGGCGCGGGCGGCTGCGGTGGCGGCGCGCGGCGCGGCGGCGGACGCGAGCTGCTCGGGTTGATCACACCCTCGGGCGCCTCCTGGATCGCGGTCGCGCCATCGCGGTAGTGGCGCGGGATGGCGTCCTTGCTGGTCGAGAAGTGGGTGACGCCGGCATCGTCGACCCAGCGGTACACGTCCCCACGGGCGAGCAGGGGCGCGGCGCCGAGCGCCGCCGCGAGCAGCAGCAAGGGCGCGGCGCGGAACACGGCGGCGATTCTAGGTCCGTGCATGGGTGGGATCAACCAAGCGGCGCGCGTGCCGGCCGTTTCACCGCGCTCAGGCTCTCCGTTCACATCTCTGCGCTGGACCGCGGAGTCACTCGCGAATCTCGCTCGGCGCGCGCGGCACGCCGCTTGCTCGAGGGCGCGGCATGCTCCGCGCCGTCGCACTGCTCGCCGCCGCCCTCGTTGCCCGTGCCGCGGTGGTGATCCCGGACTGGGACGGGATCGCGCCGCCCGCGCGCCCGACCCGGCTCGTGCTCCACGCCGACGCGATCTACCTGGGCACGGACACGGGCCTCTACCGGCGCGGCGCCGGCGACGCGCGCGGCTGGTCGCTGGTGGCCGCCGCCGAGCCGATCCTGGACCTCGCCTCCGCGGGCGGCGAGCTCTTGATCGCCACGCCGGACAACCTCTACGCCTGCAGCGGCGCGTGCGATCGGCCGGAGCGCATCGCGCTCGGCGCCGGCGCGACGCCGGCCGGCCTCGCGGTCGACTCACTCGGCAACGCCTGGATCGCGACCGCATCGGGTCTGTTCCTGCGCCGGCCGGGCGAGCGCGAGTGGCGGCGGGAGCCCAGCCTGCCGGCCGGGCAGATCGACGCTGTCGCCAGCGCCGGCGCGGACGTGTGGGTCGGCGCCAGCGGCTCGCTCTACGCCGGCGGCGCGGGGCGCGCATTCGCGCAGCGCGTGGCCGGCGTGCCCGTGGGCTGGTGGCAGCTGTGCGGCGCGGCCGCCTTCGGCGACGTGACACTGCTCGGTGTCGCAGCGGGGCTCTGGCGCATCGACGCGGCGGGCGCGCGGCAGATCGACCTGGCGCTCGGCGCGATCTACCGGGTCGAGCGAGCCGGCGGGCGCGTCTACGTCGCCGCCGACGCCGGCCTCTACTCCTACACGCTGGCCGGGCTCGGCAGCGGCGGCGGGCGCCAGGCGCTCTCGGTACCGGCGCTCGGGCTCGGTGTCGACGGCGAGCGGCTGCTCGTCGCCACGGAGCGCGGGCTCGCGGCGTTCGCGCTCGACGCCGAGCCGGCGGCGCCCCCGCCGCGCTCGGCGGCGCCGCCGGTCGACCACGGCGCGCGCGTCGCCCAGCTCCGGCGCGCGGTGCTCGAGTACCAGGAGCTCGCGCCCGAGCGCCTGGGAGAGCTGGAGCGGCGCGCGCGCTGGGCCGGCCTGTACCCGGAGCTGCGTGCGGCCGGCAGCTTCGACCACGGCCGCGACTGGGACGGCGACCACAACACCACCTTCACCACCGGAGCGCTCCACCACCTCACCGACATCGAGCGCGACCAGAAGCAGGCGTACGGCGCCGCGGTCACGCTGACCTGGGAGCTCTCCGACCTGGTCACGCCCGACCACGCGCTCGACGTCTCGCGCGAGCGGCGGCTGGTGGTGTCGCTCCGCGATCAGGTGCTGGAGCGCGTGAACCACCTGTACTTCCAGCGCGTGCAGATCCTCGCGCAGCGCGATGCGCTCGCGCCCGAGGAGACGGCGAGGCGCGCCGAGCTCGAGCTCACCGCTGCGGAGATCGCCGCGCAGCTCGACGCCTGGAGCGGCGGAGTGTTCTCGCGCCTGGAGCAAGGCTCACCCCTCGAAAACCAGAGGGAACCCTGATGAAACTGATGCGAACGCGGGCTGCAGTGCTGCTGGCCGGGCTGGCGGCGGGAGCGCGCAGCGCCTCCGCCGTCCAGATCAGCGAGGTGTTGTACGACGCCGCCGGCACGGACAACGGCAAGGTCTTCGTCGAGCTCTACGGTGCGCCCGGCACGACGATCACCGGCTACACGCTCGAAGGCGTCAACGGCGGCGATGGCGCCATCGGTCCGACCCTGACGCTCACCGGCACCATCCCGTCCGACGGCTTCTTCGTCGTCGCCGACACCGACGGCACCGCCACCCAGGTCGCCAACGCCGACGAAGTGCTGAACTTCGACCTCCAGAACGGGCCCGACTCGGTCGTGCTGCGCAACTCGCTCGGGCAGGTGCTCGACGCGCTCGGCTACGGGACGTTCGGACCCACCGACGTGTTCGCGGGGGAGGGCAGCCCAGCGCCCGGTGCCGCGGCGGGCCAGAGCCTGGCCCGCTTCTTCGCGAATCGAGACAGCAACGACAACGCCGCCGACTTCGGCCTGCTCGACGTCCCGACACCGGGCACCGGGCCGCTGGCGGCGCGAGAGCCCGGCGCTCCGGTCACGCTCGCCCTGGCGCTGTTCTGCCTGGGCGCCGCGCCGTGGCGGCGCGCCAAACCTCCCTCGACGGTCCGCTAGGGCCGTCCCCCCTGGTGCCCCGGGCAGCCGGCCCGGGGCACCTCTCGGGTGGAGCCGCAGCGGCCGGGCGCCGATACATTGCGAGCGCATAGGGCGTCTCGCACAATCGGCGCTGGAGGGGTTGGAGAGGCGATGGTCGGCGGTTTCAACACGAACATCCGCTACCGGGGACACATCTTCCACGTCCAGACCGAAGACGGCGGCAAGGAGAGCCCGAGCATCATCACGCTCCTGTACTCGGGCGGCGCGATCCTGTTCTCGAAGAAGACGAGCTATGCGAACCAGGTCGGCTCCGCCGACCGGGAAGTCGTGGTGCGCCAGCTCATGGAGGCGCAGCACAGCGCGATGGTGCAGGCGCTGAAGTCGGGCAAGCTCGACGACAAGCTCGGCCTGGTCTCGCCCGACGCGGTGACCAATCCGTCCGCGGGGACGGCCTCGCCCGTGGCCGAGTTCGGCGCCGGCGTGATCACGCGTCGCTCGCTCGACGAGGTCGTGCTCGCACATCTCGCGAACCGCTAGCTCGTCCGTTCCGCCTCCCCTCCGCCGGAGGCGCGCATGATCCAGATGTACCACGTCGACCTGCGCTACGCGGGCGGGACGTACGGTCTGCGCGACGTGTCCCTCGTACTCGAACGCGGGGAGTTCGTGTTCCTCACCGGCGCGAGCGGCGCGGGCAAGACGTCGCTCCTGCGCCTCCTGTTCGGCGCAGAGGCGCCGAGCGCCGGTCAGATCCTGGTCGCCGGCCGCAACATCACGCGCCTCTCCGCCGCGCAGGTGCCGCACCTGCGCCGCCAGATCGGGGTCATCTTCCAGGACTTCAAGCTCCTGCCCGAGCGCACGGTGTTCGAGAACGTCGCGATCGCGCTCGAGATCGCGGGTGTGGCGCGCAGCGAGATCCGCACCCGCGTCTGGAGCATGTTGAAGCGGCTCGGCCTGGCGCACCGCATCGACCACAAGCCGCGCATGCTCTCGGGCGGCGAGCAGCAGCGCGTCGCCACGGCGCGTGCGCTGGTGACCGACCCTCCGCTGCTGCTGGCCGACGAGCCGACCGGCAACCTCGACCCGGCGCTCGCGCTCGACATCATGGACATCATCGCGGACGCCCACGCGCGCGGGACCACCGTCGTGGTGGCGACCCACGACCCCGCGTTGCTCGAGCGCTACCGGCACCGCCGCGTCGTGCTCGACGGCGGGCGCCTGATCTCGGCCAAGACCCCGGAGGAGTACGTGCTGCCGGCGCGCCACGCGGGAGCGCCGCGCGCGTGATGGACGTGCGCTCCACCCGGCGCATCGCGGCGGCGCTGCGCGCTGGCGCGCGCGGCGCGGGCGAGCGGCCGCTGGTGTTCGCGCTCGCGGTCGCGACCATGGCGGCCGGGCTGCTCGTACTGGGCGCCTATCTGCTCTTGATCGCGAATCTGCGCGGCGTGCTCGCGCGCGCTGGCGCCGACCTGCGGCTGGTCGCCTTCACCGAGCTGCGCGGCGCCGAGACCGACGATGCGGTCGCCGCCCTCGCCGCGAAGCTGCGCGCGCAGGACGGCGTGGCGTCGCTCCGCTACGTCTCGCCGGGCCAGGCGCTGGAGCGGCTGCGCACCGACCTGGGCCAGGACCGCGGCGCGCTCGACGGTCTCGACCACAACCCGCTGCCCGGCTCCTTCGAGGTGGAGCCCGCGACGGGCGCACGCGATCCGGCGGCGCTGCGCGGGCTCGCCGACCGCGTGGCTGCGGTGCCCGGCATCTCCGAGGTGCGCTGGGGGGAGCCCTGGGTCGAGGGCTACGCGCGCGTGGTCCGCATCGCGGAGTGGGTCGGGGCGTGCCTGGGCGGGTTCCTGCTCGTGGTCCTCGGCACGATCGTGGCGAGCACCGTGCGGCTCTCGCTCCACGCGCGCGCGGACGAGATCGCGATCCAGCGCCTGGTCGGCGCCGGCGCCTGGTTCGTGCGCCTGCCGTTCTGCCTGGAGGGAGCGCTGCAGGGACTGGTGGCCGCGGCGCTGGCGCTCGCGATCCTGCGCGGCTTGTTCGCGCTCGGGCTGCCGCTCCTGGGCGATGCGTTGGGCTGGCTCCTCGGCGGGGAGCCCGCCGTGTTCTTCGGCGCCGCGGAGAGCGTGGCTCTCCTGGCGCTCGGCGTCGCGCTCGGGCTCGGGGGCGCGCTCGTGTCGCTGGTGAGCCTGGACGAGCGCGCGTGACGCGAGCGCAGACGGCCGCGCTCGCGCTGTTCGTCACGGCTCTCGCGCCCGCGGCCGCGCTCGCGCAGAGTTCGCGGCTCGAGCAGCTGCGCAGCGAGATCGAGGCGCGCGAGGCCAGGGCCCGCGAGCTCGGCAAGGAGGCCGACGGTTACCTCGGCGAGATCGAGGCGGTCGACCGCGAGCTCGCCGAGACGCGCCAGGGCGCGAAGCTGCTGCGCGAGCGCGAGCGCGACGCGGGCCGCGAGCTCGCCGACGCGCGGCGCGGCGCCGAGCAGGCGGGCCGCGCGCTCGCCTCCACCCAGAAGGGGCTCGAGACCCGGCTCGTCGCGCTCTACAAGTGGGACGCCACCGGCGGCCGAACCTCGCTGTTCTCCGCCACCGACTTCATGAGCTTCACACGGCGGCGCGAGGGGCTGGCCCGCATCGTCGAGGACGACCGCGCGCTGTTTGCGCGCCACGCCCGCGCGCGGGCGGAGTTCCAGGCGAGCCGGGAGCGCAGCGAGGCGCTGCTGCACGAGGTCGCCGGGGCCCGGCAGGAGGCCTCGACGCGCGAGCAGCGGGCGCGCGAGAAGCTGGTGCAGCGGCGCAACATGGTCGCGCTGCTCAAGACGCGCGCCGCCCGCGAAGAGAAGGCGGCAGCCGAGCTGCGTGCGGCCGCCGCGCACCTGGAGGAGACGCTGCGGCGCATGCCCGCCACGCTGCCGCCTTCGCGCGGGTCCGGACTCGCGCGGGGCGCAACGCCCCGGCCGGTCGCAGGCAAGGTGCGCGCGGGCTTCGGGCGCCAAGTCGACCGCGAGTTCAAGACCGAGACCTTGCGCACCGGGATCGAGATCTCCGCGCCCGCCGGCGTGCCGGTCGCCGCGATCGCGCCCGGTCGGGTATTGTTCGCGGGCTGGTTCCGCGGCTACGGCCAGATGGTGATCCTCGACCACGGCGGCGGCGACCTGTCGGTTTCGGGCTACCTGGACGACATTCGCGTGGCGGCGGGCGACAGTGTCGCGGCCGGCCAGCCGATTGGATCGGTCGGGGAGACTGGATCCTCGTCGGGACCCGGGCTTTACTTTGAAATCCGCCACGACGGAAAGGCCGTCGATCCTCAGCTCTGGCTCGCGAAATGAGCCGCAAATCACGCAAAGCAGAAAGGCATCCATGAGCACGCAACGCTCCCGGCTCGCCGCCGCCGCGCGCATCGCGCTGCCGCTCGCGCTGCTCGCGGCGCTCGTCGCCGGAGGCGCGACGACCCTGCGCTCGAGCACCAACGGCCCGAGCTACGAGGATCTCGCCCTGCTCACGAACGTGTTGCACCTGGTGCGGCAGAACTACGTGAAGGACGTCGACGAGCACCAGCTGGTCGAGGGCGCGCTCAAGGGCATGCTCGACACGCTCGACCCGCACACCTCGTATCTGTCCAAGGACCTGTACAAGGAGGTGCAGCGCGACACCAAGGGCGAGTTCGAGGGCCTCGGCATCGAGATCACCAAGGGCGACGCCGACAAGTCCGAGGGCTTCGTCTCGGTCGTCTCACCGATCGACGGCACGCCCGCGGCGCTCGCCGGCATCCGCGCCAAGGACCAGATCGTCGCCGTCTGCCCGGATGGCACCGACAAGAGCTGCAAGTCCACCGCGGACATGAACCTGCTCGAGGCCGTGAAGATGATGCGCGGCCCGCGTGGCACCAAGATCCTGATCGAGGTCATGCGCACCGGCTGGACCACGCCCAAGCCGTTCGTGATCAAGCGCGCCTCGATCCGGGTCTCGAGCGTCACCATGCACATGATCGACAAGGACCTGCCGTACCTGCGGATCTCGCAGTTCCAGGAGCGCACCGCGCCCGACTTGGAAGAGGCGCTGGCCAAGGCGCATGGCACCGCGGGCGGGAACTTCCGCGGCCTCGTGCTCGACCTGCGCGACAACCCGGGCGGGCTGCTCGACCAGGCGGTGAAGGTCAGCGACCTGTGGATCGACGAGGGCATGATCGTCTTCTCCGAGGGCCGCGGCGGCGGCAACCGCATGGAGTGGCACGCGAAGAAGGAGGGCACCGAGCCCGACTACCCGATGATCGTGCTGGTGAACGGCGGCAGCGCCTCGGCGTCGGAGATCGTCTCGGGTGCGCTGCAGGACCACAAGCGGGCGCTCGTGCTCGGCACCGAGACCTTCGGCAAGGGCTCGGTCCAGACCATCATCCCGCTCGAGGACGGCTCGGGCCTGCGGCTCACCACGGCGCTCTACTACCTGCCCAGCGGCCGCTCGATCCAGGAGGTCCGCGTGCAGCCCGACGTCGTGGTCGAGCCGTACAGCGACGCCGAGATCAAGGCGCAGCGCGAGGCGCAGGCACAGACCAAGCGCTCGATGGGTGAGGTCGACCTCGAGGGCCACTTCGGCTCGCAGCAGAAGACCAAGCAGCAAGCCGCGCCCGAGCCCGAGGCCACCCCGGCGCCCGACGCCGCGCCGCCGACCGAGTCCGACGTTCCCGACCAGGGCACGCCGCAGGACAAGGAGGCGCGCTTCATGAAGCAGCTCGACTCGGACCGCCAGCTCTCGCGCGCGGTGGACCTGCTCAAGAGCTGGACGGTGTTCTCGAAGCTGCAGAAGGGCGGGGGTGCCTAGCGCCGCGGCAGGCCCGAGACGAGCCGCATCGCGAGGTCGGTGAGCTCGCGCGGGATGAACGGCTGCGTGGCGATGGTCGCCAGCGCATCGAGCCCGACCACGTAGCGCTGGCGCGGGCGCCGGCTCTCGATCGCCGAGACGATCGCGCGCGCGACGACGTCCGCCGACGGGGCGAAGCGCTCGACCAGGTCGAGCATCTGCCGCATCCGCTCGTAGGCGGTCGCGTAGGGCGAGCCGCGCAGGGCGCCGCGCGTCTCGCTGCGCGCGCGCGCCTTGTCGCCGATTGCGGTGCGGAAGAAGCCGGGTTCGACGATCACCACGCGCACGCCGAAGCCCGAGACCTCGACGCGCAGCACGTCGGAGAGCGCTTCGAGCCCGAACTTCGAGGCGTGGTACCAGCCGTTGAGCGGCAGCACCGAGGCCCGCCCTGCGACCGACGACACCATCACGATGCGGCCGTCGCCGCGGCGGCGCATGCCGGGCAGCGCGCAGGCCGAGACGATCGCGGGCGCGACCAGGTTGACGTCGAGCTGCGCCCGGGCCTGGGCAGCGCTGACCTCTTCGATCGCCCCGGTCTCCGAGTAGCCGGCGTTGTTCACCACCGCGTGGAAGTCGGGAAGGTCCTTCCAGGCCGCGACCACCGCCGCGTGGTCGGAGACGTCGAGGACCAGCGCGTGGACGCGGCGCCCGAGCTTGCGCTCCCGGGCCGCCTCGCGCAGCGCGTCGGCCTTCTCCTCGCTGCGCACCGTGCCGTAGACGGTCCAGTCGCGCTCCGCGAGCCGCAGCGCGGTCGCCAGCCCGATGCCCGAGTTGGCACCGGTCACGAGCGCGGGTCCAGGGTGCGAGGTCGCCATCGCCTTGCCCTCCCGCGCAACAGCATGCCGGATTAGCCTTAGGATGGTGCCATGCAGCAGCTGACCGGCCTCGACGCCAGCTTCCTCTACATGGAGACGGGGGCCCAGTTCGGCCACGTCGGGTCGCTGACCCTCTACGACACCGCGGAGGCCCACGAGGGCTCGCTCTACCGGGCCCTGCGCCGCAGCCTGCCCGAGCGGCTGCACCTCTTGCCCCCGTTCCGCCGGCGCATCGTCGAGGTGCCGTTCGGGCTGGACCACCCGTACTGGGTCGAGGACCCGAACTTCGATCTCGACTTCCACCTGCGCCACATCGCCGTGCCCCCGCCGGGCACGAACGAGCAGCTGGCGGAGCTGGTCTCGCACCTGCACGCGATTCCGCTCGACCGCAGCCGCCCGCTCTGGCAGCTGTGGGTGATCGAGGGCCTCGAGAGCGGCCAGGTGGCCCTCTACATCAAGGTGCACCACTGCACGATCGACGGCGTCTCGGGCGTGGAGATGACGGCGACGGTGCTCGACCGCTCGCGCGAGGGCAGCTCGATCGCGCCGGCGCACGAGCCCTGGCGACCGCAGCCCGTGCCCGGCGACGCCGAGATGTTCGCGCGCGGGCTCGCCGGCATGCTGCTCCAGCCCGGCAAAGCGGTGCGCTTCGGGATCCGCACCGCGCGCGACCTGCCCGGGGTCGCCGCGGCGCTCGCGCCGTTCGCGGACGCGGTCGGGCTCGGGCGCCTGCCGTGGCCGCTGGGGCCGCGCCGGAGCCCCCAGGTCGACGCCCCGCGCCTGCCCAACACCGCGGCGCCGCAGACCTCGTTCAACCGCTCGATCACGCCGCACCGCCGCTTCGCGTTCATCACGCTCTCGCTCGAGGACGCGCGGCGCGTGCGCAAGACGTTCGGCACCACGCTGAACGACGTGGTGATGGCGATGTGCGCGGGCGCGCTGCGCCGCTATCTCGACGAGCGCGGCGAGCTGCCCGAGGCGGCGCTCGTCGCGTCGGTGCCCGTGTCGGTCCGCACCGACGCGGAGAAGGCGACCTATTCGAACCGCGTGACTGCGGTGCTCGCCGAGCTCGCCACCGACGAGCCCGACCCGGTGAAGCGGCTGCGCCGCATCCACGAGTCGATGCGCTCCGCGAAGCAGATGCAGGAGGCCGTGCCGGCCACGCTGCTGCAGGACTTCACCCAGTTCGCGACCCCGGCTCTGTTCGCGCAGGCCGCGCGCATCGCCGCGCGGCTGCGCATCGCCGACCGCATGCGCCCGCCGTTCAACCTGATCATCTCCAACGTGCCGGGACCGCGCGAGCCGCTGTACTGCGGCGGCGCGCAGATGAAGACCTACTATCCCGTCTCAGCCGTGGCGGAGGGGCAGGGCTTGAACATCACGGTGCAGAGCTATCTCGACCAGCTCGACTTCGGCGTGATCACCTGCCGCGAGCTGGTGGCCGACCCCTGGAAGATCGCGCGCTACCTGGGCGAGGCGCTGGAGGAACTCTGCAAGCTCGCGCGCTAGACGTCCGCTCGCTCGCACCGTCGCTGGCCTGGCTTGCGCTCGAAGGCCAGCGCGCCTTCGCCGAGTGGCTCGGCTACCACGCGGCCACGCCCTGGCTGGCGCGCGCCCCGCGCGGGGACGGCCATCCCGTGCTGGTGCTGCCCGGCTTCATGGCCGACGACCTCTCGACGCGGCCGCTGCGCCGGTTTCTGCGCCGGCTGGGCTACCGGGCGCACCCGTGGCTGCTCGGCCGCAATCTCGGCTCCGTCGGCGCCACTCGCGAGCGCCTGCACGCGCGCGCCGCCGCGCTCCATGCCCGCCACGAGCGCAAGGTCTCACTGGTCGGCTGGAGCCTGGGCGGGATCTTCGCGCGCGAGCTGGCCAAGCAGATGCCGGAGCGGGTGCGCCAGGTGATCACGCTCGGCAGCCCGTTCGCCGACGTGGCGCGGCCCACGGCCTGGTCGCGCTGGCTCGAACGCGCGTCGGGCCGCGACCTCGGCCGCGAGATGCCGGAGCGCGTGGAGCGCCTGCGCCGGCCGCCGCCCGTGCCTTCGACCGCGATCTACAGCAAGAGCGACGGCATCGCCCACTGGGAGGCCTGCCGCGAGAGCGAAGGCCCCGAGCGCGAGAACATCGAGGTCCCGGCGAGCCACTGCGGCATGGGTTGGAGTCCGATCGTGCTCTGGGCGATCGCCGACCGGCTCGCCCTTCCCGACGGGGAGTGGAAGCCCTTCGCGCGCGACGGCTGGCGCGCCGTCCTGTACGGCTAGCGTGGCCGAGCCCGCTCCGGTGCTCCAGGTCGCGGAGCTCGTCGAGCTCGTGCGCGGAGAGCTGCGCGACTGGGGCGAGATCGCGGTCGAAGGCGAGATCGCGTCGCTCTTCCGCTCGCGCATCGGCCACCTCTACTTCGACTTGAAGGACGAGAGCGCGCTGGTGCGCGCGGTGATGTTCCGCGGCGACCAGTGGCGGCTCGAGCTCGAGCCGCTGGACGGGCTGCTGGTGCGCGCGCGGGGGCGGCTCGACGTGTATCCCGACCGCGGGTCGCTGCAGCTGATCGTCTCCGAGCTCGCCCCGCGCGGCGACGGCGCGCTGCGCGTCGCGCTCGAGCGCCTGCGCGCGGCGCTGGCGGCCGAAGGCCTGTTCGACGCGGCGCACAAGCGGGCACTGCCGTTCCTGCCGCGGCGGATCGGGCTGGTGACGAGCGTGCAGGGCGCAGCGATCCACGACTTCCTGCGCGCGCTGCGCCAGCGCTGCCCGGCGGTCGAGGTGGTGGTGTACGACGCGCGCGTGCAGGGCGAGGGCGCCTGGCGCGAGCT
>Ga0187779_10001823_pt1 | contig 13272 bp, 10 predicted proteins | sample 1015_Q2_SP10_10__FD_132435 | JGI IMG/M metagenome (GOLD analysis project Ga0187779, IMG submission 132435) | Tropical peat soil microbial communities from peatlands in Department of Meta, Colombia - 1015_Q2_SP10_10_MG | ecosystem: Environmental > Terrestrial > Soil > Wetlands > Peat | place... | reverse complement strand
CCATCGATCCCCTCGCGGGCGAGGAACGCCTGCAGCCAGCGCGCGGTGAGCAGCTCGTTGCCGGGCGGGTTCGAGGTGTCGAGCCGCAGGTACTCCGACATCGCGCGCACGGCCTCATCGCGCAGGGCCGCGAAGTCGATCGGCGCTCCAGCGACCGCCGCTCCCTGTGCACGGCCAGCGGGCGGGAAGAGCGCGAGTGCCACAGCCAAGGCTGCCGACAATGTCAGTCGCCGGCGGATTGCCGGCCCATGCGCGCGGGTCACCGGCGTGGCTCCAGTGAGCGAAGGAGCTTGACCATCCGCACGTCCCATGGGTCGGGCGTGTCATCGTCCGGCGCCTGCTCGGTTTGCTGCGGCGTCTCGAGAATGAGCGGAACCCCTTCGTCCGCGGATCGCGCAGCAGCCAGCGGAATGGCTCGAGGCCGATGTGCCCTTCGCCGATCAGCGCGTGCCGGTCACGGTTCGAGCCCAGCTCTCCCTCGCTGTCGTTGAGGTGGAAGAAGCGAGGCGGCTCCCCCGCGGCCTTCTCGAACTCGTCGAGCACGGCCCGCTGGGCGGCGGGCGAGGCGGCGATGTCGTGGCCGGCGGCGAAGAGGTGGCACGTGTCGAGACCGTATCCCGCGCGGGGGCGCAAGTCGTCAGGCACGCCGTCGAGAATGGCGCCTACCTCTTCGGCCGTTCGGCCCATGGTGAGCCCAGCGCCGGCCGTATTCTCCACCAGCAGGCGCGTGGGGCCGGGAACGGCGCGAAGCGCCGCCGTCATCGCGCGAGCGACCCGCTTCGCCGCCGCCGCCCGGTCGTGACCGGTGGCGGCGCCAGGATGAAAGCAGACCGCGCCCAGCCCGAGCGCCGTCGTGCGCTCCAGCTCTCGCTCGAGGCCGGCTCGCGAGCGCTCCCACTTGGTCTCGTCGGCGGTCGCCGTGTTGAGCACGTATGCCGCGTGCACGACCACGTGCTCGGGCGCGATCTTCGACTCGGCGAGCGCCGAACGGAAACGTTCCACCCGTTCCGGTCGGATCGACTGCTTGTCGCCGTAGTACGTCGGAATCGCCGTGAAGATCTGTAGTGCGGTCGCGCCGGCCTTCCCGGCCCGGCGGGCGGCGGCGGAGATGCCGAGGGCATCGCCGGTGTGGACTCCGATCAAACGGGCCATGTCGGTCTGGATTCTAGCTGACCGATGGCGGCACGGTTAGGCAGCGGGACGGCACACGCGGGCTCACGCGGGAGCGTGGCCACCGAGGGCCGCCGCCGGTGCAAGGGCTCCACCCGGATTCGCATGTGGTGGCTGCGTCGTCCGCGGCTGCGTATGTTTGTGTGGTCGCGAGCGTCGGTCATGCGGCGCCCCGCGCCCCCACCTCGCTGACGGACCCTCGACCCCGACGTCCCATGGCTGCCCCTGTCGCCCGCCCCCCCAAGGCCCACCCCCGCTCGTCCGCGGAAGCACCCGCACCCGCGGATCGCGGCGCACCCGACCACGCTGCATCGGCCGGAGCGGTGGCCGTGAACGGCATCCGGCGTGTCCCCGAGCCGGTGAATGAGCCTGTGCGCTCGTACGCGCCCGGATCGCCGGAGCGCCGCGAGCTCAAGGCCCGCCTCACCAAGATGGCCGCCGAGCGTCCCGACATCCCTCTCGTGATCGGCGGCCGGGAGGTGCGAACCGGCGATGCCGCGCACGCGGTGATGCCCCACGACCACCACCATGTTCTCGCCGACTACCACATGGCCGCGCCGGCCGACGTCGCGGCGGCGGTGGACGCCGCGCGCGCGGCGCGGCGCGACTGGGCCACCTGGCCATGGGAGGATCGCGCGGCCGTTTTCCTCAAGGCCGCCGAGCTCCTCGCCACATCGTGGCGCGCCACCCTCAATGCCGCCACGATGCTCGGGCAGTCGAAGACCGTCTTCCAGGCGGAGATCGATGCCGCGTGCGAGCTCATCGACTTCTGGCGCTTCAACGCCGCGTTCGCACAGTCGCTGTACGAGCAGCAGCCGTTGAGCAATCAGTCAGTCTGGAATCAGAGCGACTACCGTCCGCTCGAGGGATTCGTCTACGCGGTGACGCCCTTCAACTTCACGTCGATCGGCGGCAACCTCCCGACCGCTCCCGCGCTGATGGGGAACACGGTCATCTGGAAGCCGGCGTCGAGCGCGATGCTGAGCGCCTACTACATCCTGCGCCTCCTCGAGGAGGCGGGGCTCCCGCCGGGGGTGATCAACTTCGTCGCCGGCGATGCGAAGACGATCTCGGAACAGCTGATCGATTCGCCCGACTTCGCCGGACTGCACTTCACCGGAAGCACGGGCGTCTTCAACGCGATGTGGGGGCGCATCGGAGCCAACGTGTCGCGCTACCGCGGCTATCCACGGATCGTGGGCGAGACCGGCGGAAAGGATTTCATCGTCGCCCATCGCTCGGCGGACCCGGCGGCGCTCGCGGTGGCGATCGCGCGCGGTGGCTTCGAGTACCAAGGGCAGAAGTGCTCGGCGGCGAGCCGTGTCTACGTGCCGGAATCGCTCTGGCCGGAGGTGCGCGACCGGACGGTGGCGATCATGGAGGAGATGCGGATCGGCGACATCGCCGACTTCCGCAACTTCATCGGCGCGGTGATCGACAAGAAGGCGTTCACCAAGATCAGCGAGTACATCACCGACGCGAAGCGCAACGCGACGATCGTGGCCGGCGGGACGGTCGATGGCGACACCGGCTACTTCATCCACCCGACGCTCGTCGAGACACGCGACCCTTCGTACCGCCTCATGTGCGAGGAGATCTTCGGCCCCGTGGTGACCGCGAACGTCTACCCAGACGCCGCCTTCGCCGAGACGCTCGAGGTGGTCGACCGGACGTCGCCGTACGCGCTCACCGGATCGATCTTCTCCCGCGACCGCGCGGCGATCCGGCAGGCGAGCCTCGCCCTCCGGAACGCCGCCGGCAACTTCTACATCAACGACAAGCCGACCGGTGCGGTCGTCGGCCAGCAGCCGTTCGGCGGCGCCCGTGCGTCGGGCACCAACGACAAGGCGGGCTCGGTGCTGAATCTCGTCCGTTGGGTGAGCGCGCGGTCGATCAAGGAGACCTTCGCCCCTCCGCGAGAGTGGCGATACCCGTTCATGGCGAACGACGACGAGTAACCCGGGCTCGGGCCCGGCCTCTCCCGCTCATCCATGCTCGCACGCTTCTATACCGCCGACGTCTTCACCAACCGCCGGTTCGGAGGAAATCAGCTGGCCGTCTTTCCCGACGCCAGCGGGATTCCGGAGTCCGCGCTCCCCGACATCGCGCGCGAGTTCAACCTCTCCGAGACCGTCTTCGTCTACCCGCCTGACGATCCCCGGCACACACGGAGGCTGCGCATCTTCACCCCGGTGACCGAGCTACCCTTCGCCGGGCACCCCACGGTCGGCACGGCGTTCGTCCTGGCCACGCTCAGGGCCATCCCGCTCGACGAGCCCGAGACACGTATCGTGCTCGAGGAAGGAGTCGGCCCGGTGCCGGTGACGGTGCGCGTCGACAAGGGCGTGCCGACCTTCTGTCAGCTGACGGTGGCCAAGCTTCCGGAGTTCGGACCTCCCCCTCCAGGGCGCTCGCTTCTGGCGGACGTGTTGGGGATCGAGGCGACCGAGATCTCGGGCGGCATGTACTCGCCGCAGGCCGTCTCCTGCGGCCTGCGCTTCCTCTTCGTTCCGGTAAAGGACCGCGAGGTCGTGCGGCGGGCGCGCATCCGGCTCGATCACTGGGAGTCGACGGTCAAGTCGTACTGGGCGACCGACATCATGGTCTTCTCCCGCGACCCCGAGCGGACGGGCTCTGACATCCGGGCCCGAGCGTTCGTGCCGGGGCAGAACATCGTCGAGGATCCGGCGACCGGTTCCGCGGCCGCTGCGTTGGGTGGGTACCTGGGATCGCGCGAGTCCGGCGCCGACGGCGCGTTTCGCTATGTGATCGAGCAGGGGTTCGAAATGGGAAGGCCGAGCATTCTCGAGGTCGCTGTGGAGAAGGCCGGCAACGAGATCACGTCCGTTCGCGTCGGTGGCGAGTCGGTGATGGTGACGCGCGGCGAGATGGAGATCTGAGCGTGGGCGCCTCGCGTCCACTCGCCTAACGACCCTCGCGGGCCGGAGCTAGCGCCCGGCGATCGCCCGCAGCTGCCGCGTCCAGATGCTGACGCGGTTGCGGCCGCCGCCCTTGGCGGCGTAGAGCGCCTCGTCGGCCCGCGAATGGAGGTCGTGGGCCACGTTCTCGTCCTCGATACGGTCGGAGACGAGCCCGATGCTCACCGTCACGTCCACCCGCCCCGAGAGGCCGGGGAAGGCATGCTTGCTCACCCGGTCGCGAATTCGTGAGGCGAGGCGAAAGGCGCCGGCAGCGCTCGTCTCAGGGAGGAGCAGGGTGAACTCATCGCCCCCCGTTCGCGCCACGATGTCGCCCGCCCTCGCGACGTTGCGCAGGAGCTCGCCCACTTCCTGCACCACCATGTCGCCGGCGAGATGGCCGAAGGTGTCGTTGATCTCCTTGAAGTGATCGACGTCGATGGCGAGGAGGGCGAGCGGATTCCCCGTTCGCGCCGCGCGCGAGATCTCTCCGGTCAGGCGCTGCTCGAGGCCGCGACGATTCAGGCAGCCGCTCAGCGGGTCGGTGAGGACGAGGTTGGCGAGCTGCGCGCGGACGCGGTTGTACGCCTTCCCGACCATCGTCGCCACGTCGGGCCGGGGATCGGTGTCGGCGTCGTACTCTCCGCCGAAGTCACCCTCCTCCGCGCGGTCGAAGAGAGCGACGACGCTCGTCAGGCGGCTGCGGAAGGAGCCGTAATGGAAGACGAAGGAGCCGCCGGCGAGGACGAAGACGGCGAGCGACCACACCGCCTGCTCCCAATGGAAGGGCGCCCCGTCGAGGGCGGCGATCGCCAGGAGCGCGACGTACGACGCCGACACCCCGAAGAGCGTGACCCAGGCGAGCGGACGGCCGAAGTAGAACTCGGTCAGGTGCAGGATGCCGAAGCCGGCGATGAGCGCACGGCCGTACGACTCGGCCGGCGAGGCGACGTAGGTGAGAGCGAAGATGAAGAGGACGTCGCAGGCGATCGTGGCGAGGACGAGATCGCGCCGCGCTTCTCCGGTGCGCCGGGCGACCGCGCAGAGAGCGAGGATCGCCGACACGTAGCTCGCCAGGACGCCGATGCCGACGAGCGCGCTCGGGCGCGTGGGCTCGACGGCCATGATGGTGATGCCGATCGCGCCGAAGGCGAGCGCGGCACCGATCCGGATGCGGCTCTGCCAGAGCAGGACTTCGGCGTTCGCCTGCTCCGGGGTCTGCGACTTCGCGCGGCCGCTCGACGCGGCCGTTGTGGGTCTCATGGGGGCGATAGTCGTCTCGCGCGCGCGCCGGCGCGTGGCAACGAAACTCGTCGCCCGAGCACAACCGGTTTGTGCGATTTGCCTCTCTTCGGAATGACTCTCGGGGTCCGAACCCCGTCACGCCGAAGACGTTACGAACTCAGAAGCTCGCGCCCGTGTACAGATCGAGACGCCACCCATGTCCCGGCTGGATCCCGTGCGAGATGTCCGCTCGCATCAAGCCGTCGAGGAAGGAGGCCCCCAAACCGGCTCCGCTCATTGGGATACCCGGTGTGGACCAGCTCGAGCGCGAGCCCGCCCAGCCGATGTCGAAAAAGGCGACGGGCCGAACTCCCCGGAAGCTGGTCCCCAACTCCGCCCTCCCCATCCAGAACGAGTCGCCCTGAAACGTGCCCGCATCCTGTCCGCGGACCGTGAACGTCCCGCCCATGAACCAATCCCGCTGCACGGGAACGGTTCCGCCCGATGTTCCCGCGCCCACGGTGAGCGCCGCATCCAGGTGAGGCCCGAGTCCGTGTGCGACGGTGACGTCGGCCGCGCCGCGTGAGTAGTCGAACGTTCCGAGCGCGCCTTCGGCTCGCACCCACACATTCGTGCGCCACCCACGGGGGTCGAGACCAAAAGCGCGCTTGTAGGAGCCGGAGAGTCCAACCTCCGTCGCGTCAGGGGCGTCGATGTTCGGGAGGAAGTTGTGCGAGCTGTCGAACATGTGCGGAATGGAGAAGTCCATCTCGACGTCGGCCGCACTCTGACGCTCGACGAAGAGCCGCCCCACGAGCGTGGCATCGGTGCGCTGCGTGACACTCACCTCCCCTCCCCACGTGCGATAGTAGAAGCCCTCGTCGCGCCCGCCCACGAAGGCCCAGAGCGAGCTGCCGAGACTGAATGGGTTCCCCCAATCGTTGGCCGATGCGAGGCGCCGGAAGCCGGCGATGGAGTAAGTGCGCGTGCCGTTGGTGCGCGAGAGTTTCAGCTCGCCATTCGGCTGCTGGTCGGCGAGCCCGATCCGAAACTGCGCTTCCCCACTGTAACCGGCGCCGAGCGTCTGCTCCGCCATGACCCCGATCGAGGGCCCCTCGATCCGGTTGTACCGCACCATGTCGTGATCGATGCCGTAGTGGAGCGTCGGGCGCTGCGGATTCCAGTCGGGCTGCAAACCCATCGAGAGGGACGACGCCAGCTCCTTCGCATCGCGCATCCCGAAGTCCTGCTCCCCCTCATCGAAGATCGAGGGCGGGAGCTCGGCGGAGTGGAGGAGGGCGGCGGTGTCGCAGGGGATCCGGACCTCGAGCGGAAGCGTGTTTCCGTAGCGGATCTCCCGGCGTGTGATCGTGTCACCCGGCGTGCACTTGAGACTCGCCATGTCGTCATCGTCGTCTTCCGGGTGACGCTTCCGCTCGGCGCGGATGCTGTCACGCCGCTGGCGCCGTTGCTCCTCCCTGTCCATCCACCCGCGTCCTTGCAGATGCATGATCGAGTCCTCGTCGCTCGCGAAGACGCGGGGGAGCGTGTCGATTCCGTTGACGCTCGCGTAGCGGAAGCTCTGCTCGATGGAGAACGGGCTGCGCATCTTCCCCACCTGGGCGCGCCCCGTCACGCTCTCTACGCTGGGGAGCCACCACCGCTGCTCGTGGAGGCCGTACTCTACGGTGAAGGCAGCGACGTCGAGGCGCATCGGGAAAATCATCGGCTTCACCCAGACCGGCACGTCCTTGAAGGCGTCCGGATCATCCTCCTCTGCCAGCTTCACGATGTCGACCGGCGCGGCCGGTCGAAACGCGCCCCGCACCAGCTGAGCGCTCGCGACGTCGAACCAGAGCGCGCCGACGAGGAGATCGGAGCGCGGCTCTCGGGCGACCACGCGCACCTCGCGCAGCCGGATGCGCTCCCCCGACGGGAGGGTGAAAACGAGCGAGTCTCCGCTGGAATACTGGTAGTACGCCTCCGCGCCATGGTCGAGTGGATGGATGAAGAGCCCTTCGTTCGTCTTCGAGGCGCGCTCGACGCCGCTCAATCGGAGGAGTCCCTCCCGTCCCGGGTAGTACGGGATGGCATCGAGGTCGAGCATGTCCTCGATCACCCGACTCCCGGAGAAGATCATCGGGAAGGCGGTCCTCGCCCCCACCACGTCGATGATCGCGCCTGTGCCCGACTTCCAGCGAACGCGAGCGGCATTCTCGGTGCGGAAGAGCAGCTTGTCGATCCCGGTGCTCCCTAGGCCGAGTCCAACCGTCAGGCGCTGCTTCGCCATCGCGTCGTAGCTGGTGAGCGTCTCATCCTGTGCCAGGCGAGCCTCCCGCGCGTGGAGCACGATGTCGCGCGCGACGTCGTCGCGATACGCGCTGGCGACGAGCTCCGGGGTGAGCGCGATGCTCCTCCGCGCGCGCGCCGCGGCGTGACGGGCCGAGTCGCGGTACGCCTGGATAGAATCCAGCCGGGCTTCCGTGATGAGTCCGCTGTCGGACGGTGGCGCTACAGTACCGACCTGCAACGCCAGCAGCGCGGTGAGCAACATCCTTGGGTCGCTAGGGGAGAGCGATGCCGTCCCTTACGGGAGCGCCTCGGAGGGGGTTTCGGGGTCGGTCTCCCCGCCGCGAATCTTTCCCCCGTTGAGACGCGTTAAGAGTCGCGCGGTGGCGACCCTCCTTCTCCGCGATTGGCCAGACGTTCACATTCCGGGTTCGGCACCGGCCCCGTCGCTCACCCTGACGTCCCGCCTTCCCCCATGTCCTACGCCCTTCGGCTCGAGCATCTGGTAAAGCGCTACACCGACGTGACGGCGGTCGACGATGTCGACCTCGCCGTGCCGCCGGGGGAGTGTTTTGGCCTGCTCGGCCCCAACGGCGCGGGCAAGACGACCACGATCGAGATCTGCGAGGGCCTCACCGCACCGGACTCGGGAACGGTGGAGCTTCTCGGACGGCGTTGGGATAGCCACGGCCGGGAGCTGCGCGAACGGCTCGGTATCCAGCTACAGGAGACGCAGTTTTCGGAGAAGCTCACGGTGGAGGAGACATTGCGCCTCTTCCGCAGCTTCTACGAGCGCGGGCGCGAGGTCGAGGACGTCATCGGCTTGGTGCAGCTCGAGGAGAAGCGGAAGTCGCGCGTCGGCAGCCTCTCCGGAGGACAGAAGCAGCGCCTGGCGCTCGCCTGTGCGCTCGTGGGCGACCCCGAGCTTCTCTTCCTCGACGAGCCGACGACGGGCCTCGATCCCCAGGCGCGCCGGCAGCTCTGGGATCTGATCGAGCGCTTTCGCGCCACCGGCAGAACGATCCTACTGACGACGCACTACATGGACGAAGCCGAGCGTCTCTGTGATCGTGTGGCGATCATGGACCATGGGAAGGTGATCGCGCTCGGCACGCCCCGTGCACTCATCGCCTCGATGTGCGCCGAGCATGTCGTCGAGTTCTCGGTGGAGCGCGGCGGCGACACGATCAACGCCGAGGTGCTGCGGACGCTCGACGGCGTGAGCGCCGCACGCGCGGAGAATGGCGGCTTCCAGCTCGAGGTGACGGAGCTCCACCGTGCGGTACCGGCGCTCCTGGCGGAGGTGGCGCGCCGCGGCGGGGCGCTGAGCGAGTTGCGCACCCACTCCGCCACGCTCGAAGATGTCTTCGTCTCTCTCACGGGCCGACACCTGCGCGATGACTGAAACGACGCTCGCTCCCCCGGAGCGCTCCGCTCCCCCACCCGAGATCGGGCCGCGGAGGCGGAGCTTCGCCGACCACCCGCTGGTGCAGCTCACGCTGGTGCGTTACCGCGAGTTCCTCCGCGAACCCGAGGCGGTCTTCTGGGTCTTCGTCTTCCCGATTCTCCTGGCCGCTGGCCTCGGCATCGCCTTCCGCAACAAGCCGATCGATGTCGTTCGGGTCGGAGTCGTGTCGACGATCCCGGGCGCGGACAGCATCAGTCGCGTGCTCGGACGGGAGCATGGTGTCACGGCGCTCCTCCTCGACGACACCGCCGCGGCACGCGCTCTGCGCACCGGCGATATCGCCCTCTTGGTGATCGGCGCCGGGCCGGATGGCGCGACCTACCGCTACGACGACACGCGTCCCGAGTCTCGCGTCGCTCGCCTCACGGTGGACGACGTGCTGCAGCGCGCTGCGGGGCGACACGACCCGCTCCAGGCGCGAGACACCGTCGTGCGAGAGCGCGGATCGCGCTACATCGACTTCGTGGTTCCCGGCCTGCTCGGGATGAACATCATGGGGAGCGGGATCTGGGGGGTCGGCTTCGCCATCGTCGATGCGAGGAAGAAGAAGCTCCTCAAGCGGCTCGTGGCCACGCCGATGTCCCGCGTCCAGTATCTGCTGTCGTTCCTCTTCTCGCGCCTGACGATGCTTCTGCTTGAGGTGGTGACGCTCCTCGGGTTCGGCGCGCTCGTGTTCGGGATCCCATTCCGCGGCCCGCTCTGGCAGCTCGCCTTCATCTGCCTGCTCGGGTCCCTCTGTTTCACCGCCATCGGGCTCCTCGTTGCCTCGCGGGCGCGGACGATGGAAGGCGCGTCCGGGCTGATGAACATGGTCATGCTCCCGATGTGGGTCTTCTCCGGCGTCTTCTTCGCCTGGTCGCGCTACCCCGCCTCGGTCCAGCCGCTCATCCGGGCGCTCCCGCTCACCGCGGTGAACGACGCAATTCGGGCGAACATGCTGCAGGGGAGCTCCATCGCTGCGATGATGCCCGAGCTCGGAGTGATCGTTGGCTGGCTGGTGTTGAGCTTCGTCCTCGCCCTCAAGCTTTTCCGCTGGAAGTGATCGGCGCGGCGATCGCCGGGGCGTCATACTCCGACGATCTCGGCGAAGCCATCACTGACCCGCTGGCGTTCGCGGGTCGACTCCCGTGGTCCACGCCCGCTCCACGGCGGGTGGCAGTGAGTCGAGCCGGCTGAGAAAAGTCGCTACCATCCACTGCTTGCTGTCGGGCACCTCGGAACCCCAGCCACCCATCCCCGAGTAGCGAAGGCCGTGCTTGACGATCCAAAAGACTTGCCAGTCAGGGCGGTGCGGGTGGTGCTCGGCGAATTGCGGGACGCGCGGGTAGAAGAGGGTGCTCCCCCAACGACTCGGCTTGCCGTAGTCACCGTGGCAGCCGGCGCAATCGTCGCGGAAGATCTTCATTCCATCGAGCAGATAATCGTCCGTCACTTGCGTCGGGTTGCGCTGCGGGCCGGCCTCTCGAGCCACCGACGCGTCGAGTGCCGCATGCGCGAGCGTCGCCTCCCACGCAGGGGGCGGCGTGTCCGCGCGCACGCCGAGAAGACCGCGCCACGCGCTCAGAGCGATCAGCACAGGTGTCACGAGTAGCCCTGAGCCAAGCCCGGTCGCGAATGCGACGACAGTCCCTCTTGTCACCCGGACGCTCACCGTTCGACGAGGCGAGACAGATAGGCTCTCGCCTGACGGATGACAACGCACCTTGCAACTCGCTGACGGAACCCTCACCACGAGTGGCCTTCGGTCGGTGGCTCGCGCCCGGGAAAACCGTATGGGTGTCGGTTTCGTTCCAAGCGACGTCATTGTTGGCGACCCGGGCGCGGAGCACGTACCGGCTCGACGCGCATTCAACTCGCTGACGGGATCCTCGAGACGAGCGGCCTTGGTTGGCGGCTCGTGCCGCAGTCACGACAGACGCAGCACCTGCGCCATCGTCACCGCGCCAGCGGCGATGAGCGCTACTCCCCAGATCAAGTCGAGATTGACCCACATCCTCCGGAGGAGCGCGACGCCCAGTACTTCGTAGACCGCGAGAGCCACAAGAGCCATCGTCGCCAGCAGGGCGACGGTGTGCACGCCGAGGGCGAGGGCGACGACATGCGAGCCATTGCCGAGCGCTTGGAGCGCGATTGCGTGATGCGGCACCACCATCGTGAGCCCGAGCATCACCGGCACGAGCATCAGCCCGGCGCCGTGCGCCGACGACATCAAGAACGACCAGGTCGTGAGGTCGCGAAATCCCACCTGCATTCCGACCCACCGCGGGTGGGCGTTCCGCCTGACGAGCCGGTAGCAGCCGAAGGTGAGCAGAATGCCACCGCCGGCAAGCGCCAGCGGGCGCGGTGGCAGGGCGTGGAGCGCGAGGCTGAAGGCGGCGAGCACAATGGCGATAGAGATGGCGTGGCCGAGCGCGAGCGGCGGCAGGGCCGCCAGCACGGCGCCGCGGCGGCGCTCCTGCATTCCGAGCGCCACCGCGAAGAGCCAACCCATCGCCGGGTTGAGGCCGTGGAAGGCGCCCAGCGCGGCGAGCGTCATCCACGGCCAGAGGGGCGTCATCGAGGGTCAGGAGAAGCAGTACGAGTCCGAGGAGGCGTCCCCGCCCTGCAAGCGGACCTGATGCGACCGCTGGTCGAACTCCACGAAGAAGTTCGGGTCGGGGGTGATGCCGCCATTCGCCCCGACGTCGAGCTTCACCATCCAGCTCTTGATCCCCTCGGGGTAGAACTGCGCATCCCAGGGGATGTAGAGCGAGTTGGTGAAGTAGACCCGCTTTCCGTCTCTGCTCACCTCCACCATCTGCGGCCCGCCATTGAGCGGCCCCGACTTCGGGTGCGCGGCGTGCCGCACGATCCCACCGAGATGGACCGAACCACTCAGCCTCGGATGATCCGGATCGGTGACATCGTACTGCCGCATCTCGCCGGTTCCCCAGCAGGAGACGTAGAGAAAGCGGTCGTCGAGGGAGAGATCGATGTCTGAGATGAGCGGAGGAACGGCCTTGAACGGCTTGAGTGCCGGCGGGAGGAGCTCGGGATCGGCCGGCTCCGCGGGAACCTCGATCACCTTCTTGATCGCCCACGACCCGTTGCTCTTCTCCCACTTCCACACCGACGCCGAGAGATCGGCGAGGCTCACCACCACACCGACGAAACCGTACGTCTTGCGTGGATCGTGTGCCGGTCGGAGCTCGAGCGTCATCTGATCGTTCTCTCCGACCGGGAGCGTCTGCAGGTGCTTGCGATTGCGGAGATCCCAGACGTGGATCGCGCGGCCGTAGCCCTTGCTGGTGAGAACCTCCAAGTCGAGCCCCTTCTCGATCGTGTTGGGAGTCCCCCACTCGCTGGTGAGCATGGCGTCGTGGTTCAGATGCCACCAGAAATCGTACGCCAGCCTCTGTGGCCCGCGGTCCTTCTCCCAGGCACCCTTCACCTCGAAGGTGTTGTGGTCCAGGACGAGCACGCCGCCCGGCGCATCGCCGGCGGGATTCCCCAACGCGCTCAGGTAGACCCCATCGGGTCCGCAGTGCACGGTGTGGAGCCGTGAGTAGCCCGACTTCTTCATCACCTCGTCGGGCTCGATCACCTTGACGATGCGCGGCGACCGGGGATCGGGCTTCGTGTCGAGCACGTAGATGCGCGACGAGCGGAGGCCGGGAATGATGAGGAAGCGACGTTCGATATGCGGGTGCGGGGCGTAGGGGCAGAGCGCCGAGCTGCAGGCGTTCCAGCCGAAGTGATGGAGCTCATCGCCGACGTAGGGCATCTCCACGCGTCCCACGCTGGTGCCGAAGCTCGTCGAGTTGCGATCGACATCGACGACTTCGAGCGCGTCCGGCTTTGTGCCGGTCGGATCGATGGTGACGGCGTACGCCAAGGTCTCCACCGGCGCCTTGGCGGCGTCGCGCGGGCTGGGATAGAAGGTCGGGTCGGGGAGGACGCCGGTCAGGGTTGCGCTCATCGGACAACTCCTTGCAAAGACGGTCGAAAAGAGAACCGGCCGCTCTCTCCGAGGAGGGAACGGCCGGCGAAAAAAGCAGTCGCGTTGAAGTGGAGTTACGAGGTGCGCGATGCACTCATCCGCCGGTCGCCTCCGACCGCCGTTTGCGGCATCGTGCACAGAATTTCATCGAGACCCGGGGCGACACGGACATAGGCTTCAGTGCGTATCTAGATTTCTTTATGAGAACTTGGCACCCACATCGT
>Ga0187779_10001822_pt1 | contig 13280 bp, 13 predicted proteins | sample 1015_Q2_SP10_10__FD_132435 | JGI IMG/M metagenome (GOLD analysis project Ga0187779, IMG submission 132435) | Tropical peat soil microbial communities from peatlands in Department of Meta, Colombia - 1015_Q2_SP10_10_MG | ecosystem: Environmental > Terrestrial > Soil > Wetlands > Peat | place... | reverse complement strand
GAGCTCAGAGCGATGTCAAGCGGGGTGGCGCTCATCGGGGAACTGGATGCCCCAGAAGTTTCGTGCGGGATGGTAGATTTCGACGCCGAGCTCGAAGCAACCGTGATCCTTCTGGCCGCGCAAGTCGATGACGCGAAACTCGCGCATTTCATTGGAAAGCCCGTGCAAGACCTCGATGCGAGAGCCGAGGGGTGGCAGGAATGGCACGCGGAGCAACGCGCCATAACGGCTGACGGATAGTGTCTCGGCAGCGGCGTCCAGCGATTGGCCATCGTCTGTGTTGCTGACAACTCGAACCGGAATTCTGGTCTGAACGCGGCTCGAACGGCGACGTTCCAACATTGCACGGGCGCATGACATGGCATCCTCCTTTCCCGCAACCCACCACTTGCGAAACTGTAAGAACTGCACCCGCCGGGGTCAATGGTACTGCGAAGTTCAGCGACGCGGGGAAGCGAAACGCTGCGTGGGGTTATGAAGGGGGCTTGCCGGGGCGTTAGGCTCTCATCGGATTCGGGGGATGTGGCGTTTGCATGCCCTCCGTGATAGCCTTTTTGGGCCGCTTCACGTATGCCCAAGTGGCGGAACTGGCAGACGCGCTAGCTTCAGGAGCTAGTGGCCGCAAGGTCGTGGAGGTTCGAGTCCTCTCTTGGGCACCAAACCGATCACCGGTGCTGGCCACGGAGGGTGAGTTCGTTTGCACGCATCGGAAGGATTGAGGTGAGTGATGTCGGAAGCCGCAGCCAGTTTGCCGAGTATCGCGCCGATCCTGCGCGGTTATTCGGTTGAGGTCAGCCCGCAAAACGAGAAGGTCGTCGATTCGGCCGTGGAGCGTCTGGAACCCGGTACGGAGGTCTACCTCACGTGGATACCCGGCGAAGATCTCTTCCAGGCGGTCGCTCCGGCGGGGAAGCTCCGTCGCGCAGGATTGTTTCCGGTACCGCACATCGGCGCGCGTCACCTGGAGAGCACACAGCACTTAGACGGTCTGCTGGGCCGCTTCGCGGGCGAAGCGGGAGTTGATCGTGTGCTCTTGATCGGCGGTGAGCGAGACAAACCGCTCGGGCCGTACGACGCGACGCTGCAGGTGATGCAGTCGGGTCTGCTCGAGAAGCACAACATTCTGCGCGCCGGAATCAGCGGATTTCCCGAAGGCCATCCCAAGATTTCCGAGCAGGCGCTCGGTGAATCGATGCTCGCGAAGATGCGCTACGCGCGTCAGGCCGGTCTCACACTGCACATCGTTACGCAATTTGTTTTTGAGGGGGAACCGATCGCCGAATGGCTGAAGCGCATTCGCGCGATGGGTGTGGACCTGCCGGTACGCGTCGGACTCGCCGGTCCTGCTGGCATCGCCACGCTGACGCGTTATGCCATGCACTGCGGGGTAGGAAACTCGATCCGGGCGCTCACCAAGTCCACGTCCTTCGGTCGTTTGCTGACCGAGCGCGACCCCGAGCCGGTGATTCGAGAGCTGCTGGCTGCCACATCGGCCAGTGACGCGACCGTGCCTCCCTTCGGCATCGCGGCACTGCACTTCTACACTTTCGGTGGGCTAAAGAAGACGGTCGAGTGGGTTCACTCCGCACGCGGAAACAGCCCCAGCTAGCGGCGCTCGTCTTCGGCGCTCTTTAACAGAGCCTCCGCATAGAGTGCCCCTTCCGGTGTGTCTTCATGCTTGAAATACACAAAGACGTCGCCGCGGGCGCTGGCTTCGGCGATCTCCCGCTGCAAGACCCGGCGATCGCTGGCTGAGTATTCCTGTTTGCGCAAACGGAAGTAACTGAAATCGGCGGTGTGGACCTCCGGAGTCTCAAGTTTCTCGCTCTCCGCCCGGCAGAGCGCGACGTTCGCACGATGCAGTTTCTCGTATACATCGTCCACAAACCAGGAGATGTGGCGGAATTCCATCGCGACGCGAGTGTCGGGCGGCAGCGCTCGCAGGAAGTCTTCGAGCAAGGTGACGTCGCACTTGAGAAACGGTGGAAGTTGAAACAGAACTGGGCCCAGCTTGCCCCGCGCGTGAAGTGGCTCAAGGGACGCGAGAAACTCCGATGTCGCACTCGCCGCGCTATGCAGGCGCAGGACGTGCGTAATCCTTTGATGCGCCTTGACAGCAAATTTGAACTGCGCGGGCGTTGCCTCGATCCAACCGCCAAGCAGCTTTGCGCTGACCCGCGCGCGAAAGGTGTAATTGACCTCGACCGTATTCAGACGCGTCGCGTAGTAGCTTAAGAACTTTGCAGGCGCAAGTTTAGCGGGATAGAAGTCGGGCTTCCAGCTTGGGTAGGCCCATCCAGAAGTTCCCGCATAGGTTTTTGTCATAGCAGGACACTACCCTAAATGGAGGCCATGTTGACAGTGGAGATCGGCTCACGATAGTGTCGAAATTACGAGGCAACGGGCAGGGCGCATTTCTGCGCGGACTGCTGAAAGCACGGACGATGGACGTCTTCGATTATGAGGCACTGGCTAGGGCGCCGCTCGTACGGGAACCGTATGAGCACATCATTCTGCCTGGTTTCGTGAGGCCCGACGCGCTTGATCAAATCAATCGGGACTATCCGTACATCGAACACGCAGGAAGCTTTCCGCTCACCTCGCTCGAATTCGGCCCAAGTTTTCAGGCCCTGGTCGATGCGCTCGAATCAGAGCCGTTTCGCAAGGCGTTTGAGGACAAATTTCAGATCGACCTGAGCAACCGTCCTACAACGATCACCGTTCGCGGGCGCTCGGACACGCGCGACGGCAACATCCATTGTGATTCGGAAAGCAAAATCATCACGATCCTTCTGTACATGAATCCCGACTGGGACGAGGCGGGTGGGCGGCTGCGCTTGCTGCGATCGCGAAATGACATCCACGACGTAGCGGTGGAGGTCTCTCCGTCTGGCGGCGCACTCGTGGCGTTTCTGCGTTCCGATCATTCCTGGCACGGTCATTTGCCGTTCATCGGCGAGCGCCGCGTGATTCAGTTCAACTGGGTGACCGGCGAGGGCAGTCAGAGGTTTACGTTGTTCCGCCATCGCGTGTCAGCGTCGGTCAAGCAGCTGTTGAGCTTTGGCAAGTCCAAGGTATCGCCGCCCGGCGCGGCGGAACGCAATTAACGCACACGCAGCGTGACCCATGCTCATTCCGGCTCACATCAGCGTTCCACAGGGGGCGGTGACGAGCGAAGAGATCGCACTGCGCTGGCTGCACTTCGTGGCAGGGATCATCTGGATTGGGCTACTCTATTTTTTCAATCTGGTCGGCACACCGACAATGAAGGATCTGGAACCGGCAGTGCGCGTAAAAGCGTTTCCGCCCCTCATGTCGCGCGCGATGTGGTGGTTCAGGTGGTCCGCCCTGGTGACCGTCGTTGCCGGGCTGCGTTACTTTTGGCTCATTCTCGCGGCAGACGCGAGCAACGCAGGAAACACGTCACTCGCCTGGCGGTGGCTGGGCACATGGCTGCTGGTTTGGCTGGGGGCGTTTGCGCTGATCTATCCATTTCAACTGCCACACCGGGGAATTTTGGATCGCGTATGGCTGCGGGCTAGCGCCATCGTGGCGATTACAGGTGCGGCAGCCTGGATCGTGCTTGTGCTGAACGCGAGCCCAGAATCGTCGAACCGGCACCTGTCGATCGCCGTCGGCGGCGGAATGGGACTGCTGATGTTACTCAACACCTGGGGCGTGGTTTGGCGCGCGCAAAAGCGCCTCATCGCGTGGACGCGCGCCAGCGCTAGCGAAGGCACGCCGCTGCCTCCGGAAGCCGAGCGGTTGGCGCGGTGGGCGTTTCTGGCATCCCGGACGGGATTTTGGATGTCGTTTCCGCTTCTGTTCTTTATGGCTGCGGCGAGCCACTTCCCGTTCCTGAGCGGTACTGTCGAATGAGAGCGAGCCTTATTCGAGCTTTTCAGGCCAAGAAGTCCGCCTAACGGTTGAGGCCTTGCGTCTCGACGAAATTCAGTGCTTCCTCAACGGCGCGCGACGGCGCACGGGAACCTTTCACAGTGGTCGTGAATTGAGGCCGGCGGCGCGCTGAGAATTTCCCCGGATCGAACGCCCCTCGCGTTACCCGGAACACCCACACGAATTCGAAGTGTGCTCTGTCGACCTCCGACGCCCTTACGAGCGCGGTGTCCACCGGTGTCAACGGACTGAAATCGGAAAATCCGCTACGGTCGGTGTGAACCGGTGTGGGCATTGCAAGGCTGTAGGAATCTGAGTCGTGTGTGAAAAGAACGACATAGTCGACGTGAGCGACATCGGGCGCCGGGCAAATCCCGGAAAACTCCTTGCGCCGATTCTCGGCGATCCACTTGTATTGCGAAGGCGCCAGCCCGTAGGCAGCGAAGTACACGCGACAGGCCGGATCGGCGCTCTCATTTTCCGGCTGCGTATCAGGATATTCGTCCGATTCCTCAATGGGTGCAGAGGGCATCGCAGAGGCTGGCACGAGCGCAGCGCTATCCTTTCTGGATGTGCTCACCGTTTCCATAGAAGGTTTCGCCGGGGCAACTGGCGCATTGGACGCGGTTGCTGCACCGTAAGTGCTCTGCGCAACCGGATTGGGGGGTACGACCTCTGGCTTCTTTACCGGGGTCGAAGCGGGTTTGGGCTGAACCGAAGAGGTGGAAGCCTTCGGCAAAGCAATAGCCGTCGCTGACGGCGCGGGCGCAGCCAGTGCGGAGACCTTCCCCTGCATCGGCGCAGGCGCAGAAGCCGACGCGCTGGAAACTGTGACGGGTTCTGGCGCTCGAGCCGCAGGCGCCGTGGCCTTCGGCGAAGCAACGGGCTTGGCGATCACGACCGATGCAGCAGGTGTGCTCGCAGCCGACGCAGGTGTTTGTGTTCGAAGGGCGGAAGATTGCGGAGCAGCGTTGGCGAGCGGCTTCTCGCCCTCCTCGGGCAAGGCGGGCAGGTCGGGGAGCGCGCTATCGGGTATGAAGCCTTCCACGCCGCTCTCGGTCCGGATCTTCACATACCCCCTCACACGGGAAAGAATCTCGACTGGTGCGCCGCAGCGCAGCCGGGTCTCTACATCGAAGCTGCCGAGCGATTCATACACCCAGACGCGATCCTGGTTGATCGCGCACTTCACGTATGCAAGGTCCGTCGCGCGCGCCGACGATGCAAGCCACAGGGCAGCCACCGGCAGAAGAAATCGGATCGGGCGGTTCATGTTGCCTCCCATGCTCCTAGTCTCTTCTTCTCCAAAGATTGCGGCCCACTGCAAGGCGGTTGGAAAAAAAGGCCCGCCATCACCGACAAAAAGGATGCTCCCGCGCAAAGACTCGAACAACTGGACAGAGGAACAAGTTTGGTGCAGGACAACAGAAGGCGAAGACGGCTTAGGAACGCCAGCGGAGAGTCACCGGGCCGGCGAGGGGATGGCACATCGGCTGGCCTGTCCGCTGTGATTCGAGGTAGGAGGCTTTCAGCTCAAAGTACCAGCGCGCCTGGCGGTCGGCATCGTCCACTAGCATCATGCGGTTTTCATGCGCAAGCCCAAGCGACTGCTTTTCGATTACTTCACTGTCCTGGCGGATGAAGCGCGGGCCAAGAACGTGAATGATCAAGGAAACGATTGGAAACCAAGGAAGAATATTCCACGCAGCGACGAAATCGAGACGACACAGATCGCCGCGAATAGGCGTGACGGTCGTGCGGCTCGAAAGCCAGTAGCGTCCCGCGCGGACTTGTTCGAAGCGCTGGTTCGGCAAGACGAAGTCGATCGTCGTCGTGGCCGGCTCACCCGTGATCAGTTTCAGAATCTTGTAGGGCGCGCTATTGGCCGAAGGCGCGTGTGGGCTCATGCGAAAACCGTTCGGAATCGGCTCGAACTGTTTGACTTTGTCGCGGATGCTGCGGCGGCTGCGCCACCACCAGGCCTGGTGAACGAATGGGCCGTGTGCGGGATCCATCAGACCGATAATGCCGTGATCGACACTGCAGGGAAGATCCGCCGCCAGGTGCGCGATTGAGTAGCGCGGACCGAACGTGGGGAGCTCCGGCACAGGGGGCAGAACGTCGCTCGGTCCCAGCGCGCGACCTTCCGCGTTGGCCATAAACGCCCAGATGTAGCCGTCGCGCTCCTGGCAAGGAAAGCTGCCCGCGTAAATCCGTTCGCACTTCAGCTTGGCGTCGGCCGTGAGCGACGGAATGTGTCGGCACTGGCCCGTATGCGCGTCGAACTGCCAACCATGGTAGGCACATTCGACCGACGCGCCGTCGAATTGGCCATAGGAAAGCGGAAAGGCGCAGTGGGGGCAGATATCGCGCAGCGCGAAAGGCTTTCGGGCGGCATCGCGTCCTACCACAAGCGGAACTTCGAGCAGGGTGGCGCGTTGAAGCTCGCGGCCGCGGACACGGTTGCTAGGAAGCGCGGGATACCAAAATCCCCACAGCATTTCGCCCGAGCCATCGGCTGGCTTTGCGGGAGTGCCTTCGTTCATCAGCGGGCGGCTATCGTAGTACATCCCCGGCGTCGCAGCAAAGTGACGAGCCTAGCGATGGCGAACGGGCCATGCGCCAGCGCGGCTGGGCGAAGAGGCCACGAATCGATCCGGGGGGTACCTTCGTACCGGAACGGATCAAACGACTGGCCCATCGACACGGTCAGGGGCAACCCGCAGAATCAGATTCGATTCGGGACGTGAGTCTCGAATCTGCACCTCCATCACCCCATGCCCAGAGCGGCTGGCACCCCCACCAGCCGCTCGCCCCTTTTTTGGGCAGTTCACAAGACTCCTCTGAACTGGAAAGCAAAAGGCCCGTGCGATCCCAACGGCTCAGGATCGCACGGGCCTTCTTGCCTACCCCACCCCTTAGGGAGCTGCAGCGGAGACGAGACCGGGCTGGGCTTCGGTCTAGCCGCATGCCATGTCTAGCCAGGAGCTACCGCACGCGGCCTGGCCGATAACCCGCAAGCGGTCTGGGCCGCATGCGGAATCGTGGCCCGAGCGGTGGTGGCACACGATGCAGAGGACCGCCGCAGTTGCTGCAGATATCCCGAGGCTGAGACTCCACGCGCAGCCAGTGACCTCGTGCGGGACATTCCGGATTCAGGCACTGCACGGTCCAACCGGGCAGGTATTGCATTCTGATTCGCCTCGCAAAAAGCAGAATGAGAATTGGCTTGTGCTACTAAGAACCCCGAGGAAAGAGCAACTGCCCCGCAAAAACGGATGGATTGTGCTGCGAACGACCTTGTGTGTCAAGAGGAATCTATACAATTACTGGTGGTGAGGTTTCCGGCTACTTCGACGCCTCGCCGGCGGCCGCTTCCGCCTGGGCCTGGAGATCGTCGACCCTTTTCTGCGCGTCTGAGATTTGCTGCTGCTTGGCGACGATCTGTTCCTTTTCCCCCGCGAGCTCCTTGGCGCCCGTTTTGTCTGTGTAATTAGGGTTGCTCAAATAGGTCTGCTCATCGAGTGCGTATTTCCGTTGCGCAATGTCCAGGTCGGCCTTGAGCGTTGCGAGCTCTGCCTTGGCCGCGTTGAGATCAGCTTGGATAGCGGTCTTTTGCTCCGCAGTTAGAGGGCCGCCGGTTTTCTGAGTGGACTCGGGAGCGGCGGAAGGCGCAGGGCCTCCCTCACTTGGGCTGGTCTGGCCGACGACGCTAATATTGTCATTCGTCGTCGGGATATTGTCATTGTCCCAAACCTTGCCGGCCTGCGTCTGGTTCTTTTTCCGCGCCTGGGACCGACGGGCGGCATCGGCGAGCGACTCCTGCTGGCCCGATGGGGAGTCCTGCCGTGGGCGCGCAGCCGTTGCGAACGGCGAAATCAGCAGAATCACGAGTCCGATCTTTGCAAGTCTCATCGTGGCCTCCAGCTTCAACCTGCCTTGATCCCATACTAGCGGTCCCTCGCCGGCTGTGGCAAAGCGCGTCCGCCACAGAGGCGAAAGAGGCAACCGTCCTTCCGGACGGTTTGCTTGGATGGCCTAGGGTGGAGGACTCAAACGAGGAAACGGCAAAAGCGGCTCAGAGTGCCTGCCGGGTTGCCACAAGCATTTTGCCGGTGTTGTCGCCGCGGAGAACTCCGATGAGGGCGCGTGGCATGTTCTCGAAACCATTGATGACGGTCTCGCGATATCTCACCTTACCCTCTTTGAGCCACTCAGCCATCTGCCGAACACCTTGGGGGAAGCGATCGGCGAACTGGCTCACGATGAAACCTTCGGCACGCGCCTGTTTGGTGAGCAGATAGATATATGGTCGAACTCCCGGCTCTGGCTGGGCCGCATTGTACTGTGAAATCTGGCCACAGATGGACAGGCGCGCCCGGACGTTGAGAAGCGGAAGGACGGCGTCGGTAATGGCGCCACCGACATTATCGAAATAGCAGTCGATGCCGCTGGGACAAAGCTCCTTCAGCGTCTGGATGTAATTTCCGCTGGTCTTGTAGTTGAACGCAGCGTCGAAGCCCAGCTCACTTGTAAGCCATCCGACTTTGTCATCGCTTCCGGCAATCCCCACCGCCCGGCAACCTTTAATCCTTGCGATCTGCCCAACCAGGGAGCCCACGGCCCCGGCCGCCCCCGAAACGACAACCGTCTCTCCCTGCTTCGGCTGGCATATATCGAGAAAGCCGAAATAGGCGGTCATGCCGGGCATGCCGAGGACGCCCAGCGCAGTCGAGGGAGGAGCAAGACGAGGGTCGAGTTTCTGCAAGCCTTTCCCATCGGAGACTGCAAATTCCCGCCAGCCCCAGTAGCCGGCGACCACATCGCCCACTTGAAACGACGGGTGGGTTGACTGTATGACCTTGCCGACCGTGCCCCCGATCATGACCTGCCCGATGTCAACGGGATCGGCATACGTGCGAAGACCGGTCATTCGTCCGCGCATGTACGGATCGACAGAAAGGAACAGGGTTGCTAGCAATAGCTGTCCTTGCGCAAGGGCGGGAATGGGCACCTCGACGAGCTGAAAGTCGGATTCCTTTGGCATGCCGGCCGGGCGCGCCCGGAGGACAAACTGCTGGCTCACGTTGGGTACGGGACTGGCTGTCGTAGCTGTCATAATGGCGGATTATGCCAGACAGCTGGGCGAGAGGGGAAGCAGAGGCATTGCACGGCCAGGGGCACTAACGAGATACTCGCGCCCGGCGTCTGATGGGGAAAGGAGCACCATGAAACCGTTCCAGCGCTCCGTTCTGATCCTGCTCGCAGCCTTGGCATGGCTCTCTCTGAGACCGTCCTCGATTTTGGCGCGGCAATCGGCCACCGCTCCGACGACCGAGACACCTTCTCGGAACTCCACGGCCACCCCCCCGGAACAGGCCGCGAAGACAATCACCGCCTACACGCTCGCTCCCGATCTTTACGAAAAGACAAAGCATCTTGACCGAGTACGACTTATCTTCCTGGTCGTCTCGTCGATCTACAGCCTGCTGATCTTGTGGCTGTTTCTGGGTTGGAAGCTCGGGCCCAAGTATCGCGATTGGGCTGAGGGCACTTCCTCAAAGCTGTTTGTTCAGGTACTCGTATTCTCACCCCTTTTGATTCTGACCTTGGACATTCTCGATCTTCCGGTCAGCGTATTCGAGCAATGGGAATTGCGCAACTACGGCCTTTCGGTACAGCGCTGGGGGTCGTGGGCATGGGATTGGACCAAAGGCGAATTCGTCAACGTGATCATCGGCATCATTTTGATTGCGATTCTGTACGCTGTACTGCGAAAGAGTCCACGGCGCTGGTGGTTTTACTTCTGGCTGGCAGCTCTGCCGCTCGGCGTGCTTCTGATTTTCCTTCAGCCGCTGGTAATCGATCCGTTGTTTCACAAATTCGAGCCGCTTCAGCAGAAGGATCCTGCTCTCACCGCGGCGCTCGAGCGAATGGTAGCGCGCGCAGGCGGAAACATTCCCCCGGAGCGCATGTATTGGATGAATGCGTCGGAGAAGGTGAATGAGCTAAATGCCTACGTGACAGGCATCGGCGGCTCGAAGCGCATCGTTGTTTGGGACACAACGATCGCGAAGATGACGACGCCCGAGATTGTGTCCGTGGCAGGCCACGAAATGGGCCACTACGTCCTCAATCACATTCCCAAGGGCTTGGCGATTTACGCCTTGGGTAGCCTGGTGCTGTTTTATCTGGGATATCGTTCGATCGGCTGGTTGCTCAAGGGGTGCGGCACCCGGTGGGGAATCCGAGCAACAGAGGATCTGGCCTCGCTGCCGGCCCTGCTCCTACTGTTCAGTGTTTTCTTGCTTATACTCACGCCTGTCACGAATGGGATCAGTCGGTATTTTGAGCATCAAGCAGACCAATACTCGCTCGAGGTCACCCACGGGCTCACGCCGGATTCTGGTCAGGTGGCCGCGCAGGCCTTTCAGGTACTTGGTGAAGTGGATTTGGAATACCCCGACCCGAACCGCCTGGATGTCCTGCTCACCGACGATCACCCGCCGACGCGCGACCGAGTTCGCTTCGCGCTCACCTACGATCCCTGGTCGAAGGGAGGGACGGGCGAATTCGTGCACTAGCGTCGCGCGTGCAGCGTCATCTGAATCCCATGGCGCGGGCGCAGCGTGACCAACGGCTCAGGGAGGACCGGCTTTGAGGGTGCCAGCCGGAAACGGAAACGCCGCGCGAGCGTGGCGATGACCACAGCGGCCTCGAGCAGCGCAAAACCCTGCCCGATGCATCGGCGAGGCCCATCGCCGAATGGGAAATACGCTCCAGGGGGCAGACGGTCGGCCAGGCCGTCGAGCCAGCGCTCGGGGCGAAATGCTTCCGGATCGTCGTAAAAGCGGGGGTCGCGCTGCAGCACCCACTGCGAAAAAATGATGGTCGAGCTGGGCTCGAACGTGTAACCTCCGATCTCGCATGGCTCGATCACTTCCCGCGCCATGATGTAGGCAGGCGGATACAGCCGCAGGCTTTCGTTCATCACGGCCTGTAGATAGGGTAAACGGGGAATATCGACCGCCTCGATCGCACGCGTCCCCAGCACGCCGCTCAGTTCCTCTTCCAGGCGCGTTTCGACAGCCGGGTGTTGGCTGAGCGCGTACCATGTCCAGGTGAGCATCTGCGCCGTGGTCTCGTGGCCGGCAAGAAACAGCGTCATGGTCTCGTCATGAAGCTGTTGCCGGGTCATCTGTGTGCCATCTTCGTCCATGGCGTCCATGAGCAGCGCGAGCAAGTCGTTGTGGTGGTTGGAATTTTCCTCTGCTTGCCGCTTGGAGATGATGCCGTACACCAGCGAATCAATGAACGCGAGCTCGCGATTGGCGCGAAGGTTGTTCGGCGTGGGCCAAGTTTCGGGGATACGAAATGGCAGTCGTTGCCGGCGCAAGGAATAACGCATGAGAAATGTCATGGCCTGGCCCACGCCGCGGGCTTGTTCGGGAAGCGTCGAGCCGAAAAGAGTGCGGACGGCAATCGCAAGAGTGAGCGCGGTCATTTCCTGCCCGATATTGCGCTCCTCGGCGTCGCACCAATTGTGCAGATGCGCTTCGGTGAGCTCGAGCATCGTGGAGGCGTATTCGTTCACGCGATTCCGGTGAAAGGCCGGTTGCGCCAGCCGCCGCTGCCTTCGCCAGAACTCGCCTTCGCTGATCAGCAGTCCCTGGCCAAGCATGCGGACTGTCACGCGTCGGGTCAGCTCGCTCTTGTGAAACTTGTTGTGTTGAATCACCAGCACCTGGTTGATCCAATCGGGATGATTCAGCAGGATGCGCTCCTGTCCCATCACGTGGAACCGAACGATGTCCCCGTACTCGCGTGCGATCGCCCGCATTCCCTCCAGGGGATCACGGCGCAAAGCGACCGCCATGCCGACCACTGGCCAGCCTTTCGGCCCCGGAGGGACCTGGTTCCTCCCGTCGTTTCGTTGCGTCTCGACCCGCTCCACGATCATCTCATTCTACAGCGGCTGCGCGATTTTGGCGCTTGCCCACGTATCCGGTAACATAGCGGTAGATTCGGCCGCCTGAAAGAGAACTGTGATGGGTATCGACAAGCCGGAATGGCTGCTTCAAACAGAAGGCATCCTAGAAACACTCAATCAAGGCGTGATGGTCGTCGACGACTGCCATCGGGTTCATTTCATTAATGGCTACCTGGAAGAGATCTTCGGGATCCCGGCGTCGGAAATGCTGGGCCACATGGCTTTGCAGTATTACGCACCGGAGGAACACGAATACATTCTTGCGCGGATTGCCGAAAGCGAAAAGGCCGGACAGCATCGTTTTGAGTTTGTCGTGCCACGTAAGGACGGCAGCCGCTTGCCTGTCGTGATCACTACGCGCCGTTTCGAAGACCCGGAGGGCCGGACGTTTGCGATTATCACTTTTACCGACATCTCCGACCAGAAGCGCGCCGAGACCTTGCTGCGGGACGCCAATGGCAAACTTGAAGAGCGGCAAAAGCAGATCGAAGAAGAACTGGCCCTGGCGGAGCGCGTGCAACAGAGTTTGGCCCCGCACTCGCTCGTCTGGGGAGGCCTGCGCGTCGACGCCCATTATCATGCCGTGCGGACGATCGGCGGGGATTTCGGCGTTGCCAGCCCGGACAACAGCGACCATCTGAATCTTTTGGTCGCCGACGTTTCTGGGCATGGCATCGGCTCCGCGCTAGTTGCCAACCGGCTCTACACGGAAATCCTCGCGGAGTTGCGCAGTACCGCCCCGCTCGGAGAAATGCTGAGGCATCTCAACCGCTTCCTTATGCAAAACATCGGGAGCTCCTCTTTCTTTCTAACCGCCGCGGCGGCTCGCATCGACCGCGGAGGCCAACGCATGCTGTTCGCCGGCGCCGGACACCCCCCTGCCATGGTGGTCACACCCGGCCAGGAGCCTAGGCTGCTTGAATCCCGCAGCATGCTGCTGGGCGCACTGCCAGACGCCGTCGATGGAGAGGCTGTGCTGGATGTGGATCTCAGTCCCGGCGACCGTGTCGCTCTGTATACGGATGGAATCACCGAGGTGTTCGATTCGCGCGGCGAAATGCTGGGCGTTTTGGGCCTACAGGAAATTGTGCGGGAGGCGGCGCTTTTGCCGTTTGCCGAGATGAAGCGTAAAATCCTCGACCGTGTCGCGGCTTGGCGCCAAGGGCCTCCCGCTGATGACGTTTCACTCGTCCTCGTGGAAGTGGTGGCCTGATAGAGCGGTGGATTCGGTCTTGCTAGGGAGAAAGTGCGGAGATGACCCGGCTCACCACAATGGCCAAGGCGGCAGGCTGCGCGGCGAAGCTCAGTCCGAGCCTTCTGGAGAATGTTCTCAAACGGATGCCGCCGGCAAACGATCCAAATCTGATCGTCGGCTTTGAAACCAGTGACGACG
>Ga0187779_10001819_pt1 | contig 13303 bp, 12 predicted proteins | sample 1015_Q2_SP10_10__FD_132435 | JGI IMG/M metagenome (GOLD analysis project Ga0187779, IMG submission 132435) | Tropical peat soil microbial communities from peatlands in Department of Meta, Colombia - 1015_Q2_SP10_10_MG | ecosystem: Environmental > Terrestrial > Soil > Wetlands > Peat | place... | reverse complement strand
GCGTTGCCGCGGTACTCGGCGTAGGTCTCCGCCGCGGGGTCGCCCGAGTACTGCACGATCACCTTCTCCTCGACCGCCTTGCACGCGTCCTGGCGCTCGAGCTTGTCGACGACCTGGGTCGCCGCGTCGAGCGCCTCGCCGTGCGAGACCTTGATCTGCTCGTACAGGTCCGGATTGACCTCGGGGATCTCGACGACGGTCTTCTCCTTGCCGGCGCGCTCGGCGAGCTCGCGCTGGAGCGCGCACAGCTTCTTGATCTCGCCGTGGGCGATGTCGAGCGCGTCCAGGATCTCCGCCTCGGGGATCTCGCTGGCGCCGGCCTCGACCATCAGGATCGCCTCGTCTGTCCCGGCCACGATCAGGTCGAGGTCCGTGTTGTCGACGAGGTCCTCCTCGTTGGGATTGACCACGAAGTTGCCATCGACCTTGCCGATCCGCACCGCGCCGACCGGCGTCGGGAACGGGATGTTGGAGACCATCAGCGCGGCCGACGCGCCGTTCATGGCGAGGATGTCGTACGGGTTGACGTGGTCGACGCTGATCGGGAGCGCGACCAACTGGGTCTCGTACCGCCAGCCCTTGGGGAACAGCGGCCGGATCGGGCGGTCGATCAGGCGCGCGGTCAGCGTCGCCTTCTCGCCGGCGCGGCCTTCGCGCTTGAAGAAGCTGCCGGGGATCTTGCCGGCGGCGTACATCCGCTCCTCGACGTCCACCGTCAGCGGCAGAAAGTCGACGTCGCGCAGGTTGCCGGCGGTGGCGGTACAAAGGACCATCGTGTCGCCCGCACGGACGACTACGGCGCCGGAGGCCTGCTTGGCCAGCTTGCCGGTCTCGAACGAGATCTCCGTACCCTCGATCTCGACGGACACGCGCGTAACGGCGTCACTCATATTCAAATTCCCTTCCACCCCGCCCTTCGGTCGGCGGAGTCCTTCTCGATCTCATCGTCAGTTCCGAACGGCGTTGATGGTAGCGGGGAGTCGGCCGTCGACGCGGTGGCGGCGGCGCGGGGTGTGGTCGCGGTGGCGGCGGCGCGGGGTGGTCGCGTGGCGGTGGCGCGGGGTGTGGTCGCGTGGCGGTGGCGGGTCCCGGCGGGCACCGCCAGTCCCGGGCGCCGCCGCGTCGCGGCGAGTGCCGGTGTCGGCGCCTGAGATGCCGCCGACCGGCCCTCCGAGCATGCATCGTCTGACATTCGGCGCCGGCGAGGCGGACCGTGGCAGTCCATGCATGTGGCACATGCGCGGTCTGACAAGGTCACCGCCTGGCGCCGCGATTGTCAGGTTATGCACGTGATCCGGAGGCGCGGGCAGTGACTGCCCTGCCCTCCCCCAGGCGCCCGCCGTTCGTGGCGGGCCGGAAGTGGACCGCGCCGCGCTACCCGCCGGCCGGAGGTGCACGCCCGCGCCGGCAAGCACCCCGCCCGGGGCGCCGGAGCCGGCGCCGGACCAACGAAAAAGGCCGCCGCGCCCGACGGCGCAGCGGCCTGACCGAGACAACTATGCGCCGCGTTGCTTACGCGCCGAGGTCGAGGGCACGGCGCGACTGGCGCCGCGCCGGCGCGGTCTGACGGGGCGTCCGGCGGTGCATCGCAGCCCGCAGGCGTGCCCGCTGATCGGCGATCGAGTCGGTGATCGTCCGGTCGGAGATGATCCCCCAGGCCAGGAGTCCGAGGACCGTAACCAGGACGAACGCGATGAAGAACACGTTCAAGAAGACGATGAGGGCGGTGGTCATAAGGGTGTCTCTTTCGTAGCTCGCAGTTGGTCTGAGTTCATCCTCGACACGGGACGAAAGAGAACCGTCAGCAGGACGTAGGGCGTGTGTAAGACCCGGCGCCGACGCTCCGAGCACCCGGCGCCGGCGCTCCGAGCGATTCGCTCCCGCCCCCAAGCCCTCCGCACCCAAACCTGCCGAAACCAGGCAATGACGATCCTTAACCGGACCGAGCAGTCCGGTTGTGGTAGGCTAACCGGACCGTGCAGTCCAGATTACTACGCAGACAGGGAGTCCACCGATGACCGAGACCGCGTCCTCCGGCCGCGTCAACGGGCGCCCGGACCCGGCCGCGCCCCGGGGCTTGGGCCAGACCGAAGCCCCGGCTGACACCGCAACCCCGGCCCGGGCCGAAACCCGAGCCGAGACCGCAACCCCGGCCCGGGCAGAGACCCGCGCCGAGACCGCAACCCGGGCCCAGGCTCGCGCCGGCCGGACCCTCACCTCGAACCGCTGGCTGATCCTCGTGATCGCCTGCCTCGGACAGTTCATGGTCGTGCTCGATGCCACCGTGGTGAACGTCGCGTTGCCGTCGATCCAGCGGGGCCTGCACTTCTCGCCCTCGAGCCTTCAGTGGGTCGTCAACGCCTACACGCTGATCTTCGGCGGATTCCTCCTGCTCGGCGGGCGCGCCGGCGACCTGATCGGACGCAAGCGCCTGTTCCTGATCGGGACGATTCTGTTCTCGGGCGCGTCGCTGCTCAACGGGGTGGCGCAATCGTCCGGGATGCTGATCGTCGGCCGCGGGCTCCAGGGCCTCGGTGGCGCGCTCCTCTCCCCCGCCGCCCTGTCGATCATCACGACGACGTTCACCGACCAGAGCGAGCGAACCAAGGCGCTCGGCGTCTGGAGCGCGATCGCCGCCGGCGGTGGCGCGGTCGGACTCGTCCTGGGCGGCGCACTGACGCAGCTGGCGTCGTGGGAGTGGATCTTCTTCGTCAACGTCCCGGTCGGCGTCGTGACCGTCCTCGCCACCCTGCGGTACGTGCCTGAATCCCGGGCCGACGTCAAGCACCGCGCGTTTGACCTCGCCGGCGCGGTCACCGTGACTGCCGGCCTGGTCGTGCTCGTGTACGCGATCGTCAAGGCCCAGGCGTTCGGATGGGGATCGGCGCGCACGATCGGCCTGATCGCCGCCTCGCTCGCGCTGCTGGCCGCGTTCGTGGCGATCGAGCAGCGCAGCGTCGCACCGCTGGTCCGGCTCAGCATCTTCCGCATCAAGACGCTCGCGGTCGCCGACGCCGTGCTCCTGCTGGTGGCGTCCGGCATGTTCGGGATGTTCTTCTTCGCCTCGCTGTACGTGCAGGAGATCCTCGGCTACAGCCCGCTGCACGCCGGCCTGGCGTTCCTGCCGGTGACCGGCGGCATCGTCGTCGGCGCCGGCATCGCCCAGCCGCTCGTCAAGCGCGCCGGCGTTCGCAACGTGGCGGTGTTCGGAATCGTGCTCGCGACGATCGGGATGGTCGTGCTGGCCCAGGTGCCGGTGCACGGCACATATGCCGGGGACCTGCTTCCGGGCCTGCTCCCGCTCAGCATCGGGATGGGGCTCGTGTTCGTCCCGATCACGCTGATGGCGACCGGTGGCGTCGACGCCAACGACGCCGGCCTCGCCTCGGGCCTGTTCAACACGGCCCAGCAGGTCGGCGGGTCGCTGGGCCTCGCGATCCTGTCGACGCTGGCGGCGAGCAAGACGACCAGCGTCCTGGACGGCCTGCACGGCGCCGCGTCGGCAGCCGCGACCAGTGCCGCGAAAGTGTCCGGCTATCACGTCGCGTTCGTCGCCGCGGCGGTGATGCTCGCGGCCGGCGCCGTCATCCTCGCGGTCGCGGTCCGACGTCGCGACCTGGAGAGCATCGACCTCGAGCTGGCGCCATCCGCCGTCGCGGCGTAGGAGAATCCATGTCGATGACACCAGGGGAGAGGGTCCTCCGCGCCGACGCCGAGCGCAACCGCCGCCGACTGCTCGACGCTGCCGAGGCGCTGTTCAGCGAGCGCGGGCTCGACGTCGGCGTCGCCGAGATCGCCGAGCGAGCCGGCGTCGGCCGCGGAACGCTGTTTCGCAACTTCCCCTCCAAGGAGGACCTGATCGCCGCGATCGTGGTCGAGCGGATGGGCGAGGCAGTCGACCGGGGGCGGGGCCTGCTCGACGCTCGCGATCCCGGAGAGGCGCTGTTCGAGTTCCTCGCCGAGATCGCCGGCCGCCAGCAGCTCGACCGCGCGCTGTTCGAGGCGGTCGCGGACGCGTGGCTCGCCAACGACGAGATCAGGGCCGCGCACGCGGGGGTCGTAGGAGTGCTCGGCGAGCTGCTCGGGCGCGCGCAGGCGGCGGGTGCGGTGCGCGAGGACATCGGCGCGATGGACGTGCTGATGCTGCTCAAGGGCGTGTGCGAGGCCGCGAGCGCGTTCGCGCACATCGACTCGGAGATCGTCCCGCGCCACCTCGACCTGCTGCGCGCCGCGATCAGGGCGGACCCGGCGCAACAGGCACTGCGCGGGCGGGCGCCGACGCTGGCCGATATCGAGCGGACGTTGACGCAACCCGCAAACGTCGCCGGAGGCGCCCGCTGACCCGCCGATGCGTATGTTGCGAAGTCTCAAGGGCGGACGCCGGGGCAGCGGTCTGTGGTTGGTGATCGCCACGGTCGCGCTCGCGGTGATCGTGGTGAGCGGCGTGACGCTTACCTCTGGCGGTGCGCAACCGGCCGCCACTGCCCTGGACAGCAACCCCTACCTCGACCCGGGCACGCACGTATCGGGGCTCGCCCCCGATTTCACCCTCACCGATCAGTTCGACCGGCCGGTCTCGCTCAGCTCCTTCCGCGGCAAGGTCGTGATCCTGGCCTTCAACGACTCGGAGTGCACGACGATCTGCCCGCTCACCACCACGGCAATGGTCGAGGCCAGGGAGTTGCTCGGCCGCGCCGCCTCGCGCGTGCAGCTGCTCGGAGTCGATGCTAATCCGACCGCGACCGCGGTCGCCGACGTGCGCGCGTACTCCGAGGCGCACGGCATGGTCCACCAGTGGCACTTCCTGACCGGTTCGCCGGCCGAGCTCAAGCAGGTCTGGAAGGCGTACAAGATCGAGGTGGCGATCGAGCAGGGGCAGATCGACCACACGCCCGCCCTGTTCGTGATCGATCCCCGGGGCCGGCTCGCGAGGCTGTACCTCACCCAGCAGTCTTACGCGGCCGTGGGCCAGCTGGGCCAGCTCCTGGCCGATGAGGCCTCGCGTCTGCTGCCGGATCATCCCCGGGTCCGCTCGAGCCTGTCATATGCGGAGATCCCCGCCGTGGCGCCATCCGTGAGCACCCTCGTGCCCGAATCGGGCGGCGAGCGGATCGCCCTCGGTCCGGGACGCGCACCGCGGCTGTACCTGTTCTTCGCCACCTGGGACCAGGAGGTGACGAACCTTGGGGCCGCGCTCGACGCCCTTGACCAGTACCAATCATCCGCCGCACGCGACCGGCTGCCGGCGCTGACCGCGGTCGACGAGGCGACTGTCGAGCCGTCGGCCGGTGCGCTGCCGTCATTCCTGAAAAGGCTGTCCCACCGGCTCACCTATCCGGTGGCGATCGACCGGAGCGGCCGGGTGGCCGACGGCTACGGGGTGCAGGACGAGCCGTGGCTCGTGCTCGTTTCCCCGACCGGCCGGATCCTCTGGTACTACGACGTCTCGACGTCGGGCTGGCTTAGCCGGGCGGCGCTCGAGAAGCAGGTCGGCGATGCGCTCGCCAAGGCGCCGACGGGGCCGCCGAACGCGGCCGCCGTAGAGGCGGATCTGGCCGGTTCGCCCGCTCCGTTGGCGGCGATCCATACGCAGGGCAGTCAGCTGCTCGGTGGCGAGCCCGCGCTGGCGGCGCGGATCCGCTCGCTGCGGGGCTACCCGATCGTGATCAATGCCTGGGGCTCCTGGTGCGCGCCCTGTCGCGCCGAGTTCGGCCTGCTCGCCACCGCCGCAGCCGATTACGGACGCCGGGTCGCGTTTCTGGGGGCCGACGTCAATGACGACACCTCGGACGCCCAGGCCTTTCTGTCCCAGCATCCGGTCAGCTATCCGAGCTATCAGATGAGCGCCGGCGAGATCACCGGGATCCTCCCCCAGGGTCTGCTCGGCACGCCAACGACGATCTTCATAAACCGAGCGGGCCGGATCGCCGGCGTTCACAGCGGCCAGTACGAGTCGCAGGGCTCGCTCGACGGCGACATCGGGACCTACGCGCTGGGCGGGTGACGACGGCGGAATGGTGGCCACCCACCGCCGCCGCGGTCATCCGTGACGGCCCGCCAGAGCTTCCTGAGCGCGACGTGCCGAGGGCTATGCGCCGACGTCGGGCGCTCGCCGGCCGCGCAAGCTGAACGTCGGAGAAATCTAAGAGCAATGTAGGAGGGGCTCAGACAGTCTCGCCCACACCGCCCCCGGCGCGCTGCCGCGCCCGCGCCGGCGGCGCGGCCGGATCGAGGCGATAGCCGAGGCCGCGCAGGGTGACGATCGTGATGGCGGGGCCGAGCTTGCGCCGCAGCGCCGCCACTTGGACGTCCACCGTCTTGGGGCTGATCGCATCGGTGCCCCAGACGAGCTCGAGCAGCTGCTCGCGCGTGTGGATGCGGCCCGGATAGCGCAACAGCGCGCCGAGCAGATCGAACTCGCGGCGGCTGAGCTCCACGTCACGGCCGCCGGCTGAGCAGCGGCGCGCGTCGAGGTCGAGCGCAAGCTCCCCGGTGCGCAGGACGGTCTGCACGTTCTCGAAGCCCCGTGCACGGCGCAGCTGCGCGCGCATGTGGGCGCTCACCTCGGGCATCGACAGCGGCTTGACCAGGTAGTCGTCGGCGCCCGCCTCGAGCTCCGCGATGCGCGCCGCTTCGTCCCGGCTGGCAGTCAGCATGATGATCGGCACCGTCGACTCGCGCCGGACGCGCCGCACGAGCTCCAGACCGTCGATCTCGGGAAGCGCCGGGTCGACCAGCGCAATGTCGACCGTCCCGCGGCGCAGCACGAGCAGGGCCTCGAGTCCGCTGGACGCCTCCAGGACCTGGAAGCCATCCGCACGGAGATACGCTGCGATCGCCTGCCGGACGTGAGCGTCGCTCGCCGCAACCAGAACACGGCTCCCGGTGACGCCCATCTCCTACCCGGCCACTCGCTTTGTCATGGTGTCCCACTGCCACGTCTGGGTACTGGGACACCATGACAATGACGGTCATCATTTTGATCCTGGCGATGTCGCTGCCGGCGGTGTTCGTGCTGATAGCAGCCGTGCCGTTTGTGCTGTGGCCAGGGCCAGCACCCGCCGGGGAGGGCCGCGCTGATTGGCGCGGCCCGTTCGGCCATCTAGCGGATGGCCCCCGGATTCAGCGCACCGCCGCATCGATGGCGACAGCTGCGAACAGCAGCGCGAGGTAGAGCAGCGAGTAGTGGAACAGCAAGCCGGCATTGGCCGGCGAGCTCTCGCGCTTCAGGCGCCAGGCCAATACGCACAGCACCCCACCCAGGATCGCGGCTCCTACCACGTACACCAGCCCGAACGTTCCGATCGCTCCCGGCATCAGGGTGACCGCCAGGAGCAGGATTGAGTACCAGAACACCAGCCGCGCGGTCGCCTGAGGACCCCGCACCACGGGCATCATCGGCACTCCCGCTGCCGCATAGTGCCGCGAGAGGAGCAGCGCCAGCGCCCAGAAGTGCGGCGGAGTCCACAGCAGCACGATCAAGAACAGGAAACCGGCCCCCAGCCCGAGGCTGCCGTGCGCCGCCGCCCACCCCGCCAACGGCGGAATCGCGCCCGCGGCGCCCCCGATCACGATGTTCTGGGCCGTGCTCCGCTTCAGCCAGCACGTATAGACGACGACATAAAACGCCCCGCCGCTGAGCGACAGCGCGGCGGCGAGCGGGTTTGCAAACGCGGCCAGCACGGCAAAGGCGAGCGCCGACAGCGCCAGACCGAACGCGGTCGCGCGCCCCGGGGAGATCCGGCCGGCCGCCACGGGCCGCGACGCGGTACGCGGCCCCATCAGCCGGTCAATGTCGCGGTCGAGCACGTGGTTCAGCGCACTCGCGCCGCCGCACGCCAACGCACCCCCGACGACCAGCGCCGCGAGTGGCACCGGCGCAGGGGCGCCTCCGGCCGCCGCCACCATCGCACACGCGGCGGTCAGGACCAGCAATGACATGATCCGCGGCTTCGTCAGCGTCACGTAGTCGCGCCACGTTGCGTTCGCGCGCCCAACCCGCACGGGCATCGCGCCCGGCAGCGCCTCGACGAAATCGCCGACCGCCACCCTCAGGCTCCGTTCCCGCCAGCGAGCGTCCGCAGGTCGCCGGTCACGAATCCGGAAACGAACGGATACAGGTAGCCCGACCGCATGTACCCGCGCCGGTCGACCAGATACAGCGCCTCGGTGTGCTGAATGTCCCCGTTGACCGGGTGCGGCGAGACGTAGATGTGGTACGCCGCCCACGCGCGCGCGAGCTGATTACGCGTGCCCATCAGCCAGTGCCAGGGCGCCACGGAGGCGAGTCCCCAGGCTTTGACGGCGCTCGCCGCGCTGGCCGGCGTATCGAGCGGGTTGACGCTGACGGCCACCAGCACGGGCCGCTGGGCCGGCGGGAGCGACTGCTCGGCCGCCGCCAGCGCACGCCCCTCGAGCGGGCACTCCTGCTGGCAGTGGGAGTCGAAGAACACGACCGCGACGGACCGGCCACGAAGCGAGGCCAGCGAGAACAGCTTCCCGCTCTGGTCGCGCAGGGTGTCGATCGCCGGCGCGGAACGTGTCCCTGCGGCCCAGGCCGCCTCGCCGTGCATGCCGAAGCGAGTGGACACGGTCGCGGGTGCGGCGGCCGTACCGGCCGTCATCCTGTGCACCGCGAGTCCCACGCCGAGGCTGAGGAAGATGGCCAGCACGAGCGACGCGGCGATCCAGGCGGGGCGCAGCATCGCGGGCCGCGAAGGCCTCAGGGTGCCGGCACCCGCCTTCATCAGGCTCCGGGCTCTGGCGGGAGGGTCTCGGAGACGGTGGGCCCCGGATTCGCCTCAGCGGGCGGCGTGCCGGGCTCGGTCCCCTCGGCCGTCTCGGGCACGCGCACGGAGAACAGCCAGTACCAGACCACGAGTGCGATCAGGAGCGCGATTGGTAGCAGCAGCGTGAGCAGCGCGCCGGCGAGGAAGGCTGCGATCGGAACCACTGGCAAGTCTGTCTCCTCCTCAGGTTGTGAACGCCGCCGGGGCTGGGGTGGGCGAGCGGTCCGGCTCCAGCCACCGATAGAAGCCGATGATGAACGTGATCGTGTAGGCGAGCGACCCAGGGACCCACATCACGCCGGCGGCGAGCTGCTGATCGGTCAGGGCGCTGATCCCGCCGGGCCGGGTCGGGAGCGCCGCGTAGTAGCCGTAGATCGGGTGCTGCACCATCACGAGCGTGATCGCCAGCAACCAGCTCACGACCATCGCGCTGCCGGTATAGGCGATCCGCGCCGGCCAGACCAGGCGCGGGCGGAGCGGTCCGGGATCGATCACGCGTGCCCAGAACAGAAGCCCGATGAAGAAGAACATCGCGTGCTCTATCGCATGGACCACCCCTGATGTCAAAGTGGCGTCGTACGCAGCCGGGATATGCCAGCCGACGATCGTGGCGTTGAACAGGATCCACGCCGGGAGCGGCCGCGCGAGCGCGCGCACGGGCGCCACCCAGGGCGAACGAGCCATCGTCCGCGCGACCTTCGTCCGTGGCTCGAGCGGCAGCGCGCGCCACATTCGCGGCCACGGCCTTCCCAGCAGCAACAGCGGCGGGGCGACGGTGAGCAGCAGAACGTGCTGGACCATATGCGCCCAGAACAGCTCGTCGGCGTAGTAGTCGATCGGCGAGTTGAGCGCGATCACGATCGTCAGGAGGCCCGCGAAGAAGGCGAGCGCCTGCAGCGGCCGCGGCCGATCCCGCCCCCGGCTGCCGAGTACGTAGAGCGCGGCGCCCAGCCCGACGTATACCAGCGATGGGTCCAGCGACCAGGGCGTCAGAGGCATGGTCAGCCGACGAGGTACAGGAGGACGTAGGCGAGCACACCGATCGCGACGAAGAACGCCCAGTAGAACGAGGAAGCCTCGATCCCGGCCAGGAGCAGCGCGCTCTCACTCGTGGGCACTTCCGTTTCGCGCATCTCGCCCTCTCGACGCACCCGCCACAGGCTCGCGACCTGAATCTCGATCCAGTACAGGCCCATCAGCGCGGCGATCGCGTACGTCGCCGTCCATCCGAAGAACACCGCGGCATAGCCCCCTTGGGAGGCGCCGAAGTCGAGGACCGTGTACTCGACGAACTGAAGCACGACGGCGGCGAGCCCCATGAAAACGGCGATCATCCCGGCCGCCATCGAGTCGCTCGCCGGACGCCTCGCTGCCAGCCGGTAGATCACGGCGCTGAACAGGAACAGGGCCGCGATCGCGATGCCGAAGCCCCCGTCGGGCACTACGCGGCCGATCTTCCAGCTGTGGTTGGTGTCGAGCGCCTTCAGGTAGAAGAAGGCGAACAGGAACGAGGCGAAGAAGAACGAGATCGCGCCGCACAGAAGACGCCCGCCGACCCAGATCGCGCGGGGCTGCCACTCCGGGGGCTCGGGCTGGATGTGATCGCCGACGGGAGCGGAGGCTGAGGCTTCCATGGCCTATCCACTCCCCCCGGCGGGCGCGAACGCCGGCGCTCGGGGCGGAGCCGGCTCGACCCCGTACGGGTACGGGTCCGCGTCGAAAACGGGGATCCGGTCGAAGTCGTGCACGGGCACCGGCGTCGGCAGCGTCCATTCGCTGCTCTTGGCGTGCCACGGGTTGATGGCGGCCGGCTCGCGCTTGATAAGCAGCGACCACACGACGTTGAACAGGAAAACGAGCATCGACAGCCCTACGCAGTAGGCCGAGATCGAGACCCAGACGTTCAGCGATTGCCATGCCGGGTTGTAGCTCACCACCCGGCGCGGCATTCCCATGAAGCCGAGCGCGAACAGCGGCGCGAAGGTCGAGTTGAAGAAGATGAGCAGCGTCCAGAAGTGGATCTTGCCCAGGCGCTCGTTGAGGTTCAAGCCGTACATCTTTGGCACCCAGTAGTAGATCCCGGCGAAGAACGCGAAGATCAGCCCGCCCATGATCGTGTAGTGGAAGTGCGCCATCACGAAGAAGCTGCCGTGCGTGGTTATGTCGCTGGGGACGTCGGAATTGAATACTCCCGAGATCCCGCCCCACAGGAAGTTGAACATCCAACCTAAGCAGAACAGCATCGGCACCGTCAGCCGTATTCGCCCGCGCCACAGGGTCCCCATGGCGCACAGGAAGATGAATCCCGTCGGCAGCGAGATCAGCTCGGTGGAGAGCATGTAGAACGGCCGCAGATCGGCGTTGATGCCCGATACGAACAGGTGGTGCTGCCACACGAAGAAGCTCAAGAACCCGATGCCGAGCATCCCCGCGACGGCGAGCCGGTAGCCCCACAGCGGCTTTCGGGCGAATACCGGCATCAACTCGAGCACGATCCCCATGCCGGGTAGCGCCAGGATGTACACCTCCGGGTGGCCGAACACCCAGAACAGATTCTGGAACAGGTAAGCGCTGCCGCCCTGCCCGGGGATGTAGAACGCGGTCTGGATGGTCCGGTCGCTCGCCGCCATCAGCAGCGCGGCGATCAGCATCGGCGCCGCCAGCAGCATCAGCCACGCGGTTGCGTACGCCCCCCACACGAAGATCGGCAGCCGCGACCAGGTCATTCCCGGCGCGCGCATGGTGGTGATCGTCACGACCAGGTTGAACCCGAACAGGCACATCGACAACCCGACCAGCGCGAAGAAGCCGATGTAGGCGTCGTAGCCGGCGGTCCCCTGGGCGCCCAGCGGCTGGTAGCCCGTCCAGCCGGTCTGGAAGCCGCCAAAGAAGATCGTCGTCAGCAGGATCACCTCGCCGGCCATCAGCAGCCAGAACGTGAACGCCGACAGCCGCGAGAACGCCATCCGCCGCGAGCCGATCATCAACGGCACCAGGAATGTGGCAAACGGCCCCAGCAGCCCCGAGGTCATGGTCCCCATCATCATCGACCCGTGCATGCCGACCAGCGTCAGGTACTGGTTGGCGCCGAACACGTGCACGTCGGGCTGGAGCAACTCGGTCCGGATCAGCATCGCGTTCAGCCCGGCCACGAAGAAGAACAGCCCGATCCCCACCATGTACTGCTTGGCGACGACCTTGTGGTCGGTCGACAGCGTGAAGTACCGGAAGACGCCCTCCTCCTCGGACTCGCGCTCGGCCAGCGACGGCGGATGCCCGAGCAGCCGCTTGACCGGGTAGTTGGCGAAGCCCAAGCCCACGAGGAAGCCAACCACGCCGAGGAAGTACCCGAGCATGATCGCGATGTCGTTCTCGCCCGCCTCCGCCGAGTAGTACGCGACGTTCGCGCCGGCGATGCGATCGCCGATCCAGTGCCCGACGAACCACCCGACGATCCCGAGCAGGATCCCGGTCAGCATGTTGAAGCCGATCAGCTTTCGCCACCCGGTGCGGGGGGTCTGCGCCGATACTGCAATCGCGCTCATCCGCCTCTCCTCAGGGGTTGCGGGAAGTAAGTCTTCGAGTAGGGCGGCAGGACCTTGGTCGCCGGCGCGAACTTGACCTGCTGCTGGGCGATCCACGCGGCGAACTGCGCCTTCGAGACGACCTGGCCCTGGTTGAACATGTAGCCGTGCCAGACGCCACACAGCTCGGCGCAGCGCACGTGGAAGATCAGCGGTCCTTTTGTCGTGACGTAGGCGACGTTGTTGACGCCCGGGTTCGCGTCCGCCTTGACGCCGAGCTCATACGCCCAGAACGAGTGGATCACGTCGAGCGAGGTCACGTTGAACTGCACCAGCGTGTTCTCGGGCAGCTCGATCTGGTTGGTCTCGACTCCCCCGTAGCCCGGGAAGCGGTAGTTGAACTGCCACTGCTGGGCGACCACCTGTACCACCAGCCGCTTCCCGCCCGCGGGCGTCGCGGGAACCGCGATCGGGTTGGGACCCTGGCCCCCGCCGGATCCGTCGGCCAACAGCCTGACCGTGCCATAGCCGGCCAGGAACAGCACGAGCGTCGTCGTGACGATCAGCCACCAGAACTGCACGCTCGAGTTGCCGCGAATCGGCGGTCCGTCGACCACAACCTCTGGGGTGCGCTCACGAAACGCCCACAGTACGTAACCCAGGTAGACGAGCACCGCAAGCGCCACCGGCGTCGCGGTGGCCAGCAGCACGGTGTTGTCGGTGACCTGCCCGGACGCCTGGACGCTTCCGTTACCGGGCGGGAGGCCCGGGCCGATCACGAAGATCACGATCGGGGTCATGATCACGCTGGCGATCAGCCACAACACCACGACGTTGCGCCAATGGCGTGTTCCTTCCATGTTCAACGTCCCGCCGGCTCGCTCATACGACCTTGATAAAGCCGTCCATGTAGCCGACGGTCTGCATCGGGCCGCCGAAGCCGGCGATGTATCCGGCGGCGCACGGCACGAAGCACTGCCAGCGGTACAG
>Ga0187779_10001818_pt1 | contig 13304 bp, 12 predicted proteins | sample 1015_Q2_SP10_10__FD_132435 | JGI IMG/M metagenome (GOLD analysis project Ga0187779, IMG submission 132435) | Tropical peat soil microbial communities from peatlands in Department of Meta, Colombia - 1015_Q2_SP10_10_MG | ecosystem: Environmental > Terrestrial > Soil > Wetlands > Peat | place... | reverse complement strand
TCCGAGAGCTGGCGGGCCGACCGGCTCGGTACGCTCGAGCGGAACATCCTGCGGATCGGCGTCTACGAGCTCGAGGAGGGAACGGTGCCCCCAGAGGTGGCGATCAACGAGGCGGTCGTGCTCGCGAAACGGTATGCGACGGACGAGGCTGCAGCGCTCGTCAACGGGATCCTCGGCCGCGTCCTCCGCGAGCAGGTGCCCAAGTGAGGAGCTGCAGATGAGCTCCACCGACTCGCTCGGCCGCGCGCACGAGCTGCTCGAGCGGCTCCAGGCGACGCTCGCCGACCTGGAGCGAAGGGCCGACTCCGGCGACACGGAGGGCGCGATCGACGACCTGACGGCGGCGGCAGAGCTCGCGAAGGAGATCGAGGCCGAGGTACAGCGCGCCCGGACGGCCGCGGATGCGGGGACCTGACGAGCTTCGCGCGCTCGTCGAGGAGTACCTCGACGACCTGGCGCTGACCCCGGAGCTGCACGGGCAGCAGGATTCCGTGCGCTACGCGCTCGTCGGAGGGAAGCGGGTGCGGGGCGTGCTCTGCCTGGCCACCACGGAGGCAGCGGGCGCCCTCGTCGAGGCGGCACTCCCCGCAGCTGCAGCGCTCGAGCTCGTCCACGCCTTCTCGCTCGTGCACGACGACCTGCCCGCGCTCGACGACGACGCCGAGCGGCGGGGTCGGCCGAGCGTGTGGGCCGAGTACGGCGAGGCGGTGGCGGTGCTCGCGGGCGACGCGCTGCTCGCCGAGGCGTTCCGGCTCGCGCTCGCCTACCCGACGACGGCCGTTGCCCGCGAGCTCGCCGAGGCCACGCTCGGCATGATCGGCGGCCAGTACCTCGACGTCACGCAGGCCGAGGTCGACCTGGCGGATCTGCACCGGCTGAAGACCGGGCGCCTCTTTGCCGCGTCCGTCGGGCTCGCCCTGTGGGCCGCAGGGGTGCCCGAGGCCGATCAGGGACCGTGGCGGGCGTTCTCCGAGGAGCTGGGACTGCTCTTCCAGGTCGTCGACGACGTGCTCGACGGCGACGGCTACGCCGTCCGACTCGGCGAGGCGGGCGCGCGTGCCCTCGCGTCGGAGTCGGCCGCGCGCGCACGAACCACGCTTGCAGTGCTCGACGCCGACACGGCCGTCCTCGCGGAGATCGTGGACGGTCTCGTCGTGCGCACCGCCTGAGCTCATCGCGAAGATTGCGCCGAACTTGTCCTTTCAGGACAGTGGTGGACAGGGACAGATCCCTGGGGCACCCCAGCCCACCACCCGGCTTCCAGCCTAATCCGCAAGGACGCACGCGTGGCGCGCCGTTCGTGCCGATTTCGTGGCTAGCGTTCCCCATCGTGCCCGCCAGCCCGAGACGCGCTTCCGCGGAGACGACCGAGGGTCGGTCGTGAAGAAACGGCTCGACGTCATGCTGGTCGAGCGCGGGCTCGCCGAGACCCGGGGCCAGGCGCAGGCGCTCGTCCTGGCCGGGCTCGTGCCCGGGTACGACAAGCCCGGTGCCCAGCTCGACGATGCGGTCGAGCTGACGGTGAACCGCCCGCCGCGGTTCGTCTCGCGCGGCGGGGACAAGCTCGCCCACGCGCTCGAGGCGTTCGGGGTCGAGGCGGCAGGGCGCGACTGCCTCGACGTCGGCGCGTCCACCGGCGGCTTCACGGACTGCCTCCTGCAGGCGGGGGCGGCGAGGGTGATCGCGCTGGACGTCGGCCACGGGCAACTCCACCCGAAGCTGCGGTCGGACTCGCGCGTCACGGTGCTCGAGCGCACGAACGCGCGTGACGTGCGTGAGCTCCCCTTCGCGCCGGAGCTCGTCGTGTGCGACGTGTCGTTCATCTCGCTGCGTGCGGTGCTGCCGCGGGTGCTTGCGCTCGCCCGGCCGGGCTGGGAGGCCGTCGTGCTCGTGAAGCCCCAGTTCGAGGCAGGGCGCGCAGACGTGACGAAGGGCGTCGTCCGGGACGTCGAGGTGCGCCGAAAGACGGTCAGGGCCGTCGCAGAAGCCGCAACGGGGTGGGGTGGACGGGTGGTCGGCGCCGTAGACTCCGGGCTTCCGGGGCCGAAAGGGAACCGGGAGACGTTCCTCCACCTGCTCGAACGAGACGACTCGACCACCCCGTGCGATGACATCGACCGCTGGATCGACGAGGCCGTCCGCTAGCGCGGTCCGCCGCGCCGCGGTCGTCACGCACGGCAGGCCCGGCCACATCGGCCCCGCGCTCGAGCGGCTGGAGGCGACCGCGCGCGCGGCGGGGGTCGAGCTGCTGTTCCCCCGCGACGAGGCCGAGAAGCACAGGCGCGAACCCGTCGACGGCCGGGCGGCCGACATCGCCGTCGTCCTCGGCGGCGACGGGACGATGCTGCGCGCTCTGACGCGGTTCCTCGACACCGGCATTCCGGTGATCGGCGTGAACTTCGGCCGGGTCGGCTTCCTCAGCTCGATGGGGCAGGGCGAGCTCGAGTCGGGGCTGGCGCGCGTCTTCGCGGGCGAGTACGTCGTCGTCGACCTGCCGACGCTCGAGGTCGAGACCGGAGGCTCGCACTACGTCGCCGTCAACGACGCCGTCGTGACGAGCGGCGTGCTCGGTCGGATGGTCGAGCTCGAGTGGGCCGTCGACGGCGAGGACCTCGGCAGCCAGCCGTGCGACGGCGTGATCTGCTCCACCCCGTCCGGCTCGACCGCCTACAACCTCTCGAACGGAGGACCGGTGCTGATGTGGGGCATGGACGCGATGGCGATCACGTTCGTGGCGCCGCACTCGCTGCATGCGCGGCCGCTCGTCGTGCCGCGCGGACGCGACGTCGTCGTCCGGAACACCACCGAGGACGTTCCGGTCGCCGTCCTCGTCGACGGGCACCACGCGACGGACGCGGGGCCACGGGGGGGATCCGTCACGCTGCGGCTCGGCGCCGACCACTCGCTGCTCGCCACCCTTCCCGAGGCGACGTTCGTCCGCCGGTACCGGCAGAGCTTTGCTTCGTAGGCTCCGGATCGAGAACCTCGTCCTGATCCGCGAGGCGGAGCTCGACTTCGCGCCCGGCCTCAACGCCGTGACCGGCGAGACCGGCGCGGGGAAGACGATCTTCGCGCAGGCGATCGGGCTCCTCCTCGGTGCGCGCGGCGTTGCGTCGGCGATCGGGCCCGCGGGAGACGAGGCGTACGTCGAGGCGGAGCTCGACCTCCCCGAGGGTGCTCTCGACGAGGACGAGCTCGCCGCCATCGCCGAGGTGAGACCGGCCGACGAGCCCGGACTCGTGCTCGCCCGCCGCATCTTCCCGGACGGGCGCAGCCGCGCCTATGCGTGGGGACGGGCGGTCGCGCGGGAGGACCTCGCGGCCGCAGGCGAGCGTCTGCTGTCGATGTCCGGCCAGTTCGAGCAGCGACGCCTCGCGCGGCCTTCGTACCAGCTCGAGACGCTCGACTCGTTCTGCGGGCCCGCGCAGCTCGCGCGCCGCCACGAGACGCGCGACGCCTGGCGCGCGCTCGCCCGTGCGCGCCGCCGGCACGACGAGCTCCTGCACGACGCGGGAGCGGCGCGCGCCCGGCTCGAGGAGCTGAGGTTGCTCGTCTCCGAGACGGACGGGATCGGGCCGGAGGACGAGAGCGGGTTGCGCCGCGAGCGCGAGCGCCTCCTGCACGGAACGGAGCTCGCGGCGGCCGTGGCAGGAGCTGCCGAGGCGGTCTCGCCGGAGGAGAGCGACGGAGCCGCGTCCCTCGCCGCCGCGGCGGAGCGTTCGCTGGCCCAGGTCGAGCGGGTCGCGCCCGAGCTCGGCGCGCTCGCGGACGAGCTTCGCGAGCTCGCCCTTCGCCTCCGCGAGGCAGGCAGCGATCTCCGCCGCTACCAGGCGTCGCTCGAGAGCGATCCGGGACGGCTGGAGGAGATCGAGCAGCGGCTCGAGCACCTCGCCGACCTCCGCCGCCGCTTTCGCTGCAAGACGACGGACGAGTTGCTCGAGCGCCGTGCGGCAGCCAGCGCCGAGCTCGCTGCCGTGGACGGCGGCGCCGACCCGCTGGAGACGGCCGAGCGTGCGCTCGCGGCCGCGCAGGCGACGTACGACGCGCTCACCGCGGAGCTGCGGTCGGCCCGCTCGGGGGCGTCAGCGGCCTTCGCCGGTCGTGTCGCCGAGGAGCTCCGCGGTCTCGGCCTCGGCGACGGCGACTTCCGGGTCGAGCTGCGGGAGGCGAGCCCGGGCTCGAGCGGCGTCGACGAGGCTGCCTTCCTGATCCGCCCGAACCCCGGGCACCCGTTCGGCCCGGTTGCCGAGACGGCGTCCGGCGGCGAGCTGTCGCGCGTCGCGCTCGCGCTCGCGGCGGTCGCGGGCGGCGAGACGCTCGTGTTCGACGAGATCGACGCCGGCATCGGCGGGCAGACGGCACACCGCGTCGCCGAGACGCTCCAACGGCTCGCCGCGCGGGCGCAGGTGATCACGATCACGCACCTACCCCAGATCGCGACCACCGCAGACAGGCAGTTCCGCGTCGAGAAGGTGCCGGGTGACCCGACGCACACCCGCATCGAGCTGCTCGACGACGCGCAGCGCCGCGACGAGCTCGAGCGCATGCTCGGCGGTCAGGAGTTCCTCGCGACGGTCGCACGTGACGCGGAGCGAGCTGGTGAGCCCGACCCGGGGTAGCGCGCGTCGCGACCGATGATCGCGGGGTAACCCGGGCCGGCTCTGAGCGTTCCGGAGCGCCTCCGTCCGCTCCTGCTCGCAACGCGGTGAGCTCGGCCGGCGAGACCTGGGCAGGTCGAGCTACGGCGTCGACCGCCCCGGACGGGAAGGGGCACGCGTCGCTGACCGGTCATCCGCCCGCGACGGCGATCGCGGCCTCGGGACGTCCTCTCGCCGCGTCGCTCGCCAGGCGAGGTTGGAGGCCTCGGCGGCGATGCGCCGCGGTCGGTCGTCACGGCGGCGGGAGATGCGACATGATTCACCGCGGAGAGGGACTCGGAGGATGTCGCACACGCTCCTCGGACAGCACCAGCGCGTGGTCGTCGAGCACACCGCGCCGGCACGCCTCGGCCGCCGCACGAAGGACCTCGTCAAGCGGTTGCAGGCCGACGACATCGCGATCGTCGACCACCGCGACCTCGACCGCGTCTCCGCCGAGGAGCTCGTCGAAGCGGGCGTTCGCGTCGTCGTCAACGTCTCCCCGTCGGTCACGGGCCGGTTCCCGAACCCGGGTCCCCTGGAGCTCGTCCAGAGCGGGGTCCACCTGATCGACGCGCCGGGCGCGCCGCTGTTCGAGACCGTCTCGGACGGAGAGCTGCTCACCGTGCGAGGCGCGGGTGTGTACCGCAACGGCACGTGCCTCGCGCAGGGACGGTCGCTGACGAGCGACGAGCTCGAGTCGGCCCTGGACGAGCAGCGCCAGCGCATCACGGACGCGCTCGAGGCGTTCGCCGACAACACGCTCCAGCACCTCCGCGAGGAGGGCGGACTCCTCTCCGAGGGGATCGCGTTTCCGGCTCTCTCGACGCGCTTCCGCGACCGGCACGCGCTCGTCGTCGCACGCGGGCCCGGCTACAAGCGCGACCTGCGGATCGTCCGGCCGTACATCCGCGACTTCAAGCCCGTGCTCGTCGCCGTGGACGGAGGCGCGGATGCGCTGCTCGAGGTCGGCCTCACGCCGCACGTGATCGTCGGCGACATGGACTCGGTCACCGACACCGCGCTGCGCTCCGGCGCCGAGCTGCTCGTGCACGCGTATCCCGACGGGCGTGCCCCGGGAGCGGTGCGGCTCGAGCGCCTCGGCGTGCGCTACGAGACGGTCGCGGCGCCGGGCATCAGCGAGGACGTCGCGCTCCAGCTCGCCCATGCGCGTGGCGCCGAGTTGATCGTCGCGGTCGGGACGCACTTCAACGTCGTCGAGTTCCTCGAGCGCGATCGGGCGGGGATGGCGTCGACGTTCGTCACGCGGCTGAAGGTGGGCGAGGTGCTCGTCGACGCGAAGGGCGTCTCGCGGCTCGTGAACCCGCGCGTCGGCATTGCGCCGCTCGTCGCGTTCGCGACCGTGGGCGCCGTCGCGATCGTCGTGGCCGTGCTCGCCTCGCCGGCGCTCCGGAACGTGATCTCCGAGCTGCTCCGCGGCCTCGCCAAGGCGCTCGGGCTCTAGCCCGGGGCCCACGCTCTGCGACACTCTCGGCCGTGTTCGACTTCCGCTACCACGTGGCGTCGCTGCTCGCGGTCTTCATCGCCCTCGTGATCGGCATCCTCGTCGGGATCGGGCTCTCGGGCCGCGGCTTCGTCAGCGACGCGGAGCGGAAGAACCTCGAGGCGCGGATCTCCGACCTGCGCGGCCAGCGTGACTCGGCCCAGTCGGCGGTCGACCTGGCGAATCAGCGCCAGGCGGTGGCTGACGCATACCTGGCCGACACGTATCCGACGCTCGTCGCGAACCGGCTGAAGGGGATCCGCGTCGCGGTCGCGTTCGTCGGCTCGATCGACCAGACGGTCGACCGCTCGGTCGTGCAGGCCGTGCGCGACGCGGGCGGGCGCATCGTGCGCGTACGGGCGTTCAAGGTCCCGCTCGACGTGAAGGGCGTCGAGGACGTCCTCGCCAACCGTCCCGGCCTGCAGGCGTACGCAGGGAAGGACCGGATCCGCGATCTCGGCCGGGGCATCGCCGGCGAGCTCGTCGGCGGGGGGAAGACACCGCTGCTCGACGCGCTCGGCGACTCGCTGCTCGACGAACGCGACGGCAGCGGGCAGCCGCCCGTCGACGCGATCGTGCTCAGCCGGCCCGTGCCGCCGCAGCAGGGCGCGACCGAGCAGTTCCTCGCAGGGCTCTACGACGGTGCGAGCAGCTCGGGCGTCCCGGCAGTCGGGGTGGAGCGAGCGGGGGTGACGTCGAGCGCCGTCCCGGCCTTCACGAAGAGCGGCCTCTCGACCGTCGACAGCATCGACACGACGCCGGGCCGGCTTGCGCTGGTGCTCGAGCTGGCCGGCGCCGCGCCCGGCCACTACGGCGTGAGCCCGACGGCGAAGGACGGAATCCTGCCGCCGTTCCCCGCGCTCACCGGCGGGTAGCCGACGATGGAGGACCGGCTCACGATCCTCGTCGCCGCCCGCGACGAGGATGATCGGATCGCGAAGACGGTCCAGGCGTTGCGGCGGAGCTTCCCGGCAGCCGAGGTCGTCGTCGCCGACGACGGCTCCCGCGACGCGACGGCTGCCACGGCCGCGACCGCGGGGGCGCGCGTCGTCGGCCTGCCGCGCCGCGGGAAGGGGCAGGCTCTGACGCTCGCCGAACGCGAGCTCGCGGCAGGCCCGCTTCTCCTCTGCGACGCCGATCTGCGGGGCGATCTCTCCTCGCTCGCCTGCAGCGGCGCCGACGTCGCGATCGCTGCGTTCGCGAGGCGCGGGGGCGGCGGCTTCGGCGTCGCGAAGAGGGTCGCCCGTCACCTGGTCGCCCGGCGCTCCGGCTACGTCGCCGGCGAGCCGCTCTCGGGCCAGCGGTACCTGAGCCGAGCGGCCCGGGCGGCCTGCTTCCCGCTGGCGGCCGGATTCGGCGTCGAGGCGGCGATGACGATCGACGCCGTTCGAGCTGGCCTCGCAGTGACCGAGCTCGAGCTGCCCCTCGAGCACCGCGCGACGGGACGCGACCTCGGCGGCTTCGCTCACAGGGGTCGCCAGCTGCTCGACGTCCTGCTCGCCTGTGGCCCGCAGGGTCGCAACTTCCGCGGTCTGCGACTGCCGCTCGTCGGGCTCGCCGTCGGCGCCGCGGTGCCCGCGGTCGTGCCTGTGGCGGTGATCGGGGCGATCGACGACCGCTGGAGCGGACCGGAGCGTGGGTTCGGCGACCACCTCCGTGCCGGCTCGACGACCGGTGTCCTCAAGCTCGTCGGCATCCCCCTGTGGGGACTGCTCGAGACCGGCTCGGTGTCGGGGGCGCTGCTCGTCGCCCTGTCCGCGAACACCCTGAACCAGCTGGACACGCGGCCGGGACGGGCGCTGAAGGCCTTCCTCGCCGCCTCGGCGGTCGTCGGCCGCCGCCCGAGGAGGGCGTTCGCGCTGGCCGTCCTGGTCGCTCCCTACGATCTTCGCGAGATGGTGATGCTGGGGGATGCGGGGGCGAATGCGCTCGGGGCCGTGCTAGGGTTGAATTCCGTGGCACGGTTCACGGGCTGGCGGAGATGGGGCGCGATCGGCGCGCTTTCCGCGCTCACCGTCCTCGGAGAACGCCGCTCGCTCGGCCGGCTGATCGAGACGACACCGGTCCTGCGCGAGGTCGACGCGCTCGGCAGGTACCCCGGATGAGCGACGCCAGGACGAAGTACGTGTTCGTCACGGGCGGCGTCGTGTCCGCGCTCGGGAAGGGGATCGTCGCCGCCTCGCTCGGCCGACTCCTCAAGGCTCGCGGCCTGCGCGTCCAGGCCCAGAAGTTCGATCCGTACCTCAACGTCGACCCGGGGACGATGAGCCCGTTCCAGCACGGCGAGGTGTTCGTCACGGAGGACGGCGCCGAGACCGACCTCGATCTCGGCCACTATGAGCGCTTCATCGACGAGAACCTGACGAAGAACGCGAGCCACAGCGCGGGCGCGATCTGGGACGCCGTCCTGCGCAAGGAGCGCCGCGGCGAGTTTCTCGGAGCCACCGTCCAGGTGATCCCGCACATCACGAACGAGATCAAGGCGCGGATCCGCCGCGGCGCAGCTGCGACACCCGCGGACGTCGTCATCTCGGAGATCGGGGGAACGGTCGGCGACATCGAGTCGCTGCCGTTCCTCGAGGCGATCCGGCAGTTCCGCCGCGAGGTCGGCCCCGAGAACGTCCTCTACCTGCACGTCACGCTCGTGCCGTTCATCGAGGCCGCCGGCGAGCTGAAGACGAAGCCGACCCAGCACTCCGTCAACGAGCTGAGGCGCATCGGTATCCACCCCGACGTCGTCGTCTGCCGCTCGCACGAGCCCTTGTCCCACGACATCCGCGAGAAGATCGCGCTCTTCGCCGACGTCGACGCCGGGGCCGTGATCGCCTCGCCCGACGTGGCCGACGTCTACCTCGTGCCCGAGATCCTCCAGCAGGAAGGGCTGGACGTCCTCGTCTGCGAGAAGCTGGGGCTCGAGACGCCGCCTGCCGACCTCCGCGACTGGCGGGCTCTCACCGAACGGCTCGCGGAGGTCGAGGCCGGGATCGAGATCGCGCTCGTCGGCAAGTACGTGAAGCTGCACGACGCGTACCTCTCGGTTCACGAGGCGCTGAAGCACGCAGGCGGGCACACGGGCTGTCGCGTCCACGTCCGCTGGGTGGATGCGGAGAACATGTCCTACGAGGAGGCGGCCGCGCTGCTCGACGAGGTGGACGGCGTGCTCGTCCCCGGCGGCTTCGGCTCCCGCGGCTGGGAGGGCAAGATCCTCGCATGCCGGGTCGCCCGCGAGCGCGAGATCCCGTACCTCGGGATCTGCCTCGGCATGCACGTCGCGGTCTCGGAGTTCGCACGGAACGTCTGCGGGATGGAGGGGGCCAACTCGACCGAGATGGACCCGGAGACGCCGTTTCCGGTGATCGACCTCCTGCCCGACCAGAAGGACATCGAGGATCTCGGCGGCACCATGCGGCTCGGTGCCGACGCGGTCGAGCTCGAGGCCGGCACGCGCGCCCAGACGGCGTACCGCGAGCAGGTGATCTTCGAGCGGCACCGGCACCGCTACGAGGTGAACAACCGCTACCGGCAGCAGCTCGTCGACGCCGGGCTCGTCGTCTCCGGCACCTTCGAGGAGGGCCGCCTGGTCGAGCTCGTCGAGCTCGCCGACCACCCCTGGTTCGTCGCGAGTCAGTTCCACCCGGAGTTCAAGTCGCGACCCACGAGGCCGGCACCGCTCTTCCGCGGCTTCGTCTCGGCCGCGCTCGAGCGGTCGCAGCGCCGCGCGCTGACGCCGCTCGGCACCGCGTCGTAACCCGCCCTCTGGGCCGGGTTCTAAGATCGTTCACACCCGTGGCGCCGCCCGTCCTCGATCTGTTCCTCGAGCTGGTCGCGATCCGCAGTCCCTCCGGCGACGAACGCGCTGCCGCGGACCGGGTCGGCGTGTATCTCACCGAGCTCGGCCTCGAGTGGGACGAGGACGCGAGTGGGCCGAAGGTGGGGTCGAACGCGGGAAACATCTACTGCCGGTTGCCCGGAGCAGACGCCGCTGGCGCCGGCGGCGCGCCGATCTTCCTTTGCGCCCACCTCGACACGGTCCCTCCGACGACCGCGATCGAGCCGGTCGTCGAAGACGGGGTCGTGCGGAACGCGAGCGACACGATCCTCGGAGCGGACAACAAGGCGGCCGTCGCCGCGATGCTCGAGGCCGCTCGGCGGATCGTCGGGGAGCAGCGACCCCACGCGGGCGTCGAGCTCGTCTTCACGACGAAGGAGGAGGTGGGCCTGGTGGGAGCGGGGGCGTTCGACACCTCCCGGCTCGAGGCGCGGCTCGGCTTCGTCTACGACCACGCGGCGCCGATCGGCGAGATCGTCGCCGGAGCCCCTTTCGGCCGCTCGCTGGAGATTCGCTTCCACGGCCGGGCGGCGCACGCCGGGATCGCGCCCGAGGAAGGCCGTTCGGCGATCGCGGCAGCGGCGCGCGCCATCGCGGACCTGCGCCTCGGCCGCCTCGACCCGGAGACGACGGCGAACGTGGGCGTCATCTCCGGCGGGAGCGCGCGCAACGTCGTCCCCGAGTGGTGCGTCGTCACGGCGGAGGCTCGATCGCACGACGAGGCGACGATCGGCGCGCTCGTGCAGGAGATGCTCGACGCCTGCGCGTTCGCGGCGAGCATCTCCGACTGCACGATGGAGGCCGAGGTGCGCGAGCAGTACCGCGGCTACCGCTTCCTGCCCGACGATCCCGTGCTTCGGCTCGCGGAGACGGCGCTGCGCGCGGTCGGCGCGACGCCGACCACGGCGCTGTGCGGCGGCGGCGCCGACGCCAACGTGTTCAACGCGGCGGGGATCCCGTGCGTGGTGCTCGCGAACGGGATGGCGGCGATCCACTCGCCGGACGAGCACATCGCGGTCGCCGACATCGAGACGATGGTGGACGTGACGCTCGAGCTCGTGGAGGCGGCCCGGCGTGCCGCTTAGCCTCCGGTGGGGGCACGTCAGCGCCGTGCGGGAGCGGCTGGACGGACTCGTCCGGCTCGAGGTGGACGGTACCCCGTGCATCGCGTACCCGCGCCTGACCGGCCCGATCGAGGAGGGCGACACCGTGGTCGTGAACACGCAGGCACGCGAGCTCGAGCTCGGCTCCGGCGGGTTCGACGTCGTCTACGCGAACCTCACGCGCGGCATGGGGCTGCCGGCCGCCGAGGGCGCGCACGTGATGTCGCTGCCGTACACGCCGGGGCAGGCGGCGTTCCGACGCGCGGAGGAAGGGATCAAGCTGCCCGAAGGGCTCGGCGGGCTCCCGGTCGTCTGCTGCGGTCTCCACAGCCAGCTGACCGCCGTGTGTGCGGCGATGCGCGGCCTGCGCGTCGCCTATCTCCAGCTCGGCGGCGGCGCGCTGCCGGTGTCTCTCTCGGACACCGTCCGCATCCTGCGCGCGCGGCGGCTGATCGAGGTCGCGATCGCCGTGGCGCCGTGCTTCGACGGCGACGTCGACTGCGTGACCGTCGCGTCCGCGCTCGCCTGGGCAGCAAGCCGCGAGTTCGACGTCGCCGTGTGCGCGATCGGCCCCGGGATCGTCGGCACCGGGACGGCGTTCGGCCACGGCGGCCTGGCGGTCGCCGAGGCCGCGAATGCGACTGCTGCGCTCGGCGGCCGTGCGGTGATCGCGCCGCGCGTGTCGAACCGCGACGATCGCGAACGGCACAGGGGAGTCTCGCATCACACGCGATCCGCCTTGCAGCTCTGTCTCGGCGAGGTTCAGGTCGCGTGGCCCGAGGACCTCGTCGGCGGCGGCTGGCATCCCAGCGTCGTCCCCGTCGACACCGCCGACTGGCAGCAGGCGTGCGAGGGGCTCCCGCTCTCGCACATGGGCCGCGGCCCCGACGACGACCCGTGGTTCTTCGCGGCCTCGTTCGCCGCGGGGCGGCTCGCCGCGCGGCACGCGCGGTCGGCGTTGGCAGACCGGCTCGGCCGGACGGCTAGCGGACCGGGTTCGCCGCCCGGAACGCAGCCCGCGCGGTGACCGTCTCGCGGATCCGCCTCAGGCGTGGCAAGGGCGAGAAGTCGACCGGGAGTGGCAGGTTGGCGCTTCGGAACAGCGTCGGCGCCGCGCACACGTCCGCGATCGAAAACGCCCCCGTCATCGTCCCGTTGTCCGCTACGAGCTGCTCGACGGCCTCGAGCGCCGCCTCCGCCGCCGGGACTGCGCGGTCGGCGAGCGCGTCGTCGCGGTGGCCGAGCAGACCCGCAGCCCGCTCGAGCGGGAAGAGCGCAGGCCGCACGAGGGTGCTCCAGACATCGAGGAGCCAGTCGACCCGTGCGCGAGCGCGCAGGTCGGTCGGATAGAGATCCTCGCGGCCTTCCCGCGCAGCGAGGTAGCGGAGGATGGCGTTCGACTCCGCGAGCACGAGGTCGTCGTCGCGGAGCGCGGGGATGCCTCCGACCGGGTTGACGGCGCGGTACCACTCCGGACGCGGTCGCTCGTCGAACGGCACGTCGACGGTCTCGTACTTGAGCCCGAGCTCCGCGAGCACGAAGCGGACCTTCAGCGCGTTGCCCGACACTGGCGAGCTGTAGAGGACGAGCGCCACGGCGTGATCCTAGACACTCGGTCCAGTCTCTCGGTCCAATCTCCCCCCAAGGGGGGCGAGACCCCCTAGAGTCACGGTAGCCGACGAACGGTCGCGTGTCTGTGCCGCTTTCGAACCGATTGTGCGCCCGGCACGAGCCGACGTGCGCGCGCGGAGCTGCCGCCATCAGGCCCGGGCCGCGGGGTTCCGGAGGGAGCACTGTCGACCGGGTCTCGGGCGAACCGGCCTGCCCGGCACGGCCCGTCACGGGTGGGATATCGTCCCGCCGCGATGCGGATCGGGGTCGCCACGGAGATCAAGTCGCGCGAGTACCGCGTCGCGCTCACTCCCGCCGGGGCTCTCGAGCTCGCACATCACGGCCACGAGGTGGTCGTCGAACGCGGCGCAGGCGAGGGCTCGGGCTTCGCGGACGACGCCTATGAGGCGGTCGGTGCGCGGACCGCGAGCGTCGACGAGGTGTGGGGGGAGGCCGACCTGCTCCTGAAGGTAAAGGAGCCTGTCGAGTCCGAGTACGCCCGGCTCCGCGAAGGGCTCGTCCTGTTCACTTACCTCCACATCGCCGCCGATGAGCCCCTCACGCGCGCCCTCGTCGACTCCGGCGTCACCGCGATCGCGTACGAGACCGTGGAGACCGGC
>Ga0187779_10001816_pt1 | contig 13308 bp, 8 predicted proteins | sample 1015_Q2_SP10_10__FD_132435 | JGI IMG/M metagenome (GOLD analysis project Ga0187779, IMG submission 132435) | Tropical peat soil microbial communities from peatlands in Department of Meta, Colombia - 1015_Q2_SP10_10_MG | ecosystem: Environmental > Terrestrial > Soil > Wetlands > Peat | place... | reverse complement strand
TCCACCCAATGAGCAGTCGCGGGGGGAGCCGCGCGTTGTGCGCCTTGCTTTTAGCGTTGATCGCAGCGGTGGCGTTCACCAACCGCACATCCTACGTGGATCGGGTTCGAGTTCATTCGACCGCGAGACCTTGGCCTTGGTGGAGCGGGCGGCACCAATGCCTCCGCCGCCGCCGGAGATTGCCGGCGCGCAAATCCCGATCGAGGTGCCGATCCGCTATCACTGAGGCTTAACCCTGACGGCGCTTGGCGTCGACCGCTGCAGTTTTCTCACCCACCACATTTCCAATCATTACCAGCACCGGGCCTGGCAAGGCTGCACGCGCGAGCTCTTCGGGTAGTCTGGCGATCGGCGCGGTGATGACCGTTTGATCAGGCCGCGTAGCGCGGGCAATTGCCAACGCCGGCGTGGACGGATCGAGACCCTCGCCGATAGCCTTATCGACCAACGCGGCAAGCGTGCGGGTCGGCATGAAGATCGCCGTGGTGGTTGCGGGGTCGGCGAGGCTTTGCCAATCGAGATCGGCCGGCAGCGCGCCACTCTTGGCATGACCGGTGACATATTGAAGGCGTCGCGCCCGCTTGCGATCGGTTAGTGGAATGCCAAGTCTTGCAGCAGCGCCTTGCACGGCGGTTATCCCGGGGACAACCTCGATCGGAATGCTCGCCGCTTTGCAGGCGCCGATCTCTTCAGCCGCGCGGGCAAAGACAAGCGGGTCGCCGCCCTTGAGACGCACCACACGCTTGCCCTGTTTGGCCAAGCCGACCATCAGCGCATTGATGTCTTCCTGTTTGCAGGACGGCCCAAAACCAGTCTTGCCCACCAGCATTTTCCTGGCCTCGCGTCGTGCGAAGTCGAGCACATCGTGAGAGACAAGATCGTCGAACAGGATCACGTCCGCCGATTGCAGGGCGCGGACAGCACGCAAGGTCAATAGTTCAGGATCACCGGGACCCGCGCCGACCAATGTCACCGAGCCGTTCTCGACGGCTGCGCCAAGGCCCTTCACTTCAGCGATGAATTTTTCGAAATCCTCTTGGTCCGGTTCTTGATTGGGGCGCGTGACCGCCTGCGCGGTGAATAGCTGCCAAAATCTCCGGCGGCCCGCAAAAGACAGACCGGATGCTTTGACTGCGCTGCGCCAGCGCGCGGCCGCAGCCGCCCAACCCGCAAAGCCGTTTGGCAGTAATGCTTCGAGCTTGGCGCGGATCGCCTGCGCGAAAACCGGCGCCGCGCCGTCGGTGGAAATCCCGATGACCAGCGGTGAACGATTGACGATGGCCCCGAAGGAAAAATCGCAAAACGCAGGTTTATCGATGACATTCACCGGAACGCCGGCCGCGCGCGCGGCTGCCGCAAATTTGGTTGCGCTCTCGTCATCCTGGAATGCGCCGATAGCGACCGCAGCGCCATCAATATCTGCCGCCGTCCACTCGCGGATAGTAATGAAAATGGCGCCGCGTGGCGGATCGGCCGCAAGCTGCAAAAGCTCTTCGGATGGCTCAGTCGCATACACATCGACACGAGCGCCAGCAGCAGACAACAGTTCAGCTTTCCATGCTGCGGCCGCGCTTCCACCCGCCAGCACAGCCTTTTTCCCGTCCAACGACAGAAATACCGGTAGCCGGGCGAGCGCTTGCAAACGCGTCGATTTTGTATCAAGCGGTTTGCGCGATCCGCTCATGATTCACAATCCTTTTCAGTTCCGGCAAACATGAACCGCAATTCGTGCCAGCGCGCAGCATACTCCCAATCTCTTCCACGCTGGCAGCCGAGTTGCTCGCAAGCGCTGCACGAATGGTATTGAGACCCACACCGAAGCATGCACATACGACGGGTCCTGCATTGGCAACGCCTTCTGTCGACTTACCTGACAACACCACGCGACGCTGCAGATTATCAAGTGCCTCGCCTTCGAACAGCGTCTTTACTATGTCCCACGTTGGCGATGCGCCGGCCTTACCAAAAAAAAGGCACGCCGCAAGACGGCCTTCGCTGAAAGCTGCCACGCGATAGACTCCTCGAGGCTCGTCGAGATACTCGGCAAGCTCAATGTCCTTAAATAATGCCGTTACACGCGCGCGCCAGATGGAAGGCTCTTCGTTGCTTGCGAGCAGGGCGCCGAATCCTGTTGGTACCGCAACACGGGACCACCACGTCTCCGATGGCAAAGCAAGGGGCATCCGGCTGAGCACGAAACCACGATACGCAAAGGCAAGCGGTTCGATCGATGCGGGCGTCGCCTTGGCTTCCGGTTGGCCGGAATAGGGGTCATTCACGGACATCACCAATTCGCCCACACGGGCGAAAGATGCTGTCGTGTCGCTCCAGTGAATTGGGACGAACAGGGAGCCGCGCTGCTGATTTGTGCTGACGATGACCCTCAACACGCAGGAGCCATAGAGCGAATGCACGCGAGCAAAGCTGCCGTCGACCAGCCCAGCTGTCGCCGCGTCGTCGGGATGCACTTCGACAAAAGGCTCCGGTGTGTGGTTGGCAAGCCGCGGGCTCAGGCCTGAACGCGTCATGGTGTGCCACTGATCGCGCACGCGCCCGGTATTGAGACGAAATGGAAATTGCCCGGAAAGAGCCGCAGTCGGTGCAGGTCTTTTCGGCGAATGGAATCGGGCCTTGCGATCCGGGGTGAAGAAACGACCATCCATAAAAAAGCGCTTTTCGCTCGCGGTCCCGTCAGCACGCGCCGGCCATTGCACCGGATCGAGCGCGTTAAACGCCGCATAGTCGAGTTCCGCCAGCGCACCGATATCAAAATCGCGTGTGCCATCGTTCTCGAATGCCGAGAGCGCTGCATGTTCGCGAAACACATCCGCAGCCGAATTGTAGTTGAAAGCGTCTTCGTAACCCATACGGCGCGCGACTTGCGTAACGATCCACCAATCGGCCTTGGCCTCGCCCGGTAGCGGAAGAAAAGACCTTTGCCGCGAAATGCGCCGCTCGGAATTGGTTACGGTCCCATCCTTCTCACCCCAGGCGGTGGCTGGCAGCACAACATGCGCACCAGCGTTGATCGTGTCGTTGGAGATCACATTATCCGAGACCACGAAAAGATCGAGGTTCGCCAGCGCCTCACGCACCAACCGCGCGCGTGGAAGAGACGCCGCCGGATTGGTCGCCATCACCCATAGGGCTTTGATCTCACCGCGCGCGATGGCCTCGAACATCTGCACGGCTTTGAGACCCTCGCGCTGTGCCATATCAGACGCGCGCCAGAAACGGCCAACACGATCGATCTCCGATCGCGAAAAGCCCATATGCGCGGCAAGTTGATTCGCCAAGCCGCCGACCTCTCGCCCGCCCATGGCGTTGGGTTGGCCGGTGAGCGAGAACGGTCCCGTCCCCGGCTTGCCGATACGGCCGGTGGCCAAATGGCAATTGATGATGCTGGTCACCTTGTCGGTGCCTTGCGCGGACTGGTTCACGCCCTGCGAAAAGCAGGTCACCACCTTTGGTGTCTTCCGAAAAAGCTCGAAGAAACGAATAACCGCTGTTTCTGAAATACCAGTCAGTGCGGCAGTAACCGCCGCATTGGGTGCGATTTCCCGCGCGGCCGCAAGCGCTTCACCGAAGCCAGCAGTGTGAGTATCGACATAGCCGTAATCGAGCGCATGCGCGTCGGCGAGATGCACAAGCAGTCCGCAAAACAGCGCGGTATCCATGCCAGGCGCGAGTGCCAGAAATTCATCCGCCTCCTCTGCTGTCGCCGTACATCGAGGATCGATCACAACAATCTTGGCGCCGCGCGCGCGTTTATTGGCCACCATCCGCTGATACAGCACCGGGTGGCACCACGCCGCATTGGATCCGACGAGTATAACAAGATCGGCACAATCAAGGTCTTCGTAAGTGCCAGGCACCGTGTCACTGCCGAAGGCGCGCCGATGGCCCGCGACCGAAGACGCCATGCAGAGCCGCGAATTTGTATCGACATTGGCCGAACCGATGAAGCCCTTCATCAGCTTATTGGCGACGTAATAATCCTCGGTTAGCAATTGACCGGAGAGATAGAAGGCGACGGCATCTGGCCCGTGCTTGGCAATCGTCTGCATAAAGCCATCTGCCACGCGACCAAGCGCTTCGTCCCACGTTGCGCGGGCCAGCGTTCCGTCCGGCCGCCGCACCATCGGATGCAGCACTCTGCTTCCGAGCCCAAGCGTCTCACCAAGTGCCGAGCCTTTGGAGCAAAGCCGGCCGAAATTCGCCGGATGCGCGGGGTCGCCAACGATAACCGCGCCCCCAAGACCATCGGGTTTGGCCAGCACGCCGCAGCCAACGCCGCAGTATGGGCAGGTTGTGCGGATGGCCGGCGGATGATGCGATGGCGCGTTCATCAGTAGACGTCCTGCTGATAACGGCCCTTCTTTTTCAGTTCAGAGACAAAAGAAGCTGCCTCCTCCGCGCTGCGGGCGCCATGCTGGGCGACGACGTCGACGAGCGCCAGTTCGACATCCTTGGCCATGCGCTTGGCATCGCCGCAAACGTAGACGTGCGCGCCATCGGCGAGCCACGCCCATAGGTCGCGGCCGACTTCCCGCATTCGGTCCTGTACATAGATCTTTTGGTCGCTGTCACGTGACCAGGCGAGCGAGAGCCGCGTCAGCACACCAGACGACTTCATGCTCTTGAATTCATCCTCGTAAAAGAAATCGTAGTTAGAACGTTGATGACCGAAGAATAGCCAGTTACGTCCCGACGCCTGGGTTGCCCATCTTTCCTGGAGAAACGCCCGGAATGGAGCGACGCCGGTTCCTGGCCCTATCATGATGATCGGCACGGCCGGATCGGCCGGCAGTGCGAAAGCCTGCGCTTTCTGCACATAAATTCTGACTGTCATGCCCGGCTTTACGCGTTCGGCCAGATACGTGGATGCCACTCCAAGCCGCCGGCGACTGCCAACCTCATAGCGCACGGCGTCAACCGTAAGCGCGACTCTGCGCGGATCGAGCTTCGGTGACGATGAGATTGAATAAAGCCGCGGCTGCAGGGGATCGAGCGCTTCGATGAATGCTTCCGGGTCCGGGCGGATTCCGGGAAATTTTTCAATCGCCGCCAGCACGTCGAGCGTTTCCGCATCACCGTCAGGATCGTCACCGCTTGCCAGCGCACGCGCTTTGATCCGCCGTTCGCCCCCGGTGATGTAAGAGAAAAGTTGGAACAGCATGTCAGGCGCCGGCGACAGCGAGACGCCGTCAAGCAGACACTCCCTTAGTGTCCGGCCGCCGATTGGGAAATCGGCCGGCGCATCGAGCGCCTTGATGATCGCGTCGACCAGCGCGGGATCATTGGTCGGAAATAAGCCAAAAGAATCGCCAACCGTATAGTCGAGACCACGTGTGGAGACGTTCAGCTCAACATGCCACGTTTCCTTTTGTGAACCCGGCTTGTTAAGCCTTTTGCATGACAGCACGGTAGCGAGCGCCGGGTTGTCGCGTGAATAGCGCGGTATCGGTTCGGTGAGAACTTCGCCTTCGGCCGCCTCAACGGCCGCAGGCACGGCCGGCACGCTCTTGAATTCCTCATACAGCTTCTTGAGCATCCTGGCGGTTTCCTTGCCGCCCGGCGCACAGAGGTTGAGCCGCTCCTCTTTTCCGGAAAAGATTGCTCCGGAATAGTTGCGGCAGTCGTAGCCACATTGCCCACAATCTTGCTGCGCCATCGCTGCCATCAAGCGCCAGCGCAACGGCTTGCCCTCGGCAAGCTGCATCCGCTCCGCCAGAGGCAGAGTCTGGTCATGCCAGGGCGTACCTTCATCGTCATCAGCAGCCTTGGTACCTGCGCCCGCAATCAACGCCGCGGCCTGTTCGCCCGACAATGGCGTAACGCCAAAACCGTCAAGCGAGACAAGTCCCGCAAAAAAACCGTTGAGCCAGACGCGCTGCTCCTCGGAAAACGGCGCGGTCTCCGGCACCAGCGAGGGAATCGGCGGTGGAAGGTTTTGCGTCATTCGTCCGCTCCCGCATGAAACATTTCTTTCAATACGGGAATCTCGTGCCGACGCGAAAAATCAAGAAAAGTCTCGTCGCGTGAAACGCGATTGGCGAGGTAACCTTTCAGCATGCGCGCTATGGTGCGCGGCGCATCGTGCGCCTTAACGTCGCGGTAAATTTCTCGGCCGAGAGTAGCATTCGGCCCAAAACCGCCCCCGACATAGATGTGATAGCCCTCAAGCTGCTCCTCGCCCTCGTCCACCTTGCAGGCGAGCAGGCCGATGTCGCTGATGTAGTGTTGTGCGCACGAATGATGACAGCCGGTGAGATGGATGTTCACTGGACCATCGAGCTGGACGCGCGCCTCGCACCATTGCGCGATTTCCTCGGCGTGGCGTTTGGTATCTGACGCCGAGAAGCGGCAGCCGACGTTGCCGGTGCACGCGACGAGGCCGGCACGAACGGATGTAGCTTCTGTGGACAGTCCAAGGGCTTTGATAGCGGCCGTCGCGGCGGCAACCTTGCTGTCGGCCACACCAGAAATTAGCAAATTCTGCCAGACAGTTAGCCGGATGTCGCCATCGCCGAGCTCTTGCGCAATTTGGGCGAGTCCTCGCATCTGCGGCGCGGTCAGTCGCGCCATCGGAAGCACGAGCCCGATCCAGTTGAACCCGGACTGCTTTTGCGGATGCACGCCGATGTGAGCTGACCGATCATAGGCCGGACGCGGTGCGATTGCTTCCGCCGGTATCTTCGTCAGCTTGCGGCCGAGTTTTTCCTCGACGTGCGCGATGAATTTCTCGAGGCCCATCGCATCGAGCACGTATTTCAGCCGTGCCTTGGTGCGATCAGTTCGGTTACCGTGCTCGATGTAGACACGCACGATGCTGTCGGCGACCAGGGTCGCCTCTTCGGGTTTGACGATTATTCCGGTGTCACGCGCAAAGTCCTTGTGACCGGTGATGCCGCCGAGCGCCAATCGGAACCAGACGCCCGGTTCGACACCGAAGTCGCTCTTCACCGTAACCGCTTGAAATCCGATGTCGTTGGTATCTTCCAAAACCGGAATGAGTCCGCCGCCATCGAATCCAACATTGAATTTCCGTGGCAGGCCATAGAGTGCGCGCTCGTTGAGAATGTGGAAATGCCACTCGCGCGCGCACGGACGCGTGTCGAGCAGCTCCTGAGGATCGATGCCGGCCGTCGGCGTTCCGGTGACATTGCGGATGTTGTCGGCACCAGAACCGCGTGAGCAGAGTCCGAGGTCTTGGATCGCTTCAACCATCGCGACCGCATTTTTCGGCTCGATCTCACGCATTTGAAGGTTGGCGCGCGTCGTAACATGGCTGTAACCGCCGGCGTACCGTTCTGCGAGGTTAGCCAAACCCGAAAGGTGCCAGTGCTTCAGAATGCCGTTCGGAATACGCAATCGGCACATATATGAAGTTTGCGCAGGCGCCACATAAAATAGCCCGTAAAAACGCCAGCGGAAATTATCGGACGGCTTCGGCGGCTCATTGTTCTTTGCTTGCTGCTTCAACCGCTCGTATGCATCGAAGGGATGCCGCTCGCGCTTGAATTTTTCCTGATCGGCAAGTTTCCCACCTGCGGCGACCGCGCGATCTTGCGCGGCAAAATGCATTGCGTCCGGGCCAGCCGCAGCGTCCGATGCGCTCCCGGCCAGGGGTTTTCCGCGCGCGGTGCGCGCCGCGTTCAGTCCTGAGGCGAAGCCCTCAAGATAGCGCTTCTGCTCAGGAGTGAAATCACTCGACATCACGCAGCCTTTCGCTCGGCCAACACACGGCCAAAGACGAGATCGTCGCGAATTGGTTCTATTGAAGTGCCGGTGCGGATAAGGTCGAGATACCAATGTGCGTCGGCGGTATCGCCGAACAATACTGCGCCGCTCACGCGCCCACCCTTGATCACAAGCTTCTTGTAGGTTTTCAGACCCGGATCGTTCAGCGTTACAGCCTCTGTGCCGGCCGCACCCAGAAAGTCGCCGGCTGAAAAGACGTTCACTCCAGTCACTTTGAGATTCGTGCCGAGCTCAACCGGACGGAATGCAGTCTTTTCGCCGATCAGGGTCCTGGCTCCAATTGCTGCCATGTCATAGATCGGGTCAACCAGGCCGTAACAGACGCCGTCGTGTTCGACGCATTCGCCGATCGCAAGAATATCGGGGTCGGACGTCCGCATTTGGTCATCAACAACGATGCCCCGCTCAACGCGGAGTCCGGCATCGGTGGCGATGCGCGTTTCGGGCCTGATACCGGTGGCCATCACGACGAGATCGGCTGAATAAATCGTACCGTCGTCGAGCAGGACGGCCTCTGCGCGTTTATGACCGAGAATGGCCGTTGTCTGCGCGTTGCAACGGACTTTGATGCCGCGCTCTTCCAGTTCTTTCTGCAACAGCAGCCCTGCCGATGGATCAAGCTGGCGTTCCATCAAATGGTCCATCAGATGGAGCACCACGACCTGCATCCCTCGGGCCTTCAGTGCGGCCGCAGCCTCCAATCCCAAGAGACCACCGCCCAGCACCACGGCCTGAGTCCCCGGTCTTTCGGCTACACCAAGCATGGCGTTGACATCATCGAGGTCCCGGAAGGAGATCACTCCCTGTAGTTCCTTGCCGGCGACCGGGATAACGAAGGGGGCCGACCCTGTTGCAAGCACCAGCTTGTCGTAGGGAGTCTCGCCATTTCGCGAATACACTGTTTTTGCTGCGCGATTTATTTTTGTAATCGTCTCACCGAACCGGCAGGCTACGCCGTGCTCGGCGTACCAAGCAGAGTTGTGCGTTACGATCTCGTCGTAACCAGTTTCGCCTGCGAGCACCGGAGAGAGCATGATGCGGTTGTAATTTCCACGTGGTTCAGCACCAAACAGCGTGACCTCGTAGGCATTTTGTTCTTTGAGCAAATGTTCGAGCATGCGGCCCGAAGCCATTCCGGCGCCGACCACAACAAGCTTGCGCTTCATGTCAGCCAAGCTCCTTGAACGTTTCTACTCATGTTGTTCGGAATGTCCGTAGTCCATCCCGGCGGCGCTGATCAGAATTTGATCTGCGTCGCCGGAATTTTTGTCTATCGAGACCAAGGGCCTGTTTCACACGCGTGCTTCAGCCAGGCTTGCTGTCGTCGGCGAGTAGCTCTTGCGCAGGTAGTACCACCACGTAAGCGCAAGGCACGTTGCGTAGAACCCCAGATAGATGCCCAGCGCCATATGCGGACCACCGGTCGCCGCAATTGATGCACCGAAGCCGCGCGGGATGAGGTAGCCCCCGCATGCGCCAACCGCGCCGATAAATCCAAGCGCCGCGCCGCTTTCAATTTTTGCGGCTTTCAACGCCAGCGCTCGACCGGCCTCGCCCCCACCCTTCGCTTTCTGCAGGTTTTCTTCGCGGAAAATCGACGGGATCATCCGGTATGTCGAGCCGTTGCCAATTCCGGTCGTCACGAAGAGGATTAGGAACATCGCCAGGAAACCGACAAAGTCCTTGATTCCCACGAAGTACATAACGCCGACCGTGGCGGCACCCATCGCGATGAAATTCCAGAATGTCACGATGGCGCCGCCGATTTTGTCAGCAAGCAAGCCGCCGAGTGGGCGAACGAGAGAGCCAACCAACGGTCCGAGGAACGCAATCGCCACCGTGACCGATGGGAACTGAGTCTTTATCAGCAGCGGAAATGCGGCTGAGTAGCCGATGAACGAACCAAATGTCCCGATGTAGATATAGGACATGATCCAGGTGTGCTTGCGTTTCACGATTGCGAACTGATCTTTCAGTAATGCACGCGCCGATGTGAGGTTGTTCATGAAGAAGATCGCGCCAAACACCGCGACAACCAGCGGCAACAGCCACATGAGTCCTGCGTTCTGAAGATAGATTCCGCCGGGGCCCGGAGTGGCCTGATAGAGATTTATAAGGCCGACACCCAACAGGATGGGGGTCAACAGTTGCACGCCGCTGACACCGATATTTCCGCCGGCAGCGTTCAGACCAAGCGCCCAACCCTTCATGCGATCGGGATAGAAGAATGAGATGTTGGCCATACTCGAGGCGAAGTTGCCGCCGCCAAGCCCTGCCGTTGATGCCACCACAAGCATCAACCAGAACGGTGTGTCGGGTTGCGTCACAAAATATGCAAGCGAGATCGTCGGAATGAACAGCACGGCTGCACTGAAGATCGTCCAGTTCCGACCGCCAAACGTCGTGACGGCAAACGTATAAGGAAATCGCATAAGCGAGCCGACCAGCCCGGGAAGCGCCACAAGCTGGAAGAGTTGATCGGTCGTGAAGTGAAAGCCCGCCTGCGGCAGCTTCGTTGCGACGATGCTCCAGATCAGCCAGACCGAAAAACCGATGTGCTCGGCAACGATCGACCAGATGAGATTGCGTCGAGCAATAAATTTGCCCTTCGAGTTCCAGAATTTCTCATTCTCCGGATCCCAGTCCGAAATCCATGTTGTGTTTGGCTTATTCATAAGAGCTTTCCTTTCTTGACGGCTCCACGTTGTGACCCTGGTCGCTGCGCCGCTTGTGGTTTCCTTCGGTCCTCACACCTTTTCCTTCGCGCCAACAAAAAAGCCGCGGCCCTGAAGCGCGCCTTTGCGCATTCCCCAGGACAGCGGCATTGCCATCGGCCCGTCATTGGACCAGGGACGCCAGCAACGGCTGGACCTCCCTCACTGGCTTCAATTCAAGTGTCGTGCCAAATGACGGCTAAGAAAAAATACATTTAATTTCAATAGCTTATGAGAAAAAGCGATTCGTGCGGCCAAAACCCAAAGCGCGAATTAGTGCTCACTCGGAGCGCAGTGTGCGGAATATTTGTGCAGCGCAAAATTAACGCACGACCGACAGACGCGGCCGGTATGCGCGCTTGGTTTGCCACGCCGACACATGGCCGGCGATGTCATGCGCATCAAAATCTGGTCCCGAAAATGCGCCGATGCCGTCCCGCGGACCTGTAAGACGGGGTTCGATCGTGCTTCCCAAAACGGCGTCGTAGATGCCAGGACGGAAAACGTTTTGCGCTCTTGCGCACAAGTCCTGCGACAAAGGCGCTTGTCCCCATCGCACAATCTGCGCGTAGGCCCATGCCGCCTGCACCGCATCGGGCCGGTTCACGTCGCGGCCGCCAATCGCGATATAGTTTTCAGAATGGCGAACCGCGCCATCCGCATCGATCTTGAGGCTGCCGGTCAGTGTACGGACAACCAGCTCGGAGACGACGCCGAGCCTGGGCGCTACGATATTTGCAACCGTGGAAAGATTATTCGCATCCTTAGCAAATTCGCTGGCGCGGGCGAGCGCGCGCATCAGCGCAGCGAGAATGTTCGGGTTCTCCCCAGCCCATTTTTCGCGCAACGCGAACACTTTTTCCGACACGTGCTCTGTAATCTCGCAGCCAAAATGCAGGATACGACCAATTCCGGAATCCACAGCTACCGAATTCCATGGCGCACCGACACAGAATCCATCTACATGCCCGCTAGCGAGACTCTCCACCATGTACGGCGGGGGCAAGACAACCAGACGTACGTCCTCGTCCGGATCGAGGCCCGCTGCCGCCATCCAAAACCGGAGTTGGTAGTTGTGGTTGGAGAACGGAAACGTCATACCAAAGGTCAATGGTTCCGCACCCCGCTTTTTGCGCTCGGCGACTACGCGCGCAAGCGCCCGACTCGAGACTTTCGGGTCAGTAATATCGCCATCACTAACGTCCGAGAGGACAGCGAACAGGTCTGTCGAAACGGTGATGGCATTGCCATTTATGCCAAGATTGAAGGGCACAATCAGCGGTACGCGCACATGGCCGAGACCGAGGCTGGAAGCTATAGCAACCGGCGACAGCAGATGTGCGGCGTCAAACAAACCAATATTAAGTTTGTCGCGCACATTTGACCAGGAAACCTCGCGCACAAGCTCAATATCGAGTCCTTGTGCGGCAGCGAAACCCTGATCGACCGCGACTAAAAGCGTTGTCGCGTCAACGAGCGGAATATAGCCAATTCGAAGCCTTTCGCTCATTTGAGCAACTCGGCCGCAGTCAGAACGGATTCTGCGATCTCCACGATCTTTTTGTTCTCGTTCATCGCGGTTTTGCGCAGCAGAGCATAAGCTTGTTCTTCAGTGAGTTTCTTGGCTTTCATCAGAAAGCCCTTGGCACGATCAATGACCTTGCGTTCTTCGAGCGCGTCCTTGGCATGATCGAGCTCGCTTTGCAGACGTGCGAAGGCATTGAACCGTGAAATGCAGAGATCGAGGATGCTGGTGACGCGTTCCTTTTTTAGACCATCGACGATGTACGCCGACACTCCAGCGTCCACGGCAGCCTGGATGGACGCACTGTCACTCTGATCGACAAACATCGCGACTGGACGCTTAACCGCCCTGCTCATCTGGAACATTTGCTCCAACACGTCACGACTGGGATTCTCCAGACCGATCAGGATTACGTCCGGATCAAGCGCATAAATGCGGGTGAGCAGATTGCGCGTTTCGCCAATCCGTTCAACTTGGGTAAAACCCGCTTCGCGCAAGCCATCTTCAAGTATCGCAGCGCGAACAGAGCTTTCGTCGACAATCGCTATCCTGAGTGCCGCATCCCTCTGGTCCGCTGGCAATGCGCCTTGGGTGGGAAGATCCGATCCTTTACGCGTCTGAACCAAATTTCTCTTTCCTATCGACATTCCGCTCGTCCGGCTGCGGCCCAATTCCGTTGCATGGCATAGCTCTAGCAAGACCCGTTCCACCTTGAACGGCGCGGAAAATACCGTTGCCAAAGCCATTAACGTTTTGCCGACCGCCTAAATTTGCGGCAGGTGCGCCATTTTTGGATAATTCCGCCGCCGCTGCAGTGCCGCGGCATCAGGACGCACGGCGCGATCCTGTGTTGGCGTGAAAGTCACGGCCGTTTCCACTCGCCGCGACGAAGCGGGCGCGAACGGCAAAGTCGCCGAAGCGCTCGCCCTTCTGCCGCTCTGCTGCGTAGGCAGCAAACACCGGTTCGAGCGCGGCGATGATCCCGGCGTGATCGAGATCCTCGGCGTAGAGCTTGTTCATGCGCGAGCCGTCGAAGGCCGCGCCAAGATAGAGATTGTATCGTCCGGGACCTTTGCCCACCAAACCGATCTCGGCGAGATAAGGGCGTGCGCATCCGTTCGGACATCCCGTCATGCGAATAACGATGTCGTCGGCTGACAGCCCGTGCGCGGCAAGCCGCTCGTCGAGCGCTGTCAAAAGATCCGGCAAGTAACGCTCGCTTTCCGCCAACGCGAGCCCGCAGGTCGGCAGCGCGACGCAGGCCATGGAGTTACGGCGCAGGCCGGACCATGGCGCGAGCAGTCC
>Ga0187779_10001813_pt1 | contig 13317 bp, 13 predicted proteins | sample 1015_Q2_SP10_10__FD_132435 | JGI IMG/M metagenome (GOLD analysis project Ga0187779, IMG submission 132435) | Tropical peat soil microbial communities from peatlands in Department of Meta, Colombia - 1015_Q2_SP10_10_MG | ecosystem: Environmental > Terrestrial > Soil > Wetlands > Peat | place... | reverse complement strand
GGACCTGGCTTGGGCACATCGACGTCTTCTATCCTCACGACCTGGGTCGGGTCCTCTGAGTATCCGCGGAAGATTGCCGCTTTCATGAGCTTCGTTCGGATTAGGGAAACGGCACCTATAGGAGATGTCCCTAACAACCATCCTGATGAGGACCGCGGAGGAGTACAAGGCGAGCCTCCGGAGGATGAGGCCCAACGTCTACAAGTTCGGAGAGCTCATCGAGGACATCACCAGGCACCCTGCGACTCGGAGGTCCGTCGAGGGACACGCGCAGGTCTTCGAGGCCGCCCAGAAACAGGAGTACCGGGACATACTCACGACCACTTCTTCTCTGACGGGTGAGAGGGTCTCGCGCTACCTTTCCGTCATCGCCTCCGCGGATGAGATGATAATGAACGTCAGGATGAAGCGGCTCATGTTCAACCTTACGGGTACATGCACCGGAGGGAGGTGCGTCGGGTTCAATGCGATAAATTCGATGTGGGCTGCCACCTACGACATGGACCAGGGGCTGGGGACCGACTACCACCCGAGGCTCAGAAAGTGGCTGGTCCAAGCGCAGGCGGAGGACGTCGCCCTGGCGGGGGCGCTGACCGACCCAAAGGGGGACAGGTCGAAGCGGCCGAAGGAGCAGCAGGACCCGGACATGTCCCTCAGGATGGTCGGGAAGGATGCAGACGGGGGAATAGTCGTAAGGGGGGCGAAGGTAATGATCGCCGGCGCGGCGGAGTCCAACGAAGTCTTCATCCTTCCCGGCACGGGATACAAGGAGGACGAGAGCGACTATGCCATTGCCTTCGCCATCCCGCGAGATGCTCAGGGGCTGACGGTCGTAGAGGCGAGGCACCCGTCGGACGGCCGCGACCTGGAGCCCGGCTTTGACAACCCCGTCGAACTAGGGGGAATCACACAGGGGTATCTCCTCTTCCAGGACGTCCATGTGCCGAGGGACAGGGTTTTCATGGCAGGCGAGTGGAAGCACTCGATTAGGGCCGTCCTGAATTTCATCGCGCCCTACCGCTCAGCCATCGGCGGCTGCGTCGCAGGCCAAGGAGACGTCATGGTGGGCGCTGCCGCGCTGATGGCCAGGGCGAACGGCCTGTCGGAGAAAGTCTTCAGAGACAAGATCGTTCAGATGACTGTTAACAACGAGACCACCTTCGGGATGGGAATAGCTGCATCGGTGATGGGCAGGCTGCACCCGTCGGGAGTCTGGATTCCGGACTCGAAGCTGGCGAACGTGAACAAAGTCCACGTCGCCACCCTCCCCTATGAAACGAAGAGGCTGGCCCAGGACATCGCCGGGGGGATCGCGGAGACGGGTTGCCTCCCGTCGTCTGCGGACATCAACTCGCCTGTGTACGGCGAGCTGCTCCAGAAGTACCTGAAGGCGGGGACAGACGGCGAGACGAGGGCGAGGATCGCGAGGCTCATCGAGTGGCTGACAATCGGCGAAGGGGTCCCCGGCTGCATGCACGGCGGGGGGTCGCCGGACGGCGCGAAGCTGATGATCAATGCCATGGCAGACATAGAGGCCAACATCAGGCTGGCCCGGCGAGTGGCGAACGTGAAAGGCGACGTCCCCAACCCCGCGGAGAAGTAGTGGCTTCGGGCTTTCTCAGACGTGAGAAACGTCGTCTCGTCTTTTATGGCGAAGCCTCTCCATAACACATCAATGTCAACCAGTGCTGTGTTGAGGGGCAGGAGCGCGGCGGTGGTCTTTTCGAGCCGGTTCGGCAACACAGAGAAGGTAGCGAAGGCTCTCGAACGCGGGCTACGAAGTGCCGGCTTGCAGACAGTCTGCGTCAGCACCGAGGAAGTGGTGCCCGACTCGCTGAAGCGCTACGACCTCATCTGCGTGGGAGGCCCGACAGAGGTCTTCGGCGCCTCCAAGCCGACCAAGGTTTTCATGACTGCGCTGAGCGGAGTCTACCTTGAGGGGAAGTTCGGCTTCGCATTTGACACCAAGCTCGACTCTCGCCTCTCCGGGAGCGCATCCAAGTTCATCGAACACTGCCTGGACGACGACGGGCTCCACATCGCCGCTCCGCGAGAGTCGGCCATAGTGACTACTCGGAAGGAAAAGGCTCAGATCATCGGCGCGGACCTCAGGGAAGGGGAGGAGAAGCGTTTCGAAGAGCTTGGTATGAAGGTTGGCGCGGTGGCCGCCGAAGAGATGTCTAAGCTGGGCGAGAGCTAGGAATCGTCAAGGATAAGTCGCCCTTGGAGAGCGCCTAGACGAGATGTCAAAGCGCATCGCGTCAAGGGTCCATGGGCTGTTCACGGCCATGATCACGCCGTTCGACGCCCAGGGGCGCGTTGATCTGAGTGCCATGGAGGAGTTAGTAAGCTTCCAGATTTCGAAAGGCGCTGAGGGATTGTACCCATGCGGGAGCACTGGCCTTGGTCCCATGCTGAAGGAAGACGAAAGGAAGAGGATAGCCGAGACTGTGGTGAGGATGGCGGCGGGAAAGGTCCCTGTCGTTATCCAGGTGGGGTGCGCCGACACAGCTTCGACAGTCGAGCTGGCCAAGCACGCCGAGAAGGTCGGAGCGGACGCTGTCGCGAGCCTGACGCCATATTACTACAAGCCGGGGGAGGCCGCGACGAACCGACACTTCCAAACAGTTTCGGAGTCGGTGGGCATCCCGCTCCTGGCCTACAACATCCCGCAGTTCACGGGCAACGTCCTGTCCGCTGCCTCGGTCTCCTCATTGGCGAAATCGGGAGTGATATCCGGTATCAAGGACTCGTCCCGCGACCTTCTTCTGTTGCAGGACCTCCTAGACGCCGTCCCCGACGACTTCGTTGTGATGAATGGAACCGAGGAATACGCGCTCTACGCGATCATGTCAGGGGCCGACGGGCTTGTATCTGGCGGGGCAAGCGCGCTGCCGGAGCTTTTCAAATCTTTAGTCGCCGCGCAGAGGGAGGGCGACCACGAGGCTGCCACCGCTGCGCAGCAGAAAGTGCTCGCCGTGAAGGACCTGGTAAAGCAAGGACCCATCTCGTCCTACTACGCCATTCTAAAGGAGCGAGGGGTGGACTGTGGTGCCCCAAGGAGCCCGTTCCTACCATTGGGCACATCGGAGAACGAGAAGGTCATCGCCGGCCTGAAGAGAATGGGACTCCTCTAGGCCCGCAAAGTTCCTTGTAGCGGAAGCAGCTGGTGACATGGTCGTTCACCATCCCGGTTGCCTGCATGTGCGCATAGCAGATGGTTGGCCCGACGAACCTGAATCCCCGGGCCAATAGGTCCTTGCTCATCGCCTCAGACTCCGGGGTCTTTGAAGGGATTTCCTTCATTGTCTTCCACCGATTCATCTTAGGCCTGCCTCCGACAAAGCGCCAGACGAAGGAGTCGAAGCTCCCGAATTCATCCTGGACCCTGAGGAACGCCCGTGCATTTTGGACTGCTGACCCGACCTTCAGCCTGTTCCGGATTATCCCAGGGTCTTTCAAGAGCGAATTCACCTTCCGGCCGTCGAATCTGGCGACCTTCTTCGGGTCGAACTCACTGAAGGCGCGCCTGAAGTTCTCCCTCTTCCGGAGGATGGTCCCCCAGCTCAGCCCTGCCTGGGCGCCCTCGAGCACGAGGAATTCGAAAATGACTCGGTCGTCGTGCACCGGGACCCCCCACTCCTCGTCGTGGTATGCTCGATAGGTCGGGTCGACCAGCGATGCCCAGCCACATCGCCTCCACCCATCGTCGGATACCACAACCTCCTCAACCATATCCGGTCAGCCTATCCTTCACTGCATGAGAAGGTGTATCTATGGATTGGGCTGCTCCAAAGGCGTGCCGACCTGTCCAAAGTGCGGCAAATTGATCAGTGCCAAGAAGTGGAAGCGGCACCTTGAACGCTGCGGCGTATCACACAAACACCACGCTCGGCCGTTGGGCCCCGGCGGCGACAACTTCTACATGAAATTGTAAGAATTAAAACCCCCCATGGGCGCGGGCCGCACAGGTGCCCTGGTCGTATAGCGGGTGATTGCCCGTACACAGGTCAGTATGCTGCCCTGTCACGGCAGCGACCCGGGTTCGAAATCGTAAGACGAAAGTCCCGGCCAGGGCGCCTAATTCTAGTGCCGGCGCCCGACGCTCCTGTCCACCGCATTAAGACACAGCCTAAGCGGGAGTCGCAACTTGGACATCAGAATAGAGCGCTAGACCTCAGGTGCAGTCAGGATTCGCCGGGCCGTCTGCACGTCTTCGGTCAGAAGCTCGCCGCATATGGGGCAATAGAACCCCAGCTCCTTTTTTGTGGGGTCCACTCCGAAGTTAATTATCGCCTCTCCCTCCTTCCTAACTATGCCCGTCAGCTTGAATTTCCCCGTCTGAGAGTAGAACTCCAGGTGCTCGATGGGCATACTGCAATGCGGACAGACCCCCATGATGAAGTCTCGATCGTCAGCGCGATTTATCCGTTCTGCGACTCCAACGCCGATACCTGCGCCTGACTTCTTCCTGGCACGCTTCTTCGATGAAGTCGGATCGCTACCTGAAGCTCAGACCTGCGGAGTCCATCTTCTTGACGCAGTCTCCGCACTTGAGCCCTCTTGGGGTCCTGTAGAGCCTCGTTGTCTTCTCCCCACAGGATGGGCACTCCCTCTCAAGCCCGCGGGACTGGACCGTCGTCTCCTCCACATGGGCGCCTCCCAAAGAGCCCTTCTTATCCACTTTGGAAGTGGTCTTCGCGTCTTATATACACGGCTACGGGGTCGCGCCCAGTTTTCGCAGTGATCCAGAGGTCTCGTCATGGACAGCTTTGAGGAGCTCAAGCTCGCACCCCAGGTGAGGAGGGGGGTCCTCTCCGCAGGGTACATCCGCCCCTTCCCCATCCAGGCCGAAGCCATCGGCCCTCTGTTGGAAGGGAGGAACCTCATAGGCCAGGCAAAGGCAGGCTCGGGGAAGACCCTGGCGTTCGGGGTTCCCCTCGTACAGGCAGTCGATGAGAGCCTCCCCTGGGTCCAGGGCCTCGTCCTCGCCCCTACCAGGGAGCTCGCGGTCCAGATCACCCTCGAGCTTCAGAAGATTGGCGCCTACACTGGAGTTAGGGTCGTGACTGTCTACGGCGGCCAGTCGATGAACGTCCAGCTAGATGCCCTCAGGCGCGGGGCCCACATCGTCGTGGGGACCCCCGGGAGGACCATAGACCACATCAAGAGGAGCACGCTCCGCCTGGACTCGGTCCGCTTCGTTGTCCTCGATGAGGCAGACGTTATGCTCGACATGGGCTTCATCGACGACGTCGATTACATCCTCGCAAAGACTCCGCCTGGGCGCCAGATGGCTCTCTTCTCTGCCACAATGCCACGGTCCATTGTGCACCTCTCCCAGAGATACATGGCGGACCCGGTCAGGGTCATGGTGGATCAGAACGAGCCATCTGCCGAGACACTCGAGCAGTTCTACGCCAGGGTGGAACGCGACGAGAAGCTCGCCCTCCTCCTCGACATCCTCGGCAAAGAGAACAGGAAGAGCGCCGTCGTCTTCTGCAGGACGAGGCACGGAACCATCAGGCTCGCGAAGGAGCTGGCCAGGCGCTTCCTGAGCGTCGTCTCCCTCCACGGCGACCTCAGCCAGAACCAGCGTGACCACTCGATGGGGCTGTTTAGGGCAGGGAAGGCCGACGTCCTCGTGGCCACGGACGTGGCCAGCAGAGGACTGGACATCCGCCAGGTGGACTGCGTTATCAACTACGACGTTCCCGAGGACCCCACCGTCTATTTCCACAGGGTGGGAAGGACCGCACGCGCTGGCGACATAGGCAAGTCTTTCACCTTCGTAAGCGGGGATGAGAGCCACGACTTCGCGAGGATAGTCTCGTTGGCGAAAGCTCCCATCATGCCCCTGAGGGAGGAGGACGCCAAGAAGCCCGTCAGGCCGCTTCTCTCGTCCAAGGGGGCGAGGCCATGGCGCCACGGCGGTCGCGACCGCCGTCGGGGGAACCCGCGCCACTTCCGCCGATACCATTAAGACCAGCCTGCGGTCGGCGTAGTGTGAAACAGGGTGGGTAAGCGAAAGGTCCTGAGCGAGGCCAACCTGAAGGAGCTCGTCATGCCCCAGCAGGGGGAGATCCTGGGCAGGGCCATCAAGATGACCGGAGGGGACCAGGTCATAGTGAAGTGCGCCGATGGCGTCACCCGGCAGTGCAGGATTCGAGGTAAGCTCAAGCGGAGGATGTGGATCAGAGAAGGGGACATAGTCCTGGTCGCTCCATGGGACTTCGACAACGGGAAGGCTGACATCCTCTGGCGCTACATCAGGGCGCACATGGAATGGCTTGATGCCAACGGATACCTGAAAGGCATCTAGCCGCAATCACCTAAACGCCGGTTTCCTGGACCGCCAGCCCATGGCTGACCTTAGGTCGCCCGAATATGATGTGATCATTGTTGGTGCCGGGGTCCTGGGCGTCACTGCGGCCTACTGGCTGAACGCGCTCTACGATTGCACCATCGCTCTAGTGGACGCCGCTCCTGCCGCAGGGATGCACACAACCGCTCGCAACACGGGAGTCATCCACCGCCCCTTCTACCTCGACCCGAAGAAGAAGAGGGTCTTCGCCCGGACCTCAGACGCTTCCCTCCCCATGTGGCAGAGACTGGCGAAGGAGGGAGGCCTGCCGTGGCAGCAGATTGGTACCTTCAACGTCGCGCTCGAAGAAGAGGAGGTAAGGACGCTCGAGCGCTACCGGTCCTGGGGATTGGCGAACGGGATGGAGGAAGGCGAACTGAGCCTCCTCGACGGAAGAGGGGCCAAGGCCCTGGAGCCGGAGGTCCGCTGCCGCGCTGCGCTTCTTTCGAGAACTGACGTTTCCGTAGACTTCGGCATCTTCACCCGATATCTCATGCGGAGGCTAGTTTCCAGGGGTGTGAAGTTCCTCGGAGGCCATCGTGTCACAGGCATCAGGACTAGTTCGGGGAATACGGAGGTCGCATTCCGCACTGACTCCGGCCCCCGCCATGCCACCTGCCGGTACGTGGTCAACGCCTCAGGAGGTGGTGCCATCGACCTAGCCCATTCATTCGGCCTTGGACTCGAGTATACGGCCCTGAGCTTCCGGGGAGAGTACTGGGTCGTTGGAGAACCGTTCGCCTCCAAGGTGACCTCTAACATCTACAGGCCCCCACACTTCCCTCAGTTCCCGTTCCTTGACCCCCACTTTGTCGTGCGCGCCGACGGCTCCAGGCAGATCGGGCCGAACGCCGTGATGGTCTCGGGACCCTACGTGTACAGCGGCCTCGGGCTCGGGTCGGCGGGAAGTTTCCTGAACCGGCCCGTGGAACCCAAAATGAAGTTGATGATGAATCGGGATTTCCTGGCCCTCCTCGCAGGGGAGTGGCGGAGCTCTCTTTCCAAACGGGCGATGTGCGGCCGCGTCCAACAATTCGTGCCCGCCCTGGGCCCACAGATGCTCCGACACCGCGCGGTCTTCGGCGTAAGGAGTTCCGTCATTGGTCCGGCCGGATTCGTCCCCGAGGCCCTGCTGCTGAAGGGAGAGGGGTCGGCCCACATAATCAACTTCAACTCTCCGGGAGCAACGGGCGCTCCCGCCTACTCGGCGCTGATTGTCCGCGAACTTGCAGAGGAAGGGGCCTTGGACGGGCTAAGGAGGAAGGGTTCCGCTGACTTCACAGCTGGGTGGGACCTGGACGCGGCGGGCGCCTGAATCTATTCAAGCACGTGGATATTCTTCTTGTCGCACATGTCCTTGAGGACCTTGGGCCATACAGTTACGCTCACTTCTCCGAGGTGCGCCTTCTTCAGAAGGAGCATGAGGGTCCGCGACTGACCGATCCCGCCACCAATAGAGAGGGGCAATTCTCCGCTTACTATGCCCCTGTGATAGGGGAACTTCAGTGATTCCAGCTGGCCGCTCAGCTCCAGCTGTGTCTTCAGCGACTTTGCGTCCACCCTTATGCCCATTGAGGAAAGCTCGTGGCGTCTCTTCGTCACCGGGTTCCACACTAGTATGTCCCCGTTGAGTCCGTGCATCCGCCTCCCGTCCTTCGACTTCGTCTCTGCGACCCAGTCGTCGTAGTCTGCCGCCCTCATCTCGTGGGGGTGGCCGTTCTTCAGGACCCAGCCGATACCTATGATGAAGACAGCAGGATGCTCCTTGAGGAGCGCCGTCTCCCGCTCCTTCCTGGGGAGCTTCGGGTACATCTCGAGGATATCCTCTGCGTGGAAGAATTCTATTTTGTCAGCCATGTCTGGATACCTTCCCTTCAACTTGGGATGAAGCTCCTGAGCACGAGTCTCCGCCCCCTTGAGCACCTTCCAGATCTTCGTGACAGTCTGCCTGAGATAGTCCAGATTCCTCTGGTCAGCGGAGATTACCCTCTCCCAGTCCCACTGGTCGACGTAGGCGCTGTGGTCGTGGTCGAGGAAGTAGTCCTTCCGGACAGCTCTCATGTCAGTGCAGAGTCCCTCACCCATCTTCATCCCGAGCTCGTTTAGCGCGAAGCGCTTCCACTTCGTGGCAGCCTGGACTACCTGGGCATCGATGGGGTGTTTGTTGTAGTCGTTCGATATGTGGAACTGGACCGGGGTCCTCGTCCCGTCCCTGTCCAGCATGTCGTTTATGCCGCTCTCGGCGTCCACGATGAGCGGGACCGTCACCATCATCAGGTTGAGCTCCTTGCAGAGGTTCTTCTCGATGTACCCCTTCGCTTCGAAGATGGCCCTCTGGGTTTCTTTCCTGTCCAGCAGAGACCTGTACCCTTTCGGGAGAACCTTCTCCACCTCTTCGTAGGTGCCTATGCCAGGACCGGCGAGGTCATCCTTGCCATGAAGTGATTGCATGATAGCCTGCCAGACCATTTTCGCGATTTAAGCCTCTCCCCGAACGAAGACCCTGCCACGGGTTCCCTTGTTGCCGATTTGACTCAGGCTGGGGGTTATCTTTTCCCCGTGCTGCTTCGAGGACTCCCGAGCTTTCGCCCGTAGTATGCGAATACAATCCCTCCAGTCAGCTTCTCTGCTTTGGATGTCCGGACTCCCCTTCGCTCCATGGTTTCGACGAAGCCTCTATCCCATAGCGCTTCGTCGACAATGCGAGACAGATTTTGAAAGGTGAAGGCCGAGTCCCTCCTTGACATAGAAAGCAGAAAACCGAAGACCCCCAATCCGGCACGTACGTAGAGCTCGAAGAACGGGGCGGCCAGCCCTCCGGGCCTGATGAAATCGTAGACCAAAACAGCACCTCCTGGTTTGGCAACCCGAACGATTTCGTCCGCGAATCGGACAGTATCCACATACTTCGCGACATAGCAGCTCACCACGACATCGAAGCTCTCGTCCGGAAACGGAAGCCGCTCAGCATCTCCTCTTGTCAGCAAATTGACGTTCGGGAGCGCCTTTGTTCTCCCCGCCGTCAGCATGTGCTTGGAAAGGTCGAGTCCGACGAATTCGCCCTTGTTCTCTGCGAGCCTTCCTTCAAGGAGGAGCGTGCCGCACCCGACGTCGAGGGCGAGCCCACCCTTGGAATCGGGGAGCCTCTCCATTACCCAACTCTTCCAGTACCTGTCTTGGAAGAGGGTGGCCCAATCGGCGGTCCTGTCGTACGAAGAGGCAAGTCCCTGAAAGAGGCGGATTGCCATCCCTTTCCCTTCCTCCGGACTGTCGGCCACGGAAGCAATCCTGCCAGCCATCCCTTATGTGTGCACCTGCTTCATCAGAACAGTTCAATAAAGCGAGAGAGCCGCTGCCGAAGCCTTGGTGGACGAAACTCGAGAAAATGAATGGTTCGCCCCGAAGTTCGGCCCTGCCAGGTTCAGACGTCTTCTCGGTCTGACCTTCTTCCCCTATTCTCTCATGAACGCGTCCTATGTCTTGATTGGGTCGCTTCTGGCGCCCTCGGTTCATTACGACAGGATGGTGGGGATTGCCTTGGTCTACCTGCTGGCCGTGGGTGTCTCGGCCCACTCTCTCGACGCCATGGGACCAAACAAGCCTTGGGGGAGCGTCCTCGGCCGCCGCCAGCTTATGATTCTAGCCCTGGCTGGCCTGATTCCCGCGCTGGGGCTCGGCCTCTACTACGCCGTGATGTTCGCCCCGGCCCTGCTGCCTCTGGGGTTGGTCGAGCTATTCTTCCTACTGTCCTACAACCTCGAGCTCTTTTCGGGCAGATTCCATACGGACTTCTGGTTCGCGGTGTCCTGGGGCTTCCTTCCTGTGCTGGCCGGTTTCGTGGTCCAGACGAACGGGCTCAGCTGGGCCAGCCTCGTTGCAGGCCTCTTCGGATTCACCACGGCCTTCGTTGAGATCAACGCCTCCCGTCCGTACAAGGCCCTGAAGAAAAGTACCGCCGGCGATTCTTCTCAAGTAGCAGAGCGGCTGGAGGCAATCCTCAAAGGGATTGTCACAACTGTGTTCGCTGCGGTCGGTTTTCTAATACTCCACTCTGTGTTCGGCTGATTGGCCAACATCAATGGAGACATACGCCGCATGCTGGACCCAAACCTAAGGCCCTCCCCTCGCAGCATCCCTGCTCAGACGAAGATCTCAGTCTACGAGTACGCTTCGAAGCTCTTCCCGAGAGACCCGAGCGCCATCTTCTGCTCTAGTATCTCGTTGGCTCCCTCGTAGATCATTGTCACGCGGCTGTCTGCTAGGTGCCTTGCCGGCCTGTTCTCCAGCGAATATCCGTTGGCCCCGAAGATCTGCACTGCCCTATTGGCAGCGTCAAAGGAGGCGTTGGCCGCGAAGTACTTCGCCTTCGTCACCGCCAAATCTGTTGCCTCCATCAGCTCCCTGTTCTTCGGGTCCTCTTCGTACTTCTGCTTGATGAAGGCAGCCCTCAGAAGCAGCAGCCTCGCCGCGTCCAGGTTCATCGACATCAGCCCGATGTGCCTCTGGATGAGCTGGTGTTTGCCGATCAGCTTCCCGTGCTGAACCCTCACCTGGGCGTACTTCACCGCTTCGTCGAGACAGTCCTGCATGACGCCGACGCATCCGGCAGCGACGCTCATCCTGCCGTTCATCAGCCCAGAGAGCGCCACGGCCATCCCCTTCCCCGGCGGCCCGATCATGTCCTCCTTGGGAACTTCCGCCCTGTCCATGTACACGGTCGAGGTGTCCGCGGTCGGGAGACCGAGCTTGTGCGGGATGATCTCGGCCTTGTAGCCGGGAGTAGAAGTGTCCATGATGAAGCCGCACATCCCCTCTCTCTTCCCCTTCGGATATGCGAAGACCAGGATGTACTTCGCCGTAGACCCGAGTGATATCCACATCTTCTGCCCTGTGATGAGGTACTTGCCGTCCTTCTCCTCGAAGTAGCTCGTCAGGGCGGCGGGGTCGCTCCCCGCGCTCGGTTCTGTCAGCCCGAAGGCGAGTATCGCGTCCCCCCTTGTCGCCGGGGGCAGGAGCCTGGCCTTCTGCTCCTCGGTCCCCCAGTGCTGGATGGTCATCTGCCCCAGGGCCATGTGCACCGAGAAGAAGGTCCTCAGGCCGGTGCCTTCCCTTCCGATTCTCTCCACCGCGAGGGCGTAGGTCATCATGTCCGCGCCCTGTCCGTCCCCGTACTTCCTGGATACCGGGAGTCCCAGAAGGTGCGCCTTCGAAAAGAAAGGCCTCACCTGGTCATTGATCTTGTGGTCGAGGTAACACTTGTCTTCTATGGGGCGGAACTCCTTGCAGGCCCTGTCCACCTGCTCCAGTATCATCGCCTGCTCTTCGGAGACTTCGAAGTTCATCTTCGACAGGTTCATGAACTCGTCCTGCTCTAGCATCCTACTCCTTCCACCTCTCCTTCTGGACCCTCGACCTTACATGGTCCACTATTTCTGCGAATGAGCTCCCTGGTCCGTACAGGCCGGTGATTCCTAACTTCAGGAGCTTGGGCTTGTCTTCCTCTGGGATGATGCCCCCGCCGACCACAACGATGTCCTTCCCTCCCATCCTATCGAGCAGCTTCTTCACCTTGGGGAACGCGGTCATGTGCGCCCCGTTCAACAGAGACAGCGCCACCACGTCCACGTCCTCGTCTATGGCCATCTGCGCCACCTGCTCCGGAGATGGGAGGAGTCCGCTGTAGATCACTTCCATGCCCGCGTCCCTGAAGGCCCTGGCAAGCACAAGGACCCCTCTATCGTGCCCGTCCAGCCCTGGCTTCGCGACCAGAATCCTGATTCTTCTCTGAATGGCGGCTGTCTTCTTCGCCATCGAGCCGAACGCGACTCTGAGGCCTTCAAAACCTTTGCTGGTTGAGGGAGGCTGTCGCCTGATGTCCTAGAGGAGCATCGGCTCCTTGAAGCTCCCCCAGGCTTTCCTGCCTTCGTCCACGATCTCGCCGAGGGTGGCGTACCGTGTGACGGCGTCGAGCATAGGATAGATTGAGTTTGCATCTTCGTTTTCAAACGCCTTCGCCATTTTCGAAAGAGCGGCCTTCACCTTGACCTCGTTCCTTTCCTTTCTCACTGCCGCCAGGCGCCCGACTTGTCTTCTCTGGGCGGCGAAGTTGATCTTCAGGAACTTGATCGGCTCCTTCTCAGCCTTCGAGTACTTGTTGACCCCTACAACGAAATCCTTCTGCTCCTCCACCCTCTTCGAAAGCCTGTAGGAGTTCTCGGCAATCTCCCTCTGGAGGTATCCCGTCTTGATCGCCTTGAGGAGCCCCCCTGCTGATTCGATCCTGTCGAAGTACTTGTAGGCCTCCTCCTCCATCTGCTCAGTGAGCCACTCCACGTAGTAGGATCCTCCCAGTGGGTCGATGACGTTCGGGACCCCCGTCTCTTCCGCAATAATCTGCTGAGTCCGAAGGGCCACCTCCACTGCCTGCTCCGTTGGCAGCGCCCAGGCCTCGTCAAACGAGTTGGTATGTAGCGACTGGGTCCCGCCGAGCACCGCCGCCAATGCCTCTATCGCCGTCCTCACGACGTTGTTCACCGGCTGCTGCCAGGTGAGCGAAGCGCCCGACGTCTGGGTGTGGAACCTCATGAGCAGGCTCCGCTTGTCCTTTACCCCGTACTTCTCGCTGAGCACCCTCGCCCAGATTCTCCTTGCCGCCCTGAACTTCGCAATCTCCTCGAAGAAGTCCATGGTCGAGTTGAAGAAGAAGCTCAGCCGCGGCGCGAACTGCTCTATCTTCAGCCCGGCCTCGAGCCCGAGCTCCACATAGCCGAAACCGTCTGCGAGAGTGAAAGCAAGCTCCTGTGCCGCGCTCGAGCCCGCCTCCCGGATGTGGTACCCGCTTATGCTGATGTAGTTCCAAAGGGGCATCTCCCTGGTGCAGAACACCATCAGGTCCCTCACAAGCCTCAGGTGCGCCTCCGGCGGGTAGACCCACTCCTTCTGGGCGATGTACT
>Ga0187779_10001810_pt1 | contig 13323 bp, 18 predicted proteins | sample 1015_Q2_SP10_10__FD_132435 | JGI IMG/M metagenome (GOLD analysis project Ga0187779, IMG submission 132435) | Tropical peat soil microbial communities from peatlands in Department of Meta, Colombia - 1015_Q2_SP10_10_MG | ecosystem: Environmental > Terrestrial > Soil > Wetlands > Peat | place... | reverse complement strand
GCCGCAATGCACTTGCGGTGATTTACTTGATTGGGGCGATGATGTCGGCAATGTCCTTAAGGGGAGCAACTACTTGGTCAATCTGAGCACTTTGGAGACCTTCGCTTACAATGCGACTGCTCTCGGTGACTTCTCCAATAGAGCATTCACCGATCAGCCTCAGGCAGCTACACCAAATCTGGCAAGCGGCACAGACGGACTTAACGGTCTCAACTATGCCTTGACCAAACAGAATTTCTACAGTGTTTACGATATTGAATCCCCCTTCCGCGGTAAATCAGAGGCGGTCGTGACATTTCCAACAAAGAATCTTACACACGTCCCGAACATCACATGGGATTCCTCAGGCCAAACATGCATCGATTCAAAGAAGGATATCTTTGCGGACCCGAGGGTATATCTTGCTTTCTTCGATGATGCGGGGCATATAGTATCGCATTATTGTCCGTGGGAATGTACCGGATGCGAACCTGCCTTTGCCCTGCCACATGGAGTGAATCTCGTATGCGTTAATGATGGACCAATATTCATCTCCGACGTGGCCACGCCGGTCATCCCAGCGTCGCCTTTCTCATTTGGGTTCCTGAATTTCGATATGGTACACGCCAACTGTTTTGGTCCCGTTCCGACGATCCCGACCCACGCGACAACGGTGTCTACTAATAACCACACATTCACTTCAGCGGGTCTGCCGGCGATCGGCTATGTAGCGCTCAGCTTCGTGGATGGTGGGAGTTCGCACATGCTCCCTATGCAATATGACAGCAATGTGACTATCACAACCAGCACGCCCTGAGCGTCCGATTGCACGGCAGACTGAATCCGCTTTGCCGAGCAGATAAGGGCTGCAAAAAAAAGCAGCCTTTATTTCTCGACGATCTTCACCTTCATCTCGACCCGTTCGTTAGGGTTGTCGCAAGCCCTCTTAACTGGTTTGGGTTTTCATAAATTTCTTGTTTTGTGATTCGGAGTCCACTAAAATTTCATTAAGGGGTCGATGTGATTGTGTGATGTTTTGCAAGGAGGAAATCGATGATAAAAAAAAGCGTCTTCATTGCGATGTTGCTTGTTGTCACGGGTTTTGGGTCTGCTTTTGCACTCCAAATAGACTCTCTCGCTTCAGGCTCCGAGAGTGTATTGCCTCCGACTAAGGTCTTTGTCAATCCCAGTGGGTTGGGTGATGCATTGATTTACGGCTACTATAATGTAAGGGATGCGAACCGTGAGAATATTTTTACGGTCATTAACACAAGTACGCGATACGGTGTGAGGGCAAGGATAAGATTCAGAGAGGCTGCTGACATCAATACGGAAGAGGGACTTTGTAATGGCGGGTGGGAAATCTTTCTGGAGGTTGCCCGCCGCGATACGTCGTCCTAGCGCTCCCCCACAGTGCAAGTATTGTGAAACTATCTGAGGCAGGGAGGAAAAGTACTATATTCAACTCTACCGTGGCAACTTCGTACTCATTTATGACATTCGATTTTGGCTTTCTGAACTTCGATTTAGTTAATGTTGACTGCTTTGGGGATCCCTGTCTGCCAACTCCAGAACACAAGACAACAGTATCTGCCAACAACCATACATTCACCTCAGCCGGTCTACCAGCGATCGGTTACATCGCGCTCAGTTTCGTGGATGGTGGAAGTTCGCACATGCTTCCCCTGCAATATGACAGCAACGTGACTATCACTGCCGGTACACCATAAGCGCTCACTAAGACAGCAGACGGAATACTCCTCACAGAGACAGGTCAGGACTACGAGAAGGCGTCTTTATTTTTCGACGATCTTCACCTTCATCTCGACTCGCTCGTTGGGGTTGTCCCTGGCGTCCCTCGGTTGGTTCACGATCTTATCCGCCACGTCCATCCCCGAAACGACCTCCCCGAAGACGGTGTATTGCTTGTCGAGAAACGGTGCGTCCTTGACACAGATGAAGAACTGAGAGCCCGCGCTGTCGGGGCTTGCAGCCCTCGCCATAGAGAGGGTCCCCCTCTTATGGTGTTTGTCGTTAAACTCCGCCTTGACGGTATATCCGGGGCCTCCCGTGCCGTGTTTCGATTTGTCGGGGTCTTTGGAGTTCGGGTCGCCTCCCTGTATCATGAAACCGGGGATGACCCTATGGAAGGTTGTCCCGTCATAGAACCCCTTTTTCGCGAGCTCAATAAAATTGTTCACATGATTCGGTGCGACATCGGGGAAGAAGGTGAGTTCGATGTTTCCGAACTTCGTCTCTATGATCGCCTTTGTCTCTGCCATCTTCTTGATCTCCTCTTTCGTAAATTTTTTGTCCTTCATCTCGGCATAGCCGGACAGACTGAATACGGCCACGAAAACCATCACAAAAAATGTTCTTACGTATCTCATGAAACCTCCTTTCATGATATGTCTGCTATCCTTCCAGGAGCATCGATAAGACGCTCATCATCGAAGTCGCCCAAACGATATCGGATAACGGTATATGAAACTCGCAGGTCGAGTCAAAGAGCAGGTCGACCCGTGAGGGGAATTCCGCGTCTTCGAGCCATAAAATCACATAGACCGGGACTCTCGGGAAGGGAAGGAGTTTGATAGAGACATCACCGTAATGAAAGGGCTCCCCGCCGAATTCTCTCCCTTTCCTTATAAAGCCGTCTCTGTCCTTCCCGTATTTCTCCGCGATCTTGTCGAGAGGGAGGAGATGGGTTCCGGTAAAGAAGCGCTGCCCGCCTTTCACATCGATAGGCCTTATCAGCCTTCCGGAGAGGGGGATGTCCTTGGCATTCGTGAGATACCAGAGCACGGAGAGCCTGAAAAAATCCTTGAGCTTGCCGAGAAAGAAGTCGCCGGCAGACGACACGCAAGAAATCTTCTTCTCCAGTGGAGAGATGGAAAAATCCAGACCGAAGGACTTCAGCGTATATATCCCGGACCCGCTGTCATAGAGGACCCCCGCCTCGCTCGCTATTCTCGACGGTTCAAGGGTCGAAATGATGGACCAGGCCTTTGCTTCTCCTCCCGCAGTCTTTATCGGAACCATGCCTTATCTCCCGCGTAAAAAAGGGATGGAAAAGCAGTCCATCCCTTTCTCGAAAAAACCTTATTTCAGTCCGAGATCCTTTGCTGCTTCCTTAAGTACGTCATCTTTCTTGAAGTTATTCATCATCGGGCTCTTCGAGGCCTTAGCCGCCTTTATCAAGTCAGCAGAAGTCTTGTATTTCTTCGTCAGGTCTGCCTTCGAGGGCGCCGGCTTTCCCGAGTCCGTGTGGCAGCCCTTGCAGGAATCCCAGCCCGCTGCCATAACGGCTGATGCAAATCCGACCACGAGAATGAGTGCGAAAACGATTACCATCACCTTCTTCATTCACTTCACCTCCTTTCATTGAGAACGGTCTGCGCTGAACCGCGATTCCCGGAGAATCACGGCGCGGAAAATATTATAGCAAATCTCTCTTCCGCATTTCATTCAAGATATTCCCCCTCGGCCCTGGGACCGAAGGATGCGGCGCCTTGATTTGATCAGAGTTTTTCGATGATAATAGAAGCCCGAGAATCGGGCATTCCCGTTTCACTATGGATGACCTCCTGAAAGAAATACGGCGCCTTAATGCGAACCTGGAGCGGTTGACGGATTATTTCGTCCCCTCCCGTGACCCGGCAATCCTCGGGCGGTACAGGGCGTTCCGGTCTTTCTCACAGAACAACAGGCTCTGCTTCAGGGGAATCCCCGAGCCGGATCCGGTAGGGTTTGAAGAGTTGAGAGGGATTAACCCCGTCATCGAGCGGCTCATCGAGAATACCGAACAATTCCTCGAAGGTCTTCCGGCAAACAATGTCCTCCTCTACGGACCGCGGGGGACCGGAAAGTCCTCTGCGATTAAGGCCCTGCTCAACAGGTATCGGAAAAGGGGATTGAAGATGATCGAGATGCCGAGGGAGACGCTCTTTCATCTCCCGGATGTCGCGGAGATCCTCAGGGGAAGACCTGAGCGGTTCATCATATTCTGCGATGACCTCGCCTTCGAGGAGGAGGAAGTCTCCTACCGTGAGCTCAAGGCGGTCCTCGAGGGCGGACTCGAAATGAGGCCGCACAACATGCTCATCTACGCGACTTCGAACAGGCGGCACCTCATGCCGGAGAGACCGGAGGATAACCTCCCTGTCCTTTCCGGAGGGGAACTCCATCCGGCTGAGACGATGGAGGAAAAGCTCTCCTTAAGCGACCGGTTCGGTCTCAGGCTCGGCATCCTCAACTTCGATCTCGAAACATATCTCGATATTGTTTCACATTACGCCGCAGCGAGAAGGATCACCATCCTTCCGGAGGACCTGAAGAAAAAAGCCACGCAGTGGTCCCTCTCTCACGGGAGTTTCTCGGGAAGAACAGCCCGTCAGTTCGTTGACGACCTTGAGGGCCGGGTAGGAATGAAGAGGCCCAATGAAAAAGCGTGAATTCAAAATGACGGCGATCGAGTTGCCTGCCGACCGCATGGGGCGGTATTACTTCTTCTCTTTCGACTCCAGCACGTAGGAGAAAAGGTCCCTGCACATCTGAAGCCTTTTCGAGTAAACCTTCCTCGAGGCCTCGTCCAGCTTCTCGATAGAAGGTTTCAGCTTGTCGCACCTCGTAATAAGACTTCTCAGCTCATCCGAACGGAAGGCCATGGCATCCTGAGTCTTCGAACAAAGGTCATCGAACTCCATTTTCCATTCTTCCTGCGCCTCTGCCGCCCCAAAGGCCGGGAAATCGCGTATCCGTAAATCCTGAAGAACAAGAGAAGAGAGAATTATGAAAATGAAAAAGATCGAAAGAACAAACGACCTCTTCATATCTTACCTTTCCCGCGCCGGAAGATTCCGGCTACGCTGCATCCCCCGGTTCGATAACGCTTTGCATTGAGAGCCTGTCCCCTTCTCATTGAACCTGCCTTATGTGGCATCTCTGACAATCAATAAGGGGAAAGGCGACCGAAACATGACAGACACCGCAGTATTTTCCCTCAAAGATCTCTTTCATAGAATACTGCGACGTTCCCTTTTTTACGCCGACAAATATTTCCGGATGACAGAGCTCACAGCCATTCCAGACCGTATGCTTCTTGTGAGAAAATATGATGTCGGGCATTCCTTCCACTTTTGCCCCAAGATCAAAATCCTTCTGAGCGGTAATCGCCCGTCTCTTGATCGAGACGTTCTCGACAAAATCAACCGGCCTTATCAGGCCCTCTGCTTCGGCCTTTTCCCAGTCGACTCCGTTACCAAAGCGTTCCTTCGGGAGCTTCGCGGTGAATTCGCCAAAATCGTACTTCGGTTTCACATTCTTTCCTGCCGAGTGACAGAACGCACATCGCGCCTTTTCTCCCGGTGTGGGAGCTTTAGAGCATGCCTCGAATACCTTCTCTTTACCCGATATCATCTTCCCGTTATGACATGCGCCGCAGTAGTAACCCTTCATGTTGTCAGTCGCCTTGACGGCTGTGGCGCCCGCCTTCATAGCGAACCCAATGTCCACATGGCACACCCTGCAGGTGAATTTTGCCCGATGAAGCCAGTGATCGAAGACAACCGGGGAAAGACCTGCCTTCTCGGAATAGTTGTTGATTACGACTCTGCCGTATTCATATGGCAGGGGCCTCTTTTTCTTGACGGAGGTTTGAGCCGACACCATGCCGACAAAAACAAAAAGCAAGAAGATTCCACAGAGAACCTTATTCATAGAAAGCCCCCTCCTGTAATTTGCTTGTGATGCGTGATTCGGCTCTATTATAGTCTCATCCCGGATAAAGTCAATATATCTGCACCGGCGACGGAAGCCGTCCCGACTTCTCGTTCCCGCGGCCTTTCCGGCTGAACCATGATGAATCGAACCTAATCGTATTCCATATCGATTACCGTGCCGCCGGCCTTAATCTTCTTGGCGGACGCTACCCTTGTTGATCGCTTTTTCCTCCACGGAGACGCCCGAGGAACCAGCCTTAAGAATGAAGTGCGCCATCACCGCCAGAATGACGGCAAGGAGAAGAATACTCAGGAAAAATTTTGGTCTCCGGTAGAGCAGGTAAGCAAGGACTAGCGCGATGGCAACTGTGACGAGAGGATGGGCCTGATAAAATCCGATGACGACACCCATGTATCCAGAGACGTCCATACAATCATTTATACCAGAAAACCCAAAAATGTGAAAGTTGCTCTCGCCTTATCCGTTCACCTCTCTATGTCATGAAGCGGCAGTCCCATCGCCTCAGCCAGCGCTCTATGCACAATCCCACCCCGGTAGGTATTCACGCTCGACCTGATTACCGCGTCCCCCCTGATGGCCTCCTCGACACCCTCATTTGCGACGATTTTGACATAGGGGAATGTTGCATTCGTCAGTGCGAGCGTCGATGTCCTCGGATATGCGCCGGGCATGTTGGCAACGGTGTAATGGACGACACCGTCAATTTCGTACACAGGATTGTCATGCGTCGTGGGCCTCGATGTCTCGACACATCCCCCCTGGTCTACAGAGACATCTACGATTACCGCGCCCTTTTTCATAGATTTGAGCATATCCTTCCTGATCAGGAGCGGGGTTTTCCCGCCGGGTATGAGGATAGCCCCGATGACGATATCCGCATCTCTGATCTCTTCCCTTATGTTGTACTGGCTCATCGGCAGGGTACGCACCCGTCCCAAAAACAGCTCATCAATTTTTTGCAGCCTCTCGACACCCCTGTTCATCACGAAGGTGTCCATTTCGAGACCGAGACAGACACGGGCGGCATTGCTTCCCACGACTCCGGCACCCAATATCACGACCTTCGCGGGCTTCACCCCCACGGTCCCCGTAGGCAAGACTCCGTCGCCCCCGCAGAATTCCTGAAGATAATAGGCGCCCATGAGAGGCGCCATTCTTCCGGCAATCTCGCTCATAGGGGTGAGGAGCGGAAGGCTCTGGTCCCTCTCGAGGGTTTCGTATCCCAGGGCTGTCACTCTCCTTCTGAGAAGCGCTTCGGTCAGTTCGGGGTTCGGCGCCAGATGGAGGAAGGTGAATATCGCCTGCCCCTCCCTGAGGAGGTCGTACTCGGAAAGGAGGGGCTCCTTAACCTTTATGATAAGCTCAGATTTCCTGAAGAGCGTCTTTCTCTCGACGATGTCGGCATCGGCATTGAGGTATTCATCGTCGGAGAATCCGCTGCCCGCACCCGCTCCCTCCTCAACAAGAATCATATGCCCTTCCCTCTTGAGTTCCTCGACGCCGGCCGGGGTCAGCGCAATCCGGTATTCCTCCTTCTTAATCTCCTTCGGAACGCCTATGATCATACAGGATTCCTCCTCGAAGCTACATCGTTCAACCAAATTATAGCAAATGTGGGCCGGATTGCTAAGAGAGGAGAGGTGCGCTATAATAAGGCCGGTGACGTGATTATCGCCGCTTCGCGGCGTTTGCTGCCGTCCACTTCCGCAGCCTGTCGAGGGGGTTCTGGATGAGGAAAAGAACGCTTCCTCTGTCCCAAGTCTATGGTCTGCTAGAGCCCGGACCGGTCGTGATGGTCACTACGGCCCGTCGAGGCCGGGCGAACATTATGGCCATGTCGTGGCATACGATGATGGAGTTCGAGCCGCCGATTATCGGCTGCGTTATCAGCAACAGGAACCATACGTTCGGCATCCTCAAGGAAACCCGGGAATGCGTCATCAACATCCCCACCGTGGAACTCGCCGAGAAAGTTGTCGGATGCGGCAACACATCCGGTCGCCGCGTCGACAAGTTCAAGACCTTCGGCCTCACTCCGGCTAGCCCCTCCCGGGTATCGGCGCCGCTTATCGACGAGTGCCCCGCGAACCTTGAATGCAGGGTCGTCGATACACGGATGGTGGCGAAATACAACTTCTTCATCCTCGAGGTAGTCAAGGCATGGATCGACCCATCGAGGAAGAACGGACAGACGATCCATCATCTCGGCAGGGGCGTATTTATGATCGCAGGCAAGACAGTTAAGCTGCCTTCGAAGATGAAATAGCAATCGGCAAGATCAGACTGAACCGAACTCCTAGCGACCGATAACTCTCCTCTCGCTGCGGGGCTCATCATCTATGCCTTTGCAGCAGGATTTGAGAAAGATCTTCTCTTCGTACTCGGGGGAATCAGCGAGATTGAGGGGTCGTTTCCGCATCATGTTCAGTTTCAATATCTTGAAGTTCAATTCCCTGAGTCTCTTCAACCTCTCCTTCTCATCGTCCAGGGTGTTCACCAGTTCTCTCAGGCTCATCACTTCCCTATGCGTTTCGATTTCAGGCGGAAGGCACCCGGCGTTCTTCATGATCCTGTAGGCGAGCCGCAGGTCTTCGGCCAGCCAGGTTTCATCCTCGAAGACGAGGGGTTTCCCCTCCCCCCGGAGATTATCGAATGCGCCCTCCTCCATGGCCCTCCTGATCCGCTCTTCAGCGACCCTGGCGATTATTTCCATATTACCCCCTCAGCCCTGAATAGGCTGACTGAAAGGCAAAGATAGCAAAGACGAATAACAGTCCGGAAAGAAAGAGGAGATAAACCCCCCTGAGCAGATTCTTCCTCTTCACCTCGGAGAGTCCCCTCGGCGCAAGCATGACGGCCCCGAACGAGAGCATGAGGCCCAGGAGTATCTGGGTAATGCTCCTAACCAAGGCCGGCCCCTGAAAAACCGTGGTGCTTCAAGGGAAATGCGTAGCTGTTTCTCGGCTCCTCCACAAAAGTTATTCTATGACACTTATTCTTCTCTTGTAAAGCCTTGTTCCGGAAGAGATAATAATTTTCCTTGACAGTGATATGTAACATCTGTTACATTATTAACAGAAGTCACATCATCTCCGAGCCGAGAAGGAGGCAACAGATGAAAAAGGCGACAAGAAATCTGGACGAGCTATTCCTGGATATCGCATTTGCGGCAGAACGAGAGTTCAACTTTCCACACGGGGATCTGCATCGCATCGCAAGAGAGATAGAGGATACCCTTGTCGCAGTCGCCTTTGCGGAGGCTGGAGAGTTCGAAACCGCAGTGGGCTGCCCGAATAAGGGTGGTGAAAACACGAAACAGCAACGGCCCGGCTGCCGTACGAGGACATTTACCCGCCTTTGTGCGGGAAAGGCTTAGTCGAAGCGCGACGGGATGAGAGAGGAGGCGCAGAGAAAAGCGTATGAAGCGTAGAGAGCAAAAGAGCATGGTTAAGAGCCATCACTGGATATTGTTCTTTTATAGCGTTCCTTCAAAGCCGGTGAGCAGCCGGATGAAGATATGGCGGAAACTCGCCAAGGCAGGGGCGCTCCAGCTCAAAGGAGCTGTCTACATCCTCCCCCTGACCGAAGAGCACTATGAGTTCTTCCAATGGCTTGTTTCTGAGGTCTCGTCAATGGGCGGGGAGGCGGCGTTTACGAGGATCGACGCCATTGATTCCATGAGGGATCAGGAGATCATCGATCTTTTCAATCAGCACAAAGATGTCGAGTACCAAACGCTCGGCGGAGCCCTCGAAGACCTCGAAACGAAGGTGAACAGCGTCAGAAAGGGCTCAAAGTCACAAAACCCTAAGGCGTTGTCAGAGCAGATCGCCAAGCTCTCAAGGAGCTATGAAGAGGCCCTCAAAACAGACTTCTTCGTTTCAAAATCCGGCTCCGCATTCAGTTCAAGGCTCAATTCCCTGCATAAAGCAATTAAGAGTCTCTCAGGAGCTGCAATCGAGGTTAGACCTGTAAGTGTACCTTTGCGAAAAATCGGAGACTACCAGGGAAAGATATGGATAAGCCGCAAGAGGCCCTTCGTTGACAGAATGGCCTCGGCATGGCTGATCAGGAGGTTCATAGACAGAAACGCCGTATTCAGACTCGTTGACGAGAGGGAGATGGCGACTGTCGCCAAGGACCATGTCACCTTCGATGTGAGCGGCGGGGTCTTGACTCATGTCGGTGATCTTTGCACTTTCGAGGTTTTGGTAAGGACATTCGGAATGAAGGACAGGGCCGTCAGGAAGATAGCCGAGATTGTACATGAGCTCGACATTAAGGACGACAAGTACCGGAATCCTGAAACGAGGGGCCTTGAAGAGATCCTTTCCGGGCTCAGAAAGGCTGTCAAGGACGACACGGAGCTTCTGGAAAAGGGGATGTCAGTCTTTGAGATGCTTTTTCTGTCAAAGGCAGGCCCCTAGCATGAATAGAGGAATACCATTCAAGGACACATTCCTTTACTGGCTGAAGCTTGGCTTTATCAGTTTTGGCGGCCCCACAGGGCAGATAGCGATGATGCACAAGGAGATTGTCGAAAACAAAAAATGGATGGACGAAGATCAGTTCCTGCATGCCCTTAACTTCTGCATGTTTCTGCCCGGCCCTGAGGCCCAGCAGCTCGCCACGTATATCGGCTGGACGCTCAACAGTACCCGCGGCGCCCTGGCAGCGGGAGTGCTGTTCGTGCTGCCCTCGGTCTTCATACTCTGGGGCCTGAGCTGGATCTATGCGGCTTTTGGGACGATCCCGGCAGTGTCGGCCCTCTTTTACGGGCTGAAGCCGGCAGTCGCTGCGATTGTTGCCGAGGCGGTGATCAGGATCGGAAAGAAATCTCTGAAGACCGGCACCCTTGTTGTTCTCGCTTCTTTGTCATTCATCGCCATCTATTTTCTGAACATCCCGTTCCCGGTAATCATTGTCAGCGCGGGTATCATTGGCTATTTGTTCAATCGTCGGCTGTCGGGCCAGGGGGAGCCACTGAAAGGCGCTGTATCTGAATCAGTGCATGACTCCACATCCAGTGGGTGGGGCCGAACCATCAGAATCGCCACATTCGGCCTGCTTCTCTGGTTCTCTCCGATGATTCTCATCGGTCTGTGGCTGGGGTGGGACTCTATTCTCGTCAATATCGGCGTCTTGTTCAGTAAGGCAGCGGTCGTGACCTTTGGAGGCGCTTACGCAGTGTTAGGCTATATAGGCCAACAGGCAGTGAACCATTATGGTTGGCTCACACAGGAGCAGATGATGGACGGACTCGCCCTTGCCGAAACCACTCCTGGACCGCTTATCATGGTTAACCAGTTTGTGGCGTACGTTGCCGCCTATCTCCATACACAGGGGCTCACGCCTGCCGTAGCCGGAGCTGTCGGCGGAGTTGTGGCCACGTGGGTTACCTTTGTGCCGTCAACGCTCTGGATTTTCATCGGCGCCCCGTATATCGAATCGCTCCGTCGCAAGGTCAGGCTCTCTTCCGCCCTGACCGCTATTACTGCCGCTGTGGTCGGAGTGGTCCTCAATCTGGCGGTAAACTTCACGCGCCACACTCTCCTGCCGGAAACCGGAGGGTTTCAGTGGTACGCGCTTGCCGCTTCCATAATCAGCTTTGTCGGCATGACAAAGTTCAAGTGGGGCATGATACCGGTGATCATCGGCTCGGCATTAGCCGGGTATATATGGAAACAGATTCTGTAACAATAAGGAGAACCATCATGAATTGTGCACAATTTTGTCCGGTAGGAAAGCTTGAAAAGTTGCTATTGGCAACTGACGGATCAAAACACAGCGAGGGAGCGATACGGGAGGCCATTGGCTTCGCTTCGAAATGCTCGAGCAAACTTTACGTATGCATGGTGCTTGAAACAAACCCCGAGTATGAAACTATCGGCTCAGATGTCTTAGAAAGAGAGGAAGAAGAGGCAAAAGCCCATCTTGACTCAATTAAGTCAAGGGCGGCAACGGAGGGACTGGCATGTGAAACTATCTTCCTCGAATCAGTGGAGGCTTCTGAAGCCATCGTGGACGAAGCGACTGAGAAGAAAGTCGACATGATCGTCATCGGCAGGCATGGACGAAAAGGCTTGTTGAAAGCATTTATGGGAGAGCTCGCTGAGAGGGTGATCACACACGCTCCCTGTAAGGTCCTTGTAGTACCCAAGGCTGCCAAGATTGAATACCGAAATATCATGGTGGCAACAGATGGGTCCGGACATAGTATCGCTGCGGTTGAAGAAGCTGTAAACATCGCAAAGCGTTGTGGCAGCAGAATCATCGCTCTCTCCTCTGTCCGGACAGACAGTGAGTTGGCACGAGCTCAAGCAAATGTGAACAAGGTTCTTGAGATGGCCAAGAGTGAAGGCGTAGAAGCCGAAGGGCTCACGCCTGCCGGTAGGTCTTATAACGTCATCGTCGAGACAGCAGGCGGAAGAGGAGTTGACCTAATCGTTATGGGGATGCCGGTAAAATCAGAACTGGGAAAGTTCTTCACCGGAAGTGCGACCGAAAAGGTGATCGGGACCGCTGGTTGTGCAGTCCTCGTCGCAAAGGGAGAGGCTTCGGTTTCTGCAACGGTTTAGCTCAAACATTACAAGAAAAGGAGAATAAGATGAAAGAAGTAACGGAAATGGCGGTAAAGCTTATGGCGGCATCGGCGAGGACAGCACCGAAGGCCGGTGGAAAAGACTTTCTCGAAATCGCGGTGATCACGAAGGACGAGGATCTCAAAAAAATCGCTGAGACGATGAAGGAATATGCATCGAAGAGCACCAACGAAGCTTACTGGCTGAGGGATGCATCGAATATCGAAAACTCTCAGGCTCTCCTTCTCGTCGGACTCAGCAAGCCGGTGACGGCGGGGTATGATTGCGGGGGATGTGGCTATCTTACGTGCGCAGAGTTTGCGAAGAACAGACAGATCAGGAGCAAAGAGATGGGATATACGGGTCCCCATTGTGTGATGAGGATGATCGATATAGGCGTGGCTCTTTCATCGGCTGCAAAAACGGCGGGCCTTCTCAATGTCGACAACAGGGTGCAGCAGCGCGTCGGAGCTGCGGCAAGGGCCATAGGTCTGATACAGGGCGAAGTCGTCATGGGCATACCGGTCAGCATAACGGGGAAGAGTATCTATTACGACCGGCAGACACCCGTGAAGCACTGAAAGATACCGTAATGAATGAACAGGCAGGACACGATATTCGAGCGTTTTTTTTGCCGATAGTCCGGACAGAATACTAAATGTCAGGAGGCAAAAACCTAGGAGGTCTGAAAGACCGAGAATGAGCAAGAATATTGTGTTCTGCCTAGATATGGGGCACACGATATCATGACAAACATTCTCTCTCCTTTCACAGCACTCTGTTCGGTCGGTTTCTTTGCGCGATTGTCGTACGCCCTCGCGCGAAGCCCCGTGCTTCCTCTGTTTGCATTGTACCTTGGTGCCGGGCCTGAGGCGATAGGATTTGCTGTGGGGATATCAACGGTGACAGGGATATTCTTCAAGCTTCCCGCAGGCGCCTTATCGGACGTGATAGGCAGAAAGAGGACGATGATGATCGGTCTTCTCTTTTTCGCCTTCATGCCCTTTACCTATCTCCTGGT
>Ga0187779_10001809_pt1 | contig 13328 bp, 14 predicted proteins | sample 1015_Q2_SP10_10__FD_132435 | JGI IMG/M metagenome (GOLD analysis project Ga0187779, IMG submission 132435) | Tropical peat soil microbial communities from peatlands in Department of Meta, Colombia - 1015_Q2_SP10_10_MG | ecosystem: Environmental > Terrestrial > Soil > Wetlands > Peat | place... | reverse complement strand
GGCTGCGAGTCGAGCGTGAATTCGAGAATGTCGTCCGGCTGCACCAGCTCCGGCGCACGCGAGCGCGACATCAGGTAGCGCTGCGGATCGCCCGGATGCCGCATGGTGACATGGCCGAACGCGTCGAGCACGCCTTCATTGGCGATCATGCGGTTGGCGCGCGCGAGCAATTCGCGGGTTTCGTCAAGTTTATCGGGCACGACGAGTTTCCTCTAATGATGTCATGCCCGGCCTTGTGCCGGGCATCCACGTCTCTAGCCATCAAACAAGACGTGGATGGCCGGGACAAGCCCGGCCATGACGGCTAAGTCCGCGGCGACCAATCCTTCGGCGCGAGTTCGAATCCTTCGAAAGAAAAACCAGGCGCCACGGTGCAGCCGACGAGCGTCCATTCACCGAGACTTTCCGCCGCCTGCCAGGCGCGTGCCGGCACAGTCACCTGCGGAACTTCGCCATTGTGAATGTCGGAGCCTAGTTTGAAAATCTCTGCCTTCGCGCCATCGACCAGTTCGAGCTTGAGCGGCGCGCCCACGTAATAATGCCAGATCTCGACGGCATCGATGCGATGCCAATGCGAGCGCTCGCCGCGCGCCAGCAGAAACAGGATGACGGTCGAGGCCGCACGTCCGTCGATCTGCCGTGGATCGCGAAATGTTTCGCGGTAGTGGCCGCCTTCCGGATGCGGCTTGAGATCAAGCTTGCGGATCATTTCAGCGGCGGTGGGTGAGGGCATGCCGGCCGCTAAGATCTGTTCTTGCGCTCGCGGATTTCGGCGAAAACCTGGGCGGCCGGTTTGCCCGACATGCCGATACCGGCTGCCACCTCCGGTATGTCGGCGCGCAAAAATGGATTTGCCTGCTTTTCTTCGCCGATTGTAGTCGGAATCGTCGGCTCGGACTTGGCGATCTGCTGCTTGGCCTCTGCCTCGCGCGCCGCAAGCGCCTTGTTGTTGGGCTCGATCGTACGCGCGAACTTGATGTTGGCGCCGGTGTATTCGTGCCCGCAATAGATTTCCGTGTCGTTCGGCAGGTCGCGCAGTTTCCGCAGCGAACGCCACATCTGTTCCGGCGTCCCTTCAATGACGCGGCCGCAGCCGATGGAGAACAGCGTGTCGCCGACAAAGGCGAGCTTGTCCTTGTGAAACCAGTAGGCGATGTGGCCAGCCGTGTGACCAGGCGTCTCAATCACATTGGCCGAGAGCGTACCAACCTGGACCTTGTCGCCTTCGCGTACGGTTTCGTCTACGGCGGGAATCTTTGCAGCCTCTCCGGCGGGCGCGACCACGCGGCATTTGTATTTTTCCTTCAGAGCACGGATGCCGTCGGTGTGGTCTGCGTGATGGTGGGTGACCAGAATATCGGTCAGCTTCCAGCCTGTCGCTTTCAGGGCGGCTTCGATCGGCGCGGCTTCCGGGGCGTCGATGGCGGCAGTGGCGCCGCTGTCCGGGTCATGCAGCAGCACCCCGTAGTTATCGGATCGGCAGAGAAACAGGCGGGTATCTGCAGCCATGGCCCAGGTCCTTTGTGACGTTCGCGACAGGTTAACCGTATCATGCCGGCGAACGGTCGTGCACGCCTGCGCGTTCCACGCCATTAGAGGTTTGCTACGGTATTTCGTGGTAGTTTTGCCGCATGTCGATCGACGTCGTGGACCTACGCAATTTCTACGGCCAGCGGTTGGGAGTCGTCGCCCGCCGTTTCATTGGCCGCGGTATTCGCGCGCTGTGGAGCGATACGTCCGGCCAACGCGTTGTCGGCATCGGCTATGCATCTCCATACCTCGGTTTGTTTCGCGAGGAAGCAGAGCGAAGCCTCGCGTTCATGCCGGCCGGGCAGGGCGTGGTGAAGTGGCCGACGGCACGTCCCGCGCTGTCGGCACTGGTCGACGAAAACGAGTTGCCACTTTCCGATTCCGCCGTTGATCGCGTGATGCTGGTGCATGCGCTGGAAATGACCAACGACCCCGGCGCGCTGCTGCGCGAAGTGTGGCGCGTGCTGGCATCGGGCGGCCGGCTGCTGGCGGTGGTGCCCAACCGGCGCGGAGTCTGGGCACGCATGGACACGACACCGTTCGGTCACGGGCGGCCCTACTCGCGCAGCCAGATCAACCAGCTCTTACGTGAAAGCTGGTTCACGCCGACCGGATGGAGCGAGGCGCTTTACGTGCCGCCGGTCGAGCGCGGCTGGTTTTTGCGGACGGCTGTGGCGTGGGAGCGAACTGGCGCGACACTGTCGGCGCCCTTCGCCGGCGTGCATCTGGTGGAAGCTACTAAGCAGGTATACCGCGCAATTCCGGCGCGCCGCGAAAAGCGGCAATTGGTGCCGGCGCTCGAGCCGGCACTGGCGCCGTCACCGGGCGCGTAGTCCGTCTCAGATTATTCCGGCTGGCGTGGTTCGTCCCCGCCGCCGCCACCTTCATCGTGCGATGGCTGTGACTGCTGCGGCGCGGCGTTTTGCGGATTGTTTCCGCCGCCGAAGTCGGGGCGATCCTGACGATAGCCGCCACCGCCGCGATGCCGGCGACGACGGCGATGCATTCCGTAGCGATCCTGGCCACGGTCGCCCTGATCGTAACCGTTTCCGGGATTCTGCTGCTGCGGCTGCCCGCCGCCGGTGATGAACGCCGGCAAGCCGCCCGGATCCTGCCCGCCTTCATGGCTTCCTTGCCCGCCGCCCTGGCCGGGCTGCTGCTGGTAGGGCTGCTGCTGGTGATGTTGTTGTTGATGATGTTGCTGCTGGTGATGCTGCGGCCGATTGTGTACCTGCTGATCGCGCGACGGAAAGGGTTGAGCGTCGCGCGGCAGATATGGCTGCTGTTGCGCTTCGCGCGGCGTATAGCTTGGCTCGTTCTGTCCCATGAAAGGCTGTGCGTCATCGTCGTCGCCGTCGAAGCCTTCGTCGGCGGCGCCCTGCGGTGGTCCACCGCCTCCGCCTTGTTGCTGCGGCTGCTGCTGATTGTAGTAGGGGTTCTGCTGCCGGAACTGTTCCTGCGCGGCGGCGATCAGACGGAAATAATGTTCGGCGTGCTGGTAGTAGTTCTCGGCTGCCACCGGGTCGCCGGACCCCTGCGCGTCTCGCGCAAGCTGAATATATTTTTCTGCAATATGGGAAGCGGTGCCGCGGATTTTCACATCGGGACCGTTCGATTCATAAACACGCGTGAGCGGATTTTGACTCTTGCGGTGGTTGCCGCGCCCGCGCATTCGCTTCTGACCGTTTCTCATGTTGTGCCTGTCTGTCGACCTTTCACATCGCCTCGGTGTTCACCGCCGGTTTCAAGTCCATACAATTGCAAGTCCCATACACGTCTCATTGCGCGGCCGGACCCGCATCAACTGTCCGCGCCATGATCGAAAGCGTTGCGTTCTTATCGCGATAGTCGCAGCAACCCCATTGCCGCGGTCTTGCCGCAGCGTTGCCAACCTCTCATTACGCGCATCGCCCTATGTTTCGAAATATGATGCGCCCAACTGGTGAAGCATCCAGACCCGTATCTGGCGATTTCGTCTGCCGACTTTCTATTTCCGGCTCTTCGTCATCCGCCTTGCGCCCCAGCTCACCGAGTCTCTGAACTTTAAGCCTCTGACTTGGGAGTTCGTGGCGATGCAACCGTCACGGGTCGATTCCGTAACCGGAAGCTAGTCGTTTCTGAGGAATAATCCAAGTGCTTTTTTCAGCAAGAAGATCAGCAAGAAGAGATGAACTCGGCGTGTTTCATCAGATGGGAATGCGACATACTCATGGCGCGAAACCGGCGCCAAGGACACGCGGAATTCCGGCAAAATCTTCGCGCGCAACGCCAACGATCAATCCGGAATTGACAAATATTGCGCGAACTGACGGTTCCTGGCCCGCGCCTATCTCTACGAATAACCGACCTCCCGCTGCCAAAAACTGTCGGGCCTGTGCCGCAATGGCGCGGTAGACGGCAAGCCCATCATCACCACCATCGAGTGCAACCAGAGGGTCGTACTCCCGCACCTCGGGCGCGAGCGCGGCTATTTCGCCGTGCGCGATGTAAGGCGGATTGGACACGACCAGGTCGAAAGGCCCCTGCACGCCGGACGCAACATCACAAACGACGAAATTGCATCGCGCGGCCAGTCCGCAACGCTCGGCGTTCGCGCGCGCGGCCTGCAAAGCCGCATCGCTGGTGTCGGTGCCGGTGCCTGTTGCATCAGGCAGCTCACTGAGCAGCGCCAGCAACAGCGCGCCCGAACCCGTGCCGATGTCGAGAACGCGGAGTTTCTCCATGCGCAGCCCACTGCGAACGATGAAGTCGAGTGCTCCTTCGACGACTGTTTCCGTCTCGGGACGCGGCACGAGCACGTCCGGGGTTACGGCGAGCGGCAAACTCCAGAATTCCTTCTGTCCGAGAATGCGCGACACCGGCTCGCGCTTCAGTCTGCGGGCAGCGAGGCCCGAAATCACGGTTATCTCCCGAGCTTCCAGATTACGATCCGATTGTGCAATGAGCCGGGCACGATCGAGATGCAGCGCATGGCCGACGAGCACGCGGGCATCTGCTTCCGGCTCTTCAATGGCGGCGGAGCGGAACGCTTGTGCTAGAAGATCAAGCGCTTCGGAAACCGAAGCGTCCGCCTTCAAGCCGGGAATGACTCTCACCCTGCGCCTTCGGCCGCAAGCAACTCGGCCTGATGTTCGGTCACCAGCGCATCGATGACTTCGTTGAGCGCCTCACCCTCGATGATCTGCGGCAGTTTGTGCAGCGTCAGATTGATGCGATGATCAGTGACGCGCCCTTGCGGAAAATTATATGTGCGAATTCGCTCCGATCGGTCGCCTGAACCGATTTGCCCGCGCCGTTCGGCGGCGCGCTGGGCATCCAGCTTGCTGCGTTCTGCGTCGTAAAGCTTGCTGCGCAGATAGGCCAACGCTTTGGCCTTGTTCTTATGCTGCGACCGTTCCTCCTGCACGAAGACCACAATTCCGCTCGGGATATGGGTGATACGGATCGCCGACTCGGTCTTGTTGACGTGCTGGCCGCCGGCGCCTTGCGCGCGCATGGTATCGATCTTCAGGTCGGAATCGTTGATATCGATATCCACGTCTTCGACTTCAGGAAGTACCGCGACCGTCGCGGCGGACGTGTGAATGCGACCGGACGCTTCCGTATCGGGCACGCGCTGCACGCGATGCACGCCCGACTCGAATTTGAGTTTGGCGAACACGCCGCGGCCGCGCACTGATGCGACGATTTCCTTGAATCCGCCCTTGGTGCCTTCGTTGGCCGACAAGATTTCCGTTTTCCAGCCTTGCTTGGCAGCGTAGCGCTCGTACATGCGGAAAAGGTCGCCTGCGAACAGCGCCGCTTCGTCGCCGCCGGTGCCGGCACGAATTTCGAGGATCGCGTTGTGATCGTCCATCGCGTCCTTCGGCAGCAACGCGAGCCTGATCTCCTGCGCCAGCTGTTCCTTGCGTTCCAGCAGGTCGCGCCGCTCCGCATCCGCCAGCTTGCGCATTTCCGCATCGGTGGAGGCGTCCTCGATGAGCGCGGCTAGCTCGGCAATTTCTTTGTCGGCATCGCGGTAGGCCTTGATAGACTCGACCACAGGGCCGAGTTCGGCGAATTCCCGCGATAGCTTGACGTAGGCATCGGGCGCCAGGCCGCTCGCGAGCTCGCTTTCCATCATCGCGTGACGGGCGAGCAGGGCATCGAGTTTCTGTTGCGGCAGTATGATCACAGCTGCAGTCCTTCAGCGGCCGCGAAGCCCTCAAGCTTGTGCCGGATGGAAACGCTACCGACCGGTTGCTCAAGGCAGGGCAAGATGGCGGCCTCGGCCTTGCGGCAATCGAGATCGAGCAACAGCGCCTTCACCGGCCCGATTGCGGATGGAGAAAGCGACAAGGTCCGATAGCCAAGAGTTGCAAGCGCCAGCGCGCCAATCGGCTGCGAGGCGAGTTCGCCGCATAGCGCCACCGGCTTGCCGTGCTTTTTCGCCTTGTCCGCGATGTCCTTGAGCGCGCGCAGTACCGGCGCCGAAAGCGGATCGAACCGTTCGGACACGCGCGGATTGCCGCGATCTGCGGCGTAAAGGAACTGCATGAGATCGTTGGAACCGACCGACAGGAAATCGACGCGATCCAGCAATTCGTCGAGCTGAAACAGCAGCGAGGGCACCTCGACCATGGTGCCAATCTGGACGCGCTCGGGCAGCTCATGCCCGTGCCGGCGCAGATGGGTCAACTCGATTTCGACCAGCGCTTTTGCTTTGTCGAACTCGTCAACAACGGCGATCATCGGAAACATCAGCCGCAGGCTGCGCCCGCCGGCTGCGCGCAGCAGCGCGCGCACCTGACTGCGCAACAGGCCGGGCCGGTCGAGCCCTAGCCTGATCGCGCGCCAGCCCAGCGCGGGATTTTCCTCATCTATATTGCGCAGGTAGGGCAGCACCTTGTCGCCGCCGATATCGAGGGTGCGGAACGTCACCGGCTTTTTGCCGGCGGCATCGAGCACCGCGCGATAGAGCGCACGTTGTTCCCCGGTGCGCGGCAGCGTCGGCGCGACCATGAATTGCAATTCGGTGCGGAACAGACCAATTCCGGCTGCGCCGGTGTCCTCGATATGCGGCAGGTCGATGGTCAGCCCGGCGTTGATCATCAACTCGATTTTCTGACCGTCCTTGGTGACACATGGCCGGTCACGCAAGGTGCGATATTGCGCCTGCCGGCGCGCGCGCAGCTTTACTCGTTCGCCGTAGGATGCCTGGATGTCCTGCGGGGGCCGCATGTGAATATGGCCGGTCGTACCGTCAACGATAATCGCATCACCGGGCTCAACCAGGCCGGTTGCGTTCTCGATCTCGCCCACGGTCGGAATGCCGAGTGCTCGTGCAACGATTGAAACGTGTGATGTCGGTCCGCCTTCTTCCAGCACCAAGCCGCGCAGCCTTTTGCGGTCGTAATCCAGCAACGCCGCCGGCCCCATGGAACGTGCCACCACAACGGCATTTTCCGGCAGTTGCTCCTTGGTCGGCGCGTGGTCCTGGCCCATCAGGACGCGCATCAAGCGGTTGGCGAGATCGTCGAGATCGTGCAGGCGATCGCGCAAATAATGATCGGAGGCGCGCAACATGCGCGCGCGGGTGTCGGATTGCACGCGCTCGACACCAGCCTCGGCGGTCAGGCCAGTGGTGACGGCCTCGCGCATCTTGTGTAGCCAGCCCTGATCGTAGGAAAACATGCGATAAGCTTCGAGCACGTCGCGATGCTCGCCGCCTTCGGCTACGTCGCGGTGTTCGACCAGCCGGTCGAGGTCTTCGCGCAACGTGGCGATGGCCGCATCGAGCCTTTTGAGTTCGTGCGGGACGTCATCAGCGATGACATCGGTGATGACCACGCGCGGCTCGTGCAGTACCACATGCCCGAGCGCGATGCCGTCCGACAGCGAACTGCCGACCAGATGCAATGCATGTCGTGCCGCTGGCTCGGCGCCCGGGCGCGCAAGCGAGGACAGCTCGCCGGACGCAATCATCTCGGCAAGCACCATCGCCGTGGTTTGCAGGGCTTCTTCTTCTTCCTCGGTGTAGGTGCGGCGCGCCCGGTTCTGCACCACCAGCACGCCAAGCGTGTTGCCGGCACGCAAAACAGGAACGCCAAGGAACGAATGGTAGATTTCTTCGCCCGTCTCCGGACGATAGGAGAAGGACGGATGCGCCTGTGCGTCCGACAGGTTTATGGGATTGGCCTCGCTGGCGACCAGACCGACAAGGCCTTCGTCGGCTTTCAGCACGGTCTGGTGGACTGCTTCGCGCTTCAGGCCTTCGGTGGCGTAAAGCTCGAGCGTTCCGTCCACGCGCAAGACGTAGACAGAGCACACTTCCGCTACCATGTTGGCAGCGATCAGCACCACTACCTTGTCGAGGCGATCTTGCGCGCTGACCGGCTCCGCCATCACCTCGCGAAGCCGGCGCAACAGCACGCGCGGACCGCCGAGCGCGCCACGCATTGTTAAGTCCTCTAGCCACGGTTTCGGCCGCAGCCTCGTCTACGGCCAAATCATGTACGAATAGCGACCGGGGATCGGCGCCCGCAGCCGCTTACGCGTCAGGCTATAGCCAATGGCGCATGCAAGGGGCAAGCCAAAGTCGCCCGACAATCGGAACAACGCTATGATTTATCCAGTCCGTAGAGCGTATGCAGGGTGCGCACCGCCAGGTCAGTCTCGGCGGCTTTGATCAAGACCGAGAATTTGATCTCCGACGTGGTGATGGCGAGGATGTTGATCTTCTTTTCCGACAGAGCCTTGAACGCCTTTGCCGCGACGCCGGCGTGGCTGCGCATGCCGATCCCGATGACCGAGACCTTGGCGACGTCGGTTGCCCCGTCCAGCCGCTCATAGCCGATCGACTTCCTGGCCTTCTCAAGGGTCACGCGGGCGCGTTCATAGTCCGCGGAAGGAACCGTAAAAGTAAGGTCAGTAGTGGCGCCGTCCGCCGACACGTTCTGCACGATCATATCGACGTTGATATTGCTTTCGGCGAGCGGACCAAAGATCGCGGCTGCGACCCCAGGTTTATCCTGCACCCGGCGTATCGAAATCTGTGCCTCGTCCTTGGAAAAAGCGATGCCGGTGACGACTTGCTGTTCCACGATGTCTCCCTCGTCGCAAATGAGTGTACCGGATGGAGCCTTCTTGGGATCGATGTCCTCCGGCTTTTCGAAACTCGAACGCACAAAGATGCGCACATTGTGCACCATGCCGAGCTCGACCGAACGCACCTGCATGACCTTGGCGCCGAGCGATGCAAACTCGAGCATTTCTTCGTAGGCGATCTTGTCCATGCGATGCGCCTTCGGCACCACGCGCGGATCCGTGGTGTAGACGCCGTCGACGTCGGTGTAGATGTCACAGCGCTCGGCGCCGATCGCGGCGGCGACAGCCACGGCGGAGGTGTCGGAACCGCCGCGGCCGAGCGTCGTAACGCGTCCGGTTTCCTTATGCATGCCCTGGAAGCCGGCGATCACAGCAACCTGGCTGCGTTCCTTGAAGCGCTTGATCAGCTCGGCGCCGTTCACTTCAAGAATACGGGCGGACCCATGCGCATCGTCAGTCAGGATCGGCAACTGCCACCCTTGCCAGGAACGGGCATTGACGCCCATGCCTTCCAGCACGATCGCGAGCAGCCCTGCGGTGACCTCCTCGCCGGTGGCGACAACCGCGTCATACTCGCGCGCATCATGCAACATGGCGGCTTGTCGGCACCACTCGACCAGCTGATTGGTCACGCCGGCCATGGCGGAGACCACGACGGCCACATCGTAGCCGGCGTCGACCTCGCGCTTGACGTGGCGCGCCACGTTACGGATGCGATCGAGGTCGGCGACCGACGTTCCGCCGAATTTCATTACCAGCCGAGCCATGACATTCCCGGACGCGCCGAAAGGCGCTAGAAAGTGGCCGGCACAAAGTACGAAGATCCAAGCGCCGGCCTGAAAAGGCGCGTATTACATACCGGTGGGTCGGCTGACCTGCAACAAGAGCCGGTGGCGATTTCGCGAGATGGTTTCAATGGTTACCCGAAAAGCCCGCGTATCCAGCGTCGATGAGGCCGAGGTCGAGCGGTTCTCGCGCCATGCGGTCGATTGGTGGAATCCGCGCGGGCCGATGGCGGCATTGCACAAGTTCAATCCGGTCAGGCTGGGCTATATCCGGGATCAGGCCGCCGCGCAGTTTGGCCGCGACCCGAAAAAGCTCGACTGCCTGAAGGGTCTTCGCATGCTCGATATCGGTTGCGGCGGGGGAATCCTGTCGGAGCCATTGGCACGACTGGGCGCCGACATGCTTGGCGCCGATCCATCGGCGGACAACATCGCCGCCGCACAGTCTCACGCCGGGGACTCCGGCCTTGCAATCGACTACCGCGCAACCACCGCTGAGGAATTGTCTGCCGCGAAGGAGCGTTTCGATATCGTCCTGGCCATGGAAGTGGTCGAACATGTCACCGATGTCGATGCATTCGTCGAAACCTGCGCGGCAATGGTAAAGCCCGGGGGGCTGATGATTGTCGCTACGCTCAACCGCACGCTTAAGAGTTTTGCGCTGGCGATTGTCGGCGCCGAATACATCCTGCGCTGGCTGCCGCGCGGCACGCACCAGTGGGAGAAGTTCGTCACACCTGTCGAGCTTGAAACCGCGATCGAGCGCAGCGGATTGGCGGTCATCGCCGAACGCGGCGTGATCTACAGTCCGTTTGCCGACCGCTGGCAATTGTCTTCGGATATCGACGTCAACTACATGCTCGTGGCGCAACGCTCGCCACAAAGGGGAGAAGCCGCATGATTCTCGAACTGGTCGAATTTAATTCGCCCAAGGGTTGGAGCCGCCGGCAGGTTGCCGAAGAAGCGCGCAATGTCATTCCGAAATGGTGCGCCAAAAAAGAACTTCTGCGCAAGCACTTCCTGCTTGAGCTCAACGGCAAGACCGGCGCGGGCGTCTACATCTGGCCATCGGTTGAGGCGGCCCAGAAGGCGCACGATGAGACGTGGCGGCAATCGGTGATCAAACGCACCGGCGGCGCGCCGACCATTCGTTATTTCGATCTGTTCCTGCTGATCGACAACGAAAAAGGTACGGTCGAGGAATTCCCGGAAGCCGCGGAAATCCGCCCTGCCGCCTGATCAGACGTAGCACGCACCAACGCAATGCTCTGGGCTGTCTTTACGCTGATCGCCGCGGCCGCGCAGACCGCCCGCAATGCCATGCAGCGCGAGCTGACCGCGACGCTGGGCATGGTCGGCGCCACCCACGTGCGCTTCCTGTTCGGCTTTCCGTTCGCGCTGCTGTTCCTGTTCGGCCTGATCACCGTCACCGGCGACCGTCTGCCGGTGACGCCGTCCGTTTTCTGGCCCTGGGTGATCGTCGGCGCGCTCGGTCAGATCGCCGCCACCGCGACGATGCTTTCAGTGATGGGCCAGCGGTCGTTCGTGGTGGCGTATGCATATATCAAGACGGAGCCGGTGTCGGTCGCGCTGTTCGGGCTGATCTTCCTCGGCGACCGGATAACGCCGTTGTCCGGCTTCGCCATCCTTGTTGCCACCGCCGGTGTGGTTGTGATGTCGCTCAAGCCTGGGGCAGGTGAGGCGAGCACGGGACATTCAACCGCGATCGGCCTGCTGTCGGGAGTGCTGTTTGCGCTGTCAGCTATAAGTTATCGCGGCGCCATCCTGTCGCTTGGCCTTCAGGATTTCGTTCTGGCCGCAACATTTACCGTGACCGTAGGGTTGGTGATTCAGGCCGTCCTGCTGTCGGCTTATCTGGTGCTGCGCGATCCCGGCGTTCTGCGTGCCATTGCCAAGGCATGGAAGCCGTCGCTTTTTGCCGGCTTTATGGGCGCGTTTGCCTCGGAATTCTGGTTTCTCGCTTTCGCCATCACTACGGCCGCGAACGTTCGCACGCTGGCGCTGGTCGAAGTGCTTTTTGCACAGGGCGTCACGCGATTTATATTCAAGCAGCCAACCACACAGCGCGAGGGCGTCGGCACTGTATTGGTGGTGATCGGCGTCGCGCTGCTGGTCTGGGCGTATTAGCGCCTAACGGCGCGCTAGTTCCGCTCGTCCGGCAGTGTCGGCAACGGGTGGAATTCGATGCCTTCTTCCGCGAGGTCCTTGGCCTCCTCGGCCGAAGCCACGCCATAGATCGAACGATGTTCGATCTCGCCGTAGTGCATTTTGCGCGCTTCTTCGGGAAATTTCGTGCCGACATTGTCGGCGTTCTTGGTGAGATGATCCCGCAGTTCTTTTAGCTTCGTGCGGAGCGCTTGTTCCTGCGGAGAGATTATGGCGACGGGCGCGGTCGCTGTAGGTACCTCGGGTGCAGCAGGTGCCGAGACGATCGGCTGTTCTACCGGCGCCTTCCGTTTCTTTACTGTCGCCGACAGTCGCGGTGCCATAATGGCCTTTTCGACCTTCGCCGAACCGCAGTGCGGACAGCTTACCAGGCCATGCTCGGCCTGCTGGTCGTAGGCGTCGGAGTCTTGGAACCAGCTTTCGAAAGTATGGCCCTGCTCGCAGTTAAGTGCGTACTTGATCATTCTGCCCCCCGCACGACGTGCAGATGGGTTGGCTCAGCCATCGGTTCAACGATTTCAAAACGCCGCCCATGTTGCAGTGACGGGATACGCGCGCGTGCGTTGGCCACCTCTGCGGGATTGATCTCGGCCATAACGACCCCCGGCTCAGTGCCGCCTTCCGCAATGATGCGCCCCCAAGGGTCAACGATTAATGAATGCCCGAATGTCTCCCGGCTATTTTCGTGTTTACCACCTTGGGCGGCAGCGAACACGAAGCACCCATTTTCGATGGCGCGGCTGCGGACAAGCACGTGCCAATGCGCTTCGCCGGTCTGCCTGGTAAACGCCGAAGGAATCGTCAGCATCGAAGCGCCTGCTTCGGCCAGCGCGCGGTAGAGCGCCGGGAAACGCAAGTCGTAGCACACGCTCAATCCCAGCCGGCCCCATGGCAGGTCGGCCAGCACCGCCAGTTCGCCCGGCCGGTAATTGTAGGATTCGCGATAGCTTTCGCCGCCCGCGAGGTCGACATCGAACATATGAATCTTGTCGTAGCGTGCGACGATCTCACCCTTGGGATCGATCAGGAACGAACGGTTGGCTGCCTTATCATTCGACAGCCTGATCGCGAGCGACCCGATGTGTACATATACCCCAAGCTTTCGCGCGAGCTCGCGCAGGGTTGCGAGCGAGGCATCGGTCTCTTCCGCAACGACCGCCGCGAACAGTTGCTCGCGTCTCGCCGCCAGAATGTTGGTCATCTCGGGCGTGAGCACGTAGTCGGCGCCAGACGCTTTCGCCTCGCTGATGAGACGCACGGCAGCGTCGATATTTGCGCCGGGATTGAGACCCGAGCGCATCTGAATCATCGCCGCCTTGAAACTCCCGGCGTTCATGCCGATGCCTCGCCGTCCGCCAGCAATGGATCGAGCTTTCCGGTGCGCTCGAGAGCATGCAGCTCATCGGAACCGCCGACATGTACCGTGCCTATGAAAATCTGAGGGACAGTCATGCGTCCGTTCGATCGTTGAATCATTTCCTCGCGGCGCTCCCAATCGCGTCCAACGTCAATCTCGCTGTAGTCTACACCTTTTCGCTTCAGGAGGGCCTTGGCGGCATTGCAAAAGGGCAGTAGCGGGTCGTGTAGATTTCGACAGGCGGCATGGGCGTTCTGGGTTTTCCGCAGCCCTCTTATATGGGAGCGCGCGCCGACGCCACAACCCGGGCGAATACCAGGACATCGACATGAGCGGCGCCGGCCCGCAGTAGGGCGCACGTACACGCGTCAACGGTCGCGCCG
>Ga0187779_10001808_pt1 | contig 13332 bp, 12 predicted proteins | sample 1015_Q2_SP10_10__FD_132435 | JGI IMG/M metagenome (GOLD analysis project Ga0187779, IMG submission 132435) | Tropical peat soil microbial communities from peatlands in Department of Meta, Colombia - 1015_Q2_SP10_10_MG | ecosystem: Environmental > Terrestrial > Soil > Wetlands > Peat | place... | reverse complement strand
TTGCTTGTGTAAATTCGCCCCTGCTTTTATTACGCTCTCTCCCATTGTTGCTTGGGGCAAGCGTGATAAGCTATTCACATCTAAGCCCATTTCGGGGATGATATTGAGCGTAGAGGAGAAAGATGTCGCAGCCCTTCAGCGACTAGGATTAACAGAGTACGAATCAAGGCTTTACCTCGCACTCGCCAAGATGGGGCCGATCAAGGCAAGCGAGGTTAGCTTCCACGGTCACGTTCCAAGAACTAAATCCTACGGTGCCATCCGCGAGCTAGAGAGGAAAGGCCTACTGATCACAATTCCGGGTAAGCCGGAAGTATATGCTGCGCGTGCTCCCGCGGAAGTGCTAATGCCTTTGATAACTCGACTTGAAGGGGACGTGAAAGAATCAGCAAGTCTCGTCCAACGATTGTCGATGACATACGAGTCGAACATCATCGTGAGGAGTCAGTTTCCCCGAGAGGCAAGGGAGATGTGGGTAATTGAAGGGAGAGCAAATGTGTTGAACAAGATGAATGAGCTCTTCAATCAAGCTACGAAAACAATCTATTACAATACTGGCGGAAATGGGTTGATCCGAGCTTACAAAGCAAACGCAGATACACTTGCAAAGGCAAAGCAGCGTGGAGTCTCTGTGAGGATGCTAACGACAGTTTCGAGCGAGAACGCATCGGTCGCAAGCGAGATGGGGAATGTACTGGAACTAAGGAGCGTAGAGAAACCGTTCCCACCACAGTACGTTAACTTCGCATCCGTCGACTCTCATGAACTCATTATTGCTGAGGTCAAACCCGATGACCTAAGTACAGATCGGGGGTCTGACTTTGCCGTGTGGAACCGCAATAGGCTCGCCGTGGGTGTTCATGACCAAGCCTTCGAGCGTGTCTGGGACTTGTGCGCAAGACCAGCGAGAAAATAGGGATATCGCAGAGGCAACATCGACTTCGGACGCCAGTGCTTAGTCAGGTCTTTTCTGCTCAAGGCTGATTGGATGTTGGTGGTTGCGCGAGTTTATTCCGTTACAGATACTGTCACCAAGCTTAACAATCGTTACCCCTTGAGAATCATACGATGCTTGATTGCTGAACAGACCTCTCAGACTTGCCAAATCATGCTGGTCATGCGCTGCGGTATTGAGCAGGAAAAGTGCTGTAATCCGCGGTTCATTCAGAACCTTTAGCGCGTTTTGGGCGAACTTGTACCCCATTTGAGAGAGCGATTCATTCGAATTATGTTGGGAAAGAATGAAATCAGTTATGCTATCGAAAACCAAGCTTATTGGCCCGTCTGCGTGCACATTCAAGATCGCTGAAAACGAGGTTAGTCGGTCCAAATCGACGAAACTAATATTCGCATCGTCTTCTAGGACTTGACGGACTGTACTCCCTTTTCGCGTAATGACTATGACTCTCTCTTCATAGAACGATGCCTCAATCGTGAAGTCGCGCACAGGTCTCTCGTAGTCGGCGCGCGGGTCAATTTCGAATAGTATTTTGCGGCCTTTCATTTTTCCATGGTCAAGCCCGAGTTGCTTCGAGAACTTGGAGGCCTTTGCCTGCATTAGCCAATGTTTGACTTCGACCGACAATTGTGGAGGAGTAAACGGTTTCATAAAGTGAGCATCAGCTCCAACGGCGGTCGTGAGTTTCCTGTCGACATCTCGTCCAAGCGCGGTGAAGATAATTATTGGCATGTTCCTAGTCTTTGGCTGTGATTTCAATAACTTACAAACTTCTAAGCCACTTTTTCCGGGCATCACGAGATCCAAGAGAACGAGGTCGGGTTGCTCAGTCTGCACTGCCGTAAGTGCTTCTTCACCGTTAGAGGCCCCAGTAACCCAGTAGCCTTCTCTCTCCAATATCACTTTGGTAAGGTTCACAGTATCTGCTTCATCATCGACTACAAGGATTTTATTTAGCAACTTCGAGCACCTCGTTTTTTGACAGTTCTAATGTGATCGTGGTTCCTTGCCATTTGCCTGGGGATGTAGCCGAGATTATTCCACCGTGCGCTTCGACTAGGCGTTTCGTCAAGCTCAATCCTAATCCAGTTCCTTTGAAGTATGTTGGCTTCTCGATCGCCGCAAAAGGCTCGAAAACTCGAGTTAGATCTTTTTTATCTATGCCTATGCCTGTGTCACGTACGCGAATGCACACTTTTGTCAGGGTTTCATCTACGCTTATGATTATATTCCCACTGTCAGGCGTGAACTTTATCGCGTTGGTCATTATGTTCCAAAGCATCTGGCTAAGTCGAAGAGGGTCCCCTCGAAGCTTGAGAGGCCCTGAAGAGATTTCAGTTTGTAGGTGATGATGTTTCTGGTTGAGGAGAGGTTGCACTTCTTGCACACATTCTTTTATCAAATTCCGGAGATCTACCTGTTGCATCTTCAGCTGTATCTTTCCGGATTCCATTCGCTGTATGTCAAGCAAATCGTTAGTAAGTTCAAGCAGTCGGTCTGCATTTCGCTTCATAACTTCTACAAAAGGGCGAATGTTGCCAATTGGAGACTGCGGATTCTCAGCTAAGATAAAGTCGGCGTAGCCCTTGATTGAGATAAGAGGAGTTCTCAGTTCGTGTGTGGCAGCTGATATGAAATGGTCTCTCATTATTTCGAGTCGGCGATGCTCGGTAATATCGCGTACAATGGCTTCAATACCTTGAGTCTGAACCATAACCCCGTCTGTGTAGTCTACATATCCAGAATTCCCCAATGTGGCCTTCGGATAATCACGTACCCAGATTGTACCCCCGTCTTTTCTTTTCATTTCAAATTCGGCGAACACGGTTGAGTGACGTAGCTTCTCGAGATGGTCGGCGCGGTCGGTTTTCCTTAGGTAAACTTCGTCGAGATTGACGTTCTTTATCGCGTCTACGGTAGTGTAACCAAGTAGTTCTGCAAAAGTGCGGTTAGCTTCGAGAATCCTACCATCTGAAGTTGCGCGATATACCCCGACTGGAAGATTATCGAGCATAGAATGAAGTCTTTCATAGGATCTCGATACGCTAACCGACTCGGCTCGACCGGATCGAGTCAGTAGGGCACCTAAGCAGACTGTGAATATGCCGATGCATAGGGCAAGCAGTGTTTCTGCGCTAGATATACCGTAATAGATGACACATACACCAATTGCAGTCCAACTCAGAATAGAGGTAACGAGCGTACACAAGATTGCTCGTTTCATAGATCAGTCACCGATTTCGGTCAGCTGACCGGTGAAGCCTCCGCGATCTGCTTGTTCAGATAGCTATCTATCAATTTAGAAATGACATCGTCAAACGTATCCCCCTTCTTCCCGAGCATTTCGAGTCTGTGTTTGGTCTGAACTCTCACTTGTATGGTCTTGACCTGACCCAATATTGCCACTGCAGTAACTATAGTCGCAGTAAATGGACTCTAATTGCTATCGTCACTGTTGGGTCAAAACCCGAGTGACGAAGATAGGCCGCAATCCAATACTGTCAGAGGACAGATTCCTTCGAGTAGACTTCAATGCCATTTTGTGCTATATTATATGGTCTGGGTGTACGGTCTATAGGCATGCCGCGCATCTTTTCCACCTGAATCACTCTCTGCAGACTCTTTCCGCTAGTCGTTGTCTGCATAAGGATTATGCCGTGAACGAGATATTCTTCAATCTGAAGTTTTCTGCCTGTGCCGCCAACTTCAGCTAATTCAGATGCAAGGAGACAAGTTGCTCCGGTTTTGGAGAGTGCTTGGACGAGGTCAAGCGTTGCTTTCCTTCTGAGAGTGAGATCTGCGTATTGAAATATCAAATGTGATACTGGGTCAACTACTACCCTTTGTGCACCAACGGAAACCGCGCGATTCTTTATTACTTCTAATAGGCTCAGTAATGAGAATTCGATTTTGCCGATCGAGACATTCCCCACTTGAACCTCAGTCGGGAGCGACCTGATAGGTGAAGCGTCTATAAATGACAGATGTCCGGTGCGTTCGAGTGCCTCTATGTCCCATCCTAGGGCGTTCATCTCCTCCACGTACTGTTCCTTACTCTCCTCTAGAGAGACATAGAGTCCTTTCTCGTTAAATTTCTCGATGCCATTGACCAAGAATTGAGTGCATAAGATGGTCTTGCCCGCACCTGGTTCTCCTAATGCTAGAATGACGCGACCACGCGGGAGGCCTCCTGTTAATATCTCATCGAGGCCTGGGATCCCGGTGTAGCTTCGTTCAAGTTTCCTGAAGTTAACCATCATCAATTCCAGGTTTGATTAATCAAAATTCTGTACGAGTTCTCTTGTTCTCTGCTGCTCAAGTTCTCTCATCAACCTGGTCCTTGCAGCCTCGATATAGTCTACGGGCTCATATCCGTGGACTTCATAAAATTCCCACCCTAGCTTTGTGTAAAGTCGCCTGACCGCGGCTCTTCCAATAACCTTGGCAGCCTTACCTGATATCTCTTCAAGTAGCGCTGAAAATTTGGCTGGCTGGCTTGGAATGTCATCACGACGCAGAGAACATTCAAGATAAGTGAAGATCATGTTCTTGGTGCGGGCCCCAACGAGGTCGACCAGTGTCTCATCTATGGCTTCGAGGAGTAAATCGTCGAATGTCTTCCTACGTGGCCTTTTCAATGGTGTAGATGCGAGGATGTCCGTGTGTGATGCGCCGTCCTCCCGAGATCAGCGCACTGATTGGGATAATAAACTCACCAGAGTAATTGTGAAGCCGTCCGTGGGAATGAATACAGGAGAATACGTTCAACTCGGATAGTTTGATTATTACTTGTGTACCATTCGATAGAGTAATGTTCTAGAACATTACTCTATGTCAATGTTCGATGACCCTTATTTGGGCTTCTTGAAGAGTAATCGCATCTATCGGAATGTAGTTTGAGACTGGTGCCAAATGCCGGATTCGCATCCTCGAATTAGTGAGATGGGGGACCCCTGTCGCGGTCGGCGTGTATGAAACTAGCTGAAAGTATCCTTGTGCTTCATCCAGATATTCTGGAAGTTTATATTATTGAGGAAAGGGACGGCCAAAATGTCGTGAAGGACGAAGCCAGCAAGAGCGGCGCCTCACTTCTAGCTGACGGTATGAATCAGATGGGAATTAACGCCCCTCTCAGCCCGTCGATAATTCTGGGCGCGGCTGGGCAAATACTTCAGGAAAGCAAACCAACCCGACTAGTTGGGATCCTGTACGCCGGGGGAGGAGTCGTTATGTCTCGAATTGACGAGAGCACAGTATTTGTCGTAAGTACAACTCCATCGAGCCTCTTTGACGTCATGCGTAAGATCGCCGAATCACTCCCACGAATCACCGAGAGCCGCGGAACAGGAAATGTTGTGAATTCGGCTGGGGAGGCTGAAGAGAGAGCAATCGCATTCCTCACTAAGAAACCTCCTCAACGATCATACTCTAACGTCTACGTCGACGAAGTAGTCTATGAGAACAGTGACCAGCTGTGGAGTATCCGAGGTTGGGTGCAAGCACGAGTTCGCAGAAAACGGTTTGTGATGAGCATCGCGGCTAGAGACGGAGCAATTTTGAGATTCTCTTCAGCTAGCTCAATCGCACTCGATTACTTGCTAATCCTCGAAGCAGCTAGCATAGCTGTTACTGCAGCACTCTTAACTTGGTTGTTATTCACCAAGCTATGAGGTCCTTCGGTACCTCCTTCGTTTCAGACGCGACCGAAGTTAGATCTCGTAAGTTGTGGATATGCATCGCTAGGATTTATCTGAGCGCGAGCATTAGGATATCCCAAAACATAATTGCACAATCCGATGGCCTGCTGACCGAGGTTAGAGCTGCAATAGTGCAACTTGTTGGTAGAACCGGGATATTGCCAAGATGGTTCTAGGATTCAGCATGGCTTCAGTTTTCTTGGATTATTGCCTAGAAAAGGTAAGATTATATGTAGGGAGTGGTTAATATTTAGATGTCTTCCAGTGATCAGGCAATGTATGCTCTAGAACAAAGATCAGATGTAAATAGAACACGTGTAGAAATTCTTGCGAACATCCTCCAAGTAGCGTCAAACCGAACCCTAAAGACACACATAATGTATCGCGCGAACTTAAGCCATCGGCAATTGGAGAAGTATCTATCCTTTCTGGAGACTAACGGGATGCTCGAGCAGCTGCTAGATGAGGATGGAGTCATGAAGTTTCACGTGACCCAGAAGGGTATCGACTTTCTCAAGGACTACCAACGACTCTCAAGCTACCTACCGTAAACATTGTCACACACTTCGAGGATAGGTACTGAGACCATCTCTCGTTAGTGAAAGCTGACTTGCTCATGTCAAGCTGGAGTAGACGTCGCACGTATCATAGACAATTGTTCTAGAACTAACCTTCATAACTGTCTTTTTGTAGCTGTATACTCAAGCGTTTTGGGCAAATTGACGGGGTCTGCATGACTAGTCCAGAGAAACATAAGCGGCAATACCGCGATCGAATCGAAATAACAGCTAACATTCTGGAGATAGCAAAAGATGGGTCTCGAAAGACGCGGATAATGTACCTAGGCAACTTGAGCTTCGACCTTGTCCAGAAATATCTTTCACAACTTGAACAACTGAACCTCGTCGAAGTTAAGGGTACACCTAGTGGAGAAAAGATGTACTACATAACCCAGAAAGGTGAACGCTTCCTTGCAGACTTCCGCGAGCTTCAGAAACACGCCGAGATTGCTGATACGAAGAAACAAGTACTTGAGGACGCCCTAGGCGTAAGAATCCGAGTCCAATAATGCTCTAAACCACTCGTATTCCTTAATCTACGCACTATTGCTGACTGGAAGAACCTCGCAGTTTCTTTTGATTAGCAATGGCTGGTTGAGTATTCCTTCGCTATCAGTTCGCGATCAAGGAATGCATAATCCCTAAGGAATCGCCTGCCGTGTTCGGTTAACTGATACGTGGCCCCATCTGGGGTGCGTATTATTGTCATGAGACCAGCCGCGGCAAGTACGTGTTCATACTCTTCCGAATCCTGAACATGCATGGCGGTCTTGGCGTGCGAGTGGCTCGCGGGTGTCAGCCCCATGGTCACTCCGATCAGCAGTCCTAAACCCATAGTCATGAGGCTTACGATGCCGAGGCTTCGGATGAGTACCGTTGCGTCTGTACTAAAATCCATTGTCCCATTCGTGTACGTCGTCATGACCAGTTCGTGGAAATGGAAAATATTCTTCGGAATAATCATTGTTACCGCAATTGCCCAGCCAACCGCCAATAGTAACGCTACTTCCGTGGCCAGCCTACCAAACCTAAACGTTTGCAAAGCAGACTCAAGTAGAGGTAAGTCAATCCGTTATTAAATTCCTAGATCTTCGATAACAGAAGACAGTGCGATATTTTCGAGAGCGAGAGTAGTTGGGATATGGTCGCTAGTGTCTAGGCTAAACCGCTGCAATGGAGGAGAAGGTGACGGTGGTGTGCTCGAACATATTGATGGATCTGCCAGCGGGCACAGCGGTCCCTGAGGTGGCAGTATTGAGTATACTCCGCTCCAACCAACCATTACCTGAGATGTTGATTGAGAAATATACCAAGGTACTGAAAAACTAATATTGTAACTACCAGCTGGCAGAAAGAGCGCTTCGACGCCATCGTATTGGCCGTCAACTGTCAGAGCAGATCGGGAATAGCTACTGTTGCCGGCCGAGACTCTAACCCACGTGAGTGGCATTACGAAAGGGGGTGAACATAGACCTGTACAAAATCCTTCAACCACTGATATCGGCGTCCCCTGGATCACCTTAGCCATTGAGACAGAGTTTGCAAACGACCCTAACTCGAGAAAGAGATCCTTGAAGAAGATGATGCTAAGCGGCGAGATCGACATGAAACGTGCGACTGAAAATCCGAACTCTGGAAGTTGAGTAAAATAGCTGACGCCTATCGGCGGGTTTCCCTCGAGACCGTAATCGAAGTAGCGTGTTCCATCAGGTCCGACATAGAAGAAGTGACCTTGACCATTGAAAGTGGAATTGAACTTCGTGAAAGTCGTATTAAGAAGTGTGGCACCGAAACCGAATATTGGAAAATCAATTACTGTGGTCCTTAGGGTGACGTTCGCAGCCAAGGCTCCAGCAAGAAGACTGGTGTCAACTTGATACGCCTGACCAATAGCGTGTGCATGCTCAGGAACCTGCCCCAAGGTGATCGGCGTCGAAAAAATAGGGGCGATCAAATCTATCTCGTCGCCGTAGAGCAGAACCATAAACGAGAGCGATACAGTACATAAGCTCTCAGGGAAGCTTATACCAGTTTGCTGAACATATCCTAGAGTATAACCACGAAGGGTATAATTCCCATATGAGAAATGCGTTGGCAAATCACCATAGAACCATATTTCTCGTAGGCTCCAATTCTGTCCGGCAAATGTCACGACGAAGGTATTTCTCGTAACATTATCTCTTCCCTCAACCAAATCAACTTCGGAGTAACCAACAACTCTACTCAAATTATCGTAAAAGTACACTCGTGCCTTAATCGGAATCGAGAAATTGAGAAACCGCCACGGCATAGCGGCTTGTACGTTCCGCGTGCCGGGAATATTATCATAGGATCCAGCAGTGACCTGAACTGCACCTGCCCTAACCATCCTGACCGTGACCGATTGATTACCTCCCTGACTCACCGTTACAAGTGGCGTGTTCGCGAGGTCCTCCTCATACCCGCGAATAAAGGCAGTCAATGAATACGTATCGCTTGGCAGACCATAATCCTTAACCTGCCAACTCCCTGCCCATGTTCTATTGTAGAATTCGCTAAAACCAACGATATAAAATGGGACTGATGATTTGTTGCCGTAGCTCGTGCCGCCATCGGGACGCGTCCCATTAAGGACAGTAACACCACGTAATATTCCACTATGATCAAAAGCTTCCAAGACGATATTCCCACCGAATAGATTATTCACTGTTCGACCGATACCAATGCCCATCTCAGCCTGATTTGGCGTTTCGGGGGTAACCAGATTCCAAAGCTGTATCGAGCCCCCGATTACTCCACCCGTATCCATGAGGATCGGATCCGGTTGAGGATGATTCCCCCAACCCACGCCCGAAACGCATTCATCTCCCGGATCCCGCGTTCTAGGCATTGAGAGAATCGTAACTGGTGAAATTGATGCTTGCAGATACCCAGAGATCCAAACATGCAACCACAATATGTATGCGCCTGAACCGATGTGAGTAACAACCGTGCTTGTCAGTGAAGGCAAACCAGCGAATTCAGTCCCATATGGATCTGATCCTACGTATCTCTCGCCGGCGCCTGTAATTATCCTAAGTGCATCCCGTGACGTATTGCTCGAGATGTTCAGGTACCTAGCAAAAACCCTACCTGGATTACTCAGATCAGGAGAGTCAGTCGCCTCAATCGTGATGTTCAGGACGCGAAAGCCAGCTGCCGGGAGGAATGTATCAGTCAATGAATGAGCGACAGGTTGTAAAGTTCCGCCGTTGAAATAGTTCAAGCTGCCGCAGATTTGAGGGGCGCGATGGAGCTTTACTTGCATCGCCACGATTGATCCTCGTGCGATGGTCACGTAATCATTACATGTACCCTGCTGCAGGGGGTCACTATTACAGATCCAAGGGGGGTCTGATAATGAATACGCAACTGGACACATACCCGTTGCACAAGTGACATTCCATGCCCCTGCGGAGCCCTGCAAATAATAAACGCCCGGAGACAAGCCTGTTACATTGAAGCGCCCAGTCGTAGAGTTGACGTATGTTCTCGCAATTTGACCTGTAGAATTGTTTACAGCGTATACAACCCCCCTTGCTAGGATGGTCTGACAGAAAAGCGCTGGATTATCGGCATCGCAAATAGTTCCGGTAATGCTTCCGGGATTGTCGGACAAACTGACCGGTACTTGGATCGTGGTATTCCAAGCATCTACGAAGTCAGGGTAACCGATGCTGTTGGTTTGATTGGCAACGTATACCGTAAAGTTGTACTTGCCCGCAATACTAGGTGAATTCAATGCAACCAATCGTATGAACTTAGGTGGAGTAAAATTAAGGAACGTTCCGTTAAGATAATTCCAGATCTCAAGGCACCATGGAGCATTCGGATCGTAGATCGTAAACTTTGGTTTGTAGCATGGGCCATCACTTGGTTTGCCTTGCCAACCATAAGTCCAATGCCTTGCCTCATCTACAAGGCTGTAATAGTAGTAGTCGTTTCGTATATCGCTCTGAACGAAGTGCGTGTCGTTTTCGCCGGAAACGACTCCGGTCAGAAACTCCCTCGGTATCTCAACCCGCGCAGCGATACCCGGATGCTCAATATCGATCTCGACATCTCCTGAAGAGCCCGTAAATAGTCCCCAGTACTTGCTTGGACGTATAGACGCTGGACTCGACGATTGCGCTCGAACGATTGGCATTGGTTGATAAGACGGAGACTGGGGAAGAGCAGAGCTAAGCAACATGAGAAGGATGATGATGGCCGTGATACATGATTTGCGCTTTGTGTTCGAATTCACCGCCTTCCTCATCTAGTGAGTTGCTGACCCTGTTGCCGCTAGGTCTCATCGGATCAGGATTCCAAGCGTAGGGACATTGCCATGAATACGTGCAAATATTTCAGCTGATTGCATGAGGATTGATGTTGATTAATCAAGTATTAGGTGAGGGCGTAAACTGAATTTTGAAATCTCCTTAGCGAAGACCGGCGTGTCCACTGGAACGGAATTTTCGCCGTAGTGAAATTTAATCGGATTGTGGTCTTCTATTTCCCGCTTTCGATTATTCGCGCTACAACTTCGCTCGCCGTTATTGCGTGACGAGTAGGCTCTTTGGCCTCCATCATGTATTGAGCGAGACTTATCATGTTGCTTACTGGATCTTCGTCAAGCATTTTCCAGGCAGTAGCGAACGATTCATTATATGCCCTTAGTGCTTCTTTCAAATAGAAGAAAGTCTCCGCCGTCTCGGATTCTCTTGATATTTTGACCATGAAATAAATTTTCATAATGTTCTGAATAGCGTGCCTATCAAGTATTCCTTGTTCGAACTCGGAGAATACCGACTTGTAGAGCTCTGTGGCCCGTTCCAATCGATCTCGGACACGACAAGCCTTTTGCAACGCGACAATCACTCAACTCCCGGGAATAATGGGTTGAATGGGAAAAGGCTGAAGTCACTGAAGATGAGTATGCACCGGTACAGCATAGAGCATACTAAGGTCGTGGCTGAGTATGCTCAGCTCCTGGAGTTCTTCGACCCTTGACCGCCCACGATCATTATTTAAACCGAGTGTAACATGTCAGAGTGGCAGATGGTTACGAGTCTAGACTGGAGTGAGAAGGATGATTCTAGAACTTTTGGACATACTATCAATTCTCGTGACGCTCCTTTTCTTCTCGATAGGTTCTTATTACGACCTGAAACTTCGAGAAGTATCCGACAAACTATGGTTGGTATATGCGCCAATCGGCTTGGGATTAACAACTGGACGCTTGATACTTGAGCCCTCTACACTACGTGTTATTGCAATATCAGGAGTGATCACCATACTAATCGCGTTCGGATTGTTCTACTTAGGACTATTCGGTGGTGCTGACGCTAAAGCAATCTTATGTCTAGGAGCAACCATCCCGATTACTCCGAATGTGTACCAACCTGCAATGGGTTACGTTCACCCTTTTTTCCCCTTAATGGTCGTTATAATGAGCTACCTGTGTTCAGTAGCAGTAATTCTATGGCTGGGTTGCTCCAATATCTGCCGGTACATTGGAAGTGGTGGTAAGATATTCCGTGGTCTTGAGGAGTCGTGGTGGAGAAAGATCATGGCATGTATTACGGGCTATCCAGTCAAGTTTGCTAAGCTTCGATCAACATTTTATTTGTACCCGATGGAAGAGATCATAGAGACTGTGAAGGGACCTCAGAGAGTTTTCAAACTTTTTGTGAGTGCTGAAGAAGATAGATCCGAGGAAGTTGCCGAACTTGCTGGTCAATTGAGCAGAATTAACTATCTTGGGGAGGTTTGGGTCACGCCCGGTCTTCCCCATCTGGTCTTCCTAATGCTTGCTATTATCATCACTCTCGTGGTCGGTGACCCACTATTTGTGACAGTGATGAAATTCTCGCATCTTTCTCTGTGACTTAAGTGACACGTGTCAAGACGCGCTAAGGTTTATGCTGTCTGCGCTTCTTCGTGACGGTTAACATAGCCCAAATCAGCAGAGATGCGGGCACAATTATGCCAATGATAGCGGCCAGCACCAGAAGGTTGATGGGAGTTGTCACCGTCATTTCCAGAGCGTCAGTTTCGGATCCGTTGTTGCCGAATATATCATGAGCTTCGAACGCGAAGACCAATGTGATAGCGTATAACTTGAACCGTTGGTCAGGAGTATAGAACAACACATGCCACTTCGTGTCGGTTGCGTTGTACTGCAGCAGCATGGTCGTGATTCCTCCCCCGCTAGGGTTATCGTAGGTCGCAGTTACTGTACCCACATTGTCGCCTAATGCCGTGCCATTAGGGTACGTCACGCTAACCACAATATCTGTCAAATTAACTGGAGGAACTTGGGTCTTCGAGGCCGGTACGACAAATGTGAAACTTGCAGGAACAACGGCTATATCAGTTGTGTAGCGTCCGATATTACCGTTTGAATCTCCAGCGTTGATTGTCAAGTTGTATTCGCCCAAAGTTGCGTTTTGAGAGACGTAGTACAGACCATTCCAGGTCTGATTTACCGCAATGTATTGCAGGTTTAGTGATTGACTCATCTTACCGATCGATATGTTGCCATTCACTCCGGTAATCAGGGGCACGCCATCTGGATATGTAATAGCAGACGTTACGTTAATGGTGGTAGTACGTTCGACAGGTTGTGGGAGTGCTATAGAGAATCTAATTTGCGCGGCTACGACTGCGAACGTGATACTGCCTTCGCCCTTATTCCCATAGCCATCTGCGAAGTTTGCTTTAAATTGCCAGCTACCGAGGTGTGCATCGGGCGGTAGGTCGATACTTTTCGTTGCTAAGACGCCATTTATTGTCATGTTAATTGGTGAAGCAGTGCCGTTAGCGTCAACTAATGAGGCCTTGAGAGTGGCATTCATTAGAGGTGACCCATCGTGGTATTCTGCGGGAATCGCGAACGTCTCATTCTGCCGGCGTGACAGAGTCGATAATCCCTGAATGCTAAGTATTATTTTCGCCGGAATCAATTTGAAGCCAGAAGATACTAGGGGCGGTCCGATCCCTGTATTCCCATATCCATCGCTCAAATGAGAGGGGTCAAGCATGAAGGAGTAGTCCGTTAAGTTTGCTGAGTACGGGGGGGCCCAAGTAGCGATCCAGGCTCCTGATGTGCTATTCA
>Ga0187779_10001806_pt1 | contig 13339 bp, 11 predicted proteins | sample 1015_Q2_SP10_10__FD_132435 | JGI IMG/M metagenome (GOLD analysis project Ga0187779, IMG submission 132435) | Tropical peat soil microbial communities from peatlands in Department of Meta, Colombia - 1015_Q2_SP10_10_MG | ecosystem: Environmental > Terrestrial > Soil > Wetlands > Peat | place... | reverse complement strand
CCTTGACCGCCTGCTGGAGGAGGGCGTTGAGGAGCCGGATGATCGGGGCCTCCTCCGTGAGTTCGAGAAGGTCTTTCGGGGATTCGAATTCCGTCGCGACCGAAGAGAGATCCTCCCCGGCAATCCCCTCCATGACCTCTTGTGCCGTGCCGATCTGCCCGTAGACCCTGTTAATCGCGTCGATAATGACGCCCTGCCTCGCCATGAGAGGATACGGCTTCAGACCGTATCGCTTCGCCATATCGAGAAGGGCGAGAACCCCCTTGTCATCGGAGACAGCGGCCTTGAGAAAACCATCGTCTCTCTTCAGGGGCAAGATGAGGTTGTTCTTCGCAAATGCGAGGGGAATATCCTGGAGCAATGAGGTATCAATATCTTCGTCTTTAATGACTTCGATCGTTTCTATGTTCAACACCTCTCATCGCCCGGAAAAAATCGAAAGGAACTGGCAGGAAAAACATTTTTATATGACGCCTTGAGAAGATGAAACCCCGTGAGAGTTCCGGAGACCGTGAGCTTACATTGATTACGATACGTCATAGAAAGATCTGTAGATTACAAAAATTCCGGGGCCGGCTGTCCCCGAGCAGAAGTCGCGTGTTATCGTCTCTCTTCCCATGCCTTTCATTTCTGCATCTTCATGATATAGTTCGGCTCCGCGTACTCGACCTCGGGGATGGCGGAAAATGCTTGTACGCCTTCTTCCACGGTCTGACCCTTCGGCAAGAGGATGTGGTAGATCCTCAATCCCTCCATGACCTTGATCACTGACGCGTGCTTTATCGAGATTATGTCCCGAGCGGTCTGATCCGCGACCCCTTCTCGAAACTTTACCAAAAGCTCTCCTTCCGCATAAATCTGTGCCGCCACCGCAAACTCCTTCTTTTTGTTGTCCGTTATCTCCGCAAGCCTCCCTGGTTCCTTTACGACATGGGGATTGAGGAAGACGATCAGGTTCGTCTTGGTTTTCTCGGTGTGCGTCGACTGGAACAGATACCCGAGGATCGGGATATCGCCGAGGAACGGCACCTTCGTTAACTGATTTTCATTCTGTTCCTGGATCAGCCCCCCGATCACGACTGTCTCGTTGTCCTTCACAACAACAGCCGTCTTTGTGGATCGCTTCGTTATCGTAGGCCCCAAGCTGATGGTGAGCGCATCGGACTGATTCTTTACGGCTGAAATTTCCTGATAGATGTCGAGCTTTACATGATCTCCCTCGGTTATCTGAGGCGTGATGCGCAGGATGATGCCGACGTCCTGCCTCACGATCGAATTGACGATCCCCGAGGTCCCCGCGACTCCCGAAGTCGTCGTCGCTGCGACTCCAAGGGCGCCGGTCGTCTGGGACTGAGATATGAACGGCACGTTCTCGCCGACAAGGATTTCGGCCTCCTTGTTGTCGGAGGTGAGTATCTGGGGGGTCGAAAGGACGTTCACGATATCCTTGAACTCGTTCAAAGTGAAGAGGACTGCGAACCCGGGAATCGAGAGCGTCGTCGTGGTCGGTTGGCCCGTCGTCGGGTCAGTCGTGGTTACCGGGACCTTGAGGAAGTTCCCCAGTCCGCCGAGGGTAGCGCCCTGAAGCCCCTGTATGATACCCTGAATGGCCGCCTGGTCTATACTTCCGAAGCCCCCTATCGCAACGGGCTCTCCGTTTTTCGTGGCCGCCGCCCTCCATTTTACCCCAAGGTCCCTCAGTTTATCCGTTGTTGCCTCGATGATCATCGCCTCCACGTAAACCTGTCGCCTCCTCTTATCGAGCTGCCTGATGACCTGAAGGAGATTCTGATAATCGGCAGGCGATGCGACAACGATCAGGGAATTTGAAGCCTTGTCGGCGGTGATGGTTATCCCGCCCACTGCCTCAAAGGGCGTCACCGGTGGGGCGCCTGGTGCTGCTGCCTGGCGCTGAGGCTGTGCCCCTCTGATGATGCTGTCGAGGACCTTTGCGAGGTCGGTTGCATCGGCGTTCTCAAGGAAGTAGACGTTTATCCGTCCCTGGGCGTCCGCAGAGGGGACATCGAGGAGCGCGATGAGGGCCTTCATCGATTCCCGTGTCCCTTTGTCTCCGAAGAGGATAACGGCGTTCAACCGCGAGTCGGCAACGGCCTTCGCCTCTTCAACGGCACCGGGCTGGGGTACCGCTGCCTTAGACCTTTTCGCCATGCCGTCGGTCAGCATCTTCGCGACCGCATCGGCGCTCGAATACCTGAGGAAGACGATGTCAGGCCGTTCCATCACAGACGGCTGGTCTATGCTGTCGATGAGAGAGACCACCTTTTCGACGTTCAGACCCGAATCTATCACGAGGAGGAGATTGCCCGGTCCGAATGCCGAGGCATATCCGTCTTTGGATATGATGGGCTGGACGAAACGCAGTGCGTCGTCAGCGGATATATACTTCAGGGGGATGAGCCGCGCTATGTAACTCTCATTGACCGCCCGCTTTTCGGATTCGATTCTCAATCCCCTCTGCTTCGCTTCTCCCGCCGGGATGATCTTGTAGACATTGACCCCTGAGGGGACGACGGTAAACCCTTTCAGTTCGAGGACCGAGGTGAAGAGGTTATAGGCGTCACCGATGCTCAGCTTCGACGGCGCGATAATCGTGATCTTTCCCTTGACCCGCTCGTCGAAGAGAAAGTTCTTTTTCGTGATCTCGCTTATGAATTTCGCTATCACGGGCAGGTCGACATCGACGAAGTTGAAGGTCACCTTCTGGTCCCGGGAGGGTTCTTCCTTCTGCTCGGCAAAGGAGGGAGTGCAGAGGCCCGATAACGGATGAAGGAAGAGTGAAAAGAACAGAAAGGGTGTCAGGGCAAAAGAGAGCCTTCTCCTTTTCTTCATTTCTGCCAACCCTCACTTTTCATCGTATTTGATAGGTCAGAGTCATCTTCGCACCATTCCTCAGAATGTCGAGCTGTATTCTGTCCATACCCTTCAGGGCCGTAAATGCCTGCAACGCGTTTTCAGGATTCGAGATATTATAGTCATTAATCCGCAAAAGAACATCCCCGTTCTGCATTCCGAGGCTCTGGTATATGCCTCCGCCCCTCACTTCCCTGAGCGTATAGCCCTCCTGCTTTCCGTTCGCGAAATTCGGCTGGAGCCGCGCATCCGTCATGAGCTGGTTCGGATTTTCTATCGCCTGCTGGACCTTCTTCTGGTCGACGATATAGCTTCCCTCACCGATACTCCTCACAAAGGCAGGAGGACGGGTCTCCCCTTCGGCCGGTCTGACCTCGGTTATCTTTATGATATCCGCTAAGGGGATATCGAAGAGCCGGCCGCCTCCGTCTATCGAGACCTTATCTTTCCCGACCTGCGAGAGTTTCCCTATCCCGGGAAGCGTTTCTCCCACTCTGTACATCTCCTGCCTCCCGCTGCTGTATGAGAAGATGGCGAAGCTCTCTTTCTGAGCGCCTGAAACAGTTCCGATGAGGGTGATATCTGAGCGGGACTGGGTTCCTCCCTGGGAAAGAGAGAGGTTCGTCAGCGGAGCAGGGGACATGCCGAAGGGATTGTTCTTCAGTATCACCCCATAATCCTGAATGCCTCTCTTCTTGAAGGTCCTCTGCTCAAGAGGACGGGGCGGCGGGGCTTTTTCGATCTTCTTGTATCCCGCACTGAAGATGTCCCGCCCAAGGACAAGGATGAAAAGGAAAAGGAGCAGCCCTATAAAGAGGTTTATAACAGGCAGTGTCCTGGAATATCTCGATTTAATGACGCCGTTACCCATACACCGTTTCTAACTACTCATTATACATAACAAAAAAAATTTTAGAAACCGTAATCTGCTGCCCCTTGAGACCCGGAATCCCTGCATGAGGATGGAGCCTAAGCGCGTCCGCGCCTCGGGCCCCATCCCTTTTTCATTTCGGCGGAGAAATGGTATAGTTTTTTCAGAGTGAAGAACGGGTCTGAGAAACCTTCCCTCCATTACGGCTGGGTCATCGTCTTTACGGGAACCCTCTGCATTCTCGCCTGTCTCGGTTTCGGACGTTTTGCCCTCGGTATGCTGCTCCCGTCCATGGCATCCACCCTCGGGCTGAGTTACTCGCAAATGGGTTTCATCAGCACAATAAATTTCGTCGGCTACCTCATCTCTGTTCTCATCAGCGGATTCTGGGCCATGAGGATAGGGGCGAGGAAACTCATCTTCTTCGCCCTGCTCCTTGCAGGTACTTCGATGATGCTCATGAGTCAGGCACGAAGTTTCGGTTCGGTACTCGTTCTCTATTTCTTGACCGGAATAGGGAGCGGGGCGACGAACGTCCCTGTGATGGGGCTCGTCTCGCATTGGTTTGTATCTACGAAGAGAGGGAAGGCGGCAGGATTCATTGTGATAGGAAGCGGCTTTGCGATCGTCATCTCCGGAAAGCTCATACCGTTCATCAACACCATAGCCGGTCCCGAGGGCTGGAGGGCGAGTTGGCTCGTGCTCGGCTTCTTCGTCATGATCATCGCCGGCATCGGTTTTTTCCTCATCCGTAATGACCCTCAGGAGAAGGGGCTGCTGCCCATCGGGAGCGACGACACCTCTCCTTTCTATGCCGCACTCATCGACAAAATGAAGACGAGCGTTTACCGGAGAGGCGTCATCTACCACCTCGGATCGATATACTTTCTCTTCGGTTACACCTATGTCATCTACGCAACCTTTATCGTCACTACCCTCGTCAAGGAAAGAGGGTTCTCGGAATCGGCTGCCGGCAACTTCTGGTCGTGGGTAGGCTTTCTCAGTCTCTTTTCGGGTCCTGTCTTCGGCACCCTCTCTGACAGACTCGGAAGAAAAGCCGGCCTCATCCTCGTCTTCTTCCTCCAGATGATCTCTTATATCCTCGTCGCTTCGGGGCTGCCGGGTCTGTTCCTCTACCTTTCGATCGGCTTCTATGGCATCGTCGCCTGGAGTATACCCTCCATCATGGCGGCGGCGGTCGGAGACTATGTCGGAGCGGCAAAGGCGGGACAGGCGTTCGGGTTCGTGACTTTCATTTTCGGTTTCGGCCAGATAGCCGGCCCCGCGATAGCCGGGCTCCTCGCCGAGAGGACAGGGAGCTTTTCGGGCAGTTTTTTCATGGCGGCTGCACTAGCCGGAACGGCGATTCTGCTCACCCTATTCCTGAGGAGGCCGCATTGAACGTCACGAGATTGCAAGGAGGTGAAGCCTATGACAGAAATGCATGAAGAATGGACCGAAGTCTTTCTCACGTATGATCCCCTCGAGGCGGAGATGATTAAAGACCTCCTCGAAAGCGGGGGCATACCCGTTGTCGTACGGTCGTCAAAGGTGAGCCCCTATCCCGTCAATATCGGCAAGATAGGGGAGATCAGGATCCTTGTCAGGGCCGAAGACAGGGAGACGGCTACGACGGTCATCCAAGGGGGCGGGACCGAGGAGCGGATGAATCAGTCCTGATGATTTTCGCCTCTCCATGCGCACGGACTTGGTGAAGTGTGAGGCGATTGACATCTCCTCCGATATTTGTGATACTGAACCGAGATGGCAAGCCTGCTGCTCATTGACGATGAAGAAGGAATAACCCTCGCGCTTAAGACCCTCTTCGAAAAGAAAGGGTACGACTTCATGAACTCCTACACGGGCAAGGGAGGGCTGGAGACCGCCCTTAAGGAGCTACCGGATATCGTTCTTCTGGACCTTCATCTCCCGGACCTGTACGGCATGACAATCCTGAAAGAACTGAAGGCCGTTCATCCTGATTTGGTTGTCATCGTCATGACTGGCTTCGGCGAGATTCAGGAGGCCGTGGAGGCCGTAAAAATCGGGGCCGAACACTATTTTCAGAAACCCGTCGATCTCGATGAACTCTCGATCATCGTCGAAAGAAATCTGCAGATAAAACATCTCAGGCGGGAGGCCTCTCTTTCGAAGAAGTCCCCCTATCCGATAGTGGGAAGGTCCAGGCAACTGCAGGGACTCATCCACATCATCAATCTCATGGCCGAAAATGAGTCAACGATAGTCCTCATTGAGGGAGAGACCGGAACGGGCAAGGAACTTGTGGCGAGGAATATCCATCTGCTCAGCAAGAGGGCCGATAAACCTTTTGTTGACATAAACTGCGCTTCCATCCCCGAGAATATCTTCGAGAGCGAGCTCTTCGGATACGAGGCGGGTGCGTTCACCGATGCAAAGACGACAAAGAAGGGGCTCTTTGAGATAGCTGACGGGGGCACGGTCTTCCTCGATGAAATAGGGGAGATGCCCCTTTCTCTCCAGGCAAAGCTTCTCCGGGTCATCGAAGCGAGAGCCTTCCGCCGGGTCGGGGGCACGAGGGAGATGAAGACAGATATACGGTTTATTGCCGCCACGAACAAGGATCTCGCTGAATGCGTAAAGAACGGCTCCTTCAGGGAAGACCTCTATTACCGGTTAAATGTGGTGCCGGTAAAGGTCCCTCCTCTCAGGGACAGGGCTGAAGATATCCCCATGCTCGCGGAATTTTTTCTCGCGGACTATGCGGAAAACATGAACAAGAAGATCAACTCCCTCGATAAAGACGCACTGGAAGCCCTCTGCGCTTACCGATGGCCCGGCAACATCCGGGAGTTGCGAAACGTGCTCGAAAGGGCGATCATTCTCTGTCAGGGGCAGATGATCGGAGCGCAGCACCTGCTCCTGCCTGCGGCCGGTACCGAAGACGAGGCCGTTCTCTTTCAACTTGAGGATGTTGAGCGACTGCATATCAAGAAAGTCCTTGCGGCGGTATCTCAGAACAGATCGAAGGCAGCAGGGTTGCTCGGCATTTCCCGCTCGACCCTCAATGAGAAGATAAAGAAGTTCGGTATCGCCGCCGACTGATTTCCGGTCGTACCGACCGATTTTCGACCGCCGTTCATCGTCTGAGCTCTCTCACGGAGCGGCAACCATCATCGACAAAAAAATACCCTGTATCAATGCCTTCTCCAGAATACCGCTCTTATCCCCCTCATTTTATTAGACTGGCATCGGTCTTGCTCATGAAGATCCCCAGGGAAACGTGAAAGGGTCTATGAACCTTCACCTTGATTACAAAACCTGGAAAGAGAAGCAGGAGGCACCGGAATGAAAAAAATTCTTATCGTTGACGACGAGGCATCAATCCTTCTCAGTCTCTCGCACCTCTTAAGCAGCGATGAGGTTGTCGTTATAACCTGCAGCAGGCTCGAAGAGGCCGAAGAGGCGATCAGCAGATACGCCTTCGACCTCGTCATCGCCGATATCAGGCTGAGCGGCGTTTACGGAGTTGAAGGCCTCGAACTCCTGAGCTACATAATGAGGACGAGCCCCGGCACAGCCGTGATAACCATGACCGCCTATGGTTCCGATCATATCAGGGACGCTGCTTACCGGAGAGGAGCCTACTACTATTATGAAAAGCCGATAGATATGGACGATATTTTAGAGACAGTCGGAAGCCTCGGCATTCCGGTGGCGAAGCAAAAAGGGGAGGGAGTGATATGATGTCTTCCTTGAAGAAGGTCTTGATTGTGGACGATTCCAAGCTGATACATCAGATGTACCGACTGATACTGATGAGATTCAAGGATCTCAGGCTCGTGGATGCGATGAACGGACTCGAGGGTCTCGAGATCCTCTCGAAGGAGAACGATTTTGATCTCATCCTCCTTGATATCAATATGCCGATCATGAACGGCATCCAGTTCCTCGAAAAGCTGAATGGAAGCAGCGTACTGCGTAATGTACCCATAATCGTCATCAGTACCGAGGGAAAGGAAGAAGACACGATAAGGGCGATGAAGCTTGGTGCATGGGGTTATGTCGTGAAACCCTTCAGGTCCGAGGACCTCTTTGGTCTCATAGAAAAAGTACTCGCGAAAAAGTCTCCCCTGCTGACAGCAATAAGATGATGAGGGAATTCATTATCTTACCACGCGGTTCTCATGGATTATAGAGAGCTTATACAGGACTACCTCGACGATGCAAACGGGCATCTCGACGCCTTTGACGGAGCACTCCTATCACTGGAAAGGAACGGCTACAGCAGAGAGGTGGTCCTGAATCTGCTCGGTACCCTCCATACGCTGAAGGGGAACTCCGGCATGATGGGCTTCGACTCCCTGAAGGGCTTTCTCCATAGGGTTGAGGAAGTCCTGAAAAAGGTGCTCGATAACGAGGCCGATCTCGACAGGGTGATCGACCACCTTTTCGACAGCGCCAACCTGATTCGGACTGTCCTCCAGGAGATAGGGACGGAAGGGATGATCGTTACGGACCTTTCCGAAAAGGCCGGAGACATCGCAGAGTCTCCGGAAGGTTCTGATGGCAGGTCAATAAAACAGGAAATGGAACTCGCGTCTTACCTCGGGACAAAGACAAATACCATGAAGGTAGATTTCAAGAGGCTCGATGACCTGCTCAATCTCGTGGGAGAGTTGGTGATCTTCAAGACGAGGCTGAACCAGATAGGGGAAAGGACGAGGGCGGAAGTCAGCACGAAATCCTTGGGAAACGAACTGGAGGGCGCCCTTGAGCTCATGGGGAAGACTATATCGGGGCTGCAGGAGGGGATCATGAAGGCAAGGATGCTTCCGGTGAGGCATGTCTTCCATAAATTTCGGAGGCTGGTACGGGACCTCTCGAAATCCATGGGCAAAGAGATTAAGCTGATCTTCGAGGGAGAAGAGACCGAGATAGACAAAACAGTGATAGATGCCCTGGAGGAACCGCTGCTCCACATGATCAGGAATGCCATCGATCACGGCGTCGAGTCTCCCGAAACGAGAGTTGCCGGGGGGAAAAGCCGGGAAGGAAAGATCACTCTCTGCGCATTTCAGGAATCAAATTATGTGATCATCAAGGTCAAGGATGACGGACGCGGAATCGATTTCGGCAGGATCAGGGAACTGGCAGTAAAAGACGGATTGATCACCGAAGAAACCCCCTTTGACAGGGATACCGCGATTGATCTCATCTTCTCCTATGGGTTTACGACCAAGCAAGAGGCAACCGATGTCTCAGGGAGGGGCGTCGGTCTTGACGTGGTCAGCAGGAACATCGTAAGGCTGAACGGATATGTGGACATCGAGGGCACGCCGGGAAAGGGGACTACCTTCATCATAAAGCTCCCTCTCAGCCTCGCCATAATCCCCGCTTTGATGGTTGAGGCCGAAGGAGAGGTGTATGCCCTCCCCATGAGTGCCGTTGATGAAAGCCTCAAGGCCGCGGAAGAGGACATCCATCTCATCAACAACCGAGAGGTTATCCGCTTCAGGGAAATGGTGCTGCCTGTTGTGAGGCTCAATGATTTTCTCGGACTCAACGCCGAAAGGAGGAAGCAATTCTATCTCGTAATCGTGGGCAAGGCGGACAAACGCCTTGCAGTAGCCGTAGACCGCCTCAGGGGGCAGCAGGACATTGTGATTAAACCCATCGATGACACACTCGGAAAATCTTACGGGATCGCAGGCGCGTCGATCCTGGGTGACGGAAGGATCGTACTCATCGTGGACATCATGTCCATCTACAAGAAGAGAGAGGTGACAAGAAATGGCTAAGCTATCGTTACCGGCATCAGGACTCGCGGAAGACGTTCTGGAAGGCATAGGGGACGAACACGATGAACTCCAACTCGTGACGTTCACGATAGGGGAGCAGTATGGCGTTTCCATCAGTCAGGTTCAGGAGATCATCAGAGTGGGGAACGTTACGAGGGTGCCGAATTCTCTTCCCTATATGGAGGGGGTAATCAACCTCAGGGGTCGGGTCTTACCGGTACTGAATCTGCGGAAACGGCTCAAATTGCCTGAAAAGGATCTTTCGATCGAATCGAGAATCGTCGTGGTGGAGGCAGGCAGCAAAACCATAGGACTTCTCGTGGATGCGGTTTCCCATGTCATCAAGGTCTCTCCCGATGTGGTGGATAGGGCTCCAGAAGAAGTCCTCGAAGCAGACTGCGATTATATCACCGGGGTATGCAAGCTGCGGAACGGGCTTGTGATATTGATAGACCTGGAAAGAATCATCAGAAGGGAGAATATAGAGATGCCCCAGGGAGAAGGGAAGGAAGAGAAGATACATGGCTGAGAAATACCACCGGAGGAACCGGTAGACAATGTCCCGCTTTGCGGGGGGAAAAAAAGAAAAGGAGGCAACAAAATGAAACTGAAGAGAGCAGTGGCGTGTCTCATGGTGACCATGTTTTTGACGAGTCTCGCATTCGCGGCGGAAAAAAGTGCTGAAAAAAAAGGAACCAAGGCTCAGGCAGAAGCGATGGTGAAGAAGGCGATCGAATACATCAAGGCGAACGGAAGAGAGAAGGCCTTCGCTGAAATCAGTAATCCAAACGGGAAATTTGTAGAGGGGGACCTCTATGTTTTTGTGTATGACTTTAACGGAAAATGTCTGGCCCACGGTGCGAACGCGAAGATGGTGGGGAAAGACCTCATCAATATGAAGGATCCGGACGGCAAGGAATATGTGAAGGAGAGGATCGGCATCGCGAAGAGCAAGGGGCAGGGATGGCAGGATTACAAATTTCCGAATCCCGTAACGAAACAGATAGAGCACAAGACCGCGTATATAGAGAAGTTCGAGGATATCCTCGTTGGCTGCGGCGTCTATAAGTCGTAGCGGATCCATGGCCGGGGCGATCGCCCCGGCCCGTAATTCACGAGAGGAGGCGTTATGAAACACTATTTCATGAATATGAGCATCGCAAGAAAATTTCTTGTGGCTCCCGCGGCCATCATGGTCTTCCTGATCCTTTTCGGAGTCATATCATACCGCGTTTTCCACAGCCAACAAGGGGAATTGACGGACATCTATAAGAATCGCTTCAGCACCTATCAGGCTGCCGCGCAGATCTCAAAGGACCTTGCGAATGTCCACGCAAACATCTACAAGATAATCGGTTGGATCGACGCGCGATATGCTGTCGAAAAAGTGGATGCCCTCGCCAAGGAACAGGTCGCCGTAATGAACCAGACGACCAAAGCGATTCAGGACAAAATCACCTCTCCGAAGACGCTCCCCGAAGAGAAGAAGATCTTTGAGGGCCTCCTCTCTTCTCTCGGAGAGTATAAGGACTCGGCACAGGCGACCATTGACCTGAGCGGGTCGGTGACGGAATTCGCGACGATGTACATGCAGGTCGCGGACGATAAGTTTCTCGCTCTCAATAAGGAGCTTGACTCACTCGTGGCTTACGAGAAGAAGCTCAGCGAAGAGAGTTATCAGCGTGCCTCGAGCAGTTTCACAAAAGTGATGGCCGCCTTCCTGACAGGGTTCATTCTGGCAGTGATACTCTCTGCTGCCATGACGGTATTCATGAAAGGCCTCGTCGTATCTCCCATCAAGAAACTGACGGAAAAACTCAAGGAGATAGCCGCAGGAGAGGGGGACCTCACGAAGAGAGTCGAGATCTCTTCCAAAGACGAAATCGGGGAAATGGGGAAGAGCCTCAATCTCTTTCTCGAGAATATACACGGACTTGTCACGACCATTCGGGGGACTACCCTAAAGACGGCCTCCGCGACGAACCAGATCACGACGAGTTCGAAGCAGGTGATGCAGGGTGCATCCACCACGGCGGCGTCCGCAGAGCAGACCCTTGCGAGCATGGAAGAGATGGCGGCGTCAATCGCGCAGGTTGCGAAGAACACCGAATCATTGGCGACCAATGTGGATGAGACTTCGGCGACGATCAATGAGATGGCTGCATCTATCGAGCAGGTGGGAAAGAATGCGGATGTCATGGCGGCCTCGGTGGGAGAGACCTCGGCGACAATCGAGCAGATGATAAATTCGATGGAGCAATCATCGAAGAATACAACATCAATGACCGATTCGGTGAATGAGACCTCAGCGACGGTGGAGAATCTCTTATCGTCCGTCGAGCAGATATCCAAGGGCACAGAGTCGCTGAAGCATATGGTAACGGAGAGCTCGGGGACGATAGAAGAGATGATGCGGACGGTGCAGGAAGTGGCCGGCAAGATAGGGGAAGCGAACCGGCTGAGCCAGGCAGCCTACCAGGATGCGGAGCAAGGGGGCAAGGGGATTTACCAGAGCATCGAGAGCCTCCAGAACATAGGGAAGACCACGGAAAAGACGATGGGGATCATCGAGAACCTCGGAAAGAGGTCCGAGGAGGTCGGGAGCATCGTAGAGGTGATCAATGAAATCGCGGACCAGACGAACCTGCTGGCGCTGAACGCGGCCATTGAGGCGGCGCGTGCAGGAGACGCGGGGAGGGGATTCGCGGTCGTGGCCGATGAGATACGGAAGCTCGCGGAGCGGTCCATGGAGGCGACGAAGGAGATCGGAGCGGTGATTAGGCAGGTGCAGGGTGAGACGGCCACCGCGGTAAAGGCGACGGAGGAGACATACCGTGAAGGCAAGGGGGGCATGGCGTTGGCATCGAGCAGCCGGGATGCCTTCAACAGCATCATAGAAGCGGTGAAGGAGACCTCCAGGATCATGGAGGGAATCGCGAGGTCAGCCGGGGAGTTGAGCAAGGCGACAGGACAGGTGATGAATTATATCGTTGATATGAATTCGGCATCGGGAGACGTTGCCGCCGTGGTGAAGATACAGGCTGACGGCACGGGATCGATACGGAGCACCCTCGAAAAAATGAACAGCCAGGTGCAGGAAGTGAATGTCGCGACGAAGGAACAAGCGATAGGAGGCAACCAGATACGGGAAGCCCTCGAAAGGATGAAGACCGTGGTGCATGAGGTGAACACAGCGGTGAAGGAGCAGGTGAGGGGCGCAAGGCAGATCGTCGAGTCCATCGAGATGATGAGGGGCATGACGCAGGACGTGGCGGGTGCAGCGGCAGAACAGCGGGTGGGAGGAGACACGGTGGTGAAGGCGATGGAGGGCATGAGCCACATCGCTTCAGAGAATCTCAGACTTTCTACCGACATGAAGGGCGCGTCCGAAGACACGCTTTCACAAGTCGAATACCTCCAGCAGTCGGTGAGCAGGTTCAAGATAGATTCCAACGGAGACAAGCCTGAGAAAAAGGAGGTATTGGCAGCTGCCTGAGAACGTCCGGCACAGACTGCGCGATCAGCCATGGTTCTACTACCCCGAGAAGACAGGCGTGAGGCAACGGATATGGAGGAGATTCAAGGCCTACTGAAAGGATTGAGCAGTGCTGATTGGTGGGCAAGAAATGATGCGATAAAGTCTCTTCTTGCCTACCCTGAAAAGGCGTATCTCCCCTTTCTTGAAGAGGCCTTGAGAGACCATGAGGATGCGGCCCGGAGAAATGCGGCTATGGAGTTTTTTACGGCTCTCGGGGCGAGGGCCCTGACGTCCCTTCTCGGCCTGCTCAAGGATGACGACCCGGAAGTGAGACTCTTT
>Ga0187779_10001805_pt1 | contig 13339 bp, 8 predicted proteins | sample 1015_Q2_SP10_10__FD_132435 | JGI IMG/M metagenome (GOLD analysis project Ga0187779, IMG submission 132435) | Tropical peat soil microbial communities from peatlands in Department of Meta, Colombia - 1015_Q2_SP10_10_MG | ecosystem: Environmental > Terrestrial > Soil > Wetlands > Peat | place... | reverse complement strand
GACCACCGCCAACCTGCAGCACCCGCACATCCTGTCGCTGTTCGACTCGGGCGAGGCCGACGGGCTGGTCTACTACGTGATGCCGTTCGTGGAGGGCGAATCGCTGCGCGACCGGCTGACGCGCGAGAAGCAGCTCCCGGTGGACGAGGCAGTACGGATCGCGCGGGAAGTGGCGGACGCGCTCGAGTACGCGCACGGGCACGGCGTCGTGCACCGGGACATCAAGCCCGAGAACGTGATGCTGGCGGGCGGGCACGCGCTGGTGGCGGACTTCGGCATCGCGCTGGCGGCCTCGCGCTCGGACGGCGGCACCCGGATGACCGAGACGGGGATGAGCCTGGGGACGCCGCACTACATGAGTCCCGAGCAGGCGATGGGGGAGCGGGAGATCACGGCGCGCTCGGACGTGTACGCGCTGGGATGCGTGCTGTACGAGATGCTGACGGGCGAGCCGCCGTTCACGGGGCCGACCGCTCAGGCGATCATCGCGCGGGTGATGACCGAGGAGCCGCGGTCGGTCACCCTGCAGCGGAGGACGGTGCCGCCGCACGTGGAGGCCGCCGTGCTGACGGCACTGGAGAAGCTGCCGGCCGACCGGTTCGCCACGGCGCGGGAATTCGGCGCGGCGTTGGCGGGCGAGGGCGGGGCGCTGCCCGCGTCCCGGATCACGGCGGCGGCGATCGCACGGACCGGCGCCGGGCCGTGGCGCCTCCGGTTCCAGGTGGCGTCGGCGGTGGCCCTGGGGGCGCTCGCCGTCGCCGCCTGGGGCTGGCTCGGCGGGCGTCCCGGCGCGCAGGCCGGTTCCGAGTGGCAGCGCATCGCGCTGGGCGACTCGCTGCGGCTGACCATCGTGATGCCGTCCATGGCGCTGTCCCCCGACGGCGGGACGCTCGTCCTGAAGGACGACCGGCAGAATGGCCTGCTGTGGATCAAGCGCCGGTCGGAGCTGAACCCCGTGCCCGTTCCGGGCACGGAGCGCGGGACCAATCCGGTGTTCTCACCGGACGGCCAGTGGATCGCGTTCGTCGCGGATGGGCGCCTGAAGAAGGTGCGTACCGACGGCGGCGCAGCCGTCACGCTCGCCGACACCGCCGCGAGCGCCGGCGGCTTCGGTGGGGCGGCGTGGCTCGACGACGGCTCGCTGGTCTACGTGCGGCCGTCGCTGGTCGAGCTGCGGCGCGTGGGCACGGCGGGCGGCGGCGGCACGGTGGTCCTGCTCGACAGCACCAACGGCGGCGGGATCGGCATGCCGCACGCGTTGCCGGGCTCGCGGGGAGTTCTGTACCAGTACTGCAGCTCGGGATGCGTGACGATGGCGGTGCAGGTGCTGGACCTGAGGACCGGCCGGCACAAGCCGCTGGTGGACAACGCGGCAGCGGCCTGGTACCTGCCGCCCGGGCGCCTGCTCTACGTGCGCCGCGACGGCGTGGCGCTGGTGGCGCCGTTCGATCTCAAGCGCCTCGAGATCACCGGCGAGGCCGTTCCGGTCCTCGAGGGCGTGCTCGTCCAGCCGGGGTTCGCGCAGCTCGCCTGGTCGCCGGCCGGGACCCTGGTCTACGTGCGGGGGTCGGGCAGCAGCGCGGAGAACACGGCCGTGCGCGTGAGCCGCGATGGAGTCGAGCTGGTGGTGGACTCGGCGTGGCACGGGTCGTTCGCCTCGCTGGCGCTGTCGCCCGACGGCCGTCGGGCGGCCGTCAGCTCCGGCGCGACGAACGGCGGCCTGAACATCTGGGTCAAGCAGCTCGACCGCGGTCCGGCGACGCGGCTCACGTTCAGCGGCAAGGACCGGCGGCCGGCATGGTCGCCCGACGGCCGTACCGTCGCGTTCGTGCGCGACACCACGGGAGCCAGCCTCGTCATCGCGCATGCCGCCGACGGGAGCGGACCGGACCGCCGGCTGGCGCGTCTCGACCGGACCGCGCAGGAGATCGACTGGACGCGGGACGGGAAGTGGCTCGTGCTCCGCACCGACAACGGCGCTCCGGGTGCGGGCGACATCGTCGGCGTGCGGGTCGGCGGCGACACGACGCCCGTCAGCCTGGTCGCGAGCCCCTTCACGGAGCTGCATCCCGCCGTCTCCCCGGACGGCCGCTGGCTGGCGTACACGTCGAACGAGTCCGGCACCAACGAGGTGTACGTGCGGCCCTTCCCGGACACCCAGGGCGCCCGGTGGCAGGTCTCCAACGGGGGCGGCGACGAGCCCCGCTGGTCGCCCGACGGGCGGGAGCTGTACTACCTCGATCCCTCGCTTCGCCTCATGGCGGCGGCCGTGACGCGGGGCGCGGCGTTCGCGACGTCGGGCGTGCGGCCGCTGTTCTCCACGGCACCGTACTTCAACGAGGCGTTCCACCAGTCGTACGAGGTCGCGCCGGACGGCCGCAGCTTCTACTTCCTGCGGCCCGCGCAGGCCGCCGGCGGGCCGCACACCCCCGACATCGTGTGGGTCGAGAACTGGTCCGCCGACCTCAGGGCGAAGCTCGCCCGGTGAGCCCGAGTCTTCCCGGAGGTGACGTATGACCGACGCCGGACGCCCCGACGACCCCCGCAAGCCGACCGACGACGAGATCGACGTCTACGGCCTGACGCACGTGGGCAAGGTCCGCAAGACGAACCAGGACCACTTCCTCGTCGGGGCGATCCACAAGCGGGTCAACATCCAGCTGACCAGCCTCTCGGACCAGCAGCGGCTCCCGTTCGCCGACGAGCGGGTGGCGGTCGTCGCGATGGTGGCGGATGGCGTCGGCGGCGGCCAGGGAGGGGAGCAGGCGAGCGCCACGGCCCTCGAGATCGCGACCCAGTACGTCACCAGCAGCATGAACTGCTACTACACGTCGGACGCCACCGAGACGACGTTCATCGACGCGCTGCAGCAGGCGGCGATGCGGTGCCACGACGCGGTGCTGGAGCGGGCCAGGGCGGAGCCCGCGGCCCGCAGCATGGCCACGACCCTGACGCTGTGGATGGGCGTGTGGCCCTGGTTCTACCTCCTCCAGGTGGGCGACTCGCGCTACTACCTGTTCCGCGACGGTCAGCTGACCCAGGTGAGCCGTGACCAGACGATCGCCCAGGACCTCGTGGACCAGGGCGTGTTCAGCCGCACCACCGGCCAGCGGTCCCGCTTCGCCAACGTCCTGTCGAGCGCCATCGGCGGCCAGCAGACGATGCCGGTGGTGACCCGCCACAAGAGCGACTGGGACTACGTGCACCTGCTCTGCAGCGACGGTCTCACCAAGCACGTGAGCGACGAGAGGATCGCCGAGCGGCTCGGGTCGATGACCACCGCGAAGCAGGTGTGCGAGCTGCTCCTGGCGGACGCCCTGGAGGGCGGAGGCACCGACAACGTCACCGTGATCGTGGGCCGGGCGCAGCGCCGCGGCGCGCCGGCGTGAGACGGGCGGGCCGGGTCGCGGGGCCGTGCGCGGCCGCCGTGCTGGCGGCCTGCACCCCCAAACCCCAACCCCCAGGCCCCAGCCCCCCGCGGGTGGTCACCGTGGAGCAGGCGTCGGGCACGGCGCAGCTCCTGGTCGGCGTCAGCGTGGTGAACGACCAGGTCGTCTGGGCGAGCGGCGCCGGCGGCACCTTTCTGCGGACCACCGACGGCGGCGCCACCTGGCAGGCCGGCCGGGTGCCGGGTGCCGACACGCTCCAGTTCCGCGACGTGTTCGCGCTCGACTCGAGCACGGCGTGGCTCCTCTCGATCGGCAGCGGGTCGGCGTCCAGGGTCTACCGCACCGGCGACGGCGGCCGGACGTGGAGCCTGCCGTTCACGAACCCCGACCCGGCGGGGTTCTACGACTGCTTCGACTTCTGGGCGCCGGGGCGCGGCATCCTAGCCGGCGACGCCGTGGACGGCCGGTTCGTGGTGATGACGACGACGACGGGCGGCGACACGTGGCGGCGCGTGCCGCCCGATCGTTTCCCGGCGGCCTCGCCGGGCGAGGGCAGCTTCGCGGCGAGCGGCACGTGCGTGATCGCCCGGCCGCAGGGTGAGGCGTGGATCGCGGTCGGCACCCCGCGGTCGCTGCTCCTGCACACCGCGGACGACGGCGCGACGTGGAGCGCCGATACGATCCCGATCGCGGGCATCACGTCGGTGAGCTTCCGCGACGCGCGGCACGGCATCGTGGTGGGCTTCGATTCGACCGCCGCGGCGGCGGCGACGCGCGACGGCGGCCGGACGTGGACGCGGGGCGGCCCGCCCCCGTTCAAAGCCGGCGTGTACGGCGCCGCGTGGGTGCCCGGGGCGCGCCGGCCCACGGTGGTCGCGGTCGGCCCCGGCGGCGCGTCGTATTCGCTCGACGACGGTGCGACCTGGATCGCGATCGACGGCAACGCCCACTGGTCGGTGGCGTTCGCCGCGTCGGGCGCCGGCTGGATGGTCGGCCCGCGCGGACGCATCACGAAGATCGGGGGTTTCTGAGTTGGCCGACGAGACGCTCACCCAGACCGGCGCCCGACTGGGCGCGGCGCTCGCCGGCCGCTACCGGATCGAGCGCGAGCTGGGGCAGGGCGGCATGGCGACGGTGTACCTCGCCCAGGACCTGCGGCACGACCGCAGGGTCGCGCTCAAGGTCCTGCGCGCCGAATTGGCCGCCGTGATCGGGGCCGAGCGGTTCCTGGCCGAGATCAAGACGACGGCCAACCTGCAGCACCCGCACATCCTGCCGCTGTTCGACTCGGGCACGGCCGACGCCTTCCTCTATTACGTCATGCCGTTCGTGGAGGGCGAATCGCTCCGCGACCGGCTGACGCGCGAGACGCAGCTGCCGGTGGACGAGGCCGTGCGGATCGCGACCGAGGTGGCGGGGGCGCTGGACTACGCGCACCGGCACGGCGTGGTGCACCGGGACATCAAGCCCGAGAACATCCTGCTGGCGGAGGGGCAGGCGCTGGTCGCCGACTTCGGCATCGCGCTGGCGGTGAGCCGGAGCGAGGGTGCGACCCGCATGACGGAGACCGGAATGTCGCTCGGGACGCCGCACTACATGAGTCCCGAGCAGGCGATGGGGGAGCGGGAGATCACGCCGAAGGCGGACGTGTACGCGCTGGGGTGCGTGCTGTACGAGATGCTGCTGGGGGAGCCGCCGTTCACGGGCCCGACCGCGCAGGCGGTGGTGGCGAAGGTGATGACGGAGAAGCCGGCGCCGATCGTGCCGCGGCGGGAGCGCGTCCCGGCCCACGTCGAGGACGCCGTCCTCACGGCCTTGGAGAAGCTGCCCGCCGACCGCTTCCCGACGGCCGCCGCGTTCGCCGAAGCGCTGCACCGGCCGGACGCCGCGACGCCGCGACGCGCGGACGCACCGACCCGCGCCGCCCCCTCCGCCTGGGTGCTCGGGGCCGGCGGCGCCGGCCTCGCGGCCGCCGGCTTCCTGCTCGCCGTGCTCGTCCTGCACCGGAGCGGCCCGCCGATCGCCCGTTTCGGCCGCGCCACCAAGGTCACGTACGACCGCGGCCTCGAGGTCTATCCGGCCCTCTCGCCCGACGGCCGCTCGGTCGCCTACGCCGCCGGCTCCTCGATCGCGCTCAAGATCTTCGTGCGGCAGGTCGCGGGCGGCCGCGCCATTCCGCTCACGGGCGACACGAGCGACGTCGAGTGGGAGCCGTACTGGTCGGCCGACGGCACGCGCATCCTGTTCCTGGCGCGCGGCGGCGTGTGGAGCGCGCCGTCGTCCGGGGGCGAGACGCAGCCCGAGATTCCGGCGCCGGCCGGCGGCTCGGTCACCTCGGCCGAGTGGTCGCCCGACGGCAAGTCCATCGCCTACATCGTCGGCGACACGCTGCTCCTGTGGGCCGGCCAGCGGCGCGAGCGGCAGATCGCGCTGCTGCACGATCCCGCGCTGTGCCGCTGGTCGCCGAACGGCGAGCTGATCGCCTGCGCCTCGGGCAACCGGTTCTACCTGACGCCCGGGATCGTGATGACGAACCTGTCGCCGAGCCGCATCGTGGTGGTCCGCGTGCGGGACGGCGCCGTCCACACCGTCACGGACAGCACCTCCCTCAACCAGAGCCCGGTGTGGTCGCGCGACGGCCGCTGGCTGTACGACGTGTCCGACCGCGACGGGCCGCGCGACGTGTTCGCCGTGCCGATCGGCTCCGACGGCCGGGCCGCCGGCCGCGCGGTCCGCCTCACCACCGGCCTCGGCGCGCAGACGATCTCGCTGTCGGCCGACGGCCGGCGGCTGGCCTACGCCGCGTTCACCGGGACCAGCAACATCTGGTCGCTGCCGCTGCCCGCGCATCCGCCCGCGCCGGCCGCCGGACTCCAGCAGCTCACCAGCGGGGACCAGGTCATCGAGGAGCCGTACGTCACGCGCGACGGCAAGTGGCTGACCTACCACTCCGATCTCACCGGCCGGGGCCAGCTGTACCGGATCGCCCTGCCGCATGGCGCGTCCGAGCGCATGACCTCCGACACCTTCGACGACTACGCGCCGTCGCTGTCGCCCGACGGGCGGGAGGTCGCCTTCCATTCGTGGCGGACGGGCTCGCGCGACATCTACGTGCTGCCGCTGGACGGCGGCCCGGTGCAGCAGGTCACCAACACGCCGCGCCAGGAGGCCGTCGCCCACTGGAGCCCCGACGGCCGGGCCCTCGTCTTCGGCGACCTCATCGCGCCCGGTGGCATCTGGATCGCGCGGCGGCGTGCGGACCGCTCGTGGGCCACGGCCATTCTCCGCCGGCCGACGGGCTACTGGCCCGACTTCTCGCCCGACGGGCGCTGGCTCGTGTTCACGCACGAGCTGAACGGGGGCGCGATCGGCATCCTGGCGGTGGATTCGGGGCCGGAGCGGATCCTCGTGGACCCGGAGCGGGCCGGAATCCTCGCCGAGGTGCCCCAGTACAGCGCCGACGGGACAACCGTCTACTTCAAGAGCCACGACGCCCGCGGCGTCGCGTCGATCTGGGAAGTCCCCGCGGCCGGCGGCACGCCCCGGCTCCTCGCCCGCCTCGACGACCCGGCGCACACCTCGTACCGCCCGGAGCTCGCGGTCGGCGCTGGCCGGATGTACTTCACGGTCGAGGACCGCCAGGCCGACGTGTACGTGATGGACGTGGAGCGGCGCTAGGCGGGGACCGCCCGCTACAACCCCCGGAGCGCCTCGGCCTCGGTGGCGAACACGGAGAGGATGGCCGAGAAGCCGGAGATGTCGAACACCTCCCGGACCGTCTCGTTCAGGCCGAACAGGCGCAGCGCGCCCCCCGCGCCGGTCAGCCGCTTGGCGGTGGCGAGCAGGACGCGAAGTCCGGCGCTGCTGATGTAGCCGAGCGCCGTGAAGTCGACGACCATCTTCTTCCCGCCGTTCGCGAGAATCCCGTCGAGCGCCTGCTGGGCCTGCGGCGAGGTGTTGCTGTCGAGATTTCCCGCCAGGGCGACGACCGTGACGTCGCGCTGCATGCGTGTCGTGATGTTCATGCATCCTCCTCGCTCGGACCCGCGGTCGTGCCGCCCGGCAGGCGCTTCTCCAGGGTGACGACGTTGCGGCCCTCGCGGCGGCGATAGCTGACGTCGTCCATCATCTGCCGGACCAGGTGAATGCCCAGCCCGCCGATCCGCCGTGCCTCCACCGGGAGCGCGGTGTCGGGGGCGGCCATGCCGAGCGGGTCGAACGGCTGACCGTCGTCGGTGAGGGTGACGCACAGCCGGTCCGAGCGCAGCTCGGCGTCCACGGACACCTCGCCTCCCGCCCGGCCCGCGAACCCGTACGCGACGGTGTTGTGCAGCAGCTCGTCGAGGACGACGCAGATGCTGCGCCGGATCGCGTCCGGCACGGCGTGCGCGTCCGCGAACCGGGCGAACGCGGCGGTGACCCCGCCGACCTCGCCGCGGTCGGCGCCGATCGTCATGCGGAAACGTGGCCGCATCCCGTCCTCCGGCGTGCTCCTCGGTGGCCCCGACAGCGCCGTAATATGGTCAGCCCGCGCCGCCCCGGCGCCCCGGGGGGGCACCCCGGGGCCGGGCCCCGGGATTTGCCCGGGGGCGTCCCGCGGTGCACGTTTGGCCCGGGAAACCTGGGTCGGCGCGGGACGGGGCCGCCGGCCGGGTGAACGCATCCAACCTTTGGCCATTCGAGTTGTAATTGAAAGAGGCGCTGGCGGCGGACGAGCAGGATCGGGCCCTCGTCAGGGGGTACCTGGGGGGTCAACGGGACGCCGCGGGCGGTCTCGTCGACCGGTACCAGAAGCGGCTGTTCAACGTCGCGCTGCGGATGCTCGGGAACGTGCAGGACGCCGAGGACGTGACGCAGACCGTGTTCCTCAACGCGTTCCTCAAGCTCCGGACGTACGACCCGAGGTACCGGTTCTTCAGCTGGGTCTACCGCATGGCGGTGAACGAGTCGCTGAACGAGCTCAAGCGCCGGCGGCGGACCGTGACGGTGGAGGACGCGCCGGACATCCCGGCGCCGGGGTCCGCACCCGATCGTGCGGCGGAGGTGGAGGACCGCGTCGGCCGGGCGCTGCTGAGCCTGAAGCCCGACGACCGGGCGGTGGTGGTGCTGAAGCACTTCGTGTCGTTCTCCTACGAGGAGATCGCCGACGTGCTGGAGATCCCCGTGAAGACCGTCAAGTCACGCCTGTTCACGGCCCGGGAGCGGCTGCGGCTGGCGTTGGACGAAGGAGCCCGGAAGTGATGCTGAGCCAGGAGCAGATCGAGCTCATCCATCAGGAGATCGACGGGGCGAACACTCCGGAAGAGAGTGCCGCGTTCCGGTCGCTGATGGAGCAGGATCCGGAGGCCCGGGCGCTGGCGGACGAGCTGCGCCGCGTCGCCGGGCTGTTCGCGCAGGTGAGCGGGCGCGAGCCGCCGCGCCACCTGAAGCAGGCGATCCTCGATGCGCTGCCGCAGCCGGCTCGCGTGTCGCCACCGGCCATCGTGCGATGGGCCGCCCGAGGGCTGAGACTCGTTACCGAGCGAATGGAGGAAGCGATCATGACCAGGAAGGCAGTGCTCATCGGGACCGCGGCGGCCGCGATCGTGATCGTCGTGGCGGGGATCGTCACGGGCTGGCCGCCCCTGAACGGCGGCGCCGGCACGATCGGCGGGGTCGAGCAGGCGGCGCGGTATCACGGCCGGGCGATGACCGAGGCCGACGTGTCGCTCAAGAATCCGGAGATCCAGGCCCTGTTCCAGAACGACCAGGTCCTGCAGCTCGTCCGGAGCGACGCGTTCCGGCAGGTCATGGACAACCAGGCCTTCCGCCAGCTCATCGCCAGCCAGGCGTACCAGCAGCTCGTCGCCAGCCAGGCGTACCAGCAGCTGATCGCCAGCCAGTCGTACCAGCAGCTGGTGCAGAGCCAGGCCTACCAGCAGCTGGCGGCCAGCCAGGCCTACCAGCAGCTGATCGCCAGCCAGGCGTTCCGGGACATGCAGGCCAACACGGCCTACCAGCAGGTGATGGCCAGCCAGGCCTACCAGCAGGTGGCGGCCAGCCAGGCCTACCAGCAGCTGATGGCCAGCCAGGCGTTCCAGACGCTGCAGGCCAACACGGCCTACCAGCAGGTGATGGCCAGCCAGGCCTACCAGCAGGTGATGGCCAGCCAGGCCTATCAGCAGATGATGGCCAGCCAGGCCTACCAGCAGGTGATGGCCAGCCAGTCCTACCAGCAGCTGATGGCCAGTCAGGCCTACCAGCAGCTGATGGCCAGCCAGGCGTACCAGCAGATCGTGGCCAGCCAGTCCTTCCAGCAGATCATGGCCAGCCAGGCCTTCCAGCAGCTGCAGTCGGCCCAGGCGTTCCAGAGCCTGGCGCAGAGCCAGGCGCTGTCCCAGGCGTTCATGCGCGAGGCGATGCGCACCCAGAACTAGCCGACGCTGCGGGGATCCCGGCCCGCCCTAACGGGCGCCGGGATCCCCGCGTAGTATCCTTCCCCTCTGACCATGCACAGACTCCGCATCCTCCTGGCCGTCCTGGCCGGCGCTGGCTTTTCTGCGCCGTCCGATCTCGCGGCGCAGTTCCAGACGCTCCAGACCCGCGACCTGCGGCTGGTGTGGACCTCGCCGCTGCAGGCCTACCTGGTGCCCCAGGTGGCCGGAGCGTTCGAGAACTCGCTGCAGTTCCATACCCGCCTGTGGGACTGGACGCCGGGCGGCAGGATCGACGTGCTGATGCACGACCTCTGGCACTACGGGAACGCGGGCGCGAGCCCGCTGCCGGAGAACCACATCACCGTGGGGCTCGCGCCGTACGAGACGGAGTACGAATCGGCGCCCGCGCAGGAACGGATCATCTCCTCGCTCAACCACGAGATGGTCCACCTCGTGACCACCGACAAGGCCACCGCGTCGGACCGGTTCTTCCGGTCGGTGTTCTTCGGCAAGGTCGCGCCCAACGCCGACGCACCCCCGTCCATGCTCTACGGCTACCTGACCGTGCCGCGGTGGTATACGCCGCGGTGGTACCTGGAAGGGATCGCCGTCTATCTCGAGACCTGGATGAACGGGGGCGTGGGCCGCGTGATCGGCCCCTACGACGAGATGGTGTTCCGCACCCTCGTCAGGGACAGCGCCACCATCTTCGACGTCGTCGGACTCGAATCCGAGGGGACGACGGTCGACTTCCTGGTCGGGGCCAACTCCTACCTCTACGGCACGCGGTTCGTCAGCTATCTGGCCCTGCGCTACGGCAACGACAGCCTGCTGGCGTGGTTCAACCGGTCCGGGGGCAGCCGGGCCTACTTCTCGTCGCAGTTCCGGCACGTGTACGGCCGGCCGCTCGAGGACGAGTGGGCGCGCTGGATCGCGTGGGAGCACGGCTGGCAGGATTCCAACCTCGCGGCGATCCGGCGGCACCCGGTCACCACGGCCCGGCCGCTCTCGAACCGGGCGCTGGGGGCGGTCTCCCGGGCCTACTACGACTCGACGAGCCGGAACCTGTACCTGGCCCTTCGCTATCCCGGCCAGGTCGGGCACATCGCGGCGATCGACGTCGCGACCGGCAAGCTCACGAACATCCGGGAGGTGCTGGGCGCCGCCGGGCTCTACGTCACCTCGCTGGCGTTCGATCCGGCGTCCCGCACCCTCTTCTACACGACCAACAACGCCAACTGGCGGAATCTCGTCTCGCTGAACCTGAGCACCGGCCGCTCCGAGGTCCTGATCAGGGACGTGCGGGTCGGGGACCTCGTCTTCGACCCGGCGGACCGCTCGTTGTGGGGCGTGCGGCACGACAACGGGTTCTCGACCCTGGTCCGCATTCCGCCGCCCTGGCACGAGTGGCACCAGGTCCGCACGCTGCCGTATGGGCGTGACCTGTTCGACCTGGACGTCTCGCCGGACGGCTCGACCCTCGTCGGCTCGATGGCGGAGATCAGCGGAACCCAGCGGTTGGTGAAGATGGACGTCGCGGGCCTCGCGCGGGGCGACACGACCGTCCAGACCCTGTTCGAGTTCGGCAGCTGGGCGCCGCTGAACTTCGTCTTCGCCCCGGACGGGCGGTACCTCTTCGGCTCCTCCTACTACTCGGGCGTCTCCAACATCTACCGCTACGACCTCGCCACGAACGACATCTCGTCGCTGAGCAACGCGGAGACCGGCTTCTTCAGGCCGGTCCCCGTCTCCCGGGATTCGCTCGTCGTCTTCCAGTACACGCGCTGGGGATTCGTGCCCTCGCTGATCGCGAACCAGGTCGTGGACAGCGTGAGCGCGATTCACTTCCTGGGGAACGCGATCGCCGAGCAACGTCCCGACGTGCAGTCGTGGATGGTCCCGCCCGCCTCGCGGGCCGACCTCGACTCGGTCGCGCGGCAGCCCTACCGGTCGCTCGGCAACCTGAAGCTGGACAGCGCGTACCCGGTGGTCGAGGGCTACCAGGATGCGGCCGGCACCGACGCCGTGGCCGTCGGGATGCGCATGAACGTGTCCGACCGGATCGGCACGACCGCTCTCGACCTGACCGGGACGTATTCTCCGGCCCTGCGCCTGGCGTCCGCCGAGCGCCTGCACCTGCGGGCGAACTTCCATTCCTGGAACTGGCAGGTCTCGGCGGCCCTCAATCCGGCCGACTTCTACGACCTCGTCGGGCCCACGAAGGTCAGCCGCAAGGGGTACTCCCTGTCGCTGCAGTACCAGGGCACCCTGCTCTACGACGAGCCGAGGCGGCTGTCGGTCACGCTCGCGGCGGCGGGCTACGGCGGCCTCGCCATCCTGCCGGAGTACCAGGGCATCGCGGCTCCCTTCCACACGCTGCTGACGTTCTCGGGCGACCTCGCGTACACCTCCCTCCGGCGCTCCCTCGGCGCCGTCGACTACGAGCTGGGAACGACCTGGGATGCGAGCGTCAGCGCCAACCAGGTGAACGGGAAGCTGTATCCCCGCGTGAGCCTGGATGTGGCGAGGGGATTCCTGCTGCCGCTGGACCATTCGTCGCTGTGGCTCAGAGCCTCGGCGGGAACGGCGCTGGCCGGGGCCCGGAGCGACCCGTTCGCCGACTTCTTCTTCGGCGGTTTCGGCAACAACTGGGTGGATCACCGCGACATTCAGCAGTTCCGGAACACCGGGAGCTTCCCGGGCATCGCCATCAACACCGTCGGGGGCGCCAACTACGGCAGGGCCCAGGTGCAATGGGTGACGCCACCCCTGCGGTTCGGCCGCGCCGGGATCCCGAGCTTGTACCTGCAGTGGGCCGACCTGTCGCTGTTCGCGACGGGGCTCTCGATCAACGTGGACGCCCCGGCGGCCCGCAGCACCCTGGTGGGCGCGGGCGCCCAGCTCGACGTCCGCCTGATCACGCTGTCCCACCTCGAGTCCACGCTCTCGACCGGGTTCGCCGTGGCCCGCCAGCAGGGGGGCCCGACCAGCTCCGCGTTCATGTTCTCGTTCAAGATCATGTGACGGCCGTCCTCGCGGTCGCCGTCAGCGTCCTGCCGGTCTTCCTGTTCCTCGGGGCGCTGGTCCTGATCGACAGCTACAAGCTGGTCGCGCTGCGAGCGGTCCTGCTCTCGGTCGCCGCCGGCGTGGCCGCGGGCCTCGCAGCCTACGGGGCGAACGTCTGGCTGCGGCCGGCCCTGCACCTGGACTTCGGTGCGTACTCCCGGTACGTCGCGCCCGCCGTGGAGGAGTCGCTCAAGGCCGCGTTCGTCGTCTGGCTGCTGCGGCGGAACAAGGTGGGGTTCGTGGTGGATGCCGCGATCCACGGATTCGCCATCGGCACCGGCTTCGCGTTCCTCGAGAACCTCTACTACCTGCAGGTGAGCCCCGACGCGACGATCCTGACGTGGGTCGTCAGGGGATGCGGCACCGCGCTGATGCACGGCGGCGCCACCGCCATCCTGGCGATGGTGGCCAAGGCGCTCCACAACCGGGTCGACGCCTTCCGGCTGTCCCTCCTGCTGCCGGGACTCG
>Ga0187779_10001804_pt1 | contig 13340 bp, 11 predicted proteins | sample 1015_Q2_SP10_10__FD_132435 | JGI IMG/M metagenome (GOLD analysis project Ga0187779, IMG submission 132435) | Tropical peat soil microbial communities from peatlands in Department of Meta, Colombia - 1015_Q2_SP10_10_MG | ecosystem: Environmental > Terrestrial > Soil > Wetlands > Peat | place... | reverse complement strand
TTGATCCGGTGAAGATCTGCATCGAATACAAGGCAGATGGACAAATTTTGACGGACCAGCCACCTAGTGTCAAATTGTATTCAAGGTGCACCCCCATTTACGAAGAGATGAAGGGCTGGCCCGATTTCACCGAAACAGAATGGGGCACCGTCGCAAAGAAAGGCTATGATGCATTGCCAAAAGAAGCGAGAGATTACGTCACCAAGATAGAATCAATTGCACGAGTACCCGTCAAGATCATCTCAATCGGACAAAGGCGCGACGCGACAATCAGTAGAGAGGATACGTGGACGAGCCGACATTCATCTCAATCCGACGTCAATCATTGAATACGTCAGAGATTAGATGCAAACTAATGCCGGTCACTTACGAACTAGAATTAGTGTAGCTCTGCAAGACACGACCCAAGTTGAACTCCATAACCTATTTACGGAAAGGACACTGACGTGATGTTCGAATACAATCTCATTGTATTCTCTCAATGTACTGTTACAGACTTGGCCAAGTTTCTGGGGAAATCTGGATCATACCCTCGCCTCACCGAGGTATGATAGGCGAAGAACTGCAACGGCACAATATACACGATCGGTGACAGGATTGATGGAATCCCGGCAGGCATCTTCACAACCTCATCCGATAGATCTCGAATCTCATCATCCTCTTCGTCAATTATACTGATGATCCTCGCACCGCGAGCCTTCATCTCCATGACGTTGCCAACAATCTTCGTGTGTGTTTCATCTTTTGGGGCGACGAAAAGGACCGGGTATCCCGCTTCCACTACAGAAATGAAACCATGTTTGGACACACCGGCCGGGTAAGCGATGGCTGGGACGTACGATAATTCTAGAAGTTTGAGTCGCCCTTCAAGAGCCGTTGCAACGTTAACTCCCCTCCCTAGATAACAGAAACTTGCCTTATCCGCATACTTTTCTGCAATCCGGATAACCTGGTCCTCATGTAGAATAGCTTGAGAGAGCCAATCAGGCAACTTCGCGAAGGCCGCCTCAAGTGATGTAAGTTCTGCCGACCTGAGAACTTGCCTCTTATTCGCCAACGCGATTGCGATCTTTGCCAATATCGCAACTTGAGCGGTGAAGGTCTTGGTTGCTGCAACCCCTATCTCTGGTCCAGAGTTCTGTCCAATGTACACGTCAGATAACCGCGTGAGCGTTGAACTTACAGAATTACTGATGCCAAGTATTACTGCACCTCTGTCTCTTGCACCTCGCACAGCACTAAGAGTGTCTGCAGTCTCTCCAGATTGCGATACAGCGATCACGACGGTATTTTGCTCAATCAAGGCACCGTAATTGTCGATAAACTCTGAAGCTACGACGGGTGCCACGGAGACCTTTGCAAAATTAGCGAACGCGTATGAAGCAGCTAAACAGGCATGATATGAGGTACCGCAACCAATGAGGAAAATTCTACTCGCTCGGTTCATTGCTAAGGCCATCAGATCCAAGTAGATGGGATGTGTCCTGAGTGCATTCCTGACGGTGACAGGCTGTTCGTGAATCTCTTTCAACATGAAGTGAGGATACCCAGTCTTTACGGCACGCTCAATACTCCAATCCACCGTGAAAGGCTCCTTAAACACTCTCGACCCATCAGATATACGAAGTATAGTTATCTTCTCGGAAGTTATGACTCCCATTTCATCGTCTTCGAGCAGAATGACCTGATTACTACGGGGTAGAAAGGCGGGAATGTCTGAAGCACAGTAATTGCCCTCCTTTGAGGTCCCAAGAACCAACGGGCTCTCCCTGCGGACGCAGACTATCTCAGCCGGACTGCTTGTCGAAATAATCGCCAGCGCGTATGCCCCATTCAGCCTTCCCACGGCCTTCCGAACGGCTTCTGAAAAAACAGGACTCGATTGGATATACTTCTCAACGAGATGCGCTACTACTTCGGTATCAGTTCTGGATTTGAAAATGTGTCCTTCGCGCTCGAGCTCCTGTCTCAGCTCCATGAAGTTCTCTATTATTCCATTGTGGACAACCGCGACACTATTCACACAATCAGTATGGGGGTGAGCATTCTCTGCAGATGGCGCGCCGTGTGTGGCCCACCGAGTGTGTCCGATTCCCACAGTTGCTGGGAGTAGACTTATTGCAAGTTTACTCTCAACCTCGTCAATCTTTCCCTTATCCTTCTTCACGACAATCTTGCCGTCAATAACAGCAGCCTCACCAACTGAATCGTACCCTCGGTATTCGAGCCGCTTCAAGCACTCATAGATAATGGGGCCAACTTCACCATCTTTGATCGCCACACCAGCAATTCCACACATACATAGGAACCTCAGAGGGGACTGCGAACCGTGTCCTGACCCGTGATAAGTATTGCTTTGGCTTGGATTTAATGGGTTGACCTGAAACTTTGGCTACAGGATGGAAGTTGGTAGGTTAACAGTAAAATGAGGATTTAATAGTAAAATCCACGTTTCACTGATTACAAGTGACTCCGAGGATGTCTTATCTTCTTTTGAAGGATAGAAAGACTACGCAGCTCCTACCGGCAAGAGTCATCTCCGACCCGAAACTCGCGCAATCTATACTTCAACCTATGCGATGGAGAATCCTTTGCGACTTAGCTCGTGAGGAACGGTGTGCCCGAGATCTGGCGAACGATTTTGCGACAAGCGAACAAGTTGTCTGTTATCACTTGCGGGAATTGGAACGTTTAGGCTTGCTTACATTAGAGAGAACAGAGAAGAGACGCGGCGCGATAGCGAAGTACTATAAGGCTGAAACCAAAGCGATCGCAGTAATTCCGAATCAAACATCCCAAAAAGGACAACCCGCCGTCCCAGTATCGCTTACGGACTCGGCTTCAAAGATGCTCAACCCATTCATCTCCCAAGGGAAATTCAACGGATATATCGTACTGGGAAGTCCTGACACTCACGGCATTTTCAGGAGCCGAGCGAGATGCGGAGACCGGGCTACAGATCTGGCCCTTTTCATTGGGTCATTGTTACCCCTGGCAAGAGAGAGCATAGTTCGGTTGGATACGGAAATCTCACAGCATGAGTTAGCGAGCAATTTGATCACAATTGGAGGCCCGAAGGTCAATACGCTAACGTTGAGTGTCAACGAGACCTTGCCCATAACGTATGAATTATCTGGTCAGAGCATGATGATGTCAAGAATCTCAGGAAAGACGTACGCCGGGGAAGATGAAGGAGCAATTCAAATGGTTGTTAATCCGAATAATCAGAATTCGCGTATTCTAATTATTGCCGGTAATACATACCAAGGGACCCGAGCCGCAGTGCTAGCGTTCATCAAGTACACAGACGATATCGCGAGAGGTAATTCTTTGAACAATAACGTGATCGCTCGGGTAGTTAGCGGCCACGACGTAAATAGCGACGGACTCGTCGACGATGTCGAGTTTCTCGAGTGACTAGGTCGTCAACTTCTTCTTCAATATCTCAGTAACGAGTTTCGGATCGGTCTTGCCTCTGACTTCAGACATTATTGAGCCCATTAGAGACGGAAATGCCGCAGAACCCTTTTCCTCGACAAGCTTTCGGTTCTTCTCTAAATGTTGATTGACGATTGTTTCCAGTTCTGACCGGCTCATCATTTTGAGCCCTAACTCATTGACTCCTTCAGTTGGATCAAGGTTGAGTTTCTGTGACTGCCATTTGAGCATGTCAGGCATAGCTTCCTTTGCAATCGTTCCATCGTCTACAAGTCGGAAGATTAGGGCAACTTTCTGATCATCTATGTCATGGATTGCAAAGCCTTCTCGCTCAAGGCTCTTGCACGTTTCAGTCAGCATAGTCGCTATGAAGGATGACTGAATTCTTGTACATGCTTTAGCAGTTCTTTCGAATAGCGAAGAATAGTCTGAGTTCACGAGTTGCTTGCTGAGTTTCGCGTTCAATGAATATTCTTTGATTAGTCGTTCTGTCGCTTCTTCCGGTGTTTCAGGTAGCCTATTCTTCAGTTTAGCGATAACACTCTCGGTGACTGGAGCAGGCGGTACATCCGTCTCAGGGTACATTCGAGCCGCACCAGGTCGTGGACGTATGAAACGACTTGAACCATCTGGCATGGCATTACGCGTCTCTTCTGGTACACCGGCCAATGCTTCAACGGCGCGGTCAGCAACTGCGTCTAGTGCATCTCTAGCTCTTCTCTCTTGATCACCTACAATCACAAATGCATCATCAGTAGCCATTTGCAACAATTCTCTTACCTGAGCAATTTCGGTTTCAGATATGCCGTAAGACGGTAACTCATCTGAATGGAATATTCCTCCGACGCCGGCCCAGAAGGTTGCACGACCCGATAATTCTGTACCGAACCTCAGGCTAGAAATTCCTAATTCCCTTCCGAGTAATCCTCCGTAGTGCTGCAGCTTCATTCCCAGAACACATCCTCCTCTGGATGTTGCTTCTCTTATAACCCGGGCTTTCGTGTTCTGAAAGACTGACGTTAGATTGACATAATTCCGACTGATTGCTAGCGACTGGACGGCTCTTCGCTTGAGCTCATCTCTTATTTGCAACAGAGCATTTTGTCTGTCAACCTCAAGTTGAACAGCCTTTCCAACTAGCTCAAGCTCCTGGACCCCTTTTATCTCAATCAAAGCACCATTAGGAATGGATACGTTCAGGTCCTGCCTTACGCTCCCCAATCCGCGTTTGACTTTTCTCGTAGCGCGTAAGACATTACCAATTGCAAGCGCAACTTTTTCCACTTCCGAGGGTGAATGAAATACTGGAGCTGTCGTCACCTCGATGAGCGGGATCCCTAATCTGTCGATTCTGTATCCCGCGGTGTCTCTTGTCTGAGAGGTTTTCCGGGCCGCATCCTCCTCGAGAGAGATTTGGTCAATCGGTATCTTGTTTCCATCGATCGTGAGTAACCCATTCAAGGCTACTACTGAGGTGCGCTGAAAACCCGTCGTGTTTGAGCCATCAATTACTATCTTTCGCATTACATGAATTTCGTCGACTGGTTGGGCATTCGTCAACAGCGCGGCGGTCAAGCAGACTTCTATCGCTTCAGGATTAAGAATTCCAGGCGGTTCTTCATCCATTTCCACTAGGCAAGAAGTCATGTGATCTGATTCGTACATTATACCCTTTCCACGGTGAAACTCGAAGAGTGCCGCCTGATCAACCTGGCCTAGTTCACTTTGTGTAGGTCTGAGTCTTCGAAAGAAGTTTCTTTCCGGGGGTTTCTCAGCCAACTGCGTCGGACAAGCGCAGAAGAGTTTGTGATCCGTATCTAGTTGTCGGTGAACTTCCAATCCAACCTTGATTGGATGAATCGTTTCATTCATCGTTGGTTATCTCCAGAAGCCGACGGTCTGAAAATTCGCCTGCAAGATTCTTGGTCATCATCAACTTTGCATCAACAAGACTCGCAGCGTTCCCAAGGACCCACATCATCTTAACCAGAGCAGTCTCAGGAAGCATGTCTCCCAGCGGGATTACTCCCATCCTTAAGAGATCCCGGCCAGTTGAGTAGACGTTCATGTGCACTTTTCCCCAGATACATTGAGAACTCATTCCGACGACAATATCATTGCTTACGGCCCTCTCTATGGCCGGAAACATCGCCTCGCCAATATGGCCGAGCCCAGAGCCTTCAAGAATAATGCCTCTTTGACCTGAAGCGACAGCCCAATCGATCATTGCACCTGACATGCCTGGATAGAACTTGATGAGGACAACATTGCTGTCGAATTTTTGTCGAGTAGTCCAGTCTGAGACAGATCTTCGATTGCTGATTGATTTCGATTCCATGTGTAGTGAATTTTGAATAAGATCATAGTACCCGATTGGAGAGATGTTCACGCTCTCAAATGCATCGCGACGACTCGTATGACACTTACGGACCTTAGTCCCTAGATGAATTGCAATTCGTTCATCTGAGATCCAATTGTGCATTGCAACCACGACACCGGCAAATGGTGCTCTTCCTGCTATTGCCGTTGAAGCTACGAGGTTAGCTGCGGCATCAGAACTAGGGCGATCAGATGAACGCTGCGAACCAACCAGAACAACGGGCACTGGTGGATTGTTGAGGGCGAATGAGAGAGCCGCAGCCGTGTAGCCCAGGGTGTCAGTTCCATGAGCAATTACGACTCCATCCGCACCGTTCTTGATTTCCTCTACAACCGAACTAGAAATGTTGGACCAGTCCTGAGGGCCAATATTCTCGCTGAATGTGCTCGATACAACTTTTGCATGAACATCTGCAATCTCAGCAAGCTCAGGTACCACACTGTATAGGTCCTCCGCATCGAGGGCTGGTTTGACGGCCCCCGTCCGGTAATCCACTTTGCTAGCTATCGTGCCGCCCGTGCTCAGGATTGAAACCTTTGGCAAACCAATTCGTTGGGCGGGCAAAGACGAACGCGTGAAGTGAGGTTCTTTCCCTTTCCCCATAACATCAATTGAAACCACATTAGAGGCTTGAATGCCAATATTGTATCCAGTTCTCAGTTTCACTACGATGTAATCTTCTTCCCCTGTGTGAATTCTGGGCATTAGAATTCCCTCCACATGTTCTTCGATCTCGCCTTTTCTTACGCCAATGCTAATCTTGTCGCCTATGTTGGCTCCGACCGATGACAACAGAGTATGCGACTTGCCCGAGTACGTTTGATTCGCCGACATGATGTATCTTCCTTCGTTGGGTTCGTACGAAAGAGGAGAATTGAGCTTTAAGACGTTAGTTTTGCCAGACTAGAGATGCTTTCCCATATATGCGCCTTCATAAGTATAGCCGGCTTTCTTGTAGTATTCCTTAGTTCCAAGTGCACTCAAGACTAGAATTCTCCGCGCTCCCTCCGCTTTCGCGGCAACCTCCGCAGCTGCGAGTAATTCTTGGCCGACTCCCTTGTGCTGCCAAGCGTGGGGGGAATCCCTACCGATGGGAACCTCAGGACCGTAGACGTGGAGTTCGCGCACGATTGCAGTGGATTCATCCACTTCTGTTCTATGAGCCTTGTTCGACGGGATCCGCAGACGTATGTATCCTATAAGCACATCTAGATTAGGCTCCTCCTTGGCAAGGAAGATTTCAGTGCCTTCCGACGCGCGATATTCAGTTCGATTAAGTTTCAGATTATTCCTATCAACATGAATACCGTCTTTGAGTACTCGATGGCCGACTTCTCGGCAACGGATACAGCGACATCGTTTTCCTCGAGCTGCAAGTTTGCGCAGCGCTAATTCTCTGAGATTGCCGCTCTTTACACCGTCCACTATCAGATGTACGGGGAATTCCCTGTGGACACGCATGATTCTGATCCAGGGCGGTACGAATTCCTTAACCTGAGCGATCAGGTCAGCCGCCTGATCCGTATCGTACGGCTGGTATTGCCCCTGTCTCCACCAAGCGTAGAGTTCGGTGCCTTTCATAACTAAACATGGATAGATCTTGAGCATGTCAGGGCAAAATCTTTCGTTCTCTAACAGCAAACGGAATGAGTCAAGATCTTTTTGCGGATTCGAGCCTGGGAGCCCTGGCATCATATGTGCCACAATCTTCAATCCTGCATCCTTAGCAATTCGAAAGCTCTCAACCACGTCCTCAACAGTATGACCCCGGTTCGTGAGCTCGTAGATCCTGTCATCAATAACTTGAACACCAAGTTCCACCCGAGTCGTCCCGAACTTGAGCATTTGATTTACATGTTCCTCTTTGCACCAATCAGGTTTCGTTTCAATTGTTAAGCCCACATTACGAATCTCGCTATTCTCCGCGCTCTTTTTCGAATCTACAAGCGAGTCCGACTCAGTGCCGTTAAGAGCGTCGAGGCAGTGCTTCACGAACATTTCTTGGTAATCACTTGGGGCAGCCAGGAACGTCCCTCCCTGAATTACTAGTTCTACCTTTGATGGTTCGTGACCTATGGCTTGAAGTTGATTCAATCTACTGGTTATTTGCTTATGTGGGTCATATGCAAACTGGATACCTCGCATGGCAGCAGGTTCTCCTGACGTGTAACTCATTGGAAAACCACTTTCCATCGGACAGAACGCGCACCGACCATGAGGGCAACCACGTGGAGAGGTCATCACCCCAATCACGTTGACGCCTGAAATACTTCGGACTTTCTTCAAGCGAAGTTCCGAGGTGAATTGTGCCCGTTTATCAAGAGGCAGAGCGCTAATAATATCAGAGTTCCTCGGCATCCAGCTTAATTCATGCTGTCGGCAAAAATCCAGTTTCAGTTTATTCAGACTACGCTGATCAGAGATGCCGAACTCAGTTACCTTGCACGCCAATTCGGCAAGTAGCGAAGCCTCGCGCTCTCGGTCGTTCTCCAAGCATGACCTCACTACTCGCTAGTGATAGTTGCGATCAATCATGCCTGCTTGCTTTCTACACAGATATAGAGAATGTTACTGCCTCTAAGAATCACGTTACCATAATTCGCTGTGGGTGAATTACCCCTGTATTCGGTCGCCCCTTCCAGAATTATGTTCATGTGACTGTCAGCATCTATCATCCTACCTCTGTACTCAACATCGTTCTTCAAGCGAATGCTCACCTCTCCATTCAATTTCTTGACCAGTAGGTTGAGCGGTTTTCTGGAGGGTTCCAAGGCAATCACATATCTGTCGCCAGTTTCGTGCTGTCGCTAAATAAGCTTGTGATTAATCTCGCGAATCGCGAATTTACGATATGAATTGGCTCAACTTCATATCTTTCTGAGTTTTGAGAACGCTGAAACACTTCTCCGGATCCAATTTAACAAACTCGATACTCAGAACTTGTAACATGGGTTGTGCACTCTTTCTGAGATCTGGAGCAACTATAATCCCCCTTAATGGCCGATTCACGCGTTTGCGAATCTTATCCAAGTAACTATTGAGTTGAATCGCTGCGTCTTTCGTTGCCGCGTTTCTCTTTATTTCGATGACAACCATAGACCCATCCTTATCTTCTCCATAAATGTCGGTAAACCCAGCATTCTCTACATGCTTCTCCTGTTGCAGGGGTGTAAGCCCTGCCTCCACAAGGTCAGGTGCAATGAGAATTGCCTGTTTCATCTGCGCTTCGGTCACGTGCAGAGCGAAGTCACCTGTGTCATCGAGTGAGCCGACTGCCACTAGTGAGACATTTCTGAATTCGATTGATATGATCTCGCGAGGTTGAGATCGCGCTGCAGTTATCAGTATACCGCTATCTCTTCGATTGACGACGATCGCACATTTCGGTGGCTGCCAGTTAACGGGCTCATATCCGGTTGGGCGATGTATCAGGACTGAACCATCCTTCTTGAAGATAGTTACCCGCTCGCCCCACTCCAGTGTCGAAGAAGCCCGGCCATCGTAATCGACCCAGCACTCTCCGATTATCAAGACGAAGTTCCTAGCGCGAAAAGCGTTTTCCAACACTCCTACTGCTTCATCCATGGGTAAGTTAGTCTTCACATTCAGCAACGGTTGATGACCCCAGTCTTCACTCGTCCCTCTCATCTACATGAAGGAAGATAAGAGCTAACACAGTCCGCTCAGGGTAGGCTCAAAGTCACTAGACGTAAATGGGCCCTGACAGGAAGCTACAAAGACTGGCACTTCTCTTAGCTCTGTGAGCCTGATGACCTTCATTACTTAATTACACGAAGCGCGATGCTTCTTTTGGTGCACCAAAGGTGACCCAAAGAGGAATCGGCACGCTAGTTTGTCGTGTGAGCAAACAGAAAACAGGAAATGGCGTACGCAGATACAAAAAGAATTGGATCTACCTACCAAGTGGCCTCGTAGAAGATAGTGAATTTCCATTTGAACCAGGGGACAGACTACTGATTTCCATCGTTGACGGAAAGAAGCTGACGCTGGAAAGAGCATGACGTCGGATATGAAGAAGGAAGAAGAAAAAGAAAGGGCACGCGGAGAGACCACTAACGTTGAAATAACTAGCGTGTCATTATCGGCAGCGAACGCCTTGCATGGGAAAGCAGACGATTCCTCGCTACCAGAAAGAGTTGGGGAATCGATAGAGAAGAGGAGGAAGTATGAATTCATAGAAGACGTGCCGGGCGTTGGCCCTGCAACCGCTGAGAAACTGCGAGAAATGGGATTTCAAACTGTTGAATCATTAGCTACGGCAACAATCAAGGAGTTAACTCAAGCAGGCGTTGGCGAAAAACAGGCGGCTAACGTGATTGCCGAGGCAAGAGACAGTCTAGCACTTAATTTCGTGCGTGCGGACGAACTCATTAAGATGCGCCAGAACGTCAGACGATTATCAACTGGCAGTAAACAACTTGACGAGTTGTTGGGGGGCGGACTTGAGACTCAAACTATTACAGAATTTTACGGTGAATATGGAGTAGGTAAGAGTATTCTTTGCCATCAACTGGCAGTTAACGTGCAGCTGCCAGAAGATAAGGGGGGATTGAATGGTGCTGCGCTTTACATAGATACGGAAAACACATTTCGCCCCGAATGGATAGTAAGAATGGCCAATGCCCTCGGACTCGATCCATCTCAGATAGCTAAGAACATCATCTACTCTGAAGCGTTCAATTCAGATCACCAAGTCTTATTGTTAGAAAAAGCGGATAAGATTATCCTGGAAAATTCAGTGAAGCTAATCATTATCGATTCGCTCACGTCCCACTTTCGGAGCGAATATCTCGGTCGGGAGATGCTTGCAGAGCGACAGCAGAGATTGAACAGTCATTTGCACAGACTAGTGAGGCTAGCCAGGGCGTTCAATGCTTGCGCGGTTGTAACAAACCAGGTTATGGCGAAGCCGGATCAATTCTTCTCAATGGCGGTCGAAGCAGTGGGAGGACATATTGTTTCGCATACAAGTCATACTCGAGCGTTCTTAAGGCGTACCGCTGGGGGGCCTGTGCGTATCTGTCGATTAGTTTCCAGCCCGTATCTTCCAGAGGGAGAGCGCATCTTCAAGATAACAGAGGAAGGGATTAGAGATATCACGGAAGAAGATGAAATCAAACGAAGGCGTTAGAGGTAGCAAAGTCCGCAGTCACCAAATCAGCGGGTTGGATAGATTCTTTGACGCAGTAGTGGAGAGACGCATAGCGGATGCTGAGAAGGAACTTGACTCAGTGCGTGCGTCTATTCCTGCGACTGAAGGCGCTAAAGGCAACTTGAAGGCGTGCGAGGGCCTTCTATTGACGGCCAAAGCGAATTCAGACAAATACCTCTATTTGTCGAAAATTGAAAGAACTCAGAAAAACCTCAAGACTTTGCGAAAGGAGTTCGCGGCTCAAACAGTTAATCCGCTTCACACTGACTTTGATAGAGGATACTTTCAGGTCCTTGAAAGTTTCATGAAGAAACTCGAACAGGCTGGCTCGCAGTCAGACACTCGCCCGGTGGCAAACAACCAAACGAAAGAAGACTCTAGTGGCCAGACATAGTATTTAGAACGACTGATACTAGCACCCATACCATGATGAATGTGCCTCCGCCTAGGGTGACGTCACGACGTTTGCCTTTCAATTCAGTGTCTCCGAAGTGAAAACCATGCCGAACAATAAGAACCGACAACCCGTAGAACCCTAAAGCTAATGCAATTCCCGCTACGAGCGCAAGGTCTCCGAAATTGGTCTGACTTATGTGCAGGTAGTTGTTCGCGAACCCGGCAGCGATCGCCATTAGAAAACGAGTCCAATACACAAGAGAGGTAGGTTTGATCCTAGATGCCCCAGGGGCGGCATTTTCATGCTTTCCTGGAATGGGTTGAGGCGAACTCACTGGGAGCACAATCCGATTAGCAGGCTTATTCCGCCTCTCAAATAACCATTGCCCGCGAATTCTTTTTCCCCACAAAAGTCTTAAGGGCTATGACGAGACTTGAATATGAGCTCAAATGCCAACTCGGTCTACTCAACCCCCGGAAGTTAAAGTCGAAGATGTAATGTCTAGTCCAGTAGTGACAATCAAAGAGACAGACTCGGTTCTGACGGCGGCAAAGTTGATGAAGAAGCACAAGATCGGCTGCGTTGTCGTGGTGGATAAGACAGGCAAGCCTAACGGTCTCATTACTGAACGAGATGTTGTAAGAAGGGTAACATCCCTTGACTTGCTACCGAGTAAGGTGCAAGCAGGTAAGTCTATGACGAAACCTGCCGTCACAATTGCTTCTTCTGTGAATGTAACTGAAGCAGTCAAGAAGATGCGTGAAGTCAAGATCAGGCGATTGATCGTTGTGGAAGGCACCAAAGTGAAGGGCATCGTCACAAGCAATGACATTGTCGACATAACTCCTGCTTTGATTGATGTCATGGCTGAAAAATCACAAATTACACCAGTTGCAAAGGTGAAGGAGGCTGAGGAACTTTCTGGATATTGCGATCGATGCGGTTCATGGGCCGACGAGCTTAAACCTCATGACGGCCAATTCATCTGCGACGAGTGTTTGGCGGATTCTGGCGAACCAGAAGAAGAATCAGAAGACGAAACGTGACAAGCGACGAAGCTATGCCTTCGATCCTTGTTGAATCCGCTAAAATAGTAATGGATGACGAACTCACAATCGCTAATCTCCTCCTGGAAGATGGAGTCATCAAGAGAATTAGCAAACTCAAACCGTTTAACCGAGCTGATGTAACAATTCCCGCAAATCGACTAATTGCACTACCAGGGCTCATCGACGCCCACGTTCACCTTCGGGACATGGAATTAGCCTACAAGGAAACTTTTCAAACAGGCACCCGCGCGGCAGCAGCAGGTGGCTACACGACAGTGATAGACATGCCGAACACACGGCCACCCACAACTAATGCCACAAGACTCGCCGAGAAAATTGCGAAAGCTCAGGGGCACATTTTCACGAATATGGGCTTTCAAGGCACACTAAACCCTGAACTAGAAGACATTATCAAAATGAAACAACAAGGAGCAATCGCATTCAAGCTATACCTGAACAAATCCCTTGAGACGTTCAATGCCTCCGACGAGTCGAAACTTCGACTCGCCCTGCATGCAGCCAAACGTGCGAATGCACTCGTCACCATACACGCAGAGGACGGTGACGCAATTAAGAAGTCCCAAGCAGAATGTACAGCATCAGGCAGATTCACGATTAGAGACTTTCTTAGAGCTCACAGACCAAGCGTTGAGATTGCGGCAGTGAGAACGATTTTGAGGCTCAGTACGAAACTGCACCTACGAACCCACATCTGTCACATAACCACTCCTCGAGCAGTGCAGCTTGTATACGCGTCTGGGAACTCAACTTGCGAAGCGACAGCGCACCACCTTCTCCTTGACTACTCCGCATTTAGTCGATTCGGGACGAAAGCTCTCTGTGTTCCACCAATCAGAAGAGCAGAATACCGACGAGATCTTTGGAAGCTATTCGTTAACGGCA
>Ga0187779_10001803_pt1 | contig 13346 bp, 10 predicted proteins | sample 1015_Q2_SP10_10__FD_132435 | JGI IMG/M metagenome (GOLD analysis project Ga0187779, IMG submission 132435) | Tropical peat soil microbial communities from peatlands in Department of Meta, Colombia - 1015_Q2_SP10_10_MG | ecosystem: Environmental > Terrestrial > Soil > Wetlands > Peat | place... | reverse complement strand
CTGCGACTTATCCTTGACTTTGTCCCGAACCATGTGGCTCCTGATCATCCCTGGGTCTTGGAGCATCCTGAATACTTAATCCGCGGGGATGAGGGGGACAGACAGAGAGAACCGGCGTCATTCACCGAGGCGAACGGCAACATATTCGCATGCGGACGCGATCCCTACTTCCCAGCTTGGCCCGATGTGCTGCAATTGAACGCCTTTGACAATGGTCTCCGCAAGGCTGTAATTGAAACGATCTCCTCCATCGCCGAACAATGTGACGGCATACGATGCGATATGGCAATGCTCATGATGAATGCTGTCTTCGAGCGAACATGGGGAGCGCGCGCCGGCGAAAAGCCTAAAGATGACTACTGGACAACGGTCATTCCGGCGATCAAAGCACGTCATCGTGAGTTCCGGTTCATCGCCGAGGCATATTGGGACCTCGAGTGGGAACTGCAACAGCAGGGTTTTGACTACTGCTATGATAAGAGGCTCTATGACCGGATGGAACACGATAGTGCCGAGAGCATCCGGCAGCACCTCCTGGCGGACATGTCTTACCAGGAGCGGTTGGTACGATTCATCGAGAACCATGACGAGCCGAGGGCCGCTGCCACGTTTTCGTCAGGAAAGGCGCGCGCCGCGGCTGTGGCTGCCATGACACTTGCCGGCGCACGTCTGCTGCACGAGGGTCAAGCGCAGGGATTTAAAGTTCGTTTACCCGTCTTTCTTGGCCGTCGTCCTGCCGAGCAGGCCGACCGTGACCTTGCGGCATTATACCAACGTCTGCTGAATGGGATCAATAATGATGTCTTCCGGAATGGCCAGTGGAGTCTCTGCGAGCGGAGTGGCTGGCCTGACAACCAAAGTTTTTTAAACATACTCGCGTGGTGTTGGGCTAGGGACGATGAACGCCGCCTCATCGTCGTGAATTTCTCGGACGTGACCTCACAGGCGCGCGTCAAAGTGCCGTGGGATGATCTCAGGAGGAAGAGGTGGCGCCTCGTTGACGTGCTGTCGGGTGCGACCTACGATAGAAGAGGTGACGACATGAGGGACAGCGGACTGTATGTCGATCTGGGACCATGGAAATACCATTTATTCCGTGTAAAGCCGTTATGACATTCGTGCATTAGAAAGGATTAATTTCGTCATTTTGCGAAAAAAAATGCCGAATCTGCTACACTTAGTTCAGTGGCAAAAGTGACTGGAGGAGGGAGATATGCTGTGGACTTCAAAACGTCTCATCGTTGTGTTCATTCTGGGTCTCATCGTCAGCTGCGCAAAGCCGCTTGTGATTGATTATGACTATGATACAACCTATGATTTCACAGTGCTGAAGACCTATGCTTGGTTGCCATCGCCGCCCGGCAGCCAGATGGAGGACTTAACTGAGAAGCGGTTCACGCAAGCCGTAGACGCACAGCTGGGGGCAAAAGGATACAGCCAATCAACCGAGTCCCCCGATTTCATGATCTCCCTGCAGGGGATCAAAAAGACGGTATCCTCAGGGTCGACGGCGGTAGGCGCATCGATCGGCGTACCGGTGGGAGGCAGGGGCTCCATGTCGGTTGGCGTGGGAAAAAGCAGGGAGAGAGTCAAGCAAGAAGGCACCCTTACCCTGAATTTCCTGGATCGAAAGACCAACGCACTCGTCTGGCAGGGGACGGCCACGGCCGCAATCCAGCAAAAGAGTTCTCCCGAGGAGCAACAGCAGGCCATCAACCAAATTATCGCAGAATTGATGAAAAATTTCCCGCCGCAGCGGGCCGGTAAGTAAGTCGAAGGACAGGAGGTCCCGATAATGATAATGAGGCGGCTGGTGGCTCTGGCGGCAATGGCTCTGATATTAGCTTTTTCCCCCGTAGCCGCGATTGCCGGGGATTTCGAGATTACCCCCTTTGCCGGTTATACCTGGGGCGGCCAGTTCAGCGATGCGGTGACAGGCACGACGCTTAAGGTGAAGGAGACGGCCAATTACGGCGTCATGGTGGACATCAAGCAGGATGAGCAGTCCCAGATTGAACTTTATTTCAGCCATCAGGCGACACAGCTGCAGACGGACAATGGGCTGTTTACCGGAAATCCCCTCTTCAACCTGGACATTGATTACTATCACGTTGGCGGAACCTATGGTGCAGATTCCGGGAAGGCAAGGCCGTATCTCGTGGGAACCCTCGGCGTCACGCATATGGTACCTCAGGGGCCTGGGCTCGATGCGCTGACAAAGTTTTCGCTCAGCTTGGGCGGCGGTGTGAAACTGTTCGCAACGGAGCGAGTTGGGCTCAGGCTCGAAGGACGCTGGTTCGGTACCTTGTTCAACGGGAGCGGCTCCGCATTCTGTTCCTCAGGAACATGCGCGATCAATGTGCAGGGCGACCTATTCTCGCAATTCGTTGCGAACGCGGGGATCTTCATTGCATTCTAACAAGATGCTGAAATGGCATCGGATTTTGACGCACGTGAAGATCCATTCATTCCTGCATGGCATCCAGTCGGCGCAGCAGGCGGCTCACAGTGGGAAATCAGGGCCCGGTTGTGCGGATAAGGGATGATCTGTGCGCAGATCAAAATGAGAACGCGATGACGAACTCCGGATAGGTATTCTCGCAGGATGAATACACTGATGTCTGGCATGACAGATAGCTCTCATACACCAAGCCGGCGCCGACGTAAATGCCTTTTCCGGATATGAAGTACAGGCCGGCACGGCCGCCGATCGAGTCCAGGTCATTAAGCCCTTCGATCATGGTGCGGCGGTAGAACACGCCGGCGTAGGGCCGCAGAGGCCCTCCCGTGTTGAACACATAGTCGAGCCGCGGACTGATTTTGGTGATGCCTGGGCTGCTCCCGGTCCAGGACTCAAGATCGAGTCCCAAGTCGAGTCCGTCGGCAACGAAATAGGCGGCCCCGACGCCGATGATCAGATAGGAGTTGTCGAAGGCATAACCGTTCCCGACGATAACTGTCAGCCGCGAGCTTCCGGCGCTGAACGGATCGCGTCCGGCGGCGTCTGCGCTTGCTGCCCGAAAAACGAGCAAGGCGGAGAACAGAAGGACCGCGAGCGTTGTAATCTTTTTGTATGCCATGCTAGTATCCCTCCAAGGAACGGCATTTGTTCGGTGAACGCGGGCTGCAATGTTCGCATCCCGCACGCTGGAAGAGTATAAGGAAATCCGCCATGAATAGCAAGCAATTCGTGATATGAAGGTCAGCGCAACCGTCAATCCGCTCCGCCAGTTACGCTGAACTCGAAAGGATCATGAATATAGCGCCAATGCGTTCTTGGGAAGTGAAACTTCATCGATGAACTGTTCAATGAATTCTCTAAGGAATTATTTCAGTCCAGAAGGAGGTAGTTCATGAAATCAGCATGGATAGTAGCGGCAACGTTTGTCTTGGTCACGGGACTTACATTTCCTGTACATGCGAAAGAGAAGAAAGAGGGAGACAAGCCCGGTGGCGCTTCCGTCGAAGTGTCGAGCGTAACTGCAACAGTGGAGTCAATAGACTATAATGCACGCACTGTGACGCTCAGAGGACCGAATGGAGACCTCGTTTCTCTCAAAGTCGGACCGGAAGCAAAGAATTTTAACCAGGTGAAAAAAGGCGATAAGGTCACCTTCGACTATTATCAGTCAGTTGCCGTTGATATCGAGAAACCTAAAGGCGAGCCAATGTCGGCGGAAACGCAATCGGTGACCAGAGCAAGGCCGGGAGAGAGGCCGGGAGGCACCATAGAGACTACAGGATACGTTTCGGCAAAGGTTTTGGATATTGATTACCAGTCACGGATGCTAACACTCAAAATGCCAAAGGGCGATACCATGATGCTAAAAGTAGGCGATCAGGTAAAGAGATTCAACGAAATCAAGAAAGGCGATGAGATCGTCGTGCGGTATACCCAGGCTGTTGCGATCTCCGTGCATACGCCATAGCATAAGTGATCAAAATCATACTTATAAATGAGGGAGAAGAGGCAGACCGTGAAATACTGCGCCATCACAGAGCCTCTGGAGCGTCCGGCCATTCGTCCCGCCATTGTCAGCGCTGTTCTGTTCCTCGTTGTTGTTGCCAACTTGAGTGCGGCTTTGGCAGGTGATGGGCAGGGCATGGCAGCAAAGGAACTTGAGGGAATAACGATTCGCTCAGCATGGTTCCCGGCGGGGGCAGTCACGCTCAGGAACGGTGAATATCGCGGGCCTGCTGCGCCGGGGTCAGCCACGGAGACAATCGTGAGACTGACGGACCGGCGGGCCTTCGGACAGATGAATGGAAAAGACGCAGCAGCAGTCGTTCTTGTGACCGAACCCGGCGGAAGCGGTATGTTCCATGAATTGGCTCTGCTCGAAATGAGATCTGAAGGATGGGTATATACCGATTCTGTTCTCCTGGGGGACAGGGTTAAGGTGCATTCTGTCGGTATTAAAGATAACGCGATAATCGTCAGCATGACAAACCATGGTCCCGGTGACGCGATGTGCTGTCCCACCCGCGAGGTGACGCGCCGGTTCACGGTCCAGTCAGACCATCTTGTTGCGAAGAATGATGAACAGTCCGACGTGCATGACCAAGGGATAGTTGGCCCGGTCTGGCAATGGATACGGACACGGTATAATAACGACACATCGCTGAACCCTCCGGCTGGCACGGTTGGTTACACCTTTCAGTTGAATTCGAATGGGACGGTCGAGGTCCGGGGAGACTGCAACAGGGCTGGGGGATCCTTTACCATGAAGGGCAGCAAACTCTCCATCACGATCACCCATAAGACCCTGGCGGCTTGTCCTGAGGGTTCCCTGGAAGATCCGTTTCTTCAAGACCTCAACAGAACGGATGGGTTCCTTCTGAAGAATGGCATGCTCTTTCTTGATCTGAAACTCGATACCGGGAATATGGAGTTTCGTAAGAAGTAAAAAAACGCAATTGTGCAGATGCGCCGCTCCGCAAGACGGGGAGCGGCGCTTGGCACTGAAGACTCGCCAAAGCACTGACAGAACGCATGTGCCCTTTATTTGTCTATTGGCAAACATGGATTTCTGCACATAAGTTTAGATGGACAAGGCGCTGCAACTAACAGTAAGGAGATAATGCCGCCGTGAAGACAAAGATCCCTAGACGTGGTCAAACTTTATGCGTCGTGATGCTCATCCTGGGGCTTGCTGTTGCCGGAATTCTCTCGAGCCTGTCCTACGCCGTTGAGCAGCCGAAACGGCCCCGCATCGGCTTGGTCCTGGGCGGCGGAGGCGCCAAGGGCGCGGCCCATATAGGCGTTCTGAAGTTGCTCGAAGAGCTGAGAGTCCCGATTGACTACATCGGCGGCACAAGCATGGGGGCGCTGGTTGCCAGCATGTATGCTTCGGGTATGTCGCCCGAAGAGATCGAACGGGCCGTGTTGGCACTCGACTGGGACGACCTCTTCACGGACAGTCCGCCCCGGTCAGAGATCGACTTCTGGCGCAAGCGCGAGGACTTCACGATCCTATCGGCGCTGGAACTAGGCATCAAAGACGGCAAGGTTCGCGCTCCGCGGGGTGTCATCGCGGGACAGAAGATAGGGCTCCTGTTCGAGACCATACTCATGCCGGTGTCGAATATCACGGACTTCGACAAGCTGCCGACGCCCTACCGGGCAGTGGCATCGGACCTCGAGACCGGAGATACTGTCGTGCTTAAAGGCGGGAGGCTGGCCGACGCGGCGCGGGCGAGCATGTCCGTGCCGGGCGTGTTCCCGCCCGTTGAGGTGAACGGCCGCTATCTTGCTGACGGCGGGATCGTGCGCAATTTGCCCGTTGATGTCGTGCGTGAGATGGGTGCAGACATCATCATCGCCGTAGACGTGGGACAGAACTTGCCTTCGAGGGAGGAACTCGGGTCACCGATGGCGATCATGAACCAGATGGTCGACATCATGATCAAGGAGAACGTCAAGGCCCAGATCGACCAGCTTGAGAAAAAGGACATATTCATCCGTCCCGATCTCGGGACCGTTTCCTCAGGAGATTTCAAGCGGGGAGAGGAAGCGATTGCGCGAGGCCTGAAGGCCGCCCGGGAGAAGGAAACGGAACTTCGGAGGCTGTCGGTCAGCGAACAGGAGTACGCACCCTATCGCGCAAAACACCAGCGCAAGCCGCCGACGTCCATAAGAGTTGGCACTGTCGAAGTCGAAGGGCTTAATCGCGTCTCGCCCGAGACCGTCAAGAACAAGCTCAAGATCAAGCCAGGGGAGGAGATCAGCATTGAAGAGCTGAAGCACCAGATCGGGATAGTCTACGGCATGGAGGATTTCGAGCGAGTAGCCCTCGAGGCCAAGCGTCGGGATGATGTCTATGACATGAAGATACAGACGCAGGAAAAATCATGGGGGCCGAATTACTTACGATGGGGCATCAGTTTATCGAGTTCCAGCACAGGCGACAGATATTATGACATACTCTTCGACTACACAATGCGCTGGCTCAACCGGATGGGCGCGGAATGGAAGAACCAGTTCCAGATCGGCAGCACTCCGTATTTCCTGTCTGAGTTCTATCAGCCATTGGAGTCTTCCCGTTCATTCTTCGTAGCGCCCCGTGTCGCGTGGAAGCAGCAGTATGTCAATCTTTATCAGGGGAATGATATTATCGCCGAGTTCCGGGATCGAGAAGCCACGGCAGGGGCGGATTTCGGAATTGATCTCAAACAATACGGGGAGATAAGGCTTGGATATGAGGGAGGGAAAGAACAGCAGGCTCTCTATAAGGGCACACCAGGCCCGCCACGGCAGGACTTCGATCTCAGCGCCTTTGTGGGACATGTACGCATTGACCAACTCGACAATGTGAACTTTCCCCATTCGGGATACGCCGGACGGATTTACTACTACGATTCAATGCCTGGACTGGGAGCGGACGGCCGGTATCAGAAGATCGACGTCGAGCTCGAGAAGGCTTTCACATACCGGTCGTATACAGTTCTCGCAAGCGCCCGGTTCGGATCAAATATCAACAGCGCAATCCCTTTCTATGATGAGTTCACCCTTGGCGGCTTTCTGCAACTCTCCGGCTATCAGCTGGATCAGCTCCGTGGCCAGCAGGTAGGACTGGGCAGGTTGAGAGCGTACTGGAGGGCAAGCCAGTCCCTGCTGGGCTCCTTCTATACGGGCATATCTCTCGAGGCGGGAAATGTTTGGACGGAAGGACAGAACGCTGCATTCAACACGCTGCTGAAAGCAGGCAGTGTGTTCATTGGCTACGATACTGTCCTTGGGCCTCTTTATCTGGCCGTAGGGGACGCAGAAAGAGGAACTACCACATTTTATTTCTCTCTCGGGAGGCAGTTCTATTAGATGAAACCTGACAGGTGCCTTAACGTGTCGCGTTTCGAGAAAAGCCTTTGTTTTCAGCCTGGAGGGCTCCACTGGGAGATGGGAACATGACGGAAAGAGACTCTCAGCAATCACCGCAAGAAGGCCCGATACGGACAGGAAAGAAGCTGAAGCGGATAGCCTGGGCCGCCGCCGTTATTGTCGTTCTTTACGGTATTCTCCTCATTCCCTTCGGCACCAGGGAGTACGTTCCCTCCGGGGAGAAGCACGCTCAGAAGCAGCCCTTTGAATGGAACCAGGACGAGTACTGGAATGCCTTGGAGACCACCTATCGAACGCTTAAGCAGGGGGGATGTAGGACCGCAGTGCCGGCACTTGCTTCGAAGTTCCAGAACGTCAAAAGGATCCTCCATAAGATCAACGAAACACGGCTAAGTCCGGAAGATCCGGTATTCCGTGAGCTTGAGGGCAGGGTGTTCGAGATGGGCCCTGTCGTCAGCGCCTGCAACACGCAGGTAATGGACTACATCCGTATGATCGCCGACATGCGTACGGTTGTCAAAAGACGGTCCGTGGGCTGGGACATGAATTCCGCGGCAGCGAGGGACACCCTGTACAGGCTTCTCTACGGTTCGCGTGCCGCAGCCGAGGAGGTTATACTCCAAACGCGTGCGGGCAAGGTGACGAAGCTTGTTCCGGGAAAGGATGAATTCTCCCAGACGCCCTGGGCAGACATCAGCGGGGCACGCATCCACAGCGGCGACATCCTGGTCTCCCGCGGTGGCGCACCCACATCGGCGCTCATATCCCGGGGTAGTGATTACCCCGGCAACTTCTCACACATAGCCTTCGTGTTTGTCGACCCCGGTACGCGCACAGCCAACATCGTCGAATCGCACATCGAAAAGGGCGTAGTGGTCTCGACCGTTCAGCAGTATCTCGAGGACAAGAAGCTGCGCGTCATGCTGCTACGTCCGCGGGCTGACCTGCCGCTGCTCATGAAGGACCCAATGGTCCCTCACAAGGCAGCCCTGCTTGCCTACGACAACGCAACGAAAAAGCATATCCCCTATGACTTCGAGATGAACTATCATGAACACTCAAAACTGTTCTGCTCGGAAGTTGCTTCTGCTGCGTACGAGCCTTTTGGCCTCAAGCTTTGGATGGGGATATCCCATATTTCGTCGCCCGGCCTGCAGAGATGGCTGAGCGACTTCGGCGTTCGGTACTTCGAGACGCAGGAGCCGTCGGACCTCGAGTATGACCCGCAGCTCACTGTCGTTGATGAGTGGCGCGACCCTGAAACGCTCAAGAAGGACCATTATGACAATGCTGTAACGGACGTCATGCTCGAGGGGGCGGAAAAAGGAGACAAACTCGAATACCAGTGGTACCTCTTGCCCGTGGTAAGGGTAGCAAAAGCGTACAGCATGGCCCTTAACAGCGTGGGCAAGGTCGGGCCTGTACCGGAAGGAATGTCATCCATTGCTGGGCTACGGAACGTCTGGTACACGAAAACGCACGACGCAATAGCGGCACGACTAGCCACGAAGGCCACGTTATTTCAAAGAGAGAAAGGGTACGAGCCGCCATACTGGGAATTGGTAAGGCTGGCCCGAAGCGCGAAGCGGGAAGTCGCAGGGCGTCAAGAATAAGAGAAACGGGATTTGTCCTCAGTGCGATCCTTTTCCCTTTTGGAGAAAATGCGTCTCAGGAATGATCTTACGGCCGTTCTGGATGAAGGAAATGGTCTACGACTATGGATTCATCAAATAAAAGGTCGAGGACAAGACTGGTCCGGGACTATTTCCGCGCCCACTTCATAATCCCGGCGACAGCTATAACAGTTCTAGTCGTCGCTGTGCTTTGGGTAGCCATTGTTGCCCTGCGTCCGCTGCCGCCACGCACTGTGACTATGGTCACCGGACCTGAGGGTGGAGCATTTTATGAGATGGGACAACGTTATCAAGAACTGCTCGGGCGCCAGAGAATAAAGCTTCAGCTCCTCCCTACCGGGGGAGCTTTGGAGAATTTGGCACGGCTACGTGATCCCCGGACGCATGTGGAGATAGGATTTCTGCAAGGCGGCATTACGAGCGGGAAGGAATCTCCTGAACTCGTGTCACTCGGCACGATATTTTATGAACCCCTCTGGTTCTTCTACCGGAGCGCCATAAGGGGCAGGGGACCGGATGTCCCGCTCATGCAGGGCACGGGCTTGAAGTTCCTGCGAGACCGGAAAATATCGATCGGGCCAGAAGGCAGCGGCACCAGAGCGCTTGCGCTCGAACTCCTCGCCCGGAATGGCATCGACAAGAGTTTCGCGCAGCTGCTCTCTTTTTCACACAGGGAGGCTGGCGAAAAGCTGCTCCGTGGCGAGATCGATGCCGCTCTCATGATGACATCCTGGGACTCTCCTGTGGTGCGGCGGTTGATTTCTGACGAGAAAATCGGACTTCTGAGCTTCCCTCGTACAGACGCTTATGTTGCGCTGTATCCTTTTCTGAACAAGTTGGTGGTACCCGCAGGTGTCGGTGATTTGGCGAAGAACCGGCCGCCCAAAGACGTGATTCTGTTTGCGCCAAAGGCAAGCTTGGTAGTTCGCAAGGATCTGCACCCGGCAATTCAGTATTTGTTACTTGATGCCGCACAGCAGATCCATTCTGGTCCGGGGATCTTTCAGAAGTCGGGACAGTTTCCGGCCGCAGAGTCAGTCGACATTCCTCTAAGCGACGATGCTGTCCAGTTTTACAAGTCGGGGCCTCCTTTCCTCCAGCGCCATCTCCCGTTCTGGCTGGCAGTACTGATCGGCCGGCTGCTCATTCTGCTTATTCCGCTCATCGGCGTGATCTATCCGTTGGTGCGGTTCTTGCCGGCCCTGTACGCATTGGAAATACGGTGGCGAATTAACCGACTGTACGGTGAATTGAGATTCCTTGAAAATAATCTAGAATCCCGAAGTGCAGGGCAGGGCATTGGCGATCTGAACGAACGTCTTGACCGGCTTGAAGAAAAGGCAAGCCGTTTCCATGTGCCTCTTTTTTACGCGAACCAGCTGTATACGTTGCGCATGCACATCACGCTGGTCCGTGAAAGGCTTAGGAAACTGGAAGGGCCGCTGGCATAAGATTGATGGATCGTGTCGGAAGAGACAACTGATGGATGCATGATGTCAAGAACTCGATCGTTCTACATGAAACAAGCAATTAAACTCATAGTTTCGTGCCTAACTATTTCGATATCCATGGGTGCAGGTACTACGCAGGCGCAGCAGCTCGAACCGCGGGCCTACTCGCCGTCGCCCGTGGGCGCGAATTTCTTAGGTCTTGGCTACCTTTACTCAAGCGGGGGCGCAACGTTTGACCCTTCCGTGCCGATAACAAACGTGCAGGCGAGGGTCTACAGCGTTCTGCCATACTATGCCCGTACATTTGGCCTTTACGGGAGACAGGCAAGCATTACCGCGGTAACGCCCTATGCCTGGGGCAATGTCCATGGCGATGTCCAGGACGTGGCTCGTAGCGTCGACCGTTCCGGATTGGCCGACGCAGGGCTTCGGTTCGCAGTGAACCTCATGGGCGGGCCGGCGCTGACTCCGTTGGAATTTTTTCGGCACAAGCCGGAGACCGCCTTGGGAACGAGCCTCACCGTTATCGCCCCGACAGGCCAGTACGACTCGACGAAACTTGTCAATATCGGGACAAATCGCTGGTCGTTCAAGCCAGAGCTGGGACTCTCGCAGCCTGTCGGAAATTGGTTCTTCGAATTCTACGCGGGAGTCTGGCTATTCACCACCAACGACAATTTTTTTGGCGGTCAGGTTAAAAGGCAGGACCCGCTCGCGTCCTACCAAGCACACGTTGTCTACAATTTTGAGTCACGCCTATGGGTGGCTATTGACTTTACCTACTATACCGGCGGGGAGTCGACGGTCAACGGCCAGCCGCAGAACGACAGGCAGAACAATACCCGCGGCGGGTTTACAATATCGGTCCCGGTAACACATTATCAATCGGTGAAGTTGAATTGGTCTCGGGGCGTGTCGGTCCGCGTGGGCTCGGAGTTCGATACATTCGGAGTAGCCTGGCAGTGGCTTTGGTTCTAAGTAGTCGAGTCGAACTCGGTATACAGTGGCAGCGGATGCCCGGCTCATATATGAATTCCGAAGCGGGGATGGCTATTTTCCTGAGGGGAGGGACTATGCGCAAACCGTTGCGAATCACAGCATTCACGGCCATGCTCGTCCTCTTTGTAGCAGTGTCCGTGCAGGGCCAGGAGGACATTGAAAAAGCACGGACGGATATCCTCGCGAATAAGAAGAAGATCATTGCAGCCACGCTTGAGCTTCGCGAACAAGAGGCTGCCGTTTTCTGGCCGTTGTACGAAGAATACCAGAATGCGCAAAGACCAGTGCATGACCGCTCGTTGCGGCTCATCGCCGATTATCTAAGGGAGTATGAGACGCTGACAGACGAACAGGCGAAGATCATGCTCCGTGAGGTCCTCAATATCGCGCGGGAGCAGTTAAGATTGAAAGAGATTTATGTCAAGAAGTTCAGCGCCGTTCTTTCCCCGAAGAAGGTGGCCCGGTACTTCCAGCTCGAGAACAAGATCCAATCGGTGATCGATTATGATCTCGCCAAAAAAATACCGGTCGTCCGCTGACGTGGACACGACGGGTATCAGAATGGATCTTTTCCGGTATTCGACACCTTTTCCGAACCCTTCGGAATGACCGGTTCGACGATCTTTACCGGTGCCTGAACGATATTCTTCATGAGGTTCGTGACGTTCATGCCGACAGCGGACACCGGGAGTGGCTTTACCTTCGGTTTATTGAAAGTTCCCTCGACCCTGACCGGCACTACAACTAAAGCATTCCCGGCGATATCTTTGACAATCGGGATTTTGCTCAAGAGCCGGTCGAGCCTGCTGAATGGCGCTACCAAAACATTGAGCGCAAGGTTGTCTTTGCTTAGGTCCAAAGTCCCCTCAGCAGTGATAAACAGGTCCTTGCTTTTGACAGACCCTTCAGCCAGGGTGATTGTCCCTTCCCGCAGCGCTCCCCTGAGAACGATGGTCTCATAGGGAACGCCTTCCTTCAGCAGTGAAGAATGCGAGCCTTTGAGCAGCGAGGTGCTGTTGAGATACTCAATGACACCATGGACGACCTTGTCGTTATGGATGCGTCCCTGCCGCGCGGTGAAGTCCAGGTTCCCATGCAGCGATCGCGGGAAACTTTTCAAGGGACCGCTGCCGGTGAGGTGGCCGGAAAGATCATAATCACCGGAGACGCCGATGTCCTCATGCAGGATGCACCGGAGGCTTTCGTCCAGTTTTCCGCCGCTGGCTCTGGGATTGAGACTCATCTCCATTCCTTGATCGTCGGCCTGCAAAGTCCCATCGAGGTAGATGCCGCAGATGGATGCGTGCTCCAGGTCTGCTGTGATCTGGTCACCAGTCTTCGAGATGGTCATGGAAACTCTCTGCGCCGTATAAGAGGGAAGCGTGACCACGTCAGCACGAAGGCGAAGGTCGCCTTCTACGCTCAGCTTTGTGTCCGTGTTGGGCACTTTCGTGCTGCCGTTCTCCGTTTTCTTCCCTTTTAAAAGTGCCTGAAAGGCAGCTATGTTGATTCTTTCGGCGGAGACATCGAGGTCTAACGCCACACCGGTGTCGGTCATTGTGGCAGTGCCTTCTGCCGTCACCATATCATGCCCCAAGGAGATCACGACGGGCCGCAGGTCTATGGAACGGCCGTGAGATCGCGCGGAGAACCGGTCGACTATCAATAAATTGTCTGGCAAAGAGGGGATGATGATCCCTTCTCCTTCAATGGTACCTTCTGCTGTAAACCCGATCCACCGATTGCGGCGCAGGTGTAAACGGATATCGCCCTTGATCAGTCTGAACGGAACATGATCATGATCAATAATTGTGGAAATCGTTGTCTTCTTTAGGGTGCCGTTAAACTCGAGATCGAGGTCTTCTTTGCCGGACGAGAGCCGCAGCGACACGTCCGAGTCGCTGTCTTTCATCTTAAGCCTTT
>Ga0187779_10001801_pt1 | contig 13358 bp, 9 predicted proteins | sample 1015_Q2_SP10_10__FD_132435 | JGI IMG/M metagenome (GOLD analysis project Ga0187779, IMG submission 132435) | Tropical peat soil microbial communities from peatlands in Department of Meta, Colombia - 1015_Q2_SP10_10_MG | ecosystem: Environmental > Terrestrial > Soil > Wetlands > Peat | place... | reverse complement strand
TTTGCCAGCCGGAGGAATCCTCCGCCAGCATCGTGATTGAGATTTCGGACGATGTCTGACTGTGCCATCGAGACAGTCCGCGCGAGTTGAAGATGCCTTCCGCAGATTCGGAGTTGGAGACTATCCCTGCTGTAGTCAGTTCGCTTTCTTGGGCGACCGAAACGATTTGCTGGACGATAGCAGCGCGCTGCTCGGGAGTCATACCCGCAGTTTCCTGGAAATAACGCTTGGGAATTACACGAGGAGGACTGCTTAGCGGCATCGGCAGCAGATCGGGGTCGGGTTGCTGGACTTTGGCCAGGCTCTCGGAAGCCTGCACCACACGCCGTAGGCTGTCGTCATCCAGCTTGTTGGTCGTAGCACGAGCCGTACGGCCATTAAAAACCGTGCGCACCGAGATGGCGACATTGTCTTCGGCGACGTTTTGATGGATGACGTTGTTGGCAAAGCGGGTCAAGGCGTTCCGCGTGGCGAAGAATATGACTTCCACCTCGTCGGTGGACGAGTGCTTCTGGATCTTTCGAAAGACATCAGCGGCTTGATCTTGGCTCAGCATTCGTCGCTCGGTTCAATCAACGGACCAATCCAAGATGCGCGTGTACGCATAGAGGACATCGTTGCGGATTCTATATTCAATAGGCTGCATGCTAGAGACCGGAATGAGGTAGAGGGAAACGGTGCAGTGCGGAACCGGGTGGCCTACCCACGCCGATATCAGCTCCAGTGGCCCTTTACCATAAGCTTCCTCACAGCTGAGAAGCGCAATCGATTTCGAATTCGGTGACCAGGCGAACCCGCGGATGAGACGCTGTTCGTCCAACTTCCAGTGAAGCACCTCATTCCCCGTGTTTTTGTCATGAATGAGGAACACTTGAGCGTATTTACGGGCGAACCGGCCGCTCGGCTGAACGTCAACCGTGCAGCTGGCAACATAGCTTCGGTCTGGGGACTCAGCCGCGGGCTCCTTTGAGGCGCAATTTCCAATCGCACCGCTTGGTTCCTTGTAGTGGGGCGCGAGTTTCTCGTGTTGAAAATCCGCGAAGGTCTCCGTACTGGCTAGATCTACGCTTCCGTTGGATGGAGTTACTGTGTACACATAATAGTGTTCTCGCCCACGCCGTTCGAGGACGTCTACGATGATGCGCCCAGGAGCGATTTCTCGCACCACAACAGGCTGCGGAGCGCTGGTGCCATGCTGGCTGCCGCATCCTGCTGTAACCAAAACGGCAAATATCAGCACCGCTGAAAAGAGTTGATGCACATTGCTGCCAAACGAATCCGCAATAGATAAGCGCACGGCCTTCTCCTAGCTGCTTGCGCCTTTATATGCAGTTCCCACCTTTACACCACGAAACCTCGCCGGTGCCGCGCCGTGGCCAGTGCCCATCACCTGCTGCGGCTGGCCTTTCCCGCAGTGAGGAACTCCCCAGAGCACCCATTCATCTCGTGAGCAGATAGCATCCATGGAATTCCAAAATTCGGTGGTAATCCCCGAGTACGACGGATTCTTCAGCATGCGGGTACGCTTGCCGTTTTTGATCTCCCAGCCGATTTCGGTACCGAACTGGAAGTTGTAACGTTTGTCGTCGATCGACCAGGAGCGGTTAGTCTCCATGTAAATGCCGTGATCGGTATCCGCGATGAGGTGCTCACGGGTAAGGGGCTTCTCGCCCGGCAGAATGCTGATATTGGTCATGCGGATAATCGGCAACCGGTTCCAGCCTTCAGCGCGAAGCATCCCACCGGACTGCTTCAAACCAATGACCGGGGCGGTTTCGCGAGAGCTGAGATAGCCGGTGAACAGGCCGTTCGTGATCACCGGTGTGCATTGCGCCGGCACACCTTCTTCGTCGAATGCAAAGCTCCCCAGACCTGGCCCATGCTCTGGGCGAGCGTCAGCGACAACATTCACTAAGTCACTTCCATACCTTAATTTATGCAGCTTATCTAAGGTTAAAAATGAAGTGCCGGCAAAATTAGCTTCCATGCCCAACACACGATCCAGTTCAATGGGGTGGCCGATGGATTCGTGAATTTGCAAGCCCAATTGCGAACTATCAAGAATAATGTCGAAGGCGCCTTCCGGACACTGGTCAGCCTTGTGCAACGCGACCGCTTCCTCGCCCACCCGGCGCGCGTTTTGTACGAGCTTTAGCTCGTCGATGAGTTCATATCCTTTGTTCTGCCACTGACCACCGTAGGAGTTGGGATAGGAGCGCTTTTGGATCTCGCTTCCGGCGAAGGCAAAAGCCGCATAGCCGACGCCGGTTGTGTACTTTGTCTGGTGAATGTTTGCGCCTTCAGAGGAGGCAAGCCACTGCTCCTCGCGGCGAAAGTTCATGTTGGTCTCGGCGAGCGTCACACCGGGGACTGACCGTAGTTCGGAGTCGATTTTCAGCAGCAGCTCGAGATTTTGTTCGACAGACGTGCTGAATGGGTCAATTTTGAAAGGTGTGGTCCACTCGCTGGTGTGTGGCTTTTCCGGAACAAGCTGAACATCGTGCTGCTTAACTGCGGCACTGGCTTTGGCAATTTCGACGGCGCGGCCAGCTGCGGATTCGACAGCTGATCGGCTGAGATCGTCGGAAGCGGCGAATCCCCAAGCACCATTGGCAATGACGCGCACGCCGATGCCTTGCGACTCCGAATCGGACGCTGTACCAACCTTGCCGTTTTTTGTGGATAGGGCGCGGTGACGGTCGTCGGCAATTCGCGCATCCGCGTAGCTCGCGCCCCGCAGCGCGGCGACATTCAGAGCCCAGGAAGCAATGTCTTGCATTACTTCAAATTTATCACGGAGAATCGGGTGGAAAAATGCACAGAACCTTCGTTGCGGAGCGAAGGGTTCCGCTTCCACAGAATGACAGGCGTGCGTTTTCTTGCCCGTCGACTACTGACCGCCGACTCCTGACTCCTGATTACTCCAGCACGAAAATATTTTTCTTCGCGCAGATTTCCTTCAGGATGCGCGGCCAAACCGTAACGCTGACTTCGCCCAGATGGGCCTTGCGCAGCAGCAGCATCAGGGTCCGGGACTGGCCGATTCCCCCGCCAATAGAAAGCGGAATTTCGTTATTCACGATCGCCTTATGGTATGGCAGGCTCAGGAAATCGAGCTGCTTGGCCATTTGCAGTTGCCTTTTCAGTGTCTCGGCGGTGACACGGATGCCCATCGAGGTCAACTCGTGCCGGCGTTTGGTCACGTGATTCCACACCAGGATGTCGCCGTTGAGACCGTGGGTGTCGCGGCCAGTTTCTTCGCGGGTGTCGGTCACCCAATCGTCGTAATCTGCAGCGCGCAGTTCGTGCGGATAGCCATCTTTTAACGGCCAGCCAATGCCTATGATAAAAATTGCCGGATATTTCTGCAGCACCTGAGTTTCCCGCTGCTTTCGGGGCAGGTCGGGATACATCTCGAGAATGTCTTCCGCATGCAGGAAGGTGAGGTCTTCGGGAAGATTCGGATACCGATAGTCATTCAACTGAGGGAACAAGGATTGCGCAAACTTCTCCGCCCCGACCAGGACCTTCCAAATCTTGCTAACGATGGCCTTCAAAAAATCCAGATTTCGCTGCTCGACAATAATCACACGTTCCCAGTCCCATTGGTCCACATACGCCGAATGGTCGTGATCCAGGAAATAATCTTTACGAACGGCGCGCATGTCGGTGCAGATGCCTTCGCCGACCGTGCAGCCAAACTGCTCAAGAGCCACTCGTTTCCATTTGGTTGCGGCCTGCACCACCTGGGCGTCCATCGGATGCTGGTTGTGATCGTTAGCGATATGAAATTGGATAGGAGTACGGGATCCATCGCGGTCGAGCATGTCATTGACGCCGCTCTCGACGTCCACAATGAGCGGCACCTCGACCATCAGCAGATTTAATTCCTTGCAGAGGTTGTCTTCGATGTACCGCTTGACCTGAAAGATCGCCTGCTGGGTTTCCCTGGGATTCAACAGAGGGTGGTAATCATTTGGGAGAATCTTTTCTAATTCCTTGTAATCGCCGATTCCGGGCCCGGCCAAATCGGCTTTCTTGTCCAGCACGAGAGTGCTCATGATCTTCTCCTGGCAGACGGAGTCCTCCGCCGGTATGCCGATTTTCATTAAAAATCAGCCTGAACCTGGAGTCAGTGCTACGGGTCACAGCCAGAGGTGAGGGCGTATTCCCTCTGTCATCCTGACGAAGGGGCGTCGTTCGCTCGCGAACGACTCCCGAGGAAGGATGTATGTTTTTCTTACAAGTTAACGGCAGACGATACTGACCAGTTTGCGGGGAACCACAATGACCTTAGCGATCTGTTTGCCTGCAGTTGCTGATTTCACCTTTTCATCTGCCGTCGCGGCTTCACGTATCGCCTCTTCGGTTGCGTCTGCCGGCACAACTACGACACTTCTGAGCTTTCCGTTGACCTGTACCGGAATTTCAATCTGCTCCTCCTTGGCGAGCTCGGCATCGAATTTCGGCCAGGGGTGCTTCAGCAAACTTCCCTTCTCTCCCAAAATCTCCCAGAGTTCGTGGGCGAGATAAGGGGCGAAGGGCGCGAGTAGTAACACGAGTTTTCGCTGGACATCCGCAAGAAGTCTGATCTCCGCGGGCGAGGGCGGCCGCGCCACACCATCTTCGAAACCATATAGTGCGTTGACGAGTTCCATGATCGCTGCGATCGATGTATTGAAGTGCCAGCGCCCTTGAAAATCGTTGCTCACCCGCTTGATCGTCTGATGAAGTTTGCGCTGAATCGCGCGAGCCTCAGGTGAGAGCGTTGCTTGCGATGATTCGTCTGCGGGCACATCCGCAGCGTGACGGAGAACAAAGCGATATACGCGTCCCAGGAAGCGGTGAACACCTTCGATACCTTTGTCCTGCCAATCGAGGTCCCGATCCGGAGGTGCCGCAAACAAACTGTACACACGCGCACTGTCAGCGCCGAAGCGGCGAACCATCTCGTCGGGCGAAACCACGTTGCCGAGACTCTTGGACATTTTCGCGCCTTCTTTGATTACCATCCCTTGCGTGAAAAGACGCTCGACCGGCTCGTCATTCTTCACCAATCCCATGTCGCGCATGAACTTGGTCCAGAAGCGCGAATAAATAAGGTGAAGAATCGCGTGTTCAACTCCGCCGATGTATTGGTCTATCGGAAACCAGTATGCGACGGTTTTGGAGTCAAACGGAGCATGATCATTGTGCGCATCGGTGTAACGATAGAAGTACCAGGAGGAGTCGACAAATGTGTCCATGGTGTCGGTCTCACGGCGAGCGGAACCTCCGCACTTTGGACAAATAGCATTCACGAATTCGGGAACGCGAGTAAGAGGAGAACCTCCGGTTAACGTGATGTCTACGTTTTCTGGCAGGATGACGGGCAGGTCTTTTTCAGGAACCGGAACGATGCCATCTTTTTCGCAATAGAGCATCGGGATCGGCGTGCCCCAGTAGCGTTGCCGCGAAACGCCCCAGTCTTTTATCCGATATGTGACGGTTGCTTTGCCGAAGCCGTGCTCCGCAGCATGGGCAGACATTTTCTCAATAGCTTCTTCACAATCGAGACCGCTGAATGGGCCGGAATTGACGAGCGTTCCCTTGGTCAACGTGAAAGGAAGCGGCGGCTCGGTCATGGTCTCTTCCGGATCATCAGGGCGTGGAACAATGACCAACCGAATTTTGATCTTGTACTTTTTGGCAAACTCGTAATCGCGATCATCATGCGCGGGCACGCTCATGATGGCGCCGGTGCCATAATCCATCAGGATGTAGTTCGCAACCCAAATGGGGACTTTTTCCTGGTTGAAGGGATTGATGGCGAAGTGGAGCGTATTCACACCATGCTTTTCGATCTCGCCAATATCGCCCGTCTCTTTGGCTTTGCGCTGCTCTGCCATTAGGCGTTCAACGTCGGCCCGGAGCAGATCGTTGTGCTCAGTGAGCGTGCGAACCAGCGGATGCTCCGGCGCCAACTGAATGGAGGTTGCGCCGTAGATGGTGTCAATACGGGTTGTGAAGACGCTCACCGTTGGAGCGGCGGGGGTATCTACCTTGAATTCAACAAGCGCACCCTCGCTGCGGCCGATCCAGTTGCGCTGCATAGTGCGCACTTTTTCAGGCCAATCTTCGAGCTTGTCGAGATCGCGAAGCAGCTCCTCTGCATAACTGGTTATGCGCAGGAACCACTGTTCGAGCTCCCGCTGCTCGACGGGAGTGTCTTCATGCCGCCAGCAACAGCCATTTACGACCTGCTCATTAGCAAGCACGGTCGCGCAGTTTGGGCACCAATTGACCTTGCTTTTCTTGCGGTACGCCAAACCCTTCTCGTAAAGTTTGAGAAAGAACCACTGGTTCCAGCGGTAGTATTCCGGGAAGCAGGTCGTCACTTCTCGTGACCAATCGTAGGCAAATCCCAAGCGCTTCATCTGCCGCTTCATGTTCTCAATGTTGCGTAGCGTCCACTCGCGCGGCGGTGCTTTGGCAGAGATTGCGGCATTTTCGGCAGGGAGACCGAAGGAGTCCCATCCCATGGGATGGAGCACGTTGTATCCGTTCATCCAGGTGTAGCGGGCCAGGGCATCGCCAATCGCGTAGTTGCGAACATGCCCCATGTGCAACACGCCGGAGGGATAGGGCAACATTTCGAGCACATAATATTTCGGCTTGGTGGAGCTACTCTCGGCAGCATAGAGAGATGCATCGCTCTGCCAGCGCTCGAACCACTTGGTCTCGATCCGCTGAGCATCGTAGCGGTCGTCCATGAGCGAATCACGGCTTCGAGTTTCGCGAGTGATTGACGTTGTCTCTTCCGGCGCCATAGCCCAGTACCAGGGATGAGAGTTGATTTTACAACGAAGCAGGGGAATTCCGGTTCAATTGCCGCTGACTTGGCGCCGAAGTTTCTTTGCCGCGAAGACCACGGCATGATTCAAGCGACTTACGTTCGCACACGTTGACCTGAAGAATTGGGCAGGGCACGGCTTGAAACCATCCCCTACCAATCATCTTTGGCGTCGCTTACCCTACAATAGCGCGGTGCGGCGTCTGATCGTGAATGCGGATGATTTCGGACTCACCCTCGGTCTCAATCGAGCCATCATTGAGGCACACTCCACAGGAATCGTGAGTTCCACGACGCTGATGGCTAACGCCGGGGGCTTCGATACCGCCGTCCAGATGGCAAAAGCGGCTCCCAATCTGAGCGTTGGGTGCCATATTGTGCTCGTGGACGGGGCTCCATTGTCCGACAGTCGCAAGCTAGCAACCCTCACATCCGGCATAAATTCGCAGTTTGAAAAGGGCATAGGCGCGTTCGCTTTCCGGGCATTGCGCGGCAAAATCAATCCAGGCGAAATTCAAACGGAAGCTGCCACCCAGATTCGGAAATTACAATCGGCGGGGATTGAGCCTTCCCACATCGATACCCACAAGCATACTCATATATTCCCGCAGGTTCTGGTGCCGCTGCTGAGGGCCGCAAAGGCTTGCGGCATCGGGGCAATTCGAAATCCGTTTGGGAGAGTCGCCTATTCCGGATTGGCAACCCGGCCGAAACTGTGGAAGCGCTATGGCCAGCTGATGCTGCTCAATCCTTTTGCCCGACAGTTCCTGCAGTCGGTGCAGGCAGAAGGAATAATTACGCCCGATGGGTGCCTGGGAGTGGCGGCCACCGGCGTCCTTGACGAAGCACTATTCCATTCCATCCTGGACAATCTTCCCGACGGAACTTGGGAATTTGTTACCCACCCGGGATATAACGACTCCGACCTGGATCGGGTCGAGACCCGATTGCGCCAGTCGCGCGAAACCGAACTACGGCTCCTCACATCCCCGGGAGTTCGTGAGGATCTGGCGCGGCAGGGAATCGAGCTGATCTCTTATCGCGACCTGCTTCGGAAGCCTTCCTGATGTGCACAGCCTTTCGTCATGTCCCCAGCTTTACGTTAGTAACCTCAGGGAGTCACCTGCGGAAGGTATGATTGTTTCACGCCGTGGCAGAAATCCTGCCAGGCTTCACACGATTATGGACGACAGACCAGAAGAACGCGTAGACGCAAAGATACTCGTGCGGGTATGGGGAATGGATGCCGATGGGCGGCCATTCTTTCAAAACGCGAACGCCACAAACATCAGCAGCGAAGGCGCGTTGCTGTCGGGAATTCGCCATACGTTGAAGGTGGGCGACGTTATTGGCATTCAACATGAGGACAAAAAAGCACGTTTCAAAGTAGTTTGGGTTAAGGACGCGGGTCGGCCGCGAATGGTCGATGCAGGTGTGCAGATTATGGCAAATCAGCGCAGCCCGTGGCTTGACCTGGCCAAATCCGGCGAGCGCCCGGTCGCCAATGGCGGAAATAAGCGACGCTTCCACCGGCATAAAGTACTATTCCCGATCGAAATTAGCTTCGATGATTCCCGCCGTCCGCACCTGCAAACCAACGCCACCGATATTGGCGGGCGCGGCTGCTACGTCGAGACCTTGCTCCCGCTCCAGCTTGGAACTAAGGTGAATATCACGTTCTGGGTGGAATCCGAGAAGGTTCAAACCAGCGGAATCGTGCGGACTAGTGACCCCGGAGTGGGAATGGGCATCGAGTTTATGGCGCTGGATAATGCTGTGCAGGAATGGCTTCAGGCCCATCTGGACAAGCTGGACGACAGCGTGACCGGCATAGCTGCCAAGGGTGCCGGCGGCGGGGAGTAGGGTAAAAGCAAATCAGCTGCCCTACCCTCCCGCGGGCTATCTTCTTACTAACTCACACAAATCTGAATCCCGCTAGAGCTCTCGCCATCGAATCAATCAACGCGCGGGCTGGGGCGTGTAACACCCTGCATGAAAATCGGCATCACTTGTTATCCGACATACGGCGGCAGCGGGGTCGTTGCCACCGAACTCGGGTTGGAACTGGCTCATCGCGGGCATGAGGTCCACTTCATCTCGTATGCTCAACCCATCCGGCTTACCGAACTGAACCCGGATATTCACTATCACGAGGTCGACGTCTCTCGCTATCCGTTATTCGACTACCCGCCTTATGACTTGGCGCTTGCCACGCGTATGGCGGAAGTTTCTGAGATCTACGGGCTGGATTTGCTGCACGTGCACTATGCAATCCCGCATTCGGTTAGCGCGCTTCTTGCGCGGCAAATGTTGGCGGCGAAAGCAAAGGGGCAGCGCCTGCCGTTTGTCACCACGCTTCACGGCACCGATATCACGCTGGTCGGGCTAGATCGATCCTATTTGCCGATCACCCGCTTCTCCATCGAACAGAGTAATGGCGTAACCGCCGTTTCCAAGTATCTGCAGGAGCGGACCAAGCGCGAATTTGACGTCCGCAATCACATCGAGGTGATTTTTAACTTCGTAAACTGTGACGTTTACTGCCGCAAGGCAGGCACTAAAGAACAGCGTGCAGAATATGCGCGCGAGGACGAACGTATCCTTGTGCATCTCTCAAATTTCCGCCCGGTCAAACGCGTAACTGACACCATCGAGATTTTCGAGCGTGTACGCAAAAAAGTTCCTTCCAAGCTATTGCTCATTGGTGACGGCCCAGACCGCTCGAAGGCGGAATGGTTAGCGGTGCAGAAAGGCATCCACAACGACGTTCTTTTTCTCGGCAAGCAGGATCAGATCGCCGAGAAATTGGCGCTGGCGGACATTCTACTTATGCCCAGCGAACTCGAATCCTTTGGATTGGCAGCGTTGGAAGGCATGGCCTGCGAAGTAGTACCCATTGCTACTCGTGTCGGAGGCGTTCCCGAGGTGATCGAACACGGGAAGAGTGGCTATCTGGCGGAAGTCGGCGATGTAGACACCATGGCCCGCTATGCGATTGAACTGCTCACCGATGAAAGCCGTCTGCGTGCCATGGCAAAGGCTAGCCGAGCCGGGGCCCAATCGAAGTTCTGTTCTTCGAAGATCATTCCGCAATACGAAGATTTCTACCGCCGCGTGTTGGAACGCTCTTCGTAGGCGGCCACGGAAAGCGCGCTCTCGCTTTGCAACAAAGGAAGTCGCAGCCGTATGAGCGTTCCCTTCCCTTCGTGGCTGTCGATGGTCATGCGCGCAGTGTCACCATAAAGGACCTTTAGTCTTTCGGCGACATTGGCCAATCCAATTCCAGTGCCTCCTAACCCGCTGGGCTTTTCCAGGAGGGCGGCAGCGCCCATGCCGACGCCATTGTCCTCGACTTCCACAATTAACTTCGAATCGGTGAGCCGGCTGCGAATAAAAATGCGCCCTTCGTCAATCTTCGAAGCCAAGCCATGTTTAATACTGTTCTCGATCAGCGGCTGCAAGAGCATGCTTGGCATCATCACGTCCAAGGACGCGGGATCCAGTTCTTTCAGAATTTGCAATTTGTCGCGTCCAAAACGGACCACTTCGATATCAAGATAATTGTCAATGAATTCCAGCTCTTCACGAAGCGGAACGAAGGCATCGCTGCTGTTCAGCAACCGGCGAAGGATGGTGGCCAGCTTGATGATCAGGTCGCGGGCGGTGTCAGGATCAAACCGTACCAGAGATGAAACCGAGTTCAGAGTGTTAAACAAAAAGTGAGGGTTGATCTGGTTTTGCAACGCCTCCATGCGGGCATTGAGCAGAAGCTTTTCCTGCTCTTCCAGTTTGATTTGAATGCGCACGCTGTTCCAGATTTTCAAAGCCGTGCCGATCACAATGATTGACGTGGCGTAAATCAGGCCTTCTACCCATAACTTGGGACTCTCCAGGCTGAAGGTTGCATGCGGCAGAAACCGGGCAATCTCGCTGTGCATGAATCGCAAAGCAATAATGGTGAAGAAGAACATGACCTGCCAATCGAAGCGGCGAGGGGCAGGCAGGTTACGCCGGATCATGCGATAGATGCTGAGATCGATGAACGGCGAGAAAGACCAGATGTCTTCTTTGTCGGGTGTGAGATCTCGCAGTTGTCCGGCGACGAAGCCGCAAATCACGGTAAAAGGCAGGGTGGCCCACTCGCCATAAATCAGCGCAGGCAAACTGACCAGTGCCCCGCCGAGAATGCCCGTTAAGCGGCCTCCGACCACTCCAAGAAGGATGGCGGCTTCAAAGGATAGATCGCCGGCAAGAAAACTGCGTGCGCTCAGTCGAAACCATGTGCCGAAGGCCAGAGGACCGCCGATCCACAGCACCAGAAGAATTTTCCCTTTCAGCGAACGCTCATCCCGAAACAGCAGGTTCTTAAATTCAACCGACCGTACCAGGGTGCTGGCGACAGCTGCAGCTACGCCCAGCTTGATAAGCAGGTTGATGAGGATTAAACGCTGTTCCATGGAAGCCGCCGAGAAAACTGTAGCATGAAGATGAGGCTACTGATCCGCGATTACTATTCGTTCAGGAAATTTTGCCCCCATCATTCTTGATTGTCATCCTGAGCGGAGAGAATGGTTCGCGTAAGCGAACCAGCCACGGAGTCGAAGGATCGCTTGGCCGAATAAATAACAACGAGCGTAGGAGGCATTCTTACCTAACCGCCAACAGTTATGCCGTAGATTCCAGCCTGCGACCGTATCCCGACCCAGCCATTAGAGATCCTTCGACTGCGATGCCGTCCGCTTCGCGAACGGCATCTTCGCTCAGGATGACAACGCTGTTTATGCGTTTAGTTTCGCCCTCAGTTGTGCCAGCACATTACCCATGTCCTCGACCTTTGTGGGACCACCCTGGGCCATATCTTTGCTACCGCCGCCGCGTCCACCTAAATGGGCAAGCGCCTCCTTCATGAGTGCGCCCATGTCGAATGGCTGGCCGGCAGATTGGGCAAAAACTAGTGATGGTTGGCCAGAAATGCTGGCGAGCAAGGCAACTAGGGGGCGGCCCTGCCGCGTGAGCTTCTGCGCAAGAAGCTTAATAAACGCCAGATCACGATCGGCGAAGATCTGAGTGATGACGATCGGGCCCGCTTGCTCGGGCTGCCCGGATAACAACTTTCCCGCGTGCAGTCCCGCTAATTCATCAACAGCCTGTTCGTACGCTTTGCGCGAACTGCGCGCCTCCTCCTGGAATTTGCGGACTTGCTGTGGCAGATCCCACAAATGGCTCGAGCACAAGGAAGCAGATTCAGCGAGCATCGCGTAATCGCGACGGGCTGTTGAAACCGCCCGTTTGCCGCATACGAACTCCACGCGCCAACCTTGCCGAACCTTTTCGGCTTTCCGCAAAAGAATGCTGCCGATCTGGCCAGTACTTGCAACGTGTGTTCCCCCACAAGCGGTTAAATCGAAGTCTTGAATATCGATCAAGCGCAATTTGTCGCGTTCGACTGGCGGAAGCTTGCGCAATCCGAGGCCCTGTGCTTCTTCTTGACTCACGAAACGAACTTCGACCTTGCGGTCCTGCGTGATCACATCATTCGCCAGGCTTTCAGCAGCTTCGATCTGCGCGCTGCTGACGGCCTTCGTGTCCAGATCAATCGAGCATGCGTCAACCCCCATGTGAAATGAAACGGTTGGCATATTGAAGAGGCGCAGAAACGCCGCGGATAGCACGTGTTGCCCGGAGTGCTGTTGCATGTGATCGCGACGGCGATCGACGTCAATTTGACCGTGAACCTCAATTCCCCTCCGCACGTCGGCGGCGCCCTCGATGTAATGCAAAATCGTCCCGTCGTTGTTTTCTGCAACTTCGGTAACTCGGAGCTTGTTGTCGCCAGCACGAATGACGCCGGTATCAAAAACCTGGCCGCCGCTAGTCGGGTAAAACGCCGTCCGATCCAGGATAAGCGCCGTTCGCGAATCGGTCATGCTCAGGTTGAGGACCTTGGCGTCAAATTCGTAGAGAAAAGAATCGTGATAGTAGAGGTGTTCCGTCATGACAAAAATGCATAGATCCTTCGACGGCTAAGGCCGCCTCAGGATGACAACCGGAAGGCTGAATGTTGACTGCTGACTACTGATTGCCCGTTAGTACGGCCCGATAATGCCGCCGATCTGCCGCGAAGCGGGCCGCGGTTGGACCCGGAGCTTGTGTTTTTCGATGACATCCAGATACTTCAATCCAGAACCGGTATTGAACAGGACCACGGTGTCATCGGCGCTAAAAAACTCACGCTCGCGCAACTTGCGGTAAGCCGCCAGCGTGGCTGCTCCTTCCGGAGCCGCGAAAACGCCTTCTGTCTTAGCCCAGTGCCGCAGAGCATCCATGATCTCGTCATCGCTCACAGCCAATGCGAGTCCACCACTCTTTTTCAGGATGTCGAGAATCAAATAGTCGCCGTAAGCTTTGGGGACGCGAATACCGGCAGCAAGCGTCTCAGCATTGGGCCAAGGGTCGGCTGTGCTTTTCCCTTCATCCCACGCTTTGACGATTGGAGCACAACCCGCCGCCTGTACCGAAATCATTT
>Ga0187779_10001800_pt1 | contig 13360 bp, 12 predicted proteins | sample 1015_Q2_SP10_10__FD_132435 | JGI IMG/M metagenome (GOLD analysis project Ga0187779, IMG submission 132435) | Tropical peat soil microbial communities from peatlands in Department of Meta, Colombia - 1015_Q2_SP10_10_MG | ecosystem: Environmental > Terrestrial > Soil > Wetlands > Peat | place... | reverse complement strand
GTGATCCGCAGCGCCCGGGGTGCGGACTTCGACCAGCGCATCAAGGGGATCCACGAGAAGCTCTCCGCGGTGATCGCCCAGCACGCCCCCGGCTTCCGCCTGGTCACGCTCGCCGGCGAACTGCTCGAACCCGACGGCACGCTCACCATCGGCATAACCGATCACGCGCAGCAGTCGCTGGGTGACCTGGTGTTCATCGAATTGCCCGAGGTCGGCCGCAAGGCGGACGCCGGCGAGGCGATCGCGGTGGTCGAGTCGGTGAAGGCCGCCTCCGACGTCTACGCTCCGGTGGCGGGCCAGGTCGTGGCCGTCAATTCGGGCGTGGTCGACGCGCCCGAGAAAGTGAACGCCGATGCGTATGCGAACTGGCTCTACAAGCTCACGCCGTCGAACGCGGCCGACGTGGCCAGGCTTCTCGACGCCGCGGGCTACACCAAGACGGTCGGCGAGAGCTAGCCCGAGGATTCGAAAACGATGAAGCTGAACGAGCTCAAATCGACCGGCGCTGCGCCCTTCGCCCGCAGGACGCTCCTCGAGCTGGAACAGCATCGCGGGTTTGTCGATCGCCACATCGGCACGACCGAGGCCGATCAGCGGGAGATGCTCGAGGCTGTGGGCTATCCGTCGCGCGGAGCGCTGATCAATGCGGTCGTGCCGCCCTCGATCCGCTCGAGGCGCCCGCTCGACCTACCTCCGGCCAAGGCCGAGGAGGAAGCGCTCGATCTATTGAAGGCGATGGCTCGGCGCAACCGCGTCGTGAAGTCGTACATCGGCCAGGGCTACTACGGCACCGTGACGCCTCCCGTGATCCGGCGCAACGTGCTCGAGAATCCGGCGTGGTACACCGCCTACACCCCGTACCAGCCCGAGATCTCGCAGGGCCGGCTCGAGGCGCTGATCAATTTCCAGACGATGATCTGCGACCTGACGGGCATGGCCATCGCGAACGCATCGATGCTCGACGAGGCGACGGCGGCCGCGGAGGCGATAGCGCTCGCGCTTCGCGCGGGAAAAAGCGCGAGCGCGGCGATTTTCGTCGCCGACGACGTCTTCCCGCAGACGCTCGACGTCGTTTGGACGCGCGCCGCTCCGCTGGGGCTCGCGGTGACGGTAGGTCCGGCCGCCGATGCGGCTCACGCCGACTGCTTCGCGGCCGTGCTGCAGTATCCGGGCGCGAACGGCGACGTGCGCGACTATCGCGCGCTGGTCGATGCGCTTCACGCGCGCGGCGCGCAAGCGATCGTCGCGACGGACCTTCTCGCGCTCACGGTGCTCGCGCCGCCGGGCGAGTGGGGCGCCGACGTCGTCGTCGGCTCGAGCCAGCGCTTCGGGGTGCCGATGGGGTTCGGCGGCCCGCATGCCGCGTTCCTGGCCACGCGGGACGAATTCAAGCGCAGCATGCCGGGACGCCTCGTCGGCGTCACGGTCGACAGCCACGGCCAGCCGGCGTACCGGCTGGCGCTGCAGACGCGCGAGCAGCACATCCGACGCGAAAAGGCGACCTCCAACATCTGCACCGCGCAAGTCCTGCTGGCCGTCATCGCCTCGATGTACGCGGTCTATCACGGACCGCGAGGGCTCGCGACGATCGCCGAGCGCGTGCACCGCCTTACGTCCGTGCTGGCGGCGGGGCTCGCGAAGCTCGGGCTCGGCGTCGCCAACGCGTCGTTCTTCGACACGCTGACGGTGGCCGCGGGTGCGCGGACTGGCGAGATTCTCGATCACGCCGATGGCGAAGCCAATTTCCGCCGCATCGACGCGTCGCACCTCGGTATCTCGCTCGACGAGACGACGACCCGCGCGGATGTGAAGCACCTCTGGGAGCTTTGCGCGCCCGCGGGCGCCGAGATGCCGGACTTCGATGCGCTCGAGACCGCGGCCGGGGATGCGTTTCCGGCGCGGCTGCGCCGCACGTCGCCGTTTCTCACCCATCCGACGTTCAACACGTACCACTCCGAGACCGAGATGCTGCGCTACCTGCGGCGCCTCGCCGACCGCGACATCGCGCTCGACCGGGCGATGATCCCGCTCGGATCGTGCACGATGAAGCTCAACGCCACGGCGGAGATGATTCCGGTGACGTGGCGAGAGTTCGCGCACCTTCATCCGTTCGCGCCGGCCGGGCAGACGCAAGGCTACCGGCAGATGATCGCGGAGCTCGAGCGGATGCTGTGCGCGGTGACCGGCTACGCCGCAGTGTCCCTCCAGCCGAACGCGGGATCGCAAGGCGAGTATGCGGGGCTGCTCGTCATCCGCGCCTATCACGCGAGCCGCGGCGAAGCGCACCGCAACGTGTGCCTCATACCGGCCTCGGCGCACGGCACCAACCCGGCCTCCGCGCAGATGGCGGGCATGCGCGTCGTGGTCGTCGCCTGCGACGACTCCGGCAACGTCGATCTCCCCGATCTGAGAGCGAAGGCCGCCGAGCACCGCGACGCGCTCGCCGCGGTCATGGTCACCTATCCGTCGACGCACGGCGTGTTCGAGACCGGCATCGGAGAGATCTGCCGGATCGTCCACGAGCACGGCGGCCAGGTTTACGTCGACGGCGCGAACCTTAACGCGCTCCTCGGCCTCGCCGCGCCCGGCGAGTTCGGCGCCGACGTTTCGCATCTCAACCTGCACAAGACGTTCTGCATTCCGCACGGCGGCGGCGGACCGGGCGTGGGCCCGGTCGCGGTGCGCGCGCACCTGGCGAAATTCCTGCCACGCCATCGCGAGCTTCCCGCGAATCCCGACGCGATCGGGCCCGTTGCGGCCGCGCCCTACGGGAGCGCGAGCATCCTGCCGATCTCCTGGATGTACATCGCGATGATGGGCGCCGAAGGCCTTACGGCGGCGACCGAATCGGCGATCCTCGCCGCGAACTACATCGCGAGCCGGCTCGGCGCCCACTATCCCGTTCTCTACGCGGGCGCCAATGGGTTGGTCGCGCACGAATGCATCCTCGACCTGAGAGCGCTCAAGGACAAGACGGGCATCACGGTCGACGATGTCGCCAAGCGGCTCGTGGACTACGGCTTCCATGCGCCGACGATGAGCTTTCCGGTCGCCGGCACGCTGATGATCGAGCCGACCGAGAGCGAATCGAAGACCGAGCTCGATCGCTTCGTCGCGGCGATGATCGCGATCCGCGGCGAGGTCAGCGCCATCGAGGAAGGGCGCATGGACCCAACCGACAATCCCCTCAAGCACGCGCCTCACACCGCGGCGGCGCTGATGGCGGCCGAGTGGAAGCACGGCTACAGCCGCGAGCTCGCCGCGTATCCGGGTAAAGGCGCAGGTGACGGCGCGGGTCCGGGCGCGGGTCCCGGCGCGCGCAGCGCCAAGTACTGGCCGCCGGTCGGCCGCGCCGACAACGTCTACGGCGATCGCAATCTGTTCTGCGCCTGCGTGCCGGCCGCCGATTACGCGTGAAGGTTCTGGTTCTCGGCGCCGGCGTCATCGGTACGACGGCGGCGTGGTTCCTGCGCGAGGCGGGTCACGAGGTCACGGTCGTCGAGCGGCAGCCCGCCGCGGCGCTGGAGACGTCCTTCGCCAACGGTGGCCAGATCTCGGTCTCGCACGTGGAGCCGTGGGCGAATCCCGCGACGCCGCGCAAGATCCTGCGCTGGCTTGGGACGCCCGATGCGCCGCTGCTCTTCCGGCCGCGCCTCGACTGGGCGCAGTGGCGCTGGGGCATGCAGTTCCTGATCGAGTGCCTGCCGAGCCGCACACGGCGCAACATGCATTCCATCCTCGCGATCAGCAAGTACTCGGGCGCGGCGCTCCGCGAGCTGCGCGCGGCGACGAGCATCGCCTACGACGACCTGCAGCGCGGCATCCTCCAGATCTACACGAACGCACAGGACTTCGACGACGCGGCGCACGCGGCGGAGCTGGTGCGGCAATACGGCATCGCCCGCGAGGTGAAGACGCCGGACCAGTGCGTCGCGCTGGAGCCGGCGCTGTCGCCGCGCAAGCGCTGGATCGTCGGCGGAACGTACACGGCCACCGACGAAAGCGGCGACGCACGCAAGTTCACCCAGGCGCTCGCGTCACTGGGCGCGCAGCGCGGCGTCGAATTCCGCTACGGCGTGACCGTGGAGTCGATCGCCACGGCGGCCGGCGCGGTATGCGGCGTGCGGACGGTCGACGCGGAGAGCCGCAAGGAGGTGCTGGCGGCGGACGCATATGTCGTGTGCCTGTCGAGCTACACGCCGCGCTTCCTCGATCCGATCGGGGTGCCTACGCTCATCTATCCTCTGAAGGGCTATTCCGCGACGCTGCCGATCAGCGATGCCGCGCGCGTCCCGGCCGCCAGCGTGACCGACGACGCGAAGAAGATCGTGTTCACGCGCCTCGGCGATCGGCTCCGCGTCGCGGGCACCGCGGAGCTGGCGGGCTACAGCCTCGAGCTCGATACAGTGCGCTGCGAGGCGCTGACGCGGCGCGCGGTGGACTGGTTCGGCGATGCGATCGATCCTGCGCGCGCCGAATACTGGGCCGGCTTGAGGCCTGCGAGGCCGTCCAATGTGCCGCTGATCGGACGCACGCGCTATCCCAATCTCTACCTCGATGCGGGCCACGGAACGCTCGGCTGGACGATGGCGGCCGGCTCCGGCAAGGCGCTCGCCGACATCGTCTCCGGCCGCAAGCCCGACATCGACTTCCTTTCTCGCGGCGGCTGAAGGGTTTCGCCCGCGCGGTCGGGCGCGCACGCAAGTGAACCGCGGGTATAATCGGGCGCGCTTCGCATCGCCGCTTTCCTCGATGTTCCGCTTCTCTCCCCGCTGGCTTGTCCTCGTCGCCGGCTTCGCGCTCGTGCTGGCTCGCGCGGCCACGGCCGACACCGCCGTTCCCGCCGCCGTGCCGCCGCCGCCGATCGCCGCCAAAGCCTACGTTCTGGTCGACGCGCTGTCGGGCCAGACGATCGTCGCCCAGAACGCCGACGATCGCCGAGAGCCCGCATCGCTCACCAAGCTGATGACCGCCTACATCGTGTTCAAGGCGCTCAAGAGCAAGGACCTGACGCCTTCGCAAATGGTGACGGTGTCCGAGAAGGCGTGGCGCGCGGAGGGCTCACGCATGTTCATCGAGCCCAGGAAGGCGGTGTCGGTCGACGAGCTCCTGCGCGGGGAGATCGTTCAATCGGGCAACGACGCGGCGATCGCGCTCGCCGAAATCGTGTCCGGGTCGGAAGAAGCGTTCGTCGGTCGCATGAACCAGGAAGCGGCGCGGCTCGGCATGAAGAACACGCACTTCGTCAACGCGACCGGGCTTCCGTCGCCGCAGCACGTCTCCAGCGCGGCCGATCTCGCCATCGTCGCCGCCGCGATCGCCAGGGACTTTCCCGAGTACTATCCGCTCTATTCGATCAAGGAATACCGCTACAACAACATCACCCAGCCCAATCGCAATCGCCTGCTGTGGACCGATCCGTACGTCGACGGCATGAAGACGGGATTCACCGATGCGGCGGGCTATTGCCTCGTCGCGTCCGCGCGCCGCGGACCGCGCCGCCTGATTTCGGTGGTCCTCGGCGCGGGCTCGGACGCCGCGCGCGCCATCGAGTCGCAGAAGCTGCTGAACTACGGATTCCAGTTCTACGACACGGTTCAGCTGTATCAGACCGGTCAACCGGTGGGCACGCTCAAGGTGTGGAAAGGCGCGACCGACTCGGTCGCCGCGGGCTTCATCGCCGATCAATACGTGACCCTGCCCAAGGGCCAGGCGTCGAAGCTCAAGCTCACGATGGAAGCGGTGGAGCCGTTGATCGCTCCGGTGACGCAGGGTCAGCGCGTCGGCGTGGTGAAGGTGACGCTCGAGGACAAGCCGGTCGGAGAGTATCCTCTGACGGCGCTCGCCAGCGTCGAGCCAGCCGGAATCCTGGGCCGGTTGTGGGGAACGATCCGGCTGTGGTTCCGATGACAAGCAGAGGCGAGGATTCGATGACCGTCTACCTGAACGGATTGTTCCTTCCGATCGCCGAGGCGAAAGTCTCGGTGCTCGACCGCGGCTTCATCTACGGCGACGGCGTCTACGAGGTCGTGCCCGTCTATGGGCGCGAGCCGTATCGCCTGCCCCAGCACCTCGCCCGCCTGCAGCGCAGCCTCGCCGGCATCCGCCTCGCCAATCCGCACAGCGACGGCGACTGGGAGGGCATCATTCGCGAGCTCATCGCCCGGCAGCCGTTCGACGATCAGGGCGTGTACTTTCAGGTGACGCGCGGCGCCGCCAAGCGCGATCACGCGTTTCCGAAAGACACGCCGCCGACCGTGTTCATGATGGCGAATCCGCTGCCGTTGCCCTCGCGCGAGCAGGTCGAGAAGGGCGTCGCGGCGGTGACGGCCGTCGACGAACGCTGGCTCCACTGCGATCTCAAGACGATCTCGCTTCTCGGCAACGTGCTCGCCCGCCAGTTCGCGGTCGATCACGGCGCAGTCGAGACCGTGCTCTTCCGCGACGGCTATCTCACCGAGGCCTCGGCGTCCAATGTTCTCATCGTCGAGAACGGCACGATCCTCGCGCCGCCGAAGGACCATCTGATCCTGCGTGGCATCACCTACGATGCGACGCTCGATCTGGCGCGCGAGGCCGGGCTCGATTTCGCCTTGCGCTCGATCACGCGTGCGGAAGCGCTCGGCGCGGACGAGATGTGGCTGTCTTCGTCGACCAAGGAAGTGCTCGCCGTCACCACGCTCGACGGCAAGCCGTTCGCAGGCGGCAAGCCGGGCCCGGTGTTCCGCGACATGTATCGCCGGTTCCAGGCGAGCAAGCCCAAGGCCCGGGTCGCCGCGTGACGCGCCGGCCATACCGGACCGCGATCCTTCGGCCGTTTCCCGACAGGCCGAACGGATCCTGAATCGAGCGAAGCCGAAACGGAGCTTGCGGCGCGGCGCCTACACGCGGCGAGGCGGACCGGGCAGCTCGCCGACGCGGTACTTGCCGCCGTGCCAGAGCAGCGGCGGCACGCGGCGATGCGCCGCCGCGATCACCTCGCCGATGAACAGCATGTGATCGCCCGCCGGATGGAGCGCGTGGTGGCGGCATTCCAGCCACGCCGCGCAGCCACGGATGAGCGGTGCGCCGGTCCGATCGAGCCGATAGCCGACTCCGGCGAAGCGATCCTGGTGCGGGCGCGAGAAGCGGCGCGCGAGCGCGATCTGATCGCGGGCCAGGACATTGACGGCATAGCGCTCGGCCGCCTCGAATGCGGCGAGGCTGCGCGAACGCAGTCCGAGGCTCCAGATCACGAGCGGCGGCTCGAGCGACACCGAATTGAACGAGTTGGCGGTGAAGCCGACGAACCCGTGCGGCGCGCGAGCGGTGATGATGGTCACGCCGGTCGCGAATTGCGCGAGCGCCGTTCGAAACTGTCGCGGGCCGAATGCGGGGCGGCGGCTGCGCTTCTCGATCGTCATCGTGGTCAACGGCCGACGCTTCGGCCGGCGGCGTGCCGGGGCATCTTAGGGGCGATGCCTGCGACGTGTCAAAGTTCCGGGAAGCCCGCGGCGATGCGGCGCTTTGTGGCGCGCACAGATCATGGCGCAAGAAGCCCGGGCTCGGAAGCCGCGAGGACTGCTAAACTTCTCTTTCTTCCTCGAAACCGAACCAAGCGCATGAGTCCGCCGCTCGCCAAGATCATCGCCAGCCGCCTGGGCGGCCGCAACATTCCGATCGCGCTCGTGCTGCCCGACGGCGGCCGCGTGCCGCTCTCGGAAGCGCCCGAGATCGACGTCTACGCGCGCAACTGGCAGGGGTTGAAGGCGCTCGCCTCGCCGCAGCTCGGCGCGCTCGCTCGAGCCTACGTGCACAACGATCTCGATTTCACAGGAGGCGCCCGGCGCATCCTCGGGATCGCCGAATCGCTCGCCGGCGGCATCAGCCACGGCCGCGACCGGATCGCCGCCCGCACGCGGCAATGGCTCAATCGACGGCGCGGCAACAAGGCCAACATCCAGCATCACTACGACGTCTCGAACGCGTTCTACCGGATGTGGCTCGACGAGCGCATGGTCTATTCGTGCGCCTACTTCCGCGCCGATGCCGATTCGCTCGATCAGGCCCAGGCGCAGAAGCTCGACCACATCTGCCGGAAGCTGCTGCTCGCCCCCGGAGAGACGTTTCTCGACATCGGCTGTGGCTGGGGCGCGCTGATTCTGCACGCGGCTCGCGCCTACGGGGTGAAGGCGACCGGCATCACGCTCTCGCAGAATCAGCACGACTTCGTCAAGGCCAGGATCAGGGAGGAGAAGCTCGAAGACCGGGTTCGGGTCGAGCTTCGCGACTATCTCGATCTCCCGGAGGATCGCCGCTACGACAAGATCGCGAGCGTCGGGATGTTCGAGCACGTCGGCATCCGCAACTATCCGCGCTACTTCGGCAAGATCCGGCGCATCCTCGAGCCCGGTGGCCTCGTTCTCAATCACGGCATCACGCACAACTGGCCGGGAGCAACGAGCCTCGGCAGCGGCATCGGCGAGTTCATCGAGGATTATGTGTTCCCGGGCGGCCAGCTCGCGCACGTATCGAAGGTGATCGAGGGCCTCGCGACCGAGGGGCTGGAGCTCTTCGACGCCGAGGCGCTGCGCGAGCACTACGCGCGCACGCTGTGGCATTGGGTCGATCGGCTGGAGACTCGCGCCGAGGCGGCGCGCAAGGAAGTCGGCGAAGAGCGCTTTCGCGTCTGGCGCATCTATCTCGCCGGCTCCGCGCACGCGTTCGACCGCGGATGGCTGTCGCTTTTCCAGCTCCTCGCCGGCAAGCCGCTGGCGGACGGGCGGCTGCCGCACCCGCCGACCCGCGAGTACATGTACCGCTAGCGTTTCTTCCCGTTCCGCTGCGCGTCCCGTTATCGGGTCGCGTCGCCCGGACGGCGGGGCTTGCGAAACCGGTATCGCGGCAGCATATTGTCAGCAATCATGGCCACCGAAACCTTGCTCGAATTCCCCTGCGCGTTTCCGATGAAGATCGTCGGGCGCACCGAAGACGGCTTCGCGCAAAGCGTGCTCGAAGTCGTGCTGCGCCACGCGCCGGACTTCGACAGCGCCTCGATGGAGATGCGTGCTTCGCGAGAAGGCCGCTATCTGTCGCTCACGTGCACCGTCAACGCGACCTCGCGCGAGCAGCTCGACGCGCTGTATCGCGAGCTCTCCGGCCATCCGATGGTCACGATGGTGCTGTAGCGATCGCGCTCGGGCGCGGCTCGCCGTCAGCGCGGGATCACGCCGAAGCGAACTCGACCGGGGTGCTCCACCAACGACGACGCCGTGCTCGCCCCTGAACCGATACGCGCAGGGCTCGACGCGGACGGAGGCTCGCCGTGGATCGTGCGCCCGCTGGGCCGAACCGATTGCGAGGACGCCTGGCGCGCGATGCAGGCTTTCACCGCGGCGCGCAACGAGAGCACGGCCGACGAGCTCTGGCTCACCGAGCACGACCGCGTCTACACGCTCGGCCTCGCCGGGCGGCGGGGGCACCTGCTGCGCGACAACGGCATTCGCGTGCTCAAGATCGATCGCGGCGGCCAGGTGACGTACCACGGCCCGGGCCAGCTCGTGCTCTATGTCCTGTTCGATCTTCGCCGCGCGGGATTCGGAGTGCGCGACATGGTCCGGCGCATCGAGAGCGCGGTGGTAGAATGGCTGGGGTCGTACGGAATCGCGGCCTACGGCAAGGCTTCGGCGCCCGGAGTGTACGTCACGCGGGGATCGACCGAGGCCAAGATCGCGGCGCTGGGCTTGAGGGTGCGCCACGGCTGCACCTACCACGGCCTCGCCGTGAACGTCGCCATGGATCTCTCACCGTTCACCGACATCGATCCTTGCGGCTATCCCGGCCTCGCGGTCACGCAGCTCGCCGATCTCGGCGTCGCGCGGACCGTCGAGCAAGCAGGGCGAGAGCTTGCGCCGACGCTCGCCGCGCGTCTCGAGCCTGAGGCTTCCCGATGAGCGACGACAGGCTCGCCGCGCTGCCCGGCGTGAAGCAGAAGGGCGAAGCGAAGACCGCGCGCATCCCGATCAAGGTGATTCAGCGCGACCGGCTGCCCAAGCCGCCGTGGATACGCGTCCGCGCGCCCTCGAGCCCGCGCTTCCACGAGATCAAGAAGATCCTGCGCGAGCATCGTCTGCACACGGTGTGCGAAGAGGCCTCGTGTCCCAACATCGGCGAGTGCTTCGGCAAAGGCACCGCGACGTTCATGATCATGGGCGACATCTGCACGCGCCGCTGCCCGTTCTGCGACGTCGCCCACGGGCGTCCGTTGCCTCTCGATCCGGAGGAGCCGGTCAATCTCGCGCGCACGATCGCCGCGATGAGCCTCGCGTACGTCGTCGTCACGTCGGTCGACCGCGACGATCTGCGCGACGGCGGCGCGGGACATTTCGCCGGCTGCATCCGCAAGGTGCGGGAGATATCGCCGCGCACGAAGATCGAGATCCTGGTGCCCGATTTCCGCGGCCGGCTCGAGCGCGCGCTCGACGCGCTTGGCGGCGAGCCGCCGGACGTCATGAACCACAACCTCGAGACCGTGCCTCGTCTCTACCGGGAAGCGCGCCCGGGTTCGGACTACGCGCATTCGCTCGATCTCCTCGCTCGATTCAAGCGCCGCTTCCCGGAGATTCCGACCAAATCCGGGCTGATGGTCGGACTGGGCGAGACCGACGACGAGATCCTCGAGGTGATGCGCGACATGCGCGCGCATTCGATCGACATGCTGACGATCGGCCAGTACCTGCAGCCCACGGCCGGACACCTGCCGGTGCAGCGTTACGTGCACCCGGACACGTTCGCGATGTTCGAGCGCGAGGCGTATGCGCTCGGCTTCCGACATGCCGCGGTCGGCGCGCTGGTGCGCTCGTCGTATCACGCCGACGCGCAAGCCGACGCCGCGCGCCACGCCACGGTCTGACCGGATGCCCGCAATGACGCCGGCGCGCCCGGGGCTCGTCCGCTCGCGCGCTCTCGCCGCGGTGATCGCCTTGTCGCTCGCGCTCGCCGGGGCGCCGGCGCGCGCCGAAGTCTCGCAGGTCCGCATCTCGCGCGGCTACGGCGTGCTCTATCTGCCGCTGATGGTGATGGAGAGCGAGAAGCTCGTCGAGAAGCACGCGCGTGCAGCGGGTCTGGGCGAGCTCCGCGTCGAATACAAGGTTCTCGACGGCGGCAACGTCATCAACGACGCGATGCTCGCCGGCGCGCTCGACATCGCGTCGATCGGCGTGGCGGGATTTCTCACGCTGTGGGCCAAGGCCAAGGACAATCCGGCGCTCGAGATCCGGGGCCTCTCCGGTATGAGCTCGTCGTCGATCTATCTCATGACGCGCAATCCCGCGGTCAAGACGCTCAAGGATTTCACCGATCGCGACCGGATCGCCGTTCCCGGCATCAAGACGTCGCTGCCCGCCGTGCTGCTGCACATGGCGGCGGCGAAGGCATTCGGCGACGCGGATTACGCGAAGCTCGATCCCATCACGGTTGCGCTGCCGCATCCGGAGGCGCTGACGGTGATGCTGTCGGGGAAGAGTGAGATCAACAGCCACATGGCTTCGCCGCCTTTTTCCTACGTCGAGGAAGCGAATCCCGCCATCCATCGCGTGCTCAACACCGTCGACGTGCTCGGCAACATCACGCTCGACATGACCTATACCAGCCGGCGCTTCTTCGAGGTGAATCCGAAGCTGTGCGCGGCGTTCATCGCGGCGATGGACGAGGCCGATGCGCTGATCGCTCGGGACAGGAAGAAAGCGGCGGAGATCTATCTCGCGGTGTCGAAGCAGAAAGCATCCACCGAGGAGATTCTCGGCATCCTCGCCGACCCGAATTCGAAATTCTCGACGGTTCCGGTCGGAACGATGAAGTACGCCGAATTCATGGCACGGGTCGGCACGATCAAGGCGAAGCCGGCGAGCTGGAAGGAGCTGTTCTTCCCGCCGATCCATTCGGCGGCAGGCAGCTGAAGTGCGTCGTCCCGGGCGAGCGCCAAAGCGCGAGACCCGGGATCCAGTGGCGTTTGATGTACGACGCTCAAGTTCCCGCTTGCGCGGGAACGACGGTCGTTACGGCAGCGCCGCGCCTTTCGGCCAGAGCAACCACAGCTGTCCCTGCTGCTTCATCCGTCCCGCCTCGCGCCCCGCATCGTCTCCGAAGCCCCAGAAAAAATCCACGCGGAGCGGCCCGCGGATCGCGCCGCCGGTATCCTGCGCGAGCACGAGCCGGCGGAGCGAACGATCGGCGAGAGGCCACGAGGTCGCGACAAAGACCGGAGCCCCGAGCGGAATCGAGCGCGCGTCGACGGCGATCGTTCGCTCTGCCGCCAGCGGAACGCCGAGCGTGCCGATCGGCCCGTCGATTAAGGCGGCCGGGTCGGGCTCGACTTCGCGAAAGAAGACGTAGCTCGGATTCTCGTCGAGCAACGGCGCGACCTCGTCCGGATGCGCGCGCGCCCACGCCTTCAACCCCGGCAACGTCGCTTCGCCGGGGGTGATCGCGCCGCGATCGAGAAGAATCCTTGCGATCGAACGGAACGGATGCCCATTCTGTTCGGCGTAGCCCACGCGCATCGTTCCGCCTTCCGCCAGCCGGATGCGCCCCGAGCCCTGGATCTGCAGGAAAAAAGCCTCCACCGCATCGTCGACGAACACGAGCTCCTTGCCGGCGAGCGACGCCCTGCCGCCGTCGATCTCGGCGCGCGACCAGTACGGCACGACCCGGCGGCCGTCGAGCCGGCCGCGCACGCGCTTGTCCTTGAGCTCGGGATAGAGCTCGCCCAGGTCGACCGTGAGCAGATCGTCGGGGGGCGCGAAGAGCGCATGGCGGTGCACGTCGCTGCGGATGCGGCTGCCGTCGAGGAGCGGCTCGTAGTAGCCGGTCACCAGGCCGCTGTCGGCGCCGTCGGGGGCGAGCGCCTGGTATGCGCTAAAATGGCTTTCGAAGAATGCCCGCACGGCGGGCGAATCGTTCGCGTCGACGGCGCTGGCGGTGTTACAGGGAGCGAGCCAGACCGCCGCCGTGGAGGCTTGGGCGACGAGCGCTTTGCATCCCGTCAGGAAAGCCGGCCAGGCCTCGCGCGCCGGGTCGTCCGTCCAGCCGGGAAGCTCGGCGAATGCCACCGGCCTGAAGACGGCGCGCGCCGGCTCGGTCGCGGTGCGCGGCGGCGACGAAGGCAGCATCGAGCAGGCCGCGACGATCGCAGCGAGCGCTGCGGCGAAAAGGCGGTCGCAGGGAAGGCGATGATCTGGTTTTTCATAGAAGCGGGCGTCGCGCTGGCGCTGGCGATCTTCATCGTGTGGTTCACGATGGGCGGCCGGCGCAAGCCTCCGCCGGCGGGCGACGACAGGGGACGCCACTAATGCAGCACGCGCGGCACCGACAGCGTGAACTC
>Ga0187779_10001798_pt1 | contig 13364 bp, 15 predicted proteins | sample 1015_Q2_SP10_10__FD_132435 | JGI IMG/M metagenome (GOLD analysis project Ga0187779, IMG submission 132435) | Tropical peat soil microbial communities from peatlands in Department of Meta, Colombia - 1015_Q2_SP10_10_MG | ecosystem: Environmental > Terrestrial > Soil > Wetlands > Peat | place... | reverse complement strand
TGCGTCTTGCCGAACACGTGTGCGACACCGAAGCGGTCGCGGGCGATCGCCAGACCCGGTTTCGGGTGCTCGACCGACTGCGGCTTCTCCCTGCCGAGCCCGAGCGGCTCCGCCTTGAAGTCTCGCTGGATGTCGGCCTGGGTCACGTTGCCGCGCAGAGGCGTGAGCGCGTCGTACAGCTTGGCCTGGTCGTCCGTGTTCCGGTCGAACGAGAGGCTGCCGTTCTCGCCCGGAGGAAGGATGTCGAAGGCCTGGCTCGCGTAGTCCGCGGGCTTCGGCAGCGGTGCGGGCGCGGCGGAGATGGAAGCCAGCGCGACGCCCGTAGCGACGGTCAGGATCACGACCGCGAGCGGCAGACGGTGCGTCATGTGGGCGGGAGCGTACACGCGCCGTTGCCGAACCGGCGAAGGCGGACGGGAGCCGGCGGCGCTCGGGCGCCCATGCCCGTGGAGGCGATCCGGCACTAGGCTGAGCGACCGTGAACGCGATCCTTGCCTTCGCCGCGGCGCTCGTCTCGCTCCGGCTGGCCGCCGAGCTGGTGCGGAGGCTGCGCCGGCGCGGGTCACGGGAGCTCGCGGCGTGGGCCGCCGCGCTCGCGGCCTACGCAGTCGCCTCGGCGGCGCTCGCCGCAGGAGCTGCGGGTGGCTGGCACGACGCGACGTTCCGGGTCTATTACCTCTTCGGCGGTCTGCTCACCGCGCCGCTCCTCGGCGTCGGCTCGCTCCTCCGAGCCGGGTTCCGCGCAGCGACTCCTGTCGGTCTCGTCTATTCGGGGCTCGCGCTCGGCGTCGCGCTCGCCATGCCGCTGACGCATCCCGTGACCGGCTCGAGCATCCCGAGCGCGCAGGATCACCTCGACGTGCTCCCGGCGAGAGCCCTGGCGATCGCGGGCAACTCGCTCGGCACGCTCGCGGTCGTCGCGGTCGCGCTCGCGACGATGAGGAAGCGACCGCGCGGGAACGTCTTCATCCTCGCCGGTGTCGCCGTCGCCGCCGCGGGAAGCGCCTTGACCGGGCTCGGCGAGGCGGGCACGTCGTCGTTCCTCGCCGTCGCGGCGGCGCTGCTCTACGGCGGTGTCGTCTCGCCCCGGTGAGACCGCTCAGGCGTCGAGCTTGCGCAGGACGATGTCGCTCACGGCGCGCGCATTCGCCTTGCCGCCCGTCTGCTTCATCACCTGGCCGATGAAGAACCCGAGCAGACCCTCCTTGCCCGAGCGGTACGCGTCGACCTGAGCGGGGTACTCTGCGAGGACACGGTCGACGACGGGGCCTAGCTCCGCCTCGTCGGACACGGCCTCCTGAGCGAGGTACGGGTCGGCGCTGAACCCCGGGTCGCCGAGCTTCCCGATCGCCTCGTCGAACGCCGCCTGCGGGATGCGTTCGCGCGACCGCACGAGCTTCGCGAGCTCGGCCGGATTGACGGCGTCGGGATCGACAGCCGCCCCGACGAGGTTGTTGGCGACGACGTTCGCGGTCGCGACGCCGTCTGCGCCCGCGCTCACGGTGGCCTCCCAGAGCCGGTCGAGCCCGCCCGTAACGAGCACGACGGCGCGGTCGAGGTCGAGGTCTGCCTGCACGCGGTGGATCCGGGCGGCGGGCGACTCGGGCAGCTCGGCGCGCAGGCGCTCGACGACCTCGGCCGGCGGCTCGATCGGCACGAGATCAGGCTCGGGGAAGTAGCGGTAATCGTCCGCCTCCTCCTTCGAGCGCCTCGCGGTGAGCGTCCCGCTCGAGGCGTCGAAGTCGAACGTCTCCTGCTGGAGCTCGGCGCCCGACTCCCAGACGCCGATCTGCCGCGTGATCTCCGCCTCGATCCCGCGCGCGACGTAGGTGAACGAGTTCATGTTCTTCAGCTCGCAGCGAGTCCGGAGCTCGCCCGAGCCGCGCGGACGCACGGAGACGTTCGCGTCGACGCGCAGCGTGCCCTTCTCCATCTCGGCGTCGGAGATGCCCAGCTCGACGATCGTCTGACGCAGGAGCTGGAGGAAGCGCTTGGCCCCCTCGGCCGAGCGCAGGTCGGGCGCCGTGACGATCTCCACGAGCGGCGTTCCGCCGCGGTTGAAATCGATCAGCGAGGTGTCGGCGCCGCCGATCCTTCCGGTCTCGCCACCGACGTGCACCGTCTTGGCCGCGTCCTCCTCGAGATGGGCACGGATGATTCCGACCACATGGCCGATCTCACCAGTCGGTAATATCATACTGCCATTAGTGCAAGAAGGCAGATCGTACTGGGAGATCTGATAGCCCTTCGGCAGATCCGGGTAGAAGTAGTTCTTGCGCGAGAAGACCGCACGCCCGGCAACCTCGCAGCCGAGCGCGAGGCCGAGCTTGACGGTCCACTCGATCGCTTGGCGGTTCGGCACCGGTAGAGCGCCCGGGAAGCCGAGACAGACCGGACACGTCTGGGTGTTCTCGCCCGCGCCGAAGCCGACGGGACAGCGACAGAACATCTTCGTCCGCGTCTTCAGCTGGACGTGGATCTCCAGCCCGATGACCGGCTCCCAAGCCACGGACTCCCTCACTCTCGGTACCTGGTCGGGACCGGGTCGAAGCCGAGCGCCTGCTCGAGCGCATGGCCAGCGCGAAACAGCGTGTTCTCGCCGAACTGGCGGCCGATCAGCTGCAGCCCCACGGGAAGCCCGTCCGCAAGGCCGCACGGCACGTTCAGGCCGGGGAGCCCGGCGAGGCAGGAGGGAATCGTGAGCAGGTCGCAGGCGTACATCGCCAGCGGGTCGGCGGCCTTGTCGCCGATCGGGAACGCCACGGTCGGCGAGGTCGGCGTCGCGATCAGGTCGAAGCGGTCGAGCACCTCCCGGTGCTCGCGGATCAGGAGCGTTCGGACGCGCTGGGCCTGCCCGTAGAACGCGTCGTAGTACCCGGCCGAGAGCGCGTACGTGCCGAGCATGATCCGCCGCTTGGGCTCTGGGCCGAACCCCGCGTCTCGGGTGCGCTCGACCATCTCGCGGTACGTCGCTCCCTCGACGCGTCGGCCGTAGCGGACACCGTCGTAGCGAGCGAGGTTCGACGACGCCTCGGCCGGAGCGACGAGGTAGTAGCACGGCATCCCGTACTCGAAGGACAAGGGCAGGTCGCACTCGCCGACCTCGGCGCCCAGCTCTCGCGCCCGCTCGAGCGCGCCCTCGAACGCGGCGCGCACACCCGGCTCGATCGCGTCGAGCGACTCGAGCTGGCGAGGGACGCCGACCCGCAGGCCGCCCAGCCGGTCGGTCTCCGGCAGCTGGACGGGCTCGGGGAGCTCGACCGTCGTGGCGTCGCGCGGATCGCGCCCCGCGATGATCGAGTAGAGGAGCGCGCAGTCGCGGACGTTCCTGGCGACTGGCCCGATCTGGTCGAGGCTCGACGCGAACGCGACCACCCCGTAGCGAGACACGGACCCGTAGGTCGGCCGAAGGCCGACGTTGCCGCACAGCGCCGCCGGTTGCTTGATCGAGCCGCCGGTGTCCGACCCGAGCGCCCATGGAGCGAGACCGGCCGAGACCGCCGCTGCCGACCCTCCGCCAGAGCCGCCGGGGACGCGCGTGGGATCCCAGGGGTTCCGCGACGGGCCCCACGCCGAGTTCTCCGTCGACGAGCCCATCGCGAACTCGTCCGTGTTCGTCTTGCCGAGCAGCGTCAGCCCCTCGGCCTTGCAGCGGGCGGCCACCGTCGCGTCGAAGACTGGAACGTAGCCCTCCAGGATCCGCGACCCCGCGGTCGTCTCGACGCCACGGGTCGAGATGACGTCCTTGAGCGCGATCGGGATTCCGTCCCCCTCCGGCTCGTCGACCGTCCTCAGGTAGCTGTGCAGCTCGGAGTCGCGCTCCGCGACGGCGTCCAGGTACGCGCGGTGGAGCTCGACGGGCGATGCCTCCTTCCGCTCCAGCAGGCCCATGGCCTGCTCGGCCGTCAGCCGCAGCGTGTCGATCACGCCCGGCCCCGTCGCTCGCTTCGCCTGGCCGTCGCACGGCCGCCCGGATTCGCCGTCCAGGCCTGAGTCCTGGTCGAGAGCTCCCGAATCCTGGTCCAGACGCCCCCGAGGGGGAGCGAAACCCCCTTGCATTCACGATAGCCGCCGCCGAGCGACAGCTTCGTGCTCCATTCGCGCCGTCCCCGGATCAGTTCGTCCACAGCTCAGGCGGTCGGTGGGACGCGGAACAACGGGCCGTCGGCGTCGGGCGCGTTCGCGAGCGCGTCCTCGAGCGAGAGCGACGGCTCCGGCTTGTCGTCTGCCCAGACGTTCACGACGTCGAGCGGGTGCGATGTCGGCGGCACGCCGGCGAGGTCGAGCTCGGCGACCTTCCCGACGGCCGCGAGGATCGCGTCCAGCTCGCGGGTCAGCTGCTCGACCTCCTCGTCGCGCAGGTCGAGCCGCGCGAGCCGCGCGACGTGGAGCACCTCGTCTCTCGTTATCGCCATCGCCGAATCCTCCCACACGCTCGATCACGCTCGACTCTCCCGGAAACCCTCGAATGTCCGGGAAACACTGCGGGCCCCCTTTCGGAGGCCCGCAACACGTTGCTCGAATCCGAAAGGCTAGACAGGGGAGACGTTCGCGGCCTGGGCACCCTTCGGGCCCTGGACGACCTCGAACTGCACCCGCTGACCCTCGGTCAGCGACTTGTAGCCGTCCATCGTGATCGCGGAGAAATGGACGAACACGTCGTCACCACCCTCGCGCTCGATGAACCCGTACCCCTTCTCGTTCGAGAACCACTTGACGGTGCCCTGCTCCAACCTGAACGTCCTCCTACACGTGCGCCGACCTGCGCCGACGCGACTGACACAGCGCGCGAACGCTACCGTCAGTGTCCGCGGAACGCAAGCAGACCCTGCCGGTAGCGGGCCGCTTTCAGCGTGGAGTGGAGCAGCAGGGCGATCGTCATCGGGCCGACTCCGCCCGGGACGGGGGTCATCGCGCCTGCGACCTCCGCAACCGCTGGATCGACGTCCCCGCGCAGCCCCTCGTCGGTGCGGTTGATGCCGACGTCGACGACGGCTGCGCCGGGCTTGATCATGTCGGGCGTCACGAGCCACGGTCGCCCGACGGCGGCCACGACGATGTCCGCTCGCCGCGTGTGCTCTCCGAGGTCGCGTGTCCGCGAGTGGCAGATCGTGACGGTCGCGTGGGCCGAGAGGAGGAGCATCGCCATCGGCTTGCCGACGATCTCGCTGCGTCCGATCACGACCGCATCGGCCCCCTTCACCTCGACGCCGTACTCCTCGAGGAGCTGCATGCAGCCCCAGGCGGTGGCAGGGATGTGGAGCGGCGTCCCGAGGTAGAGGTTACCCGCGTTGACCGGATGGAAGCCGTCGACGTCCTTCATCGGTTCGACGGCATGAGTGACGAGCGTCTCGTCCATGTGACCCGGCAGAGGGAGCTGCACGAGCATGCCGTCGACGCCGTCGTCCTCGTTCAGCTCCTCGACGAGCGCGAGCACCTCATCCTCCGACGCGGACGCCGGCAGGCGCACGTCGCGCGTGGCGATGCCGACTTCGTTCGCAGCCGCGTGCTTGCGGTCGATGTAGATGTGCGAGGCCGGATCGTCGCCGACGAGGATCGTCGCGAGGCACGCGCCGCCGAGCTCCGCCACCTCACCCTGCACCTCGGCGCGGATCCGGGCGGCGAGGTCGGCTCCGGCCATGCGAATCGCGGTCACGGCACGACTCTACCGACCCGCCGCCGACTCCGGGTTCGCACACCGGACTCTCAAGCGCGGCCGCGGGAACGCCGATACGGCGATCAGGACATCCAGCGCCCATGTTGAGGATCTTCTTCGTCGGAGCCGCGATCTTCGCCGCGTTCGCGGTGGCGAAGCACGAGAACTGGCTGGCCCGCGCCGGGCTCGTCGGCACGTGCCAGGTCGTGCCGGCGCCGTACGGCGACACCTCCCAGTGGTGGTCGTGCAAGCAGGGCCTCATCACGGGGTTCCCCGTGCTCACGCAGGACCAGTGCGACAGCCAGGGCTTCGCCGCGGCGCGCGAGCTCTGGCGCTGCCCGACGCCGCTCAGCCAGACCCCCGGCGGCGTCTAGATGCGGCGACGCGCGAGGCCCGTCAGGGCTTCGCGCACGATCCGCTCGGCGACCAAGGCGGTCACGTCCGCGGACGCCACCGCCGTCGGCAGCACCTCGACGACGTCCATCCCGACGAGCTCGAGCTGCTCCGCCAGGGCACGGCACGCCCAGAGGAGATCGACCGACGTCATCCCGCCCGGCTCGGGCGTTCCGGTCCCGGGAGCGAACGCCGGGTCGAGCACGTCGACGTCGACCGAGAGGAAGGTCGGCCCGGCTCCGACGGCGGCGACCGCCCGGGCGACGACCTCGCGGATCCCGAGGTCGCGCACGTCGTGCATGAAGAGGCTCGTGATGCCGCGCTCGGCCTGCCAGGCGAACTCGCGCGGCCCGGGCCAGTAGCCGCGCAGCCCGATCTGAACGTACCGCTGCGGATCGACGTGGCCGTCGCGGACGAGCCGGTACATCGGGGTCCCATGCGACACCTCGACGCCGAACACTTCTTCGCCGGTGTCCGTGTGCGTGTCGAAGTGCACGAGCCCGACGGGACCGAAGCGACCGGCGACGGCGCGGATATCGGGCTCGGCGATCGAATGGTCGCCTCCGAGCACGACGGGAACCGCTCCCGCCGCGACGACCTGGCCGACGACGTTCTCGATCGCCGCATGCGTCGCGACGGGATCCGACGGGACGACCGGCGCGTCGCCGAAGTCGACCATGCGGAGCGCCGCGAACGCGTCGAGACCCGCTTCGAGGTGCGGCCCCGGCGGACAGCTTGCCGCGCGAATCGCCCGCGGCCCGTAGCGTGTCCCGGGCCGGTCGGACACGAGGTCGTCCGTCGGCGCGCCGACGATCGCCGCGTCGATACCTTCCAGCTCGGCCGGATCCTGCGTGTACGGGAGGCCGGCGAACGTGAGCAGACCGGCGTAGTCGGGCTTGTCCGGCAGGCCGAGTGCCTTCCAGCGCTCGAGCGGGTCGATCATCCCCGCGAGTCTACGACGGCTCCAGCCAGGGTCCGAGGCCGCCGATCCGCTCCGGGCGGATGTGGACGATCACGCCGGGAGGCGGGTCCGGCATGGGCGGGAAGACGGTGCCAGGCCCGACGTAGACCTGGGCGAGCTCGTGGAGCAGCTCCGGCGCGCCTCCCTCGGTGATCCTCGCGATCCCGTGGACGACGAGGTAGTGCTGCATCCCGATCGCATTCGACCCCGCCGCCTCGACGGAGAGCGTCACGCGCGGATCGCGCGCAATGTTGCGGAGCTTCTGCTGACCGGCGCGGAGATGCGCCGAGACGATCTCGTCGCTGTCGAGCCCGACCCAGATGCACGACACCTGCGGGCTCCCGTCCTTGTTGATCGTCACTAGGTGCGCGAGCGCACCCGACGTCAGCACCTCGCGTGCGCTCTTCGGGAGGACCATGCGCCGAGCCTACCCGAGTCCGGGCGGCGAGACATGTGCCGGTTGTATCGTGACGGCATGGCGGGCAGGAGCGCTCCGTGACGATCGCGCTCGAGATCGTCGTCATCCTGGTCAGCGTCGCGACCGCGACGGCGTTCCTCGCGCTGATGGTGTGGGCCGCGCGCCAGGACGGCCGCGACCAGCGCCGCTACGACCGCCTCGTGCGCCGCTACCGCAGAAAGGCCTGAGCCGAAGGCGCCTACCGGAGTCGAACCGGTGTACCAGGTTTTGCAGACCTGTGCCTAACCACTCGGCCAAGGCGCCGCGCGCGAGCATCGTAGCCGTCCACTCTCCGGCCTAGACTCGAATCATGAGCGCGGCGGTGCCCGTTCCGACGCCCCCGGCGACGCCTGCAACCGAGCGTTGCCTCCGCTGCGGCACGCCGATGGACTGGCGGCACCAGAGCTGGCAATGCCCGCGCTGTCGCTTCAAGATCGGGTGCTGCGAGGGCGCGACCGGCGAGTGCGAGGCAGGGTCCGGCTAGGTGCAGGAGCTGCCGGACCCCGACCCTCCAGGTCTCGGGCTCCTCGTGGACCTCACGCAGCCGCTCGGACCGGCGACGATCCTCTGGCCGGGCTCACGGCCGTTCGCGGCGGAGGTCGAGGCCGATGTCGATGCTGGCGGCAGCTACGCGCGCGACCTCTCGCTGCCCGAGCACGCCGGAACGCATCTGGACGCGCCGATCCACTTCGCGCCCGGCGGGCTCGCGGTGCACGCAATCCCGCTCGGGGCACTCGTCCGACCCGCGATCCGCCTCGACGTCCGCGCGCTCGTCGGCGACGATCCGTCGTTCACGCTCGGCGCGGCCGAGATCGAGGCATTCGAGCAGGCCGAAGGAGCGATCCCGCACGGCGCCGCAGTCCTCGTCTGCACGGGCTGGGACCGGTACCTCGACGACGCGGAACGGTACCGCGGCCCGCGCGAGACGACGTCCTTTCCCGGCGTCGGGCCCGATGCGGCCCGAGTCCTCGTCGAGCGCGGCGTCGCGGGCATAGGGATCGACACGCTCGGCGTCGATCCCGGGTACTCCGACGACTTCCCCGTGCACCGGATCACGCTGCCGGCCGGGCTCTGGCACCTCGAAGGGCTGGTCGGCCTCGAGCGCCTCCCGGCACGAGGAGCCTGGCTCGTCGCTGCGGCGATACCGGTCGTCGACGGCTCGGGCGCCCCCGCTCGGGCCTTCGCGATCGTCCCCTGACGTCAGCCGAGCTCGACCCGGTCGTCTGCCAGCTCGTAGACGATCGGTCGTGCGTCGGGCAGACGACGGCGGCGCCGCCCGAGCGAGCGGGCGCGACGAGGAGACGCGCGGCGACTTCGGCGTTCGCACGGTCGAGCCGCGACGTCGGCTCGTCTGCGAGCGACAGTGCGGGGGGACGGACGAGCTCGGGCGCTGGCTCAGCGACCGGCACCCCCTGCGCGACGACAACGGGATCTCGCCGAGCGACCTGCGCCGGGTCGTCGCCGTGCGTGCAGCGCTGCGCTCGTTGCTGCTCGAGAACAACGGGGCGGCGCCCGATCCCGACGCCTGGGCGACGATTTCCGAAGCGGTGCGGCACGCCCAGCTGGTGCTCGCGTGGAACGAGGGTCGGCCGGCTCTCGTGCCGCAGGCCCGAAGGTGTCGACGGCGCGGTCGGGAGGATCCTGCTCGTCGTTCCACATGCCTTCCAGGACGGGAGCTGGTCGCGGCTGAAGGCGTGCCGCAACTGCTGCTGGGCGTTCTACGACGCCTCGCGCAAACGTCTCGGCGATCTGGTGCTCGATGCGGCTCTGCGGGACCCGGCGGAAGACGCGTGCCTACAGAAGCAGGCGGCGGGCGGCCACGAGCTGACGTCGGGCTTCTCGCGACTCGTGACCGCAGGTCGCGCAGGCCTCAGGGGAGCCGGGGCGACCAGGCGATCCCGATCACCAGGGCGCAGCCGAGCAGGATCGCGGCGATCGCCAGGGCATCCTGGGTCACCTCGCGCTTGCCCGGCTTGCGACCGATCGTCGCTCCGAACTGCGCATAGGCCGCCTTCACGGCGTTCGCGCTCCGCGCGGCGAAGAACGCCCCGTTCGTCGTCGTGGCGATCGCATGGAGCGTGTCGGGATCGGGCGGCACCGGGATCGACCGGGCAAAGCCGCCGAAGGAGCGCGTCAGCACCCCTTCGGGCGTCCCGAGCGCGACCGTGAAGACCGGGATACCTGCCGCCTTGGCACGCTCGGCTCCGTCGAGCGGCTGGAGCACGCCTCGGGTCTGCGCTCCGTCGGAGAGGAACAGGATCGACACGGAAGGGCGGCCGCCGCTCGGCAACGGCGGTGCGGCGATCGTGAACGAGATCGGCTGCGCCGACCCCGATTTCGGCTTCGGCTGCGTTCGCGCCGACTGCTGCGCGAGCTGCACCGCCGCCGCGAGCGCATCGCCGATTGCCGTCCCGCCGAAGCCGGGGAACTCGCCGATCGACTGCACGGCCTGCCGGACGAGATCGTGGTTCGTGGTCGGCGGCGTCGCAACCTGGGGCTCGCCGGCGAACACGATCAGACCCACCCGAACGTTCTTCGGGACCTCCCTCAGGAAGGTGAGCACCGCCTCCTGTGCCGCCCCGAGGCGCGTCGGCCTCACGTCGGTCGCCTGCATCGACCCCGAGTCGTCGATCACGAGGATCACCGTCGCGCCTCCGTCGGACACGAGCGTCTTCACGTGAGGTCGGGCCGCAGCCACGCAGACCGCGACGAGCGCGAGCAGGAGCAGCGCAGGCGCGACGTAGCGCCGCCACGGGAGCGTCCGGGGGATCGCGGCGAGCAACTCGAGGTTCGTGAAGTCGACGGCGTAGCGGGCACGGCGGCGCTCGAGCGCGAGAAAGAAGCCCCCGGCAGCGGGCACGCCGAGGAGCGTGAGAAGCAGGAGCGGGTGACCGAAGCTCATGTTCCTCCGGCGCAGACGGCGCCGATCTGCAGCACGGCGCGCACACCGCTCACGACGGGCCCGCTCTCGACCCGCGCGACGACCCTGCCTCCACGCGTGCCGCGGACCGAGCTCACCGCGGCTGCGAGCGCCGGTGGCGGAGGCGTCGGCTGGTAGAAGCCGACGGCCGACCAACCGCCGACGAGCCGCTCGTCCCTGGCGCAGCCCTGCACGACGGTCCGGGCTCCGGGAGCGAGCCGCACCTGGCGGACTCGCCGCACCGTCGGCTGACCGAGCGTGAAGGGCGTGAGCGCCGTGGGCACGCGTCCGCCGCCCCCCGCGGCCGGGAGGCAGCCGATGTGCGGTCGGAACGACGGGCCGGCCGGCTTCCCGCCGACGTACGAGGCGACGAAGACGATCGCGCGGGACGTCGTCACACCCGGATTCACCGGGCTGCCGGAGCGGCCCAGGAAGACGACGTCGATCTCGCGGTCGCTGACCTCCACGTCGGTGCCGCCGACGACGAACCCCTTCGGACACGCGAGCTGGTACTCGACCTGCGGTCGGGTCGTCCCGGCGGCCGTCGGCACGACGACCCACGGCCCTGCGACGGGCACGCACGTCTGCAGTCCCTGGCACTCGTCGGTCGCGCCCGCGGAGCCGGCGCTCGCCGCGAGGAGCGCGAGGCCCGCCGCCAGCAGGAATCGGGTGCGTCCGAGGGTGCTCACGGGATCGGCACCCTCCTGAACCAGAGGGCCGAGAGGGCGCTTCCAGCGAGGAGGAGCGCAGCGGCGCCGCCGCCGAAGAGATCCGACAGCTGGCGCGACTCCTTGCGTTTCCCGAGCCGCGAGCCGAGCCGCTCGTAGACGTCGTCGAGCCGCGTATCCGACGCCGCCGTGAAGAACTCGCCCCCGGTCGTCTGTGCGATCTGCCGGAGCGTGTCCGGACTCGCGGGCACGCGGATGATCTCCCGGTAGCCGCCTGTGACCGTCCTCTCGATCTGACCGTCCTGCGTGCCGACGACGACGGTCGTCACCGGGATGTGCGCCGCGCGGGCCTTTTGTGCGGCGGCTTCGGGGGTGGTCGTCCCGCCCTCGTTCGCGCCGTCCGAGATGACGAGCACGGAGGTCGGCGGGACGCTCCCGTCGCTGCTGCGCTCGTTGCCGCCCAGCTTGGTCGCAAGCAGCACCGCGTCGCCGAGCGCCGTGCCCTGGCCCGGTCGGAGATCGGCGAGCGCCGTCAGCGCGAGCTGGCGGTCGGTCGTGGGGGGAAGCGCCACCGTCGCTCGCGTGCCGAACGCGACGATTCCCACGCGGAACTTCGCGGGCACCTTCTCCAGGAACGCAGCCGCTGCCCGCCGCGCCGCCTGGAGCCGCGTCGGCGACACGTCGCTCGCCTGCATCGAGAGGGAGGTGTCGATCGCGAGCACGACGGTCGCCTCTTCCGCGCGGACGGTGATCGTGGCACGAGGTCGGGCGACCCCGAACACGAGCGCGCCCAAGGCGACGAGCGCCAGCGCGAGCGGGAGGTGCCGGCGGATCGCCGGGACGCGGTCCGTCATGTTCGGCAGCAGGTTCGGGTTCCCGAAGCGCGCCGCGTCCGACACGCGCCGACGTTCCGCGAGCAGCCGGAGCCCGATCAGGAGCGGCAGCGCGAGCAAGCCGAGGAGCGCGAGCGGGGAGTCGAAGCTCACCGCGCCTCCTTCTCCAGGAACGCCGCGAACGGGCGGAGCCAGTCGCCTTCGGTGCCGAGCACGACATGGCGGACGCCGGCCGAGCGGAGCTCGAGCTCGACCTCGTGGCGATCGGCGGCCGCTGCAGCGGCGAAGTGGGAGCGCAGCGCCGGGTTCGCCGTGTCGACGCGCAGCTGACGACCCGTCTCGGGATCGACGACCGTCAGCTCGCCGAGCGCGGGTAGCTCCTGCTCACGGCGGTCGCGGATCTCGACCGCGAGCACCTCGTGACGCGCTGCCAGCGCGAGGAGCGGGAGCCGCCAGTCGCGCGGGCCGCGGAAGTCGCCGACCACCACCACGAGGGCCCGCTGCGCCGCGAGCGCCCCTGCGCGGGTCAGCGCCTCGCCGAGCGACGTGCTGCCGACGGGTGCAACCGTCGCGACGGGCTCCTCCTCGCGAAGGCTCGCCAGGAGCCCGAGCAGACCGCTCCGTCCAGGCCGCGCAGGTGAGAAGTGCGGCTCTTCGTCTCCGTACGTCACGATCCCGAGCCGGTTGCCTCGCCGCGTCGCGACATGCCCGATCGCGACGGCGACGCCTTCCGCGACGTCCGCCTTCCGCCGGTCGCCGGTGCCGAAGCCCATCGACGGGGACGCGTCGAGCACGAGCCACGTGACGAGGACGCGCTCCGCGAGGTGGACGCGGACGTGCGTCTCGCCCGTCCGGGCCGTCACGTTCCAGTCGATCCGCCGGACGTCGTCGCCCGGAACGTACGGCCTGACCTGGGACAGCTCCGTGCCGACACCGTTCACGGTCGAGCGGTAGTCGCCGGCGAGCAGACCTTCGACCCGGCGGCCGATCGTCACGTCGAGCGCGTGCAGCAGCGAGCGCGGGATCGGACCCGGGCCGGGCCGGGCCGGGGAGGTCGCGCCGCGGACGAGACGGACGACCGTCATGCAGCGCTCGTGCGAGCGAGGTCGATCTGCGGCAGCGGGACGGCCGTCAGCACCTGCTCGAGGATCCGGTCTGGCGGCACCTCCTCGGCCAGGGCCTGGTACGTCAGCACGAGCCGGTGCCGGAGTGCGTCCTTGGCGAGCGCCTGGAGGTCGTCGACGACGACGTAGTCGCGACCGCGGACGAGCGCGAGCGCGCGGGCGGCCTGGACGAGGCTGATCGGCCCTCGCGGGCTCGCGCCGAATGCGATGTACGGCGCGAGGTGGCCGAGCCCGTGCACCGCCGGCTCCCTCGTGGCGGTGGCCAGTCCGACCGCGTAGCTGACGAGAGCCGGGTCGACGTAGACCTCGAAGACCGCGCGCTGCAGCTCGCGCAGCTCGTCGAGCGACAGCG
>Ga0187779_10001797_pt1 | contig 13365 bp, 16 predicted proteins | sample 1015_Q2_SP10_10__FD_132435 | JGI IMG/M metagenome (GOLD analysis project Ga0187779, IMG submission 132435) | Tropical peat soil microbial communities from peatlands in Department of Meta, Colombia - 1015_Q2_SP10_10_MG | ecosystem: Environmental > Terrestrial > Soil > Wetlands > Peat | place... | reverse complement strand
GCACGGAACCTCAGCAAACCCAAGCTACGTAACCGAACTGGATTACCCTTTTGACGGACTAAGAAGTAATGTGACCATGCATGAGTAACTGCGGTTACCATTGGCCCTACATCAAGTACCAGCGACTGGTATTTCCATAATGGAAGCGTCGTCTAAGCTCAGGCAGTGGTTTAGTGGTTGATAACGCGTCTGGATTTATCCTGTACGCCAAGGATTATTTGTGAATCTTTGCTCTCCAAGCGGGACTCGAATTGAGCGTCAACCCGGCTAACGTGTCATTCTTTCGTTCGAGAGCCGGAGGGTACATCCTGTTGACCGTTCTGAGCATCATTTGGGGACTTGCGTTCGTTGCTATCCGATATCTTGACTTCCAATTGACATTCGAGGATCTGACGCTGCTACGTTGGCTTGTGGCGAGCGCAGGCTACTGTGTCCTCCTTTCTTTCGTCGGGAGGGCGAAAAATAGCTTCGAGAGGGAGGATCTTCCAAGGTTGCTGACCGTGGCTTTCTTCAACGTAGTCGGGTACCATCTTTCTCTCAATTATGCTGAGAAGACCGTTTCATCGGGCCTTGCTGGTCTTCTAATCTCTCTTGGGCCGGTGTTCTCAGCCCTGCTGGCTGCTGCATTTCTGAAGGAGAAAGTGACTAAGAGACTAGGTTTTGCCCTCGTTCTGGCCCTCATAGGAACTATTATCCTTTCAATGCAGGACCTTTGGGAAGGGTACGCTTCGCTTTCTGGCCCACTCGCTGTGGTCATTTCAGCCTTTTCGTTCGCCGCTTTCGGCGTCTTTTCTAAACCCTTAGTATCGAAGTATGGCGCTCTTCACGTCGCGGGATGGGCAGGGCTGTTGGGAACCTGCATGTTGTTCCCGTTATTCTCGGGTACTTTCGTGAATGACGCCGCCCGACTCGGTCCAGTAGGTTGGGCTTCACTACTTTACCTTTCACTACTTAGCACAGTGATAGGTTACGCCGTGTTCTACACTCTAATCGGCAGAGGAGGAGTTCTAACGCTGATGATACAGTTATACCTCGTGCCGGTAGTCAGCGTCATCGGTGGAGTTACTCTGTTAGGAGAATCGCTAACTCCGTTTACGATGATTGGTGGAAGCGCGATCCTAATTGCGGTCTGGTTAGCAACAAGCGTGCGAAAGTCCTGAGTCGTTTCGAGTCATTACTGCAGTCGAGTGCTGTCGAATCGTCAACGTTTAGGAAGGGTTTTGGATAGTGCGTCACTCAGAATGGCTTGTGCCTGCCGGTTCTTCCGTAAGGCCGTCTCATAATCTCGCGCGCACAGAGCGTCCTCGGACTCGGAGAGCAACAAGACTAGCTGGGCTTCCACGTGTCGTTTCCTAATCTGCGTGATGGCGGTAAGGAAATTCGACATTTTCGTCAACCAAATGCTCCATTTGTGTGAATATTAATGTTCCGTTCTAAAAACATTAATGTACCATGTCACGCTGGCAGGCAATCGCTTTCTCCAGCGCCTTTTTCAAAGTAATTGAGTTGGATAGCGCGGCGCCTGCAAGTTTCACCCTTCCATCAACCGAGACGACGGGAATTAGGTTCCTGTAGCGTTCGTAAAGTTCCGGATCTTCTGTTATGTCTTGGGTTATCAGCTCGAAGTCTTCGGATGATTTGAGTTGCTCTAATTCGGATATGACTCTCTCACATAGGTGGCATCCGCTCTTGGAGTATACTACTATTCTTCTCATTCAATTTCACCGCGAAATCCAAGCGTATTTTGCAGTATCGGATACCACCTCTATCTTCCTTGAACGGAACCGTCAGGGTTTACACGTTCAATAGACTCGTAGCCACTGTACGCAACCGCTTTGATTTCGGCTTCAATTGACTGGCCGGCGTCCAAGTGACCGCATCGTCCGGATCGTCGCGCGAGCGCAAGGTCAAAAGATAAACTGTTTGAGACTTCAAGGATTAACGTATACAATCCGCGCCAACCGCCAAAGGTGCGAAACAACCAGAGATTGGGAAAGATGTTCGTTGGAAACGATAGTCCGAACCCAACCTTCGTCTGCCTGTCAGTTACTGCGTACCATCCTTGTGACACGTCCGGGAGGTAATGGTGATCCGCAATGTTCGAGTCGGACGGAGGTATACTAGTCATATCGATCTTCTGTCCCCAGCGATCGACCGCTGTCGGCCAATTGTATTCCGTGCCAGGCTGAATATGATCTGTGCCCCATTTCTCGACAATACCCAGAACGGCAGGCACATCTAATCTCGTAGCGGGTGATATGGCTGCGGCTGGATGAATGTTCCAAAGAAAATCGATTGGCCTTCCACCTTTGTTAGTTAACCTATAGTGCACAGTGCAGTGCGATTCGCCCGGCCGCAATGTTATCGTCTTCTCGAAGACTGTGGGAAATACGTGACCGTAATTGAGAAATCGAACGGTGTTCTCATCCTCAATTCTCAATTCACTGGGCTGAGACCAGATCTCTCCATGGTCGGGCAGCATCTCGCCTCCGAAGACGGTTGTTGGGATGTCATTCGGTATTAATTCGTCCCAGCCTCCAGACCACACGTCATCAAACTTCGCTCCCATCGATTGTCGTGCTGGCGGAATGCGTGGGTTATGCCAGAGTAGGTTGCGATTTGATTTACGGTGAATGAAGTTGTAAATCTTGGCCCCAAGTTCAGGCAACACGTCGATGGTGATGAACTCGTTCTCTAATCGGACTACCTCAAGGTCACAATAGCGCCAGTTTAGATTGATCATTGATCCATGCGCACCTAGGTTCCACGGATTTCATGGGACGAGAACTATCTTACCGTAGGCACCGTGCTTCATCACTTCGTAATGAGCCATGGGTGCGTCTGCGAGCTTCATCTCTCTGCCGACTATGGGGTTGAGTGTCCCATTCTCAAGACCTGTATGCAAGGCAGCATGGATCGTAACCAATTCCTGTCTTGTCGCATTGGCCAGGAGCATGCCCAGGACTGTGCCGTCGTGACTCATGATGTCTCTCGGGTCAATCTCAATTCTTCCACGATTGCCGATAACGACGACGCGCCCGCCCATAGCCAACGTCTTAAGATCTCTATCCAAGTTCACGTTAGCCAGCATCTCAAGGATCACGTCCACACCATGATCGCCAGTTACTGTTTTCACCTTGTCTAAGTATCCTGGTTCATCATGATTCAGTAAATTGGCAGCTCCCTGTTCCTTCGCTAACTCTCGGCCTTTCTCCGTGCTACTGGTTCCAATCACCTTCATCCCGGCCGAGTGCGCCAACTGAACGGCGGCAACGCCAACTCCTCCACTGGCTCCGTGGACCAGGATCCATTCGCCCGGAGCCGCTTCGGCGCGTTGGAAGAGAGCACGAAACGCAGTCGCGTAAGGTACATTGATTCCGGCACCTTGACCGAAGGAGAGTCTACTAGGCAACGGGTGAACTTGGTATTCTTCGCAAAGTGTCTGTTCGGCGTAGGTTCCAGTTAATGAGCCAGAAGTGTAGACTCGAGCCCCAACCGACACGTTCGTAACATTTTCACCAACCGATTCCACGACGCCGCCAGCGTCCGACCCCGGCGTCCATGGTAAGTTAGGTTTTCTGGCATACATCCCCGATCGCATGTATGTGTCAACGGGATTAACGCCAGCTGCTTTCACGCGAACAACCAGTTGGCTTGGGCCAGGCTGTATTGGAGTCACTTCTTCAATTCGCAAAACTTCAGGGGGACCGAACTCTCGAACCCGAATCGCCTTCAAACATCTCTCTCCGAATTTCCGTTTAACGCAACAGGTTGTACATTAGTGCAGCTTTGATGACGGTAGTTTGCGTAACAAGCCCTAGTAACTTCGACTTCTCATCAACCACCGGTATCCTCTGTAGTCCAGTCTTAATCATCTTCTCAACAATCCATCGCAACGTGGTAGACTCCTTTGCTTTAACGAGGGAGCGTGTCATAAGATCTGAAACAAGCAAGTCGGACACATCGGCGCCCGCTAGGTCAATATCTCGTTGTGTGATTATCCCCAGCAGAACGTTAGCCTCATCTACGACTGGAAGAGCACCTACATTATGCCGCAGCATTATCAAACGTGCATAAGCAACTTTCCTATCGGACGTGATGGTTAAAACGCCTTTGATCATTATGTCCCGTGCGATAATATCGCGCATAAGTAACCTATCCTAAGTGACGAATAGTCGTATCGGAGATATGAAGCTGGTAGAGAAACCTCCTCCCATGAGGCCATAAACTCGTCCGCCGTCAAGTAGTAATAGTAGACGGGTGAAGATTACCATCGAGTCGCGTTGATAAGGATCGGTTTGATCGGCAAGACTAATGCTGGAAAGACCACATTCTTCAATGCAGCCACATTACTGAATGCTCCCGTCTCCACCTACCCGTTTACAACCAAGAAGCCGAATCCTGGTCAAGCGTATGTGAGAACGACCTGCGTATGCAGGGAGTTCGCGGTAACCGACAACCCGAGGAACTCAACCTGCATCAACGGCGCGCGTTTCATTCCAATACAGCTAATCGACCTCCCCGGCTTGATTAAAGGTTCCTGGAAGGGAAAAGGACTTGGAACACGCTTCCTAAGCGTCGCGGCCCAAGCGGATGCTCTGATTCACATTGCTGACAGCTCAGGAAGCCTAGACGCTGAAGGGAAGCTAGCCAAACCAGGGATGGGTAACCCTGTTTCCGACGTCTACGATATCGAAGAGGAACTTGTTAGATGGTTCAGCAAGCTCATCGAGAAAACCATCACGAAACTGATTGAACATCCCAAGAAGGGTACACCGTTCGAAGAAAGCCTCAACCACGACCTGTCCGGCCTAAAGATCACGTATGAACACACTCTAAAAGCCTTAGAACTGAATGGATTAACGGGCAGAGAACCCGCACGATGGAAGAGATAGGACGTCTGGAACTTCGCGAAGACTGTGCGGGAAATCTCCAAACCAACCCTTATAGTCGCAAACAAGATGGACTTAAGCCCGGCTGAACGAAACTACGGGAAATTGACAAATGAGTTTGGGCAAGCCTTCGTCATCCCCGCATCAAGCGACGCCGAATTGGCGCTGAGACGAGCTGAGCAGGCAGGATACATCGAGTACGTGCCCGGCGAGGAAGCCTTCCGAGTCAAAGACAAGGGCAAGCTAACAGTGGAACAGCATGAGGCGTTAACCTACGTGGAAAAAAGAGTCTTCTCAAAATGGATCCAAACAGGCGTGCAATTCGCGCTGAACACTTGCGTCTTCAAACTGCTGAGCATGAACACTGTTTACCCAGTTGAGGACGTTGAGAAACTGTCCGATAGGAAGAGCAACGTGCTACCCGACGTCTTCCTCATACCCCCAAACGGCTCCGTCGTCAATTTGGCCGCTGAAATCCACTCAGAACTAGCCAAGACCTTGATCTACGCAATCGACGCCCGCTCCAAAATACGACTACCCATCGACTACAGGCTGAAAGATCGCGACGTCGTCAAGATAGTGGCAGCCAGCAAGAGAAAGAGCTCTCACTAGAATCTGCGCCATGCCAAGTCCTGAGAACCGCTAATCCCGTTCGGTAACCATCCACGGTATACGACTAAGGGCGTACTGAATTGGAGACAAGGTTTACCCCAAATTGCTACGTCCGTCGAAAAGTCCTTGAATGTCTTCTGATTGGATTATCTGGGAGTGAGCTGTATCATTGGAGTCCGGCAAATCGAAGCCCAAGGCACGTTTCTCAACAAGGCTTCCTAACGGGGATTATCTCCAGATCGCAGTGTGGGCTGGAAAAACGGACCCAGCCGCCGAAGTGTTCAACGTTCAAGTCCGTCACATGTCTGATGGCGGTGAATGGGTGACGGCGGGTAAACTGGCTGTTTACAGGGCAAAGGATGGGAGTTACACCCAGTTACCTGACAAACCTCCTACGAGTACACCGCTCAAGGTCTCAAGCAAACAATTGGATCAGACCGAACCTTCTACCGACCTGGGCTAGGAAGTTGAGTTAAGTCGAATGTGTAGAATGCTAGCTTATTCCGGTACTATTGACGATGCGGGCAGTGCGCTGAGAGAGTTTAGGCGCCTGGCGGAAGAAGGAAGCGTTCCAGTTGGAGTGTCCTCTGGCCATAAGGACGGGTGGGGTATCTTATGCTATGAAAAGGACCGGCCGAAGGAACTTGGAAGACGAACTGGAAATGCGGCATCGGACGAACTTTACGTAAACGCAATAAACGAAGCTGCAAGGGTTCTACCTAGGATATTGCTGGTCCATTTGAGGAAGGCGTCTCCCGGTGTGAGTATCTCACTCGAGAACACCCAGCCATTTCAGCGGAGTTCATGGGTCTTCGCCCACAATGGTACAATCTGGTCACCCAAATTCAAACGGGACAGCGGGCGATCCGACAGTGTCATCTTCTTCGAAAACCTGCTAGAGAATATTCAGAGAAGACCAGATTCAGAGATGATGAATCAGAGAATCCTGAAAGAAGTCAAGCAGCTAAGAAAGATGATTGTTGCAAACCCCGACGCCAACGGGAGGACCTACACGTCCATAACTTTCATCCTTTCAGACGGTAACTCTTTGTGGGTGTTACGGGATTACAGTGATGATCGCGACGGAGACTACTATACAATGTACTACCTTCGCTCATCAGACGGCACACTGTTCTGTCAACAGAAGATAATTCCTGGAAACTGGAAAACCCTCGAGAATAAGAGAATGGCCATAGTCAACCAAGAGAATGAACTAGAGATCGCAGAATGCCTTTAGACGCTAACTCCCTTATCACTGCTTCAAGACGACGGTAATTTGTAGTACGGACTAGTCTGGGTCACTTCAGATGTGACGCGTTACCGTGCCACTAAATCTGTGGTGACACACGGTATATTTCCTTACTTTCTTACGTTTCATGAGAACTCTGAATGAAGATCCTCGGCGATTCGAAGGTAACTGAGAAGTTTCAAGCTACGATACCTAGGGTTGTCAGGGAACTTCTCAATCTCGACGCTGGAGATCGCGTTGTCTTCGTCGCTGAGAAGGATACCGTCGTCGTAAAGAAAGGCAGGCTGGATCTTCAGGGTTGAGTAGAAAGCAACTTCCCTCTGACCGTGCTGCGTTCAATGAATTGCTTGTTCGATCAGTAGATGAAACTATAACTGGGATCTTGGGCAAAACGGTCTCCTCGGCATTCACGAATTACATGAGCGCTAACTTCGGGTTAGAGATCGAGGAGATACCAAGCCGACCTGACGTCCTTTTCAAGGCGCTACATGACTCATTCGGATTAGGAGGCGACAGGCTGGGTAAGTACATTGTCCGGAAACTTTACCAAAAAGCCGGAGCCGATTTCCCAGAAAACAACGGCCACAGCCTAACCGAGTACGTTCAATCATTGAAGACTCGGCTAACTGACGAGGTGTTGCAGTGAAATGTACGACGAAACGCCCCGAGAACGAGGCTCACACACCATATCCGCCATCACACGCATCAAACCAAATTACGAATTGGTCAAGACGAAGAAGAGACAAGCAAGACCACCAAACAAGCCGGGACCCACGTGGGTCGAGAATGGAGAGCTTCAACGGAACCAGCTGGCTAGAAGTCAGCTGGAACATATACTCGCCACTAACCCCGCGGCGATATTTCTCGAGAGTCCAGTCAGCGGCGGCTCAGAATTGAGCTCCATTTACGTCAGCAGTAGCGTTGCATCGCTGTTGGGCTTCGAAGCGAAGAACTTCGTAGGAGAAGCTGGAACAAGGTTCTGGGAAAGCCGCGTGAACGCTGACGACTTAGACCGTTATCGAGGCGAGATCCCGATCTTGTGGAGGGATGGACACCACACGTTCGAATTTAGGTTTCTACACAAGGATGGCACATACCGCTGGATACGCGAAGAACAAAGGGTAACGCGTCGGGATTCTGAAGGCAAGCCCCAGGAGATTGTGGGGTATGAAAGCGACATAACATCGCAGAAGAAGATCGAGGAGGAGCTGCGTGCGGCTAGAAAGAAAATTGAGGATGTGGTAGTTTCAAATCCGGCCGCGATTTACACAGGTAAGCCTAGACCTGACCTCTCAGATTTTGATACGACCTACATCAGTAAGAGTTTCACATCTGTAACCGGCTTTAGACCTGAAGAATTCATCGGCCATTCCGACGAGTTCTGGGTGCCACGCGTACATCCTGACGATCTACGCCTCTATTACTCTGAAATTCCAAAACTGTGGAAGAATGGCCACCACACATTCGAGTATCGTTTTCGCCACAAGGATGGAACTTATCGATGGATACGTGAAGTATCGACGGTCGTATTAGATGATGAAGGCAAGCCGGTTGAGGTAAATGGATACTGGGTCGATAATACGGAACGCAAGCAGATGGAGCAGCGACTGCGGTATATTGTAGAGTTGAACCCGGCCGTACTTTATGTTGGAAAGCCTCTTCCCGATCTCAAAGACTTCACAGCGACGTACATCAGTGGGAATATTGTGTCATTGTTGGGATTTGAAGCTGACGAACTGACCGGACTTACGGGAGCAACTTTCTGGGAAACTAGAATACCGCCTGAAGACTTCAATAAATACAGAGCTGAAATCCCACTCCTCTGGAGAGATGGACTCCACGCCTTCGAATACCGATTCAAGCATAGGGATGGGACATATCGCTGGATACGCGAAGAGGAGCGACTAATCCGTGACTCCGACGGTCAACTACAAGACGTGGTAGGATACTGGACGGACGTGACTGAACATAAGCGACTAGAGGAGGAACTTCTCAAATCACAGCGAATCGCAGCAATCGCAGAAATTACTCGCATGGTCGGCCACGACCTCCGAAACCCCCTGCAAGGAATCGCTGGAGCCACCGACGTACTCAAGAAACATTTTGGAGAATCTGCAGATGAAACAACGAAGGAAATGCTAGACGTCCTCGAGAAAGATGTCGCCTACTCAAACAGGATAATCACAGATCTATTGGAATATTCGAAAACCATCCAGATCGCCCCTGTGGAATCAAACTTGAAATCCATCATTGAGCAGTCAATTAAGATGGTTCCGAACCCGAATGGAATATTCGTTGACAACCAAACTCGTGATCTGCACATAAAGTTGGATCCGCAAATTCAAAGGGTCTTCATCAATTTGATCAAGAACGCCTACGATGCAATGCCAAGTGGTGGCCGACTCGAGATAAAGACCGAGGCTTCAAACGGTACAATCGAAATCAGCATTTCCGACACGGGCGAAGGGATCCCAACAGAAGTCATTCAGAAACTCTGGAAAGGACCGATCACAACGAAGGCAAAAGGGCTAGGTCTCGGCCTCGCTATCTCAAAGAGAATAGTTGAAGCGCATAACGGATCGATTTGGGTTGAAAAAGGATCTGAACGCGGCACCGTAGTGAGAGTTGACCTTCCAATCGAGCCTCACACAGGAGGTGAAAGAGACGACAAATAGCGAAAGAATTCTCGTAGTTGATGACGATGAAACTATAACTGCTGTCTTTCGTGCTGGGCTAAAGCAGGAAGGCTTCAATGTGGACGTTGCCTCAACCGGAAAGGAAGCAATCGAAAAATCCAGCGGCCAAGTCTACAACCTCGCGCTCATAGACATCAGACTTCCTGACATGGAAGGAACAAAACTACTTACTGAAATGAAAGATACCACCCCAAAGATGCGGAAAGTAATCGTCACTGGATACCCTGACTTGCAGAATGCGATTGCATCAGTACAAAACGGCGCAGATTTCTACATTACCAAACCCGCGAAGATTGACGAACTAGTCAAGGTTGTTAGAGAACAATTACAGAAACAAAGAGAAGAGAAAGAGTATGGCGAGAAGAAAGTGGCAGAGTACATCGAAACGAGATTAAGACAGAACCCCCAATAGCGCACTGGTCCTTGTTGAAGCCTGATTGATCGCGTGTGTTCTAGATCACGTAATGTTCCTGTGGCGCTTCCGGAAAGTACCTTTCTCTTCTGTCTACGAGTACGGTTACCACGTTTGCGCCGCGGCCAAGTCTCTTAGCTATTCTCAGGGCAGCGTAGACGTTTGCCCCACTACTCATGCCGCAGAAGAGGCCTTCTTCACGACACAGCCTATTCATTGTGATTCGAGCGTCGTCGTCCGAAACCGTCCAGACCTCGTCGGGTAACCCTCTCTCCAACATCAGTTCCACGATTGATTTCATTGAGGGAAGGTCAACTACGTTCATGTACTTGTTCATTGAACCTGTCGTGAACCATTCTGTGACCCGGGCATCTTCAGGCTCCAAACCGATCACTTCAAGGTATCCTATGCGGTCCAGTAATGATTCTGCGATCCCGAGAAGTGTTCCCCCCGTTCCAATTGACGCGACCAGTGCATCAACTTGTCCATCTAATTGTTCAAAGATTTCAGGCCCGGTAGTCAACTCGTTCGCTTTCGCGTTGTTCAAGTTACACATTTGATTCGCCCACCAGATTTTCTGATCCGCTTTTTCAAGATCATAGCACTTCTTCATTCCGATAGCGAAGACCGCGGCCGACGCTTCACTCGGCGGTAGACCCGCTAGAAGTTTCTCGTAGCCTTCGGTCGAGAATGCTTGGACGTCTGCTCCGAAAGATTTCATCGTTCTAATTCTGTTTTCAGGGTTGTACTGTCCCGCCCATTTCGCTGGAATGAGCAGTTTCACCTTGTAGTTCTTCATTGCGCCAACGAATGATAATGCTGGGCCAGTGTTTCCGCTTGTGGCGTCGACAATCGTACCAACCCTTGGCAGTTCTCCTGTTTTCTCAGCTTCTTGGATCATCTTCAGAGCCATTCGATCTTTGATGCTGCCGCTCGGGTTCAAATATTCACACTTCACATAAACATCCGCGTCTGAGTCAGAGGTTAGTTTTCTTAGCTTAACAATCGGCGTATTGCCAATCAAATCAAGCGCGGTGCACATAATACTCAAGCTGGGTGAGTCGATACTTGTCTTATCTCTTCCGATTCGCTCGCTAATCAGTTAATCACCGCGCGAAATGGTCTGATCTTTTAGGCTGAAACTGTCAAAGAGTTGCCCGTTTAATGGCAAAAAGGACTGCGCAAACGAGATTTGCAGCTGCCGCAATAACGTAAGGTGAACGGGCTGAGTATAAGTCGGCGAGTACGCCTCCTACAGCCGCCCCCATCATCACTCCGAAGCCGCATCCTGTTTCGAATATTCCCATCGCGAGGCCTCGCTGATTTTCGATGATATGGTCCGAGATTAAGGCAACACCGGTAGGAAACGTGGCTCCGATACTCAACCCTGCTATAGCCGCACCCGCAGCTAGTGCCCAAACTCCGTTAGAGATTGCGATGATTACAAACGCGCCAGCAGAGCTCATCATGGCGCCAGACGCGGTTATTCCACGTCCGTGTTTATCAGAGATCCATCCGCCAAAGTACGAACCGAAAATTCGTGCTGTCCAAAATAGAGCAAATAGTCCTCCAACGGTTAGAAGTGTAAGTCCGAAGCTTTTTGCAAAAACAGAGAAGAAAGTCAGTAAAGTTCCGAGCCCTACAGTATATGTAATCCCCAGAATGTAAGCGAGCACAACCGGCTGGGACATTACGGTCTTTCTTCCAGCATTCTCAGCACTTCCTGCTACGATCTTCGTTACCTTCGGAGGCACGCGAAGATACATTACAATGAAGATTGAGAGGATTGAAAACGCGAGATACACTGCAAAAACGGATTTGAAGCCGAGTTCGCCAGCAGTCGCACCGCTGATCAAAGAACTAGCTCCGAAAGCGATTGCGTAAGAAATCGTTGCCAGCCCCATGGCGCGACCAGCGAATTTCGGTTCAACAATCTCAGTAGCTAAGGCCTCTATGGTCGGCCAGAAGAAAGCCCATGCAGCTCCTTCGAGCACTCGTAACAGAATTATCTGCAGAATAGTTGAGGAGATCCAGTAACCGAATGCCGCAGCGGCGCTAAGACTAGCACTCAGAATCAGCAGCGATTTCCTGCCAAATCTGTCTGAAACTCTACCCCCTATCGTTGCCAGCAGAGCAGTTGTAAGACCCCAGCTTGTGCCTACAAGCCCAATTTCAGTCCAAGATGCGCCCAGGCTTGACGCGAAGATTGGAAGGATAGGAGTTGCGACTCCAACTCCAAACATCAATGTCAAAACGAAGAGGCATAGAATGAGCAAGAGCTGCTGAAACTTCAATGGCACCGCAATCTGCTACAGTATAGCGGAATCTAAAACGCCCAATTCTTCTCTTGATGAATCACACCCAGCCTGCCATGATTCCGCCGTCGACAGGGATGACTGCGCCTGTCAAGAATGGTGGTGCATCAGCTGCAAGGAAAAGTGCAACGTCCGCAATCTCCTCCGGCTTGCCGAATCGATGGACTGGGTGTCTCTGAATGGTCCATTCCCTTGCTTGGGCAGGGTCCGACGCGGCGTTAAGCGAGGCGTTCAGCATAGTACTCTCGACTGCGCCGGGGAGGATACAATTGACGCGGATGTTAGATTTCGCAAAGTCGACGGCAATAGCCTTCGTAAGCATTAGGACGCCGCCTTTCGACGCGTCATAGGCTGCTTCATTCTCCATCGCCATCATTGAATTGATCGAACCCACGTTTACGATGACGCCTCCCCCGTTCTTCTGCATATGTGGGACAATGTACTTGCAGCAGAGAAACACTCCTTTCAAGTTAATGTCGATAATTTCATCCCACTTCTCCTCGGATGTGGTTAGAATGGTGCCAGCGTGCACGATTCCTGCATTGTTGACGAGCACATCAATCCGACCATACTTCTTGATAGTTTCTTCAACAAACCGTTTAACATGAGAAGAATCCGACACGTCGGCTTGGACGTAAAACGCGTCTCCGAGTTTCCTTACCTCGGTCTCCGCCGAACGGCCTTTAGCTTCACTACGTCCAATCATAATCACCTTCGCACCTTCCGCGGCGAATTTTAGGGCCGTAGCTTTACCGATCCCATCAGTCGCTCCAGTAATAATCGCCACTTTTCCAGAGAGTTTCATTTTAATCATTCACCAGATCAAGGTTTTCTAATTTAAACGCCAGCATTGATTACTACGGATACGCACAACCGGTCCTGTGAGGGATTGAGTATAGACTAAAGGAAATGAAAGACTAATTATTCTCCCTTAATGTTGTTCACTGACACTAGACTAAAGCGTGGTATGCTGACAATCCATTCACTTGAGCGGCCGTAGTCTAGCCTGGTCTAGGACGGGAGCCTGCCACGCTTCTGATCGCCGGTCGGGCGAGAAGGAACGCGGGTTCAAATCCCGCCGGCCGCACCATCATACTCACACACACTGAGTATGGCCACACCGCCGCTGGTCGGCCTACTATCACTTCGTTGTTCGATTAATGATCTTTCTCTTTATCTCTCCTCGTCT
>Ga0187779_10001796_pt1 | contig 13367 bp, 13 predicted proteins | sample 1015_Q2_SP10_10__FD_132435 | JGI IMG/M metagenome (GOLD analysis project Ga0187779, IMG submission 132435) | Tropical peat soil microbial communities from peatlands in Department of Meta, Colombia - 1015_Q2_SP10_10_MG | ecosystem: Environmental > Terrestrial > Soil > Wetlands > Peat | place... | reverse complement strand
TCGAAGCTGAGCCCATCTACTGCTGTGATAGACGAGAAAGTCTTCTGCAGCCCTGACGCCTGGATGCTCAGCAAGGTCGTTTGATTCCACCGAAATCAAGCGCTTTCGGGTCAATTACCTCACTGTCACCAACACTTTCGCGGTCGAGTGGCACAACCGCATGGGGAGAACCATATGCCATAGTGAAACTAATTCAGGAAAGGCATTCAACTAGTTAATCGTTCCTGGACCAACGTCAACTTCAAAATTAGACGCGTTGCCTGTGATTACAAAGAGGTCTACCGGTGATGTCTAGAATTGGCTGTCTGCTGCCATCTGACACAACCTTCAACCGCATCGTCGAAATGACCCAAACTTGCGAGCAACTCGGATACGATAGTGTATGGGCTTTTGATCATCTTGCTCCCTACTGGCTTAAGCCTCGAGTGAGTTTGGAGTGCTGGACCACTCTCGCGTCTCTCGCTGTTCACACCAGAGAGATCAAGCTGGGTAGTCTCGTCACCAACGCGAACCTACGTCACCCTTCACTCTTGGCTAAGATCACGAGCTCGCTTGATAACATAAGTCATGGCCGGGTCATTTTAGGAATCGGAACGGGTGATAGGTTGAGCAAACGGGAATTGACATCTTTCGGCTATCAATACGGTACTCTCGACCAGAGAGTATTGCGTCTACGAGAGACGATTCAAATATTGCAAGGGCTCTGGACTTCAGATGATTTTTCGTTCAAAGGCACATACTTTCGCATATCGCATGCACACCTTAATCCAAAACCGCTTCAGCATCCTCATCCTCCGATTTGGATTGGCGGAAAACATCAGAAACTGATGGACGTGACCGCTGAACTAGCAGACGGCTGGAACTACTGGAACATCAACCGAAAACAACTGACACTAAAATCGAACTACCTACGAAACAAGTGTTCACACCTGCATCGCCCGTTTAGCCACATCGTGAAATCATGGTCAGGATCCATCCCCCTAAACCGCTCAAAAAACCAACTCGCAGACTATTTGAGAAAGCGATCAGACACAAAAACAGGATATTTCATCGGATATTTCGGCAAAACCGCGAAACGTATGCACTTAGAACAGTTCGCCGAAGCCGTTCGCAAGCTCTAATTCTTCCACTCAAGTAATAGACAGACAGACGCGAGAGAACGAAGCTACAGATCGCCATAATCACCAGGATAAGTACGAAGGAGCTTAAAGCAAGTGGCAGACGTCAAGGAAAGGGGGTCAGTCTCAATGAAACGCTCAATGAAACTTTTCGAGCGTCTACTTGACACCGACGTGAAGGCTGACTTGCTGACGTTATTTCACAATAACTACAACTTGTCCGAAACCTCGGACGGACTGGCTAGAAGAGTTGGGAGGAACCCCGCTGAAGTGCACCGAGAGCTTGAGGACCTAGTAGAACTAGGCATACTCAGAAAAGTCGAAATGTATTCATTTGGCGTTGACAGGGATAAGGAAATTCAGGACGCAATCTCAAAGCAACTGGCTCTCGGAGAAATACCAGATAGTCAAACAGAAATCGAGCAGATCGCGACTCTCCCCAAGATTTCGACAGGCCTCGAAGTGCTCGATAAAATCCTGCCGAGTGGAATGCCCCAAGTTAGTACGGTCTTAATTCTCAACGACCCTGGTTCTGGTGATGAAAGCCTCATCGCTCATTTCGTGAGCAAACAAATCCAAGAAGGAAAATCCACGATATACGTGACACTGGACAACTTTCCAGCCAATATTCGTCAGATCACACAGACGCAGATAACTAAGGAGAACGCCGATTGGTCCTCACTGGCCTTTGTTGACTGCTATTCAAAGACGGTGGGGGTAGAGAGCGACGAACCCCACATTGAAGATCCGGAAAACCTGTCGGCCATAAGTATTGCAATTTCTGACATAATGAACAAGAAATCCGTCTCCCTCATTGTACTTGACTCTTTCAACACACTTATCCGCAAAAGAGGGGTCAGGTCGGCAATTGAATTTCTCCGCGTCATCGTTGCCCGTGCTCGACAGGCCAAGTGTTTATGCTTGGTCACCATGAACCGGAAAGCGTTTCATCCGGCTATGGTCGCATCCGCCCAAGACGTTGTTGACGGTGTGATTGAATTGAGAATTGAAGAAGGGGCTGAGGGAATCGCACGTTCGCTTAGGATTCTGAAGATGGTGGGCACAAAACATCTGACGACGTGGATTCCGTATGATATCTCGGATGAAGGTAAGTTTGTGCTCGCTACGAAGACCCCGTAAAGCGAAGGAGTTTACCCTAGTTCTTTCAGTTTAGCCGGGAGATACTTATCTACTATATACGCGAGTCCGTAGCGGCTGAATGCTTCTTGTTCTGCTTTTCTCTTCACTTTCAGGAAGGTCGCGATCTCTTGCTTCCAAAGTTTGCCATCGTACCGAGGGTCCTTTTCTAACTCGTACAATCTTTTGATGTCAAGATCTGTGAGGGGGTCGCTTGGGAGCTTATAGTCCACTATATCTGAAGCCCAGACTCCTGCCCATTTCGCGTCTGGAGTGTTCAAGTCTCTGAGATGCGCCGCGTTAGCTGAACCTGCTATGATCACGTTTGCGATGTGCATACCCCACGGGTCAGCGTCACAAAATATGTAGACTGGCAGTTTCAGTTCTTTGTTCATTCGTCGCAATAGAGCGCGCGTAGCTCGAGGGGCCTGGCCTGCAGTGTGAATAAGCAGGGCTTTGTATTTCTCATGCACTCGCTCTTCAATGAATCGAGTGAACAGGCCGCCCTTTTCGATTGCTATGATCTTATCTGCTTTGCAGTCAACAAATTCAGAGTTCGTTAATGCTGGACCAATCATCATCCCGTCTGGGTGTGAGGAGAGGTTCAGAGTCTTTCCTTCGTAGCCTGGAACTGTGTATTGTATTGTAAGATCGCCGAAGATGGCACTGCGTTCTTCTGGGTAGACGTTGAAGTTCTCCCGCGGGTGCCCGAGCACCGTCTCAAGATCGGTGATTATATCATCGCTTTCAGCTTGATCCGCGAAACTCATCTCGTAAGCCTGCGCGGAGTAGAATACATCTCGTAAAGTCGACGTTTTCCCTTCTCTTGTTAGTTCGTCGACGAACGAGCCGGACCAGACAAGCTGCGTTAATGGCCTTACGTGTCTTATGTTTCTTGCACTTCTTCGGACGAAGTGATCGCCTAAGATGTACTGTCTGGTTCCTTGATCGTAGTGGATGTTTGTGATAGATCGGCTCGGCATCTTGATGGACGGCCACTGCTTTTGAGATAGTTGGGAGTAGAGCTGCTCGCCGAGATCTTTGAGGCTTGAGAGCACAACCGTCTTTTTCTGCTCAGCCTTATTGGGCGACTTACTCGGTGTCTTCGTCTTCAATTTCTTCTTCATGTGTCAAAACACTCTTCAGCATCAAACTAACATCTGGCGGTTTGCTTTTCTTTGCGAGTTTCGACGAGAAGACTGCGATTTTGGGCAGATATTTCTGGAAAACGTCAAGCCTTCGCTTGTCATGAGCCAAATTTATTTTCTTTGAAAGGAAGAGCGATAATCGCCTTGCTACTTCTCGAACGGCGTTCAGGATTTCTCTTTCGACATCTGGACGGTCCGCTATGAATTCCTTTCCAACCGTCTTGTATGGGACTTTCGTTGAGCAGATATGGATGAAAACTGCGATGGGCATGTCGACGGCGGCTTTGTAATGTCGCCAGTCCACTTCTGTGTTCACAACTTTCCATGAGACGTCGCTTGCTTCGTCGAATAGCAAGGGGATCTTGTTTGCGAATCGATAGAGCTTGATGCCGCTTCCAGTCTCAATCTTGCCACCATAGGCCACTCCGACTTCTACGATGAACGGGAAGCCAGCGTAAGCAGACGGTTTGCGTTGATATACAGCCACGAATTCAGGCGAGAGTTCCTTCCTAATTCCTGCTTCGAGTAATTCCTCGCCAAGAGGGGAGAGGCAGCTAGCATCGGGCGCCAGGAATTTGTAGTTCTTCATTCCGTTGACTAGTTGGACTATTTCTTCGGGTGAAAGTTTCTTCGGATTCTTTTTCGCAGAGATGTTAACCTGTGAGAGGAATGAGGTCGCTATTGTTTTGCCGACCCTGTGAAAGTGAGATTTCAGAAACGAGACCATGGTGCGGTCTTTTGTGATCTCGATTAGGCGTCTCATTGTTTCGACATCGACACCGTATGGGTGAGGGAGCGTTTCCTGGGGTGGTTTGGGCATCTGTGTGGTTGCTCGGTCAAACCGGTATAATCGGCCTCTGGGGTCGACGTATGTTACTGTTGCATAGGGTGCAACGATTGCTGTCTGCATTAAGTAATCCAGTATCTTTGGCATGGCGCGGGTGTAGTCTGCTTCAGTGGCGAAATCAATCACGGTACCACGCCAATGGTTATCATTTGGCAGTGTCTTGTGGCTGAGGATTATCGGTTTGTTTTTTTGAATATCAATTGAGATTTCAAATTGATGGATTTTGGTAGGACCCGTACTAGACATGATGATGGCTTTTCCGTGTGTAGTAATTTGTCCGTACAATATGGCCATCTTACCGCCCAGACCAAATGTGCCTCTCGTCTGACGTAGCTTGTACTTGGATCCGAAGAGTACTTGCCCAAATGCGGAGGGTACAATGTCATGTGGGATTCCTATTCCGTTATCTTCAATGTGGATTCGATATACGCCCGGACCATCCGTGGGTCCCGATTCATGTGAGATTCTCACGTAGATCTCGGGGGGAATCTGATGAGTTTCGCATGCGTCCAGCGCATTCTCTACGAGCTCGCGGATGGATGAGTATATTGCACGAGAGGGGTTGGTGAATCCCGCGATGTCCCTGTTCCGATAGAAGAAGTCGGCTGCTGAGATTTCCTGGAAAACTTCTTGAAGCGACATGTCGTCCACCTATGCGTAAGATTCTCCAGTGAAGGATGCTGGTTGACTACGCTGGTGGTTTCTGCCAGAGTTCAATGGTATCTCTCTTCTTGCTTTCGCTCTTTATCTTTCTAAGTAATTTATACACCGTGGAATGTTGTTTTCCTTTAAGAAGTAGTTCTATTGCTTCTCTTGCGGCATTCACTGTTTCAAATTCACCGAGCATCGAGATCGTGTGCCCGTAAACTGAAATTTGAGCGCCGGTCATCTCCTCTATTAGCCTACGGATTTTTCCTTCACGGCCGATAACTCTTCCCTTCAATCTTGCGATGTCTCTTTCATTCCGTCCGAAAGTTTCACGGAGGTCGATGATGTCTAGCACGATATCATCGTCAATTAGTTTGAGGGCTCGTTGTGGTGAGAAACCTCGCGCAATCGCCAGCACAACGTCTCGAGCTCGAAGAATAGTTGTCGGATCGTCGGAACCTTCGGCGGGGACAATGTCAACGATACCGTTCTCGCTTTGAATTATGATTCGAGTTTTGAAGACCTGTTCTATTTTGGTTTTAATTGTGCCTTCCTTGCCGATCAGCACGCCAAGTCTATCTAGGGGAATTGTTGCGCTAACTTTAGTTTCCATTCTTGCCAGCCACCCACTTCTTTAGTCGCTCAAGCGGTGCCACCGTGACACCGATATTCTCGAAATATTGATTTAGCTGCATCAGGTCTCTTTCAAGAAAAATCTGTGCCATAGGGTGTTCTACAGTTACAGCCTGGGCAAAGTCGATCAGCACTGGATCTAACCCTACCATCATAATGTTGTATTCGCTTAGATCGCCATGAACGAGCTGTGCCTTCTGGTAGAGGCGCCTTACCGATTCTGCAATCTTATCGTATACTCGGGCGGGATGGTTGAGCGGAGTCTCTCTCAATAATGGGGCGGGTCCGTCGCGGTTCCCAATATACTCCATCAATAATACGTTCCCCATAACCTTCAACGGAACGGGTACACGAACGCCTGCAGAGTTAGCTTCTTGTAGGTTCCTGAATTCCTTCAGGGCCCAGAGGTTGATGAGAGACCGAGTATCTCGTTTGACGTTCTTGAATCTCTGATCGCCTTGAATGTACGCTAATCTGCCTTTCTTGAACTCACGCGAGGTGGTTAGGAAGATCTTGATCGCAACCTGTTTGTTATCTTTGCCAATTCCCCAATAGATGCGAGCTTCCTTTCCTGAGCGGAGCACGCCGTGAATATTCTTCAAGTAACCTCGGTTAAGCAATCGATATACGATCATCAGCGTGGATCTATCGAAGACCTCTTCAAGTGATTCCATTTCCTCGCTCCGCTTTTCCTTCATCAGTTCCTGAACTTCGTACCGGGCGACTCTTCGACGTAGCTTACGCTCTGCTGACGATTCCAATTACGACACCCTTCGTGTGTCCCGTGAGATCAGATTGCAAGTCGCCCTTGACTACGGAGCCAATTTGACTGACTCTCCGTGTAGCGCCAAAGAATGTCTCCTCTAGAGTCAACTTGAAAGTCCCATGGAGCAACTAACACTACATCACCCACTTTGATCCATACTCGCCGCTTCATCTTCCCTCTAATTCGGCAGACTCTCTCATGGCCGTCACCACATTTCACGAGCAACCGATCATAGCCCAGCATCTGGGTTACAATTCCGAGCATTTGCCCTTCTTCGGGCATAACCATTTCTCGAAGTTCGCCCTCACTCAGAACTTTCTTCTTTCCCACTCACTTCACCGGTTTGATTGACGATGTGCGGGTTGGAGGTATTATGCGTTTTCCATTTTCAAGTTCAAATTCGGACGACTTGGACGTGGGGGATTCCTGCGATTCGAACGATCGCCGATGCGTCAACTAACTGCTTTTGCACAGCGGCTTCGACGATGCGCCCTCCAACTAGATTTGCAATGTCGGCAGCGTCGATTTCGCGTAGGGCTTCCGCGAGTGTCGTCTTGGTGCCCTTGTAAAAGTCAGGTTTCACTTCTAATTTCAACTTGCCTTCTCTGAATGTCTCCCCAATCAGGTCAGTGTCGCAGGCGGCGACCATCCTGTAGGTCGGATCTTGAAAGACTCTAATGTAGACTTCATCCACTTCATTTTCACTTCGTTATCCAGGAAGAACGGATGATCTCGCCCCGCAGGCCTCGCATCTTAGAAAGAGATATCTCCCTTCTTTCTCCATCTTTGTGTCTGGCCGATTGCAAATCGGACAAATAACGAATCTTTGCGCGTAGATGGTTAGCAACCTCGTGACTGTTCCTACGTCGAACTTGCCTTGAAAGATCGCTCTGGTGCCGTCGAGCGAGGCAGCTGTGGCCAATTCTCTCGAGAGAAATTTCAACAAATGATGAGGCTCTCGATTCATCACGCTACTTATGTCTCCGAAATTCTGAACGATGGTTCTCCTCCCCATTCGAATCCCAACTACCTTGGGTATCTCAAATCGCTCACCTGTTCCAACAGTCTTGGGAAGGTTAGAGTACGCCTTCTCGAGCAGTTTCGCGTAGTCTTCGCTCAATTTCTACCAACATGAAGAGCATGTTGAATCGCCTATTTGTTGATTCCCTTTTCGGCGCGGCATACTGAGAAACTCCACAACCATTGTAAAGGCCTTCTAAGATTGTTGCGACTAATACGTGAAGGAGGGTCGGCGATGGCAAAATGGATAGTTAATGCTGCTTGGCCCTACGTGAATTCCGTGCCGCATCTCGGAACGTTCATCCACCTTCTGAGCGCTGACGTCTTCACCAGGTACCTGCGCCTCAGAGGAGAGGAAGTAATCGCGGTGACCGGATCAGATGAGCATGGGACACCAATTGAGATTGAGGCGATACGTCGAGGTATTCAGCCGAGAGAACTGACAGATCAGATGCACAGTGAGATCTGCCGACTCCTCGAAGCGTATGAGGTTAAGCTTGACAATTACACTCGAACCGAAAGTCCTGTGCATATTCAATTCACACAGGAATTATACAGGAAGCTGTACGAGAATGGATATGTATACACTCAAAGTGTGAATCTACCTTATTGCGAAAAAGACCAACGATTTCTTCCTGACCGTTTCGTTGAAGGAAGATGCCCTCACTGCGGGTTCGAGTCAGCTCGCGGTGACCAATGCGATTCTTGCGGTCGAGTACTCGACCCTCTCGAATTGATCATGCCGAAGTGTGTTTTCTGCGGGTCCACTCCAATCATCAAGTCAAGCACACACTGGTTCTTCGATCTGCCGAAGTTTCGTGATAAATTACTTTCAGTCTTAAACGAGAACAAGCAGCTTCCGGAAAATGCCCGAAACTTCTCCTTGAGATGGTTAGAAGAAGGATTGAAGCCAAGAGCGTTGACGAGAGATAACAAATGGGGCATCCCAGCCCCATTTCCAGGGGCAGACGGAAAGACCATCTACGTCTGGTTCGAAGCCGTTTTAGGGTATGTTTCCGCGTCTATAGAATGGGCGCAGAAGACAGGTGAGAAAGATAAGTGGAAGGAATTCTGGTTCGACAGTTCGACGCGTAATGTGCATTTCATAGGCAAGGATAACATCCCTTTCCATGTGATCATATTTCCAGCACTTCTCTTGGCGACTCACGAGAATTACGTGCTGCCGTGGCAAGTGGCCTCTACAGAATTCATCCTCTTTGACGGCCAGAAATACTCGAAGAGTAAGAAGATAGGCATCTGGATGGACGACGCGTTGAAGGTTGCGCCAGGCGAATACTGGCGTTATGTACTAATGGCGATCAGGCCAGAGTTGCGCGACGCCAACTTCACGTGGCGTGATTTCGAAATGCACGTGAACAGTGAACTCAACGATGTCCTTGGGAACTTCATTCACCGCACGCTGGTATTCATAAATAACAACTTTGAGGGAAAGATCCCTGAGCGTGACGTTTTTGACGTGAAAGATGAAGAGTTTAAACAGCAAATCTTGGGTGCGCCCACAACTGTAGCTGCGTTGCTTGATCGGTTCCAACTAAAGTCCGCACTAAGCAGCATTATTGAACTAGCTAGGACAGGCAACCAGTACTTGAGCGAACGTGAGCCTTGGCACCTCGTTAAGACCGATAGAAAGAAGACCGCGACAACTCTATTTCTCGCATCACAATTGGTACGAACTCTAGGAATTCTCATTTCGCCCTACTTACCTGAAACAGCCCGTCGAATAAGCGGCCAGTTAGCGATACCCCAAGAAACGAACTGGACCGACGCGGGGAAACTCGCCCTTGAACCTGGTCACAAGATAGGTCAACCGGAACCGTTGTTTCATAAGATAATTGTTCCGAAATAGATGAGAGGGATTCGATGCCCGTTTTGAAAATCGATATGCATGTTCACACGGAAGACTCTCCAGACGCTCACACTAGGATAAGTGACCTCCCTGGCATCATCAAGACCAAGGGCTTAGATGGCATTGCCGTCACTGAACATAACCGATTTAATCCTCCTAAATTCAGCGACGTAATCATTCTTCCGGGAGTTGAAATTTCCAGCGCGGAGGGACATATCATCGCACTGAATGTCCGCGAGCTTATTCCCCGCGACCTCTCGGCTGAGGAGACGATAAGTAGAATTCATGACCAAGGGGGAATCGCTATCGTTCCACATCCCTATGATCCGGTGTGTGAATGCGTGAAGATCCGTAATCTCAAGGTAATGCCGGATGCTGTAGAGACTATGAATGCGGACGCGTTGTCGTTTGTAATCTCGAACCATCTCGCAAAGAGGGACGCACAGAGGTTCAAGCTTCCTCAAGTTGGGGGTAGTGATTCACACATTCCTGAATCGATTGGCGACTGCTATACCCTGATCGATTCAGCCTCCAGTTCCGTGAGTGACATTCTATTCGCAATACGTCAAGGAAAGACACGAACAGCTGGGCACGCGACTTCAATCATGAACAAATGGCGAAAACTGAGTTACAAGTTCAAATGATGAAGTTAGCATTATTCCATTTGGTCCAGGCCTAAAGCCATCTCCATCGCACCGTCAGTATCGGATTCGGGTTCTAGTTCATCGATCTCAATCGAGAGCTCTCTGAACGATGACGATTGGGGAAAAGCAATCCCAGTTACGAGAAGGAAGACACTGGCTGTAACATCACCCTCACTTTGGGCGTGACGAAGAAACGTACGCGAAGGATGGAGTGTATCTGATATCCATCTTGTCGCGCGACTCACGGTTTTTTGATCGATTTCTCGACCTAGGATGTTGAGATAGACTTGCGGTTCACATGAGAATTCGGCAGCGGGTAGGAAAGTTCTCAATGCTTGGAGAAGGGCTTCTTCGACATTCGATGAGGAATTGGTCAAGCTAGCTCTCGCTAATTGTCCTCTGCTTAGCATCGTCCTCAGTTCTCTGCGTGAGTTCTCCTTCAATCCTTCATTGATCGCGAATGCGACATCTGAGTATGATTTCCGGTTCGTATCTAGGAGGATGACGGTGTCGCAGAATCGGAGTAGTAGTCGAAGATTCTCTGTCGTCCTTCGATTTGGTTTGGTGATTCCTGGCATGAGACCGATTAGGAGAGAGTCGTCCCGTTCTGCTAACTGGGCGGCAAGCCGCACTTCAGGTTGAGTAATATCCTCCGTAACGAAGATGATACGCTCGTTGTCTTGCCTAAGGAGTGTTCTATGTATTTCGCTAATTGATCCGTTATTTTCTGCAGAGATGTGCTCTCGCGATCTTATCACGGTCGGCCGATCAGGGTACGTTGAAGGATCAATACAAGCGAGTTTGCGTGGGGCACTTCAAAACGTATGAAGTTCAGATGGTCACTTGTGCATGAATAAGAGCAGAAGTTGACTTACCCTCCGCCTACGGGCGGTATTATCGCAAAGGTGCAATCCTTCGTCATTGGCGTTTCAAATCCTTTGAGGGCTGAGATCAGATTGTCGTCAACTAGAAATTGAAGATTTGGCCGCGGCATTGCGGTCTTCGGATCAAATAGGTAGTCCTTCAGCGGAGTATGCCGTGTCGCGAGGACCTTCAGAAGATCCAGAACGGTACTTCCGCGCGTTAGATCGAGGACTTCGTCACGTAAGCCGACCATTTCGCGTACTATTGCAAAGTATTGGATTTTAACGTTCACGCATTTCACCATTCTTTGTTCTCCAAGTTAGCTGCATTGTCTTCGGTCGGCTTGCTTTCGCTTCATCTATGCGAGTTACTGTCGTGGAGTGTGGGCTTGTGGCAATGGCTTCTGACTTCGCGTAGCATTCATCACTAATCTTCTGGAAGGCTGAGACCACAGCATCCAACTCCCGCTTGCTTACGGTCTCGGTCGGTTCTATTAGCATTGCTTCATCGACGATAGTCGGGAAGTAGATCGTGGGCGGGTGGATTCCCATGTCGAGGAGTCTTTTTCCGACCTGCAGAGCAGAAACCCCCGTCTCTTTGAGCAGTTTTGATGCGGATAGCACAAACTCGTGCTTTCCAAGAATCCTATTTCCGTACGGTAATTCGAATCCCCTGATTCTGCTCAATTTGACTGCTAGATAGTTTGAGTTTAGGACTGCGATTTCCGAAATTGTTTGTAGACCGTCTTTTCCGTGTAGAAGAATGTAGACGTACGCCCGGAGGATGACTGCGATGCTCCCGTAGTATGCTCTGACTTTGCCGATTGATTTTGGTAAGTTATAGTTCAGGGAGTATTCCTTGCCGTCATACTCTACGGTTGGCACAGGAAGATAGTCGGTGAGTAGTTTTGTAACACCGACAGGGCCTGCTCCAGGTCCGCCGCCGCCATGTGGGGTGCCAAACGTTTTGTGGAGGTTGAGGTGAACTATGTCGAAGCCCATGCTTCCTGGTTTTGCTTTTCCCAGGATGGCATTCAAGTTTGCACCGTCGTAGTATAGAAGTCCCCCTGATTCATGCACGATGTCAGCTATCTCGAGTATCTCTCGTTCGAAAAATCCGAGCGTGTTAGGGTTAGTTATCATTAGTCCCGCAGTTTTCCGGCCGACCGAACGTTTCAAGGCTTCTGTATCCACACACCCGTTTATTGAAGGGACTTGTACGACTTTGTACCCTGCCATTGCCGCGCTTGCAGGGTTTGTTCCGTGGGCGGAGTCAGGGACGATTATCTCGTCTCTCGATGCTTCGTTCCGATCAGCATGATAAGCTTGCATCAACAGGACTCCGGTGTATTCGCCGTGAGCCCCTGCCGCAGGTTGAAGTGTGAACTTATCGACGCCCACAATATCAGAAAGGAGGTTGGAAGTTTCGTACATTATCTGCAGAATTCCCTGCGAGGTCTTGGGATTTTGATACGGGTGCATTTCTTGGATTTTGTGTGATGAAGCGATCTGATCGCAGAGTTTGGGATTGTACTTCATTGTGCAGCTGCCTAATGGGTAAATACCTAAGTCTACGCCGTAATTTTGCTGGGAGAGACGAGTGTAATGCCGAATGACATCGATCTCAGCGAGTTCTGGAAGGGCAGGAGATGTTCGGCGTCGGATTTTTTCCGGAACTGGGTATTCGTTCGTGAACTGAGTCGAGGTTTGATTGGTGTGGGATAGTTGGTTTATCAGTGGTTCGTTCCATCTTGCTTGGGCAAAGTCCATTCTTAGTTTCCCCTCAAGATTTGCTGAAGTTTATCGACGAGCATGTCAATATCTTCGTGAGAGTGGACTTCAGTGAAACAGTATAGCGCGGTTTGTCCCAGGTCTGGTAACATTCTGCTGACATCTAGCCCCCCCTGGATTCCCGCCCTTAACAGCGCCTCATTGATGTCAGAGACCTTCTTGCCCGATCGGTCGAAGTTGACGCCGAATTCCATGAAGTGGAATGAATCGAAGTATGGAGCCTTTACGCCGGGTAGTCCGCTCAGTTTACGTTGCGCGTATTGAGTACGATCCGAGATTCCCGCGGCTAGGTCTGTGAGTCCTTGGGGACCGAGGATTGATAGGTAGACGCAGGCGGCAATAGCCAGTAACGCCTCGTTTGTGCATATGTTTGAGGTGGCCTTTTCGCGCCGTATGTGCTGCTCTCGAGTTTGGAGAGCCATGCAAAAGGCATCTTGGCTATTGTCTTGCGTAGAGGTCTTTCCGATTATCCGGCCGGGCATCTGCCTGAGAAGTCGTTCGCCGTTGCACGCGAAAATCCCTAAGAGGGGACCTCCGTAATTCATATGATTACCAAGCGGTTGTCCCTCGCCAATTACGATATCCGCGCCGAAGTCGCCTGGCGGTCGAAGGATCCCTAATGAGATTGGTTCCACACCTACAACAAGCAGGCTTCCTGCCTGATGCGTCATGCTACCGATTTGTTCCACCTCCTCTTCTACAAACCCGAGGAAGGAGGGGTATTCGAGGTAGACTGCGGCGGTGCGTGCTGAGATCTTTGTTTTCAATTCAGACAGATCAAGGCATCCCGTCTTTTCGTTTTGCGGTGCCTCCACGATCTTTATTCCCGCGGATTCGGCGAACGCGGTCAGAGTGCGGACTCGTTCCGGATGGCTGTATCGCGGA